>ERZ791883.49-NODE-49-length-151878-cov-9.372684_pt1 | contig 151878 bp, 127 predicted proteins | sample MGYA00510160_ERZ791883 | MGnify/ENA primary metagenome ERZ791883 (study PRJEB30046, sample SAMN00792072) | human gut metagenome | study: EMG produced TPA metagenomics assembly of the A metagenome-wide association study of gut microbiota in type 2... | reverse complement strand
CAAAGTTCGTCTCGCTGTCTCAGCGACAGCTTCTATATAATACCAGACTTTCGTTTCTTTGTCAACAACTTTTTTCTTTCAATGTTTCAGTTGAAACATTTCGTTGTTGGAAACCCAGTCGGTTGTTGCCTTCTCAAAGAGAAAGCTTGTATATAATATCAAAAACAGAGACAGCTGTCAACAACTTTTTTATTCTGCCAGTCCATATTCATTCTGACCCGGCTGGCTTTCTGCAAAAAGCAGGTACAGGAACATGAGCAGGTTCAGGGCGGGCACCACACAAACAAACATCCAGAAGCCGGAATGGCCCCGGTCGTGGAGCCGCCGGACCGCCAGGGAGATCTGGGATACAAAAAGCCCCAGAAGTGCCAGATAGCCCAAGGGAGCCAGGAAAGGAAGGATGCCGCAGATAAGGCCGATGATCACCGCTGCCAGCAGCAGCACCAGCCACCGGCAGATATAGGTTCCCCGGCTCATCCGCCCGTTGAAGGAGAAGTACATGGGTTTCCAGGTGTTGGCATCGGGGATGTTGGCCTGGAACCGGGCGCTGAAGCTGGGGTTCCCGTTGGGACCGTACTGCTGGTACTGCTGTTGCTGGTACCCCTGCTGCCAGTTCCCCTGGCTCTGCTGCTGCCAAGTCTGTTGGCCCTGGGTTTCCCCGGCCGTCCCCTGTCCCTTCTGATCAGGAGCCGGTTCCGCCGGTACTGCCGGCTGTTCCGGCTGGGCGCCGTCCCCCCGCATGGCCTGGCTCGCCGGAGTCAGCACCAGGGGGGTGCCGTCTTCCGAACAGAAATTCTGGGAATCCTCATAGATTTTATGACATTTGGGACAGGTTTTCATGATTTGCTCCTCTGCTTTTTCTGGGGATGCTTTGCATAATAGGTGGCCAGCTGGTCCCCGATATATTCTCCGTAGGTGTCGCCTTTTTTGTTCCACACATCGTTCACCGCATAGTGATCGGTCATGTTGTTCTCTTCGTCAAAGGTACACAGATACAGGGTCTTCGCCTTTTCGTTCTTTACATCATACCGAGTCTGGGACACCAGGATCTTGGTGCCGTTCACCGGCTTTTTCATGACGGTCTTTTCCCACACCTGATAGGTGTTGGGGCCTTTTTTTTCCAGGGAATCCGGATTGAACCATTTCCGGCCCAGACCAGGGAGGGTCTTAATGAACACCCAGGGTCCCCGCCACCGGGAATAATCCCATTCGTACCGGGCCCGGGTAAAGAGACTGGTCATGGGCTGGAATTCCTGCCATTCCTGGATTTTCCGGTTCCCGGCAGTCTTTCTCCCTTTGGCATCCAGCTGATAGCTGCTCAACTGCCGCCACTTTTTCCCCTTCATGTCGTATTCCCGGTGCCGGAGTTCGCCAGTCATTCCTTTGGCATCGGGCTGATCCCAGAGAACTTTCTCCCAGACCAGCAGGGAGGTGTCCTCCGGCCGTTTCAGGCTGTCCCGGTCCATAAAGATCCGGCCCTCTTCGCTGCCCCCCAGGGTCATCCAGTGGACGGCCAGGGCCGGCAGGGGAAGGACCGTCAGGAGCAGGCCCGTCACACAGGCTCCCAACCACTTTTTCATAACTGACACCTCCGGAAATTTTCTGCTTTGCCCCCCATTATAACATGAAAAAAGGGGCTGTGAAACAGCCCCTTTTTTCAATCTTCCTTATGCACCAGGACTTCCCGCACGGCCTTTTCGAACTTGGCCCTGGGCAGCAGCACATAATGGCCGCAGCCCCGGCATTTAATGCCGAAGTCCATGCCCACCCGGAGCACGTCCCATTCATAGGATCCGCAGGGATGGGCTTTTTTCATCCGGACAATGTCCCCCACTTTGTAATCCGTGTCAGTTTTCATGGGCATCATCTACTTTCAGGGTGGAAATGTCGGTGATCACGAACCCGGCATCCCGGATGGTCTGGATGATGTCCATGGCGTTTGTCAGATCAGCCCGTACGGTAATGGCAGCCCGTTTGGGTCCGATCTTCCGGGTCAGGACGGAAATGATGTTTACGCCCCGTTTCTTGAAGATGTCTGCCAGCTCGGCCAGCACCCCTACCCGGTCCTGGGTATCCACAGTGATCTTGGTGGACGTCTTGGCATAGCCCAACAGGTCCACAAAGGCCTTGAACACATCCGTATCGGAAATGATCCCCACCACTTTGTTGGCGGTATCCACCACCGGCAGGGCTCCGATTTTGAATTTGTACATGAGATAGGCGGCGGTTTCCACCCCGTCTTCCGCCTTGACGGTGATCACCGCCTTGGTCATCAGGTCCTTGGCTTTCAGTTTGCCCAGGATGTAGTTGGCTTCATACCGGTCCAGGGTACTGGCGTCGGAAGGCGTGGCCCGGGCCACATCCCCGTCGGTGACAATGCCCTTCAGGTGGCCGTCTCCGTCCACCACCGGGATCCGGCGCAGGTTGTTGTTCAGCATCAGTTCCCGAATTTCCAGCAGGGACTGTTCCCCGGTGACTACTTTTACAACTTTGGTCATCAGATCTTTCACTTGCATGGTTCTGCCTCCTTGTCAGCCGCCCAGATAGGCTTTCTGCACGGCTTCACTGGCTGCCAGTTCGGCGGCCGTCCCGGACAGGACCACCCGCCCGGTTTCCAGTACATAGGCCCGGTCTGCAATGGACAGGGCCATGTTGGCGTTCTGTTCCACCAGGAGGACCGTGGTGCCTTCACTGTTGATTTCCTTGATGATGGAGAAGATTTCCCGCACCAGAAGGGGCGCCAGCCCCATGGAAGGTTCGTCCAGGATCAGCAGCTGAGGACGGCTCATAAGAGCCCGGCCCATGGCCAGCATCTGCTGTTCCCCGCCGGACAGGGTGCCGGCGGTCTGGCTGATCCGTTCCTTCAGACGGGGGAATTTTTCAAAGACTTTCTCTTTGTCCCGGGCAATGCCGTCTTTGTCGGTCCGGAGATAGGCCCCCATGTCCAGGTTTTCCATAACCGTCATTTCCGCAAACACGTGACGGCCTTCCGGCACCTGTACCAGCCCCCGTCCCACCAGTTTGTGGGCGGGAATTCCCACGATTTCTTCCCCTTTATAGAGGATGCTGCCGGTTTTGGGTTTGATCAGTCCGGAAATGGTATGAAGGGTGGTGGATTTCCCGGCCCCGTTGGAACCGATCAGGGTGACGATTTCCCCATCCCCCACTTCCATGTTCAGATCCTTCACGGCGTGGATGGCCCCGTAGTAGACATTCAGATTTTTGATGGTGAGCATCAGGATACCTCCTCGCCCAGATAGGCCTTGATGACCCGTTTGTTGTGCTTGATTTCCTCAGGGGTGCCGTTGGCAATGCAGATGCCGTATTCCAGCACATAGATCCGCTGGCACACGTTCATGACCAGGCCCATGTCGTGTTCGATCAGGAGGATGCTCAGGTTGAATTCCTTTTTGATCCACCGGATCATTTCCATCAGTTCCTTGGTTTCCTGGGGGTTCATGCCCGCTGCCGGTTCGTCCAGCAGCAGCAGTTTGGGAGAGGTGGCCAGGGCCCGGGCGATTTCCAGCCGCCGCTGTTCCCCGTAGGGCAGGTTCTTGGCGGTTTCGTCCCGGAGCTTCTCCAGGTGGAAGATCTTCAGCAGGGCCAGGGCCTTTTCCTCGATGGATTCCTCTTCTTTGAAATACCGGCCGAACCGGCCGATGGCTTCCACCAGACCGTACCGGACCTGGCTGTTGAAGGCGATCTTTACATTGTCCAGCACCGACAGTTCTGAGAACAGCCGGATGTTCTGGAAGGTCCGGGCGATTCCCATCTGGGTCACCTGATAGGGTTTCTTTCCGTTGATCCGCTGACCGTTGAAGGTGATTTCCCCTTCAGAGGGTTCATACACCCCGGTGAGCATGTTGAAGGCCGTGGTTTTCCCGGCGCCGTTGGGACCGATGAGACCGATCAGTTCTCCTTCGTCGATCTGCATGGTCAGGTTGGATACAGCCCGGAGGCCCCCAAAGATCATGGACGCGTTATTCACTTTGAGCAGTTCCGCCACGAGACCCACCTCCCAGTTTCATAGATTGGAACATTTTCAGGCTCAGTTCCTTGTTGCCGAAGATCCCCTGAGGCCGGTTCAGCATCAGGACGATCAGGACGATGGAGTAGATCACCATCCGCCATTCCGGATAATCTGCCAGGGCGGCGGAAATGGCCGTCAGCAGCACAGCCCCGGAAATGGACCCGCTGATGGAGCCCAGACCTCCCAGCACCACCATGGTCAGTACGTCAAAGGAACGCATGAAGGTGAAGGATGCAGGATGGGCGATGTAGTAGTAATGGGAGAACAGGGCACCGGCGGTACCGGCAAACCCGGCGCCGATGGTGAAGGCCATCACCTTGTACTTGGTGGTGTTGATGCCCATGGTTTCCGCGGCGATCTCGTTTTCCCGGATGGCCAGGCAGGCCCGGCCGTCAGCGGAGTTCTTGAAGTTCTTGATGAAATAGACCACGAACACCGTGATCCAGAAGGCAATGGGGAAAGTGGTCAGCCGGGGGATCCCCATAAAGCCGGAGGCCCCGCCCACATAGTCGATGTTCAGGATGGCAATCCGGATGATTTCCCCCAGGCCCAGGGTGGCAATGGCCAGATAGTCCCCGTTGAGCCGCAGGGTGGGCATGCCGATCAGGAAGCCCAGGAAGGCGGCGGACACGGTGGCCACAATGAGAGCAATGGGGAAATCCATCCCCAGCTTCACGGTGATGATGGCGGAGGTATAGGCCCCTACCGCCATGAAGCCTGCATGGCCGATGGAGAACTGGCCGGTAAGGCCGTTGATCAGGTTCAGGCTCACGGCCATGATGATGTTGATCAGGATCAGGATCACGTTGGTTTCCCAGTAATCATCCAGGATCTCTTCGTCAAAGAGGAAGTAGAACACAACAAAGAGGATCACCATGATTCCCAGGCCCAGCAGGTCCTGTTTGTGGAGAGATTGACGTAAACTCTTCATGGCATTCACCTACACTTTCTCTTTCACGTTCTTGCCCAACAGACCGGTCGGCTTGTAGAGCAGGATCAGGATCAGGATGGCGAAAGCCGCCGCATCCCGGTAGGTGGAAGAAAAGAAGCCGGAGACCATGGCTTCCACCAGGCCCATGATGATGCCCCCCAGCATGGCGCCGGGCAGGATCCCGATGCCGCCCACAACGGCGGCGATAAAGGCTTTGATCCCGGGCATCATGCCCATGAGGGGATCAATGGAGTTGTAGTAGATCCCCACCAGCACACCGGCAGCCGCTGCCAGAGCGGACCCCAGGGCGAAGGTGGTGGAAATCACCCGGTCGGTGTCGATGCCCATGAGCTTGGCGGCATCCGCATCATAACTTACCGCCCGCATGGCTTTCCCGGCCTTGGTCTTGTTGACGATGTAGGTCAGGGCCAGCATCAGCAGCAGGGCGCTGACCAGGATCAGAATCTGCTGGTTGTTCACCACCACGCCCCCGATATGGTACACCGTGGGAGCGAACACCGGCGGGAAGGTCCGGGGCTGGGGAGAAACCAGCAGGATCATGCCGTTTTCCAGAAAAAAGGAAACGCCGATGGCGGTGATCAGAGCCGCAATCCGGGGCGCGTTCCGCATGGGCTTGTAGGCGATCCGTTCAATGAGGATCCCGGCCAGGGCCGCCCCGATCATGGCCACGATCAGGGCCGGAAAGAACGGCAGTCCGGCTTTGGTAATGGCCACAAAGCCGATATAGGCGCCCAGCATGTAAATATCCCCGTGGGCGAAGTTGATGAGTTTGATGATCCCGTAGATCATGGTGTAGCCCAGAGCGATCAGGGCATAGATGCTGCCCAGGGATACCCCGTTGACGATCTGTTGGGCGAACTGATGGGCAAAGGATCCGGTATCCATAAGCACCCCTCCTTGTGAAAAAGTTTGGCGTCAGACCGGAGACCGATCCGACGCCGTATGGTAATGGTTTCTTACAGCGTAATCTTTTGTTTGAAGGTCTGTACGCCGTCTTTCATTTCGATGATGATCCCGCCGGAAACAGGGTTGTGATCCTGGTCCAGGGTGTATTTGCCGGTGGCAACCTGCAGATCCTTGATCTTGCTCAGGGCATCAGCAATCTTGGTGCCGTCGGTGGAGCCGGCCTGTTTGATGGCTTCCGCCACAGCCAGGGTCCCATCGTAAGCATGGATGGCGAAGGTATCCGGTTCTTCGTTGAATTTGGCTTTGTAGTCCTTGATGAACTGCTGGACATGAGGATCCTTGTCCTGGGCAGAATAAGCGCTGGTGAAGTAGGTGCCGTTCAGGGCTTCTGCACCGGCGATCTGGGCCAGTTTGGGAGAATCCCAGCCGTCGCTGCCCAGGATCGGGCAGGTCAGCCCAACTTCACGGGCCTGTTTGATAATCTTGGAGACTTCTTCATAGTACCCGGGCACATACAGAGCTTCCGGATTGGTGGCTTTCAGTTTGGTCAGTGCGGACTTGAAGTCCTGGTCCTTGGCCAGGAAGGCTTCCTTGCCTACCACCTTGCCGCCTTTTTCTTCCAGGGTCTTGCCGAACACATCCATCAGACCTTTGGAGTAGTCACTGGAAGAATCATAGAAAATCGCAACGTTCTTCAGTTTCAGGGTATCTACGGCGAACTTGGCCATCAGTTTGCCCTGGAAGGGATCCGTGAAGCAGGCACGGAAGATGAAGGGCCGTACCTTGCCTTTTTCATCCACGGTGATCCCGGGAGCCGTGGCCACAGGAGCCATCAGAGGCACCTTGCTGTTGGTCACTACCGGCGTGGCAGCAGATACGCAGCCGCTGGTGGCCGGCCCGATGATAACCGAAACCTTATCCTTGGTGATCAGCTTGGTGGCTGCGTTCCCGGATTCGGAAGGCTCGGACTTGTTGTCCGCTTCCACCAGCTTGATTTTCTTGCCGTTGATGTCGCCTTTGGCATTGATCTGTTCCACCGCCAGCTGTACCCCTTTGTAGGTGGATTTGCCGTAGTTGGCTACGTTCCCCGTCAGTTCGAACAAAGCACCGATCTTGATTTCATTGCCATTGTCTTTCGCTGCATCTTTCTTGCCGCAGCCGGTAAACATAGACGCCACGAGAGTTGTCATCGCCAGCGCGCCGACCGCTTTTTTCCATGCTTTCATCAACAACACCTTTGCTTTCCTGGTATTTCTTGCCGGGGACCCGTATAAAATGACCGGTCGGCCTTGCAAGCTATAGTTATTATACGCACTAATTCACATTTTTGCAACATTCTTTTTTACAAAACATATTACGATTTTTAAAAATATACAGTTGTTTTATGTACATTTTTGAACTCGTTCGTTTTGGATGGATTTTTGTATTTATTTAAAGGACATTTTCTGAAAACAAAGGAAGCCGTGACAATTTGTCCCCTCAGGCACTGATTTTCTTATAGAACAGGGGCTGCCCGTCCTTCATCCGGATGATCACGCAGCTGACAATGGGATTGTGTTCCGAATCCACGGTCATCTTCCCGGTAGCCATCTGGAAATCTTTCAGACCTTCCAGGGCTTTGGCGATCTTGGTGCCGTCGGTGCTGCCTGCCTGTTTGATGGCTTCCGCCGCCACCAGGATGCAGTTATAGCCGTTGATGGCAAAGCCGTCCGGTTCTGCATTGTATTTTTTCCGATAGTCCTTGATGAACTGCTGGACATGGGGATCCGTATCCTGGGAGGAATAGAAGCTGCTGTAGTAGGTACCGTTCAAGGCATCGGCCCCGGCGATTTCCACCAGTTTGGGAGAATCCCAGCCGTCACTGCCCAGGATGGGACAGGTAATGCCCACCTCCCGGGCCTGTTTGACGATTTTGGACACTTCTTCGTAATAGGCCGGCACATACAGGGCTTCCGGATTGGCCGCCTTCAGTTTGGTCAGGGTGGCCTTGAAGTCCTGGTCCTTGGCCAGGAAGGCTTCCTGGGCCACCACTTCCCCGCCCTTGCTTTCCAGGGTCTTGGCAAACACCTCTGCCAGGCCTTTGGAATAGTCGCTGGAGGAATCGTTGTAGATGGCGATTTTCTTCAGTTTCAGTTCATCCACCGCAAAAGTGGCCAGGATTTTTCCCTGGAAGGGATCGGTAAAGCAGACCCGGAAAATATAGGGCCGGACCTTTCCCTTGTCGTCCACGGTGATCCCAGGGGCGGTGGCAGAAGGGGAAATCAGGGGCACCTTGCTGCCGCTGACCACAGGCGAAGCCGCTGCCGTGCTGCCGCTGGTGCAGGGCCCCACGATCACTGCCACCTTGTCCTTGGTGATCAGCTTGGTGGCCTGGTTCCCGGCTTCCGAAGGTTCCGATTTGTTGTCGGCGGAAACCAGTCTGATTTTTTTCCCGTTGATGCCCCCCTTGCCGTTGATTTCATCCACGGCCATCTGGGCTCCATTGAGACTGGATTTTCCATAGTTGGCCACAGCCCCGGTCAGTTCGAACAGGGCCCCGATCCGGATCTCATCACTTTTGGCACTGCCACCCTTGCCGCAGCCCATAAGGCTCACTGCCATCAGGGAAGCCAGGGTCAGTACACCAAATTTCTTCTTCCATCCCACCATGCTGCACACCTTCATTTCCCAAATATTTCCTGCAAGACCTACCATTCTGCAAGTTGAGGATATTATACGGTGTAACACGGATTGGCGCAATAAATTTATTACAATTTCTCTATTTTAATCGTTTTGTTTGTTGTTTTATATTAATTTTTATAACTTTCTTCACAGTTTTCGTTGTACTGTTCATATATATTAGAATTGTATTTTATAATTTTATTTTTACATACGAAAAAAGGCTGTTGCAGCGCAACAGCCACTCTTACGTCATTAGTCATACACCAATGGAGACCATCTGCCAAAGGCAGATGCTTCTTTATGGAAACGCAGCTAACGCTGCTAACCCACCACCAGCCTAACGGCTGGTTCCCCGCCCTTGTAAAGGGCGGATAACAAATATGCGGGCGGGCACCCTGTTACTTCCGGCCAAACGTCACTAATTCCGATTACGAAGCGGATATCAAATACGCGGGCGGGCACCCTGATACTGAAAAGCAATGGGCGTCAGCCCGAGCGTATATCCGCCCTTTACAAGGGCGGGGGTATCCATACGCAGTATGGGTGGTGGGTTAGCAGCCGCAGGCTGCGTTTCCATTCACAAAAATTTGCTTGCAAATTTTATCATCCGGCCGCTGACCGCTGACAGAAAAGGGCTCCGCCCCTTTCTCACAATTCTTTGTACTCCGCCTTCCACTGGATGGCTTCGATGGCCTTTTTGGGATCTTCCACAGGGATCCCATTCAGCCCTTCCTTCACCGCCTGGCACACCACTTTTTCCGCCAGGATCTTGGTGAAATTCCCCATTTCCCGGACAGGAGGCAGGACGGAAGCCCCGGGCTTTTTCATGTCCACCAGATCGGTAAGGGCATGGGCCGCTGCTGCCAGCATCCCGGGAGAAACCTTCCGGGCCCGGCAGGCCGCCACAGCCAGCCCCATCCCCGGGAACACCAGGGAGTTGTTGGCCTGGCCGATTTCAAAAATGGTCCCGTGATACACCACTTTCCGGGAAGCGGTACCCGTGGCCACCAGGGCTTTTCCGTCGGTCCAGTGGAGCAGGTCGTCAGCACTGGCTTCCGCCAGGTCCGCCGGATTGCTCAAAGGGAAGATAATGGGCCGGGGAGTATGGGCGGCCATTTCCTGGACGATTTCCTTGGTAAAGGCTCCGGCGGCGGTGGAAGCTCCCACCAGGATGGTGGGATGGATGGCCTTCACCACGTCTTCCAGATTGTCCAGTTTGGCTCCTGCCGGGAATTCACTCCGTTTCCGGGCATAGGGTTTCTGCTGGGGCGTCATCCCTTCCGTATCTTCAAACAGCAGCCCCTGCTGGTCCACCAGATAGAACCGGCTCCGGGCTTCTTCCTCGCTGAGCCCCTGGAGCTTCATTTCTTCAAAGACCTGCCGGACAATGCCCATGCCGGAGGTACCGGCCCCGAAGCACAGGAAGGTCTGGTCCGTAAGCTTTTCCCCGGAGGCTTTCAGGCCCCCCAGGATGGCAGCCAGGGTCACGGCTCCGGTGCCTTCGATGTCGTCGTTGTACACCGCGTACTGGTCTTCATACCGTTCCAGGAGACGGGCGGCATTTTCCCGTCCGAAGTCCTCGAAATGGACATACAGATGAGGAAAGAGCTTTTCCGCGGTCTGGAGGAAGGCATCCACAAAGGCGTCGTACCGTTCGTCGCTGATCCGTTCGTGATGGAGTCCCAGGTACAGAGGATCATCGATCAGGGCCTGACGGTTGGTCCCGGCATCCAGCACCACCGGCAGTACCTTGGCAGGATCGATGCCGGCGGACGCGGTGTACACCAGGATCTTCCCGGTGGAAATGCTCACTCCGTTGGTGCCCCAGTCCCCGATGCCCAGGATGCTTTCCCCGTCGGTGACCACAATCAGCTGGATTTCCCGGCCGGAAGCCCCGTTCTTCAGGGATTCCTCAATGTCGTCCATATTGTCGATGGACAGGTACACGGCGTTCTGGGGAGTGGTGAACAGTTCGCTGTACTGCTTCACACTTTCCGCCACCCCGGGAGCATAGAGCACCGGCATGAGTTTTTCCAGGTGGTGGGAGAACAGATGGAAGAACAGGGTCCGGTTCCGGCTGAACAGCTTCATCAGGTAATGGCGCTGGACCGCCTTGTTGGGCCGTTCGCAGAAGTTGTCATAGGCCTGTTTGTCCTGGAGTTCGATGGTTTCCACCTGAGGGGGCAGAATGCCGATCAGGCCGTACTTTTTCCGTTCCTCCCGGGTGAAGGCCGTTCCCTTGTTCAAAAATGGATCATTCAGCAGATCATAACCGCGTTTGCTGATTGTCATGATAATTTCCTCTCTTTCCCACTGCACAGCAGCCATGGACAGGTTGTTTCCAGATTGTTTTCGTATGCCCATTGTATCCATTGAAACAGAAAAAGTACAATATTTTATTTTCTCTGACCCAAACTTCAGGTTATAATAAAATGACAGCTGACCGCTGACCGTTTTTTAACAAGGAGCCCATCATGAAACTTACTCAGATTGAATATTTCATCGCCGTCTGCGAATGCGGGAGTTTTTCCCGGGCGGCGGAAAAATGCCATATTTCACAGCCGGGAATTTCCAAGGCCATCCGGGAACTGGAGGAGGAATGCGGGGTGGCCCTGTTCCAGCGGAACCGGAACAACATCCAGATCACCCGCCGGGGCCGGATCCTCCTGGAACACGCCCGGCAGTTCCAGAACCACTACCGGAACCTGTGCCAGGTGGTCCGTACCCTGGGCACCGGAAAGGCCCTGATCCGGATCGGCATCGCCACCATGCGGGGAAACACCATCTTCCCCCAGATCCACGGGGCCTTTCTGAAATCCCACCCCCAGATCACCATCGAAACGGTGGAAGAGACCACCAAGGTGCTCTACGAACTGCTGGACCGGCAGGAAATCGACTTTGCCCTGTGCGTTACCAACCGGCTGCCGGAGGAACCCAGCCACTGTCTGCTGCTGCGGAAAAGCTATCTGAAGCTGTTCGTCCGCCAGGACCATCCCCTGGCCCAAAAAGAGGCGGTGGATCTCCTGGAGCTCCGGAATATCCCTCTGGTGCTGTTTTCCGACCATTTCGACCAGACCGCCTACATCCGCCGCATGTTTGCCCAGAGCGGGGTCCATCCCTGGATCCTCCACCAGACCACCCAGGTGTTCACCATCCTGGAATACATCCGGTCCGAAGGGGCCGCCGGGTTCCTCACCGAAGAGATCGCCCAGCAGGAACCGGACCTCCATGCCCTGTCCGTCCGTCAGTTCCAGCCCGCCTTCATTACCCTGGACTGGAACAAAGACCTCCATTTCAACCCGGCCATGGAGGAATTTGTGCGGTTTGTGAAAAAGGGTCTGCCGACTGTATAAAAAACAGTCAGCAGACCCTTTTGTCAGCTGTTATTCCCAGATCGTCTTCATGATTTCTTTGTACTTCTTGTCCAGTTCCTTGCTGATCATCTGGAACAGGCCGTACATCATGTTCCCGTCCACCTGGGGTTCCCGGAAGATCACGCAGGTGTCCATGATCAGGGATTCTTCCTTGTCCAGATAGAATTTGAAAGCCTTGTAGGTGCTGTTGTACTGGTTCAGCATTTCCAGCAGGGCTTTTTTGTTGCTTTCTTTCAGGGCCTTGGGAGCCAGCAGCACCCGGATCACCCCGAAGGCGCTGTCATCCAGCACCACGATCAGCTGGAGAGGGGTCCCTTCCACATCCAGATGGGACCGGAATACCACCGTATGGAACGGATCGTCTTTGATGGGATCCACCACAAAGGCCTTGGGATCTTTCTTTTCTACAAAACGCTTGAAGCTTTCCGCTTTCTGGTTCAGTTCTGCCATTGCAATCCTCCTTCAGCGGGATCGGTCCCGCTTTCTTTCTTAACAGGATAAGCCATGGAGGAAATCCCGTCAAGCTTTCCACTTATCAACAGGCTTATCCACAAAAATGGTCAGGTTATCCACATTTCCTGTGGATAACTCTGTGGGTAAGTCCCAGATATAGTGCAAAAGCCCGTTCACCCCACAATATCCAGAGCCACTTATCCACTTGTGCACAGGATATCCACAAGTTGCTGCTGCTTCAGCAGCAGCAACGGTCAGCTGACAAGAAATGGGTGCTGCAGGCAACCTGCAGCACCCATTTCTTATTCTTCCTCACCCACCGTATTCACTACGGCCAGTGCGGCTACTTTATCCCCTGCTTCCAGATCCATGAGCTTTACGCCCTGGGCATTCCTTCCGTAGGTGGAAATATCAGCGGCGTTCATCCGGATGATGATGCCCGCTGCGGAAATCAGCATGATTTCCTGGGATTCGTTGATGAATTTGGAGCCCACGATCAGGCCGGTCTTGTTGGTCACCTTCAGGTTGATGATCCCCTTGCCGCCCCGGGTCTGGACCCGGTATTCAGAAATGTTGGTCCGTTTCCCCTGGCCCTTGTCCGTTACCGTGAGCACTTCTCCCGTGTCGTCCACACAGCTGTCCATGGAGACCACGCTGTCGTGAGGCCGCAGGCTGATGCCCCGTACCCCGTGGCTGGTGCGGCCCATGGACCGTACGTCGTCTTCCTGGAAGTGGATGGCGTACCCGTCCCGGGTGGCCAGCAGGATGTCATTGTGGCCGCTGGTGAGCTTCACATCGATCAGCTCTTCCCCTTCGCCCAGGTTGATGGCGATCAGGCCGCCTTTCCGGGCGGACTTGAATTCGCTGACGCTGGTCCGCTTCACAAAGCCCAGGTTGGTGGCCATGAACAGGAACTTCTTCTCGTCCTCGCTGATGCCGCTCTTTACGGCGATCACCGCATTGACCTTTTCGTTCTCTTCCAGAGGCAGCAGGTTCCGGATAAAGGTCCCCTTGGCGGTACGGCTGGCTTCCGGGATCTCGAATCCCTTCTGCCGGTACACCCGGCCCCGGTTGGTGAAGAACAGGATGTTGTCATGGGTGCTGGCCATGAGCAGGTGTTCCGAGAAGTCTCCCTTCACCTTGTTGTCTTCCTTCACAATCTTGCCGCTGCCGGCTTTGATGCCCCGGCCGCCCCGGTTCTGGTTCCGGAAGTTGGTGAGAGCCTGGCGCTTGATGTAGCTCTGGTGGCTGATGGTGATCACCACGTCTTCTTCGGCGATCAGGTCTTCGGTTTCCAGATCCCCGGTGTCCGGCACAATGGAAGTCCGGCGGGCATCCCCGAACCGTTTCTTCACATCCATCAGGTCTTCCCGGGCAATGCCCATGATCTTGTGTTCATTGCTGAGCACGTCTTCCAGGTAGGCAATGGTGGCCATGACTTCTTTGTATTCATCCTCGATCTTCTGCCGTTCCAGACCGGTGAGGCGCTGGAGACGCATATCCAGGATGGCCTGAGCCTGGCGGTCGCTGAGGCCGAATTTTTCCATCAAAGCGGCCTTGGCCACATCCCCATTGGCGCTGGCCCGGATGGTGGCGATTACTTCGTCCAGGTGGTCCAGGGCGATCTTCAAGCCCTCCAAAATGTGGGCCCGTTCTTTGGCTTTCTTCAGTTCATACCGGCATTTCCGGGTAATGACGTCCTTCTGGTGGTCCAGATAGTATTCCAGGATCTGCTTCAGGTTCAGGATCCGGGGATGGCCGCTGACCAGAGCCAGCATGATGATCCCGAAGGAATCCTGGAGCTGGGTGTGCTTGTACAGCTTGTTCAGCATGATCTCCGGGACTACATCGCTGCGCAGTTCGATGACGATGCGCATGCCCTTCCGGTCCGATTCATCCCGCAGGTCGGTGATCCCTTCCAGGGTCTTGTCCTGGACCAGGTGGGCGATGTTCTCGATGAGCTTGGCCTTGTTCACCTGGTAGGGGATTTCCGTCACCACGATCCGGTTCTTGTTCTTGGGCATGGGTTCCACATGGGTCTTGGCCCGTACCTTCACAACCCCCCGGCCGGTGGTATAGGCCTGGCGGATTCCGGACAGGCCCAGGATCTTGGCCCCGGTGGGGAAGTCCGGCCCTTTGATGGCGGTCATCAGCTGGTCGATGGTGGCATCCGGATTGTCGATGAGCATCACGCAGGCATCCACCACTTCTCCCAGGTTGTGGGGCGGAATGTTGGTGGCCATGCCCACGGCGATCCCGGCGGAACCGTTAATTAGGAGAGCCGGCACCTTGGCAGGCAGCACCGTGGGTTCCTTCAGGGATTCATCGTAGTTGGGGATGAAATCCACCGTATCCTTTTCGATGTCCCGGAGCATCTCCACGGCGATCTTCCCCATCCGGACTTCCGTATACCGCATGGCGGCCGGTGGGTCCCCATCCACGGAACCGAAGTTCCCGTGGCCGTCCACCATCAGATACCGGGTGGAGAAATCCTGGGCCAGACGCACAATGGCGTCATACACCGAGAAATCCCCGTGGGGATGGTATTTCCCCAAAACATCGCCCACGATACGGGCGCTTTTTTTATAAGCCTTGTTGGGCAGCATCCCTGCCTCGTTCATGGCATAGAGGATGCGGCGGTGGACCGGCTTCAGACCGTCCCGCACATCCGGCAGGGCCCGCTGGACGATGACGCTCATGGCGTAGTCGATGTAGCATTTCTGCATCTCATCTTCCACATAGACGGGGATTACCTTGCCGGCAGAGATGGTCTGCTTGTCATTCTGCTGATCATCCACGTTCTCACGCTTCCTTCCTGCGTCTTTTTGACGCGGTTATTTCAAGAAAAGGTCATAGACCTGCTTGCCGATCAGCAGGACGGTCATGACCAGGTACAGGGTGCGGATGTAGCCCACACCTTTTTGTATGGCAATCTTCGCTCCCAGCCGGGCGCCCAGGATCTCCACCAGCCCCATGGGCAGGGCATAGGCCAGATACACCCGGCCCAGCATCAGGAAAGCCACAAGGCCTCCCAGGTTGCTGGCCAGGTTCAGGGCCTTGGTGTTCCCGGCAGCGGTTACGAAGTTATAGCCGAAATAGAGGAATCCGAAGATCAGGAACGAACCTGTCCCCGGTCCGAAAAAACCGTCGTACATGCCCAGGAACCAGGCCATGGCGGCGATGCCCAGGGCAACGGACCGGGTCATTTCGGTCATTTCATTGACCCCGTCCCAGTTTTTCCGGTAATAGGTATAGCAAGCCACTCCCACCAGGGCCAGCACCACAATGTACCGGAGCAGCTGTTCCGGCAGCAGGGAGGCAATACAGGCCCCGGCGGCACTGCCCAAAAAGGACAGGGGCATCATCTTTAGGATCTTCCGGTCTACTTTCCCGGACCGGGCAAAGGTAAAGAAACTGGTCACCGCGCCGATGGAGGAGGCCAGTTTGTTGGACCCCAGGGCAAAGGGGGTGGGGATGCCGGTGGCCATAAAGGCCGGCAGGGTGATCAGACCACCGCCGCCTACCGCCGCATCTACAAAAGAGCCGATGAAGCCGGCTGCCAAAAGGAAAATCAAATCCTGCCAGTGGAATTCCAGCATGGGGTCACTCCTTCCAGGTGAAATAGACGCCGGCGATGCCCTCCCGGCAGAAGGCATTCAAGGCCGGCTCCGTCATCTTGTTGCTGACGGCATAAGGGTTGGCCTGGGTCAGTTCCGCATTGTCCAGGGGCCAGCGGACCCCGGTGATGCTCACCCGGCAGGAGGGCGTAAGAGGCAGCAGGCTCACTGCCCGGGGCCGTTTCCTCCCGGCGGTAAACCGCAGTCCCTCTCCCGGCTGCAGGTAGCACAGCATTTCCTGGTCATCGGCCAGGACGGCGCTGCCTCCCCTCCGGGCATAGGCCAGCAGGGTATACAGATTGCCGAACAGATGGTCCGCCCGGCCGCCCCAGATGCCGGTGGCCAGTACCGTCCGGTCACCGGGGATATCCTGGAGCACCAGGGACAGATCCGTATCGTCCTTGTTCACCGGGTAGGTCTTGACCCGGGCACCCTGGCGGGCAAATGCCTCCCAGGCTCCCGGTGCCGCACTGTCCCGGTCCCCGTACAGGAACCCGGGCACCACCCCGGCCGCCCGGCAGTGGTCCGCGCCCCGGTCCGCCGCTGCCACCACAAGGCCGGCGGCAGCCTTTTGCAGCCACTGGGGATCCGGGCGCCGGCCCCCGGCCACCACCATCAGAAGCGGTCCTCCCGTCCGGCTGCACTGGAGCTTCCCCTGGGGAAGCTGGATTTCCATGGTCATGAAACGCTCCTTAGAAGTCCAGGTTGGTAACCTTGCCGGCGTTTTCCTCGATGAACTGCCGGCGGGGTTCCACCTTGTCCCCCATGAGCACGGAGAACACGGAATCCGCCGTGGCCGCATCCTCCAGCTGCACCTGGAGCACTGTCCGCTTGCTGGGATCCATGGTGGTTTCCCACAGCTGTTCCGGGTTCATTTCCCCCAGGCCTTTGTACCGCTGGACATAGGGGTTGTTCTGACGTCCCACTTCATCCAGTTTCTTCTGGAGTTCCTCATCGCTGTAGGCATAGGTGTGCTTCTTGCCCGTGCGGATCAGGTACAGAGGAGGCTGGGCAATGAACACGTTCCCGTGGATGATGAGGGGCTTCATGTACCGGTAGAAGAAAGTGAGCAGCAGGGTCCGGATATGGGCCCCGTCCACATCCGCATCGGTCATGATGATGATCTTCCCGTACCGGGCTTTGGAAATGTCGAATTCCTCTCCGATGCCGCAGCCGAAGGCGGTGATCATGGCCCGGATTTCCTGGCTGTTGAGCATTTTGTCCAGACGGGCCTTTTCCACGTTCAGGATCTTGCCCCGGAGGGGCAGGATGGCCTGGAAGTTCCGGTCCCGGCCCTGTTTGGCGCTGCCCCCTGCGGAATCCCCTTCCACCAGGTAGATTTCCGTTTCTTCCGCGTTTTTGCTGGAACAGTCCGCCAGCTTCCCAGGCAGGCTGCTCACTTCCAAAGCCGATTTCCGGCGGGTCAGGTCCCTTGCTTTTCTGGCGGCAGACCGGGCCCGGCTGGCCATAATGGCTTTTTCCACGATTTTCTTGGCCACCGGCGCGTTTTCTTCGAAGTATTCGGTGAGGGCTTCCGTCACCATATTGTCCACAATGCCCCGGACTTCGCTGTTCCCCAGCTTGGTCTTGGTCTGGCCTTCGAACTGGGGTTCCCGGACCTTCAGGCTCATGACACAGGTGAGCCCTTCCCGGACATCGTCCCCGGACAGGTTGTCCTCGTTGTCCTTCAAGAGGCCGTTTTTCCGGGCATAGTCGTTGATGCACCGGGTCAGGGCCTGTTTCAGCCCTGCCAGATGGGTGCCCCCTTCCTCCGTGTTGATGTTGTTCACGAAGGTGTAGATGTTTTCCGTGTAGGCGTCGGTGTACTGCATGGCCACTTCCACAATGGTGTCCTGCCGTTCCCCTTCCACGTAGATGGGTTTGGCATGGAGGGGTTCCTTCCCTTTGTTGACGAATTCCACAAAGGAAATGATGCCCCCTTCGTAGTGGAACACCTCATCCTGGCCGCTCCGTTCGTCGGTGAGCTGGATCTTGACCCCTTTGTTCAGGAAAGCCAGTTCCCGGATCCGGTGCTTCAGGGTGTCATAGCTGTAGACGGTTTCCGTGAAAATGGTGTCATCCGGCCAGAAGGTGACGCTGGTGCCGGTTTCGTTTTCCGGGCATTCTCCCTTCACATACAGGGGACGGGTGGTCTTGCCTTTGGAAAATTCGATGCCGTAGATCTTCCCGTTCTTCTTGACCTCCACCACCATCTTCTTGCTCAGGGCGTTGACGCAGGAAACCCCCACGCCATGGAGCCCGCCGGAGACCTTGTAGCCGCCGTCGCCGAATTTGCCCCCGGCATGGAGGACCGTCATGACCACTTCGATGGCCGGTTTCCCCACCTTGTGCATTTCCACCGGGATCCCCCGGCCGTTGTCCGTAACAGTGATGCTGTTGTCCTGGTGGATGATCACCCGGATATGGTCACAGTAGCCTGCCAGGGCTTCGTCGATACTGTTGTCGATGACTTCGTACACCAGATGGTGAAGCCCCCGGCCGCTGATGCTGCCGATGTACATGCTGGGACGTTTCCGCACGGCTTCCAGGCCTTCCAGGACCTGGATCTGTTCCGCCCCGTAATCCCCGTGGACGGCAATCTCTTCTTCAATCGTCTGTTTCTTTTTCGCCATACAAACCTCCCGATTTTATCGCTTGCGCAGGGTCCTGCTGGAAATTCCCGACAGGATGATCTTGTCCCGGGTGACCACACAGCTGGCCGGCGGGTAGTCCTCGGTCAGGTCCACCACATTGTCCCCGCCCAGTCTGGGCTTCAGGAAAAACCGGTAGATGTTGGTCCGTTTGTTCCGGATGTCGAAGATCCCGATGATCTCGTCGCAGCGCACCACATAATTATTTCCTACGTGCAGGTACATAAGTCCGTCTCCTTCTGGCTTTTTCCAGGGTCTGCCGGATGGTTTCCTCCGAAAGGGCTTCCGGCCGGAGGCCTGTTTCCACCATGACGGCAAAAGCCTTTTCCCCGGCAGTGGCACGGGGGTCCAGAGCCCGGTTCAGGGCCCATTCCTCCAGTACTGCCTTCACGTCAGTAAATGTTATTCTATCACACTTCACCAGCTCCCGGCAATCTTCGTACCGGAGCCAGGGCCGCAGATCCAGCTGTTTCCGGATTTCCCGGCGCAGTTCTTCCTGCTGTTTCCGGCGGCAGCCGGAGCAGATTTCCTCATCTCCGATAAGGGGCACTCCGCACAGAGGACATTTCCGGCTGTCGTCCCGCCGGGGCATGAAGGGTTTTGCCTCCTGCCTGGGCTGGGGCTCTTCCTCAATGACCCCGTGGTAGAACTTCAGTTCCCGGATCAGCCGTTTCCGTCCCTGGAGCGCCGGCACCAGGAGCCGGTTCAGCTGATTCAGCAGTTTCCTCTGCATCATGTGGAACTGGTTGGACCACATGGGATTGTCCGTATGGACGTACAGGACTCCCTCTTCCAGCCGGTAAGGCTGGGAATGGCTGGCCCCGGTGTGGCCCAGGATCTCCGGCCAGTGGCTTTTCAGCCAGTGGAGCAGGAACTGCTGCCGGGCCCGGGGAGTCCGGAGTACTTTCAGGATAAGAAGTTCCGAATCTTTCATGGCTGTTCCTCCAGGGTTCCCTCTGCCACCCGGTAAGCCGCCACATCTCCTTCCACCGGAGCCAGATGACGGTCGTTGACGGTCAGGAAGGTCTGGACCGTTCCGTTGATGAAGCCCAGGAGCTTCTCCCGCCGGTGCTGGTCCAGTTCACTGAGCACATCGTCCAGGAGCAGCACCGGATATTCTTCCCGGACGGACCGGATGAATTCCAGTTCCGACAGTTTCAGGGCCAGCGCGGCGGTCCGCTGCTGACCCTGGGATCCGTAGGCCCGGAGAGGCCTTCCCTCATGGAAAATCTCCAGATCGTCCCGGTGGGGCCCCAGGCTGGTGTAGCCCCGGACATAGTCCAGTCGGTGGCGCAGCTGGAGCTGCTGCCGGTAAAAATTTTCCCAGGCTGCCGGCCCGGGGTTTTCCGTGATCCCCTGCTCCCCTTCGCTGCGCTTCTGCACATAGGAAAGGGTCAGGGCACCCTGGGTGCCGGTAATCCCGTCATAGACCTGTTGGGCCGCCTGGACGATCCCCGCCAGGGCCTGGAGCCGCAGGTCCAGGATCCCCGCCGCCAGCTGGGCCAGGGCTCCGTCCCAAACCAGCAGCTGGGCTTCCTCCAGCTGTTCCCGGTCCCGGCACTGTTTCAGGAACCGGTTCCGCTGCTGGAGCACCCGGTTGTATTTGGTCAGAAGGTCATAGTACACCGGGCTGGTCTGGGCGATCTCCATATTCAGGAATTTCCGCCGGAGGGCAGGATCCCCTTTCACCAGCTGAAGGTCATCGGGGGTAAAGAGCACCAGGTTCACCAGGCCGTACTGTTCCCGGGGGCTTACCGGGTTCCCGTTCAGGAGATTCTCTTTTTTGGTCCGGCCCCGGACCGGGTACCGTTTCACCAGCAGCCGGTTGGACCCGTACCGGTCCCGGTACTGGAGTTCTGCCGCCCATTCTTCCGCTCCGAAGCTGGGCAGCTCTTCCTCATGACGGGTCCGGAAGGAAAACCCCCGGGCGGCAGTATAGATCCCTTCCAGCAGGTTGGTTTTCCCCTGGGCGTTGTCCCCATAAAAGATGGTTATATCATGTGCAAGAGGAAGGGACACCTGGCTGTAGTTCCGGAAATGGAGCAGCCGCAGGTTTTCCAGGCGCATCAGAAGATGACCCGCACCGGGGTCAGGATGTAGGTGTAGCTTTCATCCCCTTCCGGCATGAGCCGGGCCGGAGACAGAGAGGCGTTGGTTTCCAGGCTCACCCGGTCCGTGCCGCAGTTCTTGAAAAAGTCGGTCATGTACCGGGAATTGAAAGCGATGTTCAGCGGCAGGGATTCCCCCACGGTCTGGCAGGCGATGATTTCCTTCCCCTGGCCCATGTCGCTGACGGCGGAAGACAGCACGATCCCGTCTGCATCAATGGCCAGCCGGACAATGTTGTAGTCGGACTGGGAAAACAGGGATACCCGCTGGATGGCCTTTTCCATGTCCACCCGGTTGAAAACCGTCCGGTTGCTGAAGGAAGGAGGGATAGGTCGTCTGTAATCAGGGAATTTCCCTTCGATCAGGCTTGAAATAATGGTGAGATTTCCCACCTGGGCCATGATCTGCCGTTCTTTCAGAGTCAGGGTCACCGGTTCCGGCAGTTCTCCGTTCAGATTGCTGCCGATTTCCTTCAGGAGACGGGCAGGGATCAGCAGGGAAAATTCGCTGTCATCCCCCTCCGGCAGTTCCAGATCCTTGATGGCCAGACGATGGGTATTGGTGCCTACGGCAGTGAGCCGCTGACCGGATTTTTCCAGGTAGACCCCGGTGTACAGCGGCCGGCTGGCATCAGTGGAACAAGCGTACACCGTGGTGGAGATCAGTTTCCCCATCACTTCTTCGGAAAGCCGGAGCACCCGGTCCCCTTCAAAAGAGGGCATGGCCGGATATTCTTCCGGGTCCATCAGGGGAATGTGGTACTGACCTCTGGCCTTGGCTGCTTTCAGGGTCATTTCTTTTTCACCGGGCAGCTGCTGAAGGGTGAGCACTTCGTCCGGATCGAAACGGGCCAGCAGATCCCCGATGGCTTTGGCGGGGATGAGAAGCTCTCCGTCCTCCTGTCCGTTCACGTCCATTTTCTTGTTCATCATGTAGGTATTGTCCATGGCAATCAACTGAAGGGTGTTTCCCTGGAGAATGGCATGGATCCCGGAAAAAATCGGTGCGTTATTGCTGGATGAAATGGCTCTTTTTACGATATTGACGCTCTGAGCCAGTTCTTTGCTTTCACATGAAAACTGCATGGCAGTACCTCCTTGTTTCTAAAACGATGAAATTATAAAAATTCGTAGTCTTCGTAGTAGGGCCTGTGGGTATGTGGAAAAGTCGCTCCAGCCCCATTCCAGGCTGTTGGAACCATTGGGATAACTCTGTGGATAACCGGTTTTCACTTATCCACATATCCACTTTTTCAGGGACTTTCCGGGTTATCCACAAAATTACCAACAAGTTATACACAAGATTATCCACAAGTTGTGGATAACTCAGGGATCATTTCTTCAGATCTTCCACCAGTTTGGCCAGCTGCCGTTCCAGATTGTCATTTTTCGCTTTGTCGTCAGCGATCTTGTCACAGGCATGGAGGACTGTGGTGTGGTCCCGGCCGCCGAAACATTCTCCGATCCGGGGCAGGGACAGGTCCGTCAGTTCCCGGGTAAGATACATGGCGATCTGCCGGGGATAGGCGATGGAGCGGGTCCGTTTCTTGGCTTTCAGGTCTTCCACCCGGATCTTGTACCGGGCGGCCACCAGTTCCTGGATGGCTTCCACGGTGATCACCTTGTCCACAGTGCTTCCCATATCCAGGTCCTTCAGGGCTTTCCGGGCCAGTTCCATGGTCACCGGCTGGTGGTTCAGGTTGGCAAAGGCGTGGACCTTGGTGTAGGCGCCTTCCAGCTCACGGATGTTGGTCTTTACATTGGTGGCAATCAGCTGGATCACTTCCAGAGGGAATTCCAGATGGTCCTTTTCCGCCATGCTCCGCAAAATGGCACTGCGGGTTTCGAAGTCCGGGTGGTTGATCTCGATGATCAGTCCCTGCATGAACCGGCTGGTGAGCCGCTCTTCCAGGGTGTCCAGTTCCTTGGGAGGCCGGTCGCTGGAGATGATGATCTGTTTGTCCGCCTGTTTCAGGGCTTCGAAGGTGTGGAAGAATTCTTCCTGGGTGGATTCTTTTTTCCGCAGGAACTGGATATCGTCGATGAGCAGCACGTCGATGTTCCGGTATTTGTTCCGGAAGGCTTCGTTGGTGTTGTGCTGGATGGCGCCGATCAGTTCATTGGTGAAGGTTTCACTGGAAGTGTAGAGGATCTTCATCTGGGGGAATTTCTTGTGGATATAGTTGCCGATGGCGTTCATCAGGTGGGTTTTCCCCAGGCCCGGGTCGCTGTACAGGAACAGGGGGTTGTAGCTTTTGGCCGGTGCGTTGGCCACTCCCATGGAAAAGTTGAAGGCTTCTTCATTTGATTTGCCCCGGATGAAATTGTCAAAGGTGTATTTGGGGGACAGATGGGAATCGAATTCCTGGGCCGGTTTGGCCGCTGGCTGGGGTTCCGGCTGGTAGGCTGCGGGAGCCGGGGGTTCTTCCGGCTGGGCAGGGGTGTCCGGAAACAGGTTCTGTTCCTCTTTGGGCGGTTCCACTACGTCGATCTGGATCTCCATGGGCTGGCCGCAGATCTGGGAGAGGCTTTCTTCCATCATGGGCAGGTATTTTCCCTGGAGGGTATCCTTGGTGAACTGGTTGGATACATCCAGGGACAGGGTATTGCCCTCCAGGGTCCGGGGATGTGCCGCATCCATCCAGATTTTCCAGCTCCGGCCCTCCATGCTGGCGGAGAGGGCTGCAAGCATTTCGGCCCAGACCTGGGCCAGGTTTTTCGTCGTCATATCCGATCCATCCTTTATCCTTTTAATAGAGACTTCATTATATCACGAAACAGGCCGGTCCTGTGGAAAAACCTGTGGACAATGTGGATAACTTTTTTCCCGGGCCGCCGGAAGCACGGGGCAGGGGGCCGGGTTCCGGTTATCCACAAATCCAGAGTTATACACAGGGAGTTATCCACAGATGTGGATAACTCCCTGTTGAAAAACATGGTCAGCGGTTGAACAGACGGTCCCAGAAACTCCGGTTCTTCAGCCGGGAGGCTTCTTCTTCCGCGGCTTTGGCCCGGGCTTCCGCCGCGGCGATTTTTTCGTCGGCGGCCTTCAGACTGGCGGCGGCGGTTTCCTTGGCGGCGGTAAGGGCGCCGATCTGCTGTTCCTTCAGCCGCAGCACCGCTTCCTGCTGGTCCGCTTTGGCCTGGGCGGCGTCCCGGGCCCGGGCCAGATCCTTCAGCTGGACTTCCTTCTGTTCCGACTGGGCCTTGTATTCCAGATACTGGACCTTTTCCTGGGTCAGCAGCTTGGTGGCGTTCATTTCCGCAATGAGCTTCTGCTGGACTTTCCCCAGCTGGTCCTGGACCGTATTCATCTGGATCAGCAGCACTTTGTTTTCGTGGCGGAGCTGTTCCAGTTCCTCATCCTTGTTCTGTTCATAGACAATCACGGGGTTTTCCGACCGTTTGCTGTCCAGGAACTGGACGGCTTCGTCATCCAGCATCAGGAAACGGTTCTGTTTGACCAGGTGGCCTTCCAGTTCTTCTTCATACCGTTTGATCTGTTTGCGGATGGCTTCGTAGGAAACTCCCTTTTGTTTGGCATAGTCTTTAATGGTGATCATGGCGGACATCCCTCAATATGATATAGATTTCCAGAACAGGAAGAAAACCGCCAGGGGCCCGGCGGCTTTCCAGACAACCGGCGTCCTGCAATGTTCCCACAACGTTGTATGGAAAAGGAGCCGGCCGGTTCCAAAGGTTGTATGAGTATAGTATAGCATATTCCGGCCCGTTTGTCCGGCCCCTGTGCATAACTGGAGGAAAGAAACCGGAAAAAGCCCGGCCAGCCAGGGGTCCCCGGGTTTTCCACAGGGTAAAAAGTTTTCCACCGGAAGTTATCCACAGATGTGGATAACTTTGGGGATAAGCCCATTTCATGGGGGCGGAGAGGGAGGAGGGGGTGTGGATAACTTAAGTCAGGAGTCAGGAGTCTGAAGTCGGAAGCCTCAGGACAGGATCCGTCTGGCTGGACGGATCCTTTTGATTCTGTAAAACCAGAATCGCAATCAATCTGAGAGATCATTTCGTCCAAAGGTTCTACACATTCAAAAAATTTGCCTGCAAATTTAACCTTCGGCTCCAGACTTGAGCCGCTATGCGGCTCTACAGCTAGGAGGTGTTGCAGGTTTTGTACAACACCTCCAGTGGACATGTGGATAAATCTGGGGATAAAGTCCCGGATCCGGCATGGGCTGTGGCTCCAGGGGTTTTCCACAAGCCAGGGAGTTTTCCACTGAAAGTTATCCACAGGTGTGGATAAGTATGTGGATAATCCCTTTTTATGGGGCTTCCCGGCTGTGGAACAGGGATTTCCCCTGTGGAAAACTGCTTCCCACCGGGCAAAAAACACCCCTGTCCCTGTGCAAAGAGCAGGGACAGGGGTTACAGAGAGCTGGGATGCAATAGGGGGTGTTCCATGGAAAATGCAACATCCCAGTCCCGGGTCGCGACCCGGGACTGGGATGTGAAGTTTTCACACTCCCTTTTTCAACGCAGCCGTCAGGGCCTCGATTTCCTTGTTCAGCTCCGGATCTTTCTGCCGGTCTTTCTGGATCTTTTCGCAGGCGTGGATGATGGTGCTGTGGTCCCGGCCCCCGAAACATTCTCCGATTTTCTTCAGGGAAAGGCCGGCCATTTCCTTGGTCAGGTAAATGGCGATCATCCGGGGCACCGCCACCCGTTTGGTCCGTTTCTTTTCGATCAGTTCCGACCGGTGGAGCCGGAAATGGTCCGCCACCTGCTGCTGGATGGCGTCTACGGTAACGAACTGGGGGGTGTCCAGCAGGGCCAGTTCTTTCAGGGCCCGGCGGCACAGATCCAGGGTAATGGGTTCCCGGGTCACGGTGGAATAAGCGCAGACCCGGTTGTAGGCTCCCTCCAGTTCCCGGATATTGCTGGTGATGCTGCTGGCAATCAGCAGGATCACATCGTTGGGAAAGAGAACCTGCTCTGTATGGGCCAGGTTCTGGAGGATGGCCATCCGGGTTTCCAGATCCGGGTGCTGGATGTCGGCGGTAAGGCCGGAATTGAACCGGCTGATCATCCGTTCTTCCAGGGTGTCCAGTTCCCCGGGGGGACGGTCGCTGGAAATGATGATCTGCTTGTTGGCCTTTTCCAGGGTGTTGAAGGTGTGGAAAAACTCCTCCTGGGTGGATTCCCGGTTCCGGAGGAACTGGATGTCGTCGATGAGGAGCACGTCGATGTTCCGGTATTTTTCCCGGAAGGCTTCCAGCCGGTTGTGTTCCACGCTTTCGATCAGCTCATTGGTGAAGGTTTCACTGGAAATGTACAGCACTTTCATGTCCGGGTGGTTCTTCCGGATCTGGTTGCCGATGGCGTTCATCAGATGGGTTTTCCCCAGGCCGGAGTCGCTGAACAGGAAAAAGGGGTTGTAGGCAAAGGCCGGGTTGTTGGCCACGGCCATGGCGGCTGCCTTGGCAAACCGGTTGGAATTTCCCACCACGAAATTGTCGAAGGTGTACCGGGGAGAAAGGTTGGTGACAAAGGGCTTTTTCAGGACCGGGAAAGCCGGTCTTTTCCGGGCCGGGGGCCGGGGGGACGGATGTTCCGCTGCCGGTTCCTGCTCGGCGAACAGGTCCAGTTCCACCAGTTTTTTCTTGGCCATGACAAACCTCCTTTCTCCTGTAAGGGATATTTTTCATTATACCATATTCCCCGGCATGTGGATAAGTGCCGGGAGCAAGAGGGGGGAACCCGCAGAAAACCTGGCTCCAGGGACTTTTCCACAGGAAAGGGAGTTTTCCACAGAAAGTTATCCACAGGTGTGGACAACTTTGGGGAAAACCCCGGAAATACAGGCCGGACGGGGGATTTGTGAACGTGCGTTCTGTGGAAAAGGGATGCTGGGAAGCCGCAGCCTTGCATCTCCTTTCGCAATTTCCTATAATGGAACCAACTGCAGCGCCGGGAAACCGGCGGAAGGAGGAAACTTATGAGCAAATGCCGCATTGCCATTACGGCGGATACCTATCCTTATGCATCGGAGGTGACCAACCTGGTGGAGGCGCCTTTTGCCCCCCGGGGACTGGTGGAAGTAATCGCCCGGCTGGGGGCCATCCCGGTGGTGCTTCCAGATGTGCCCGGAGCCCGGGGGGAGGACTATGTGGACCTGTTTGACGGGCTGATCATCCCCGGAGGGCCGGATGTGGATCCCACTCTGTTCGGGGAGGAACCCAAGTGGAAGATCGGCCGGACCAACTACAAACGGGATCTGTTCGAACTGGAGCTGTTCCGGGCCTTCTACCAGGCCGGAAAACCCATTTTCGGCATCTGCCGGGGCTGCCAGCTGATCAACATCGCTCTGGGAGGGAATGTGTACCAGGATCTGCCCAGTGAGGATCCCCAGTGCACCATCCGTCATTCCCAGGGGGCACCGGGAGGGTATCCCACCCATCATGTGACTTTGGTTCCCGGCAGCAGCCTATTTGGGTCCCTGGGAGAAAAGGCTTATGTCAACTCCCGGCATCATCAGGCCATCCACCGGGTCGCAGAGGCCCTGGAAGTCACCGCCGTGGCTCCTGACGGGGTCCAGGAAAGTGTGGAATCCCACGACCACAAGCAGGTAGTAGCCGTCCAGTGGCATCCGGAAAACATGTGGCAGGAGCATCCGGAACAGCTGAAGCTGTTCGAGGATTTCCTGGCACGGGTAAAAGAAAAGGTGTGAAGCGCTGCTTCACACCTTTTCTTGTCAGCGGTCAACGGCCGCTGACCGCTGACAGGGCTGCTGCGTACCCAGCAGCCCTGTTTATCTATCCGTACTTCTCCTTCCGTACATCACGCCCTTGTCCTTGTACATCTTCCGGTCCACCTGGGTGAGGATCTGGTCCACGTCGGGGATGGGGGTCCGGCAGGTGACGGCGCCCAGGGCCACGCTGATGCCCCGGGCTTTGTACCGGTCCTTCAGGCTGTGGATCAGCTCCTCAGCCTCTGCTGGAGCGTCGATTTCCCGGATCAGGAGGAATTCATCGCCCCCCATCCGGAACACCTTTCCCAGGCCCTTCATTTCGTCCAGTACCTGGGCGGCGGAACGGATCAGCCGGTCTCCCGCTTCATGGCCCTGGGTGTCGTTGACCCGCTTCAGGCCATTGATGTCCCCGAACACAAAGACCAGATCCTGTCCACTGGGCAGGGAGGCTATGGTGTCGTGGAAGGCATACCGGTTCCCCAGGCCGGTGAGCTGGTCCGTCCGGCTGTTGGCCTGGAGAGTCCGCCGGTTGTTCCGGATCCGGAGCATAATGGCAAAGAACCGGGTCAGGGTGGCCAACAGCAGGCTGGCGGACCGGAAGGTATCCGGGGTGGGGTTCACCACTTCCGTATACCCCAGGGACCGTTCCCCCTGGGTGAGATGGCCGGACACAATGCTGCGGATCCCGGGAATCCGGAGATGGAAATCCGGTTGTTTGGCCAGCAGCTGGGGCATATCCGGGATCAGGGCCAGTTGTTCCTTGTCAAAGGAGTTGTACAACAGTTGTACGTCTTTTTTGGGTACGTGCTGGAGCTGATCCTTCATGGGTTCCAGCCCTTTCCGGACCCATTCATAGGTGGCGCTCACCGTGTCATCGGGGCCTTCCTCAAAAATGTAGAACCGTTCCGCTCCCATGTTTTCCGCCAGTTGGATGATCATTTTCTGGATCCCCAGGTCCGGATCTTCTTCCCGGAGACCGATGGCAATCGCGTCATTGGCGGCGGCTTCCCGGAAGATCAGATCGTTCCGGGCAATGTCCATATCCACATATTCCTTCAGGTTCAGGGCCATGGAGAAGTGGAGCACCCGCCCCCGCCAGGGTACCAGAGTATCCCGGACCAGAAGGTCCAGGCCGGATTTCACACTGTGATGGGTGGCGGTGTGGAACCGGTCCTGCCGGAGGATGGACAGGGGACAGTAGGCACAGGGGGCCTTCTGTCCTTCCAGCAGTTCGTAGCATTTTTTCTCTTTATACTCCCGGGGCCCGTCCACGTGGTAGGCCTTCTGGGCAGCCTGGTTCATGTAGACCATCTCATAGGTTTCCGGATCGCTGATCATCACCAGTTCGTCCATGGTGTCGAATTTTTCCCGGTCAAAGACGATCCGGTCTCCGATGAACACCGATTCCCCGTACCGCTGATCCCGGGATTCCTTCAGCCGTTCCGTGAGAAGGGCCAGCAGGTTGTCCAGGTTGTCCACTTCCGATCCCCGTGCCAGGGCATACTGGAGGTACAGGGTGCAGCTGTAGCCGTCCACTTCCGTAATGCTGTGGATGGCCTGGGTCAGCTTCTGGATCTGGCTGTCCAGCTGGTCCTTCAGGGTGGTCTTGGTAAAGCCCAGGAAGCAGCAGCTGCCGATGTGAGCCAGGGAAATGGTGGGAAGATGGAGATGCTGGAAGGTTTCCACCACTTTGATCAGCAGTTTCCGGCCCGCTTCCGGCCCGTAGGTCCGGCGGAACTGGTCGAATTCCGGGATGTCCAGCAGGAAGGCGGCATAGTCATCCTGCTGGTACCGCCAGGAATCCGCATACTGGAGGCCGGCTTCCAGCATGCCCCGGTAGCTGAGAAAGCCGGTTTCCGGATCTTTCAGATTCAGGTCCCGGATCAGTTCCGCCTGGGCGGGATAGTTCTCCAGATCGTCGAAATAGCCCAAAAGTCCCACAATCTGATTCCCTTTGTACAGAGGGAATTTGGTGGCTACAATGGGATGGGGGACGCCCCGGACAATGCAGGTCCCCAGGTGCTGGGTAATGGTCCGGCCCTGATGCACCACCTCTTCCTCATCGTTCTGAAAGGTGCCGGGCATGGGGTGCCAGCCCATTTCCTCGTCGGTTTTCCCCAGGATGTCCTTTTCTTCCAGACCGTAGAATTTCAGGAAGGAGCGGCTGGCACCCCGGAACCGGCGCTGGCTGTCCTTCCAGAAGAATTTCAGGGGGGAGGTGCGCACCGCATTCCACAGCAGGGTCTGGTAGTCGTGTTCCGTCTGGGGTATCTTTTCCAGAGGGACTCCCAGGGACATGTTGAACAGAGGCAGTTCTTTCCGGCGGGTGGTCAGATCCTTCCGTTCCCACACATTGTCCTGGACGGTCAGCAGGATGTTCCGGGTGGGATCTTTGTACAGGAACATGGCATGGAAAATCATCCACCGGTAGTTTCCGTCAGGCCGGCGGATCCGGAACTGGTCCTTGGCATCCACCCGGCCCTGTTCCCGGCCCTGGGCGTGGAGACTGTCCGGATCTGTGAACTGGAGAAATTTTTCCCGGTCGTCCGGATGGACGAATTTCTTGGCGTAGCGGGTCAGGAAGCCGGCAATGTCCGGATAAACGGCGTCACTGTTCAGGGAAGGCACGGAGCTTTGGAGCACCTGGACCTGGTCTTTCCCGATATCCAGATACATCAGGGAGTCGTACATGAGCACCAGGTTCCGGAACAGTTTGTCCAGTTTGTGGTGGAGCCGGGTGTTTTTGTCAAAGGTGATGTTCTGGATTTCCAGCCGGCCCAGACAGAACTGGGGATTGCCCATGATTTTCCGGGCCTTGATCCGGATGTACTGGCCGTTGTCCACATATACCAGGGAATGGGTGGCGGTGCTGTCCGCCACCTGGTCCAGGAACATCCGGAACTTGTCCCGGAAGGGATAGGCGGGATCCAGCAGGTTCTCATTGGCTTCTTCCAGGGAATGGGTGCCCACACTGGCCAGAACCTTCTGGTAGGCCTCGTTGATGTACAGCAGGGTGGCGTATTTCCGGGTATATCGGAACAGGCCCAGGGGGGCTTCGGACACCACGTTCATGAGACCGGCCTGTTCATAGCACTGGTTTTCCAGGCTGTTTTCCGGCTTGATGTGCATTTTCATCAGATGGGTCAGGAGCTTTTCGTAGGGCAGGGGACGGCTGTAGTAGAATCCCTGGATCTTTTCACAGCCGATCTTTTTCAGGAAGGCCAGTTGTTCTTCCGTTTCCACGCCTTCTGCCAGGGTATGGACTCCCAGGGTCTTGGCCATGAGCACGATGGAGGTGATGATTTCCTTCCCCTTGTCGTTCAGGTTCTTCAGGAAGGCCTGATCGATCTTCAGCTCATCGAAATGGTAGTTGTGGAGCACGTTCAGGGAGGAGTAGGCACTGCCGAAATCGTCCAGCCAGATTTTGTAGCCGCTGTTGTGGAATTTCTGGAGGGTCTGGAAAATGTGGGAGGAATGTTGGACCAGGGCGCTTTCCGTCACTTCAATGCACAGGAAGTTCCGCTGGAGCCCGTATTTCCGGACCACTTTTTCCACCAGCTGGAAGGGGTCGGTGACCAGGAAATCCACCCGGGAGAAGTTCACGGAAATGGGGATCATGGGCTGGTGGTTCCGCCGCTGTTCCCGGAGCAGTTTGCCGGCCTGGCTCAGTACATACTGATCCAGCTGGTGGATCAGCCGGGCTTCTTCCAGGATGGGCACAAAGATCCCCGGAGAGATCATCCCCCGTTCCGGATCGATCCATCGGGCCAGGGCCTCCAGGCTGCACAGTTTGCCCGTAAGGCTCCGGATAATGGGCTGGTAGTACACCTGGATCTGGCCGGACTGGAGGGCCCGGGAGAAGTTTTCCAGCACAAAGACCCGGGTCTCCTGCTGGGCGGCCAGTTCCGGGGTATAGACAGCCCAGGACTGGATGGCGTTTTTCTTGATGGAATCGCAGGCGAATTTGGCCATGTCGAAGGCATGGCGCAGATCCGTCAGGGAAGTTTTTTCATTGGGGGGATAGATTCCTGCCTTCAGCTGGATGGTGGGGTTGCCGGTGCACTGGTCCACCTGCCGGGCGGCTTCCTGGAGTTTGTCCCGGAGCTTTTCCGCCGGAGCCAGGAGCACAAATCCGTCCCCGGTAAGCCGGGTCATCAGCTGGCCCGGGAACAGGGACTGGAGAATGCTGGCCACGGACCGGAGCAGGTTGTCCCCGGCCTGGATCCCCCAGGTGGCATTGTACAATTTGAAGTTGGTCAGGTTCAGGTATACCGGGTTGTAGGATTTCAGTCTGCCCTGGGCCTTTTTTTCCAGGGACAGGTTCAGGGCAGTCTGGTAGAAGGCACGGACCCCCATAAGCCCGGTGACCGGATCCTGTTTCCGGACCAGCACTTTCTGGGAGCTGCTCACCAGGTTCATGATCCATACGGTACCCACCTGGGGCAGGGTGCCTTTGGACAGGGTCCCTTCTATCCGCCGGAAATGGCCTTCCCGGGTCTTGATCCGGAAGGTCAGGTAAATCTGGGTCATGCCGGTTTCCTGGTGAGAGACAGCGGCGGCCTTCTGGCCCAGGGTTTCCAGGGGCTGGTAGTCTTCCGGATCCACCATGCCCTGGAAGGTGCCTCCGGTAAGGACCTGGAATTCCTCTTCAGTGGTGCAGGAATACAGGGACAGGAAGCCCGGGTTCACAAAAAGGATCTGTTCTGATCCCTGGGTGGTAAAAAGACAAATCCCGCTGGGCAGGGTATCGTAAAAACTGTGGAGTTCCTGGAATTTGCCCGGTGTATTCAAAAAAATCCCCCTCTTTGCCTGTGACAGATCCGGAAACCGCTGTGGAAGCAGTGTGTCCGGTCATATGTCCATAATCATATCCTTTATTATACCCCATCTGGGGGGTTCTGCCAGAAAAAGTTAACTGGGGGAAGTTAATTGCCAGCGGAAAGAAAAAAATTCTGATCACCCTTTACAAAAAAGAAAAAATTTGCTAAAATACAATTTATCTGATGCGGGCATAGTTCATTGGTAGAATGAAAGCTTCCCAAGCTTTAGAGGTGGGTTCGATTCCCATTGCCCGCTCCATATTGAAAGACGGAAGGCTGTTGCTGAGGCAACAGCCTTTTTTTGTTTTCTCAGGAGCCAGGGTATGATATAATAATCTTTTACAGAAAACGAATTTGATTTGTCTGGAAGAAACGGGAGGAAGACATGGCGGAGTACAATTTACTGCAGAAAAAGATCCTGGCGGACGGCATTATCAAAAGCGGGGATGTGCTGAAGGTGGACAGTTTCCTGAACCACCAGATCGATGTGCCCTTCATCAGCAAGCTGGGAGAAGAATTCTATCAGCTGTTCAAGGACCGGCCCATCAGCAAGATCCTGACCATCGAGGCTTCCGGCATCGGCATTGCCTGCCTGACGGCAGTCCATTTCCGGGTGCCGGTGGTGTTTGCCAAGAAAAGCGCCGGCAGCAACATGGACAAAGAAGTGTACAGCACGGAAATCAGATCCTTTACCCACAACAAGGTGAACCATGTAATCGTTTCCAAGAAGTATCTCAACGCAGGGGACCATGTGCTGATCATCGATGACTTCCTGGCCAACGGCTGCGCGGTGGAAGGCCTTATCGACCTGGTCCACCAGGCCGGCGCCGAAGTGGAAGGGGTGGGCATCGCCATCGAAAAAGGCTTCCAGGGAGGCGGGGACGCCCTGCGGAAGAAAGGCTATGATGTAAAGAGCCTGGCCATCATCGAAAAGATGGATGCGGCCACCGGCACCATCGTATTCCGGTAAGGGGGCGCCATGGAAGAAGAAAAGATCCAGGAACCGGCCCAGACTGGCACTGACCCGATTTACCAGTTTGATGGAAAAATCTCCCTGAAGAAAGCGGCGACTTTCGGACTCCAGCATGTACTGGCCATGTTCGTGGCCAATATCGCTCCCATCCTGATCGTCACCGGGGCGGTAAAGATGCCTACGGAACAGGCGGCGGCCCTGATCCAGGCGGCCATGATCATGGCCGGGGTAGGGTCCCTGTTCCAGATGTTCCCGGTGGGGCCTCTGGGCAGCCGGCTGCCCATTATCATGGGGATCAGCTTCACCTTTGTGTCCACCTTCTGCGTCATCGGAGCCAAATACGGCTATGGGGCCATCCTGGGGGCGGCTCTGGTAGGGGGCTGTCTGGAAGGGTGCCTGGGGCTCATTGCCCGGTGGTGGCGCCGGTTCATCCCTCCCATCGTGTCCGCCAGCGTGGTGACCTCCATCGGGTTCTCCCTGCTGGGGATCGGGGCCAATTCCTTCGGAGGCGGCTTCGGGAATCCCCATTTCGGGGAAGCTCCCTACATGATCGTGGGTACCGTGACCCTGGTTTCCTGTCTGCTGTTCAACATCAAGGCCAAATCCTTCTACAAGCAGCTGTCCGTGCTGTTTGGCCTGGTGGTAGGGTACATCACCGCTTTTTTCTACGGTATGGTGGATCTGTCTAAGATCAGTTCCGCCGGGCTGTTTTCCCTGCCCCAGCCTCTGCCCTATGGGCTGGAATTCCATCCGGATGCCATTTTTTCCGTATTCCTGATTTTTCTGGTGTCTGCCACAGAAACCCTGGGGGATACCTCTGCCCTGACGGTGATGGGCTTCGGCCGGAATGCCACGGATAAGGAAATCGAAGGGTCCATCGGAGTGGACGGGTTCATCAGTGCCCTGTCCTCCCTGTTCGGCTGTCTGCCCATTACGTCCTTCAGCCAGAACGTGGGGCTCATTGCCATGACCCATGTGGTGAACCGGAAGGCCGTGGCCAGCGGGGCCGCCATTATGATCCTGGCCGGACTGTTCCCGGTGCTGGGAGTGATCCTGGCTTCCCTGCCGGAAGCGGTGCTGGGAGGATGCACCCTGATGATGTTCGGGTCCATTGTGGTCAGCGGGGTCCGGATGCTGGGCAGCTGCGGCTACAGCCAGCGGAACATGATCATCGCTGCCCTGAGCCTGTCCATCGGCATCGGCTTCACCCAGAATCCCTCCATCTTCAAGATTTTCCCGGACCTGATGAAAAGCGTCTTCGCAGAAAACTGCGTGGCGGTAGTGTTCGTGGTGGCCGTAGTGCTGAATCTGATCCTGCCGGATGAGATGAAATAAGGGCTGCTGCACGCAGCGTGCAGCAGCCCGGTCGCGGCCCGCGACCAGAAGGCTCCTCACGTTAACGTGAGGAGCCTTCTTTTTTATTCGAAACAACAGGTTGTTTAACCGGTTGTTTTCCTTTATTCGCCGCCTGGTTCAGCTTTTCCACCCATTGGGCTCCGTTGTCCCCATACTGGAGGCTCATGATCCGCTGGCCTCCGAAGTAGAGATTGCTGCCATCCTGTTCAGCAGAAGGTTGTGTATTGGGTTGTTCGTGGTAGACTTTGGCCAGGCTGCCGGCCACCAGGTAGGTCCGCTCCCGGCTGCTCATGTCCCCTCCGGGCTGGACCAGCCCCAGGTTCTTTTTGTTCACCAGGATGGCTCCGGTCTTTTTGTCCACATTCACATGTTTTCCGCTGTATTCATACAGCCGCTGGGTATACTTGTCCCGGCGGGATCCGTTGTTGGGATGGTCGCTGGGCATGAAGATGGTGCCCAGGAAGGTTTCCCGGTTGTTGCCCATCTTTTCCATTACCCGCTGCCACAGGGCACTGCCGGCTCCCGGGTTGTACCCGGCTTCCGTGGCGTAGGTGAAGCCCAGCTCATCCGCTTTCTTTTCCATAGGCAGGGTCACCAGCTTGGCACTGCCCAGGTTGGCCAGCAGGTTGGTGCCCACTGCTTCCAGCATATTGCTCTGGCTGCCGGCCACGGCTGCCAGAAGGGCAATGGGGAAGGTACGCTTCACTCCGTTGGCCGGGTCGTGCTGCTCCCCGTGACCCAGTTCATGGCCCAATACAAAGGCCAGTTCGTCCTCGTTGTAGTTCAGGGTGGTGAACAGGCCCATGTTTACGGATACATTGTGGCCCAGGGTGCAGTAAGCATTGAATTTGGTGCTGTCGTTGACAAAATAATGATAGGGATTCTTTTCGATGGAAGGATCAGTCTTGGCAATGGCGGCGGACAGCCGACCCATGACCCGGTCCAGCATGGCATTGGCTTCCGGATCCTCATTGACCCCTTCCTGCTGCTTGATCTGATTCAGGTATTCTCCCCGGCCCTTGCCGTCCAGGTAGGCCACCTGCTTGTTCAGCATGCTGTACTGGGCGGACACCAGGACGATGGAGCCGATGGCATTGCTCCAGTCAAAGGCTTCCGCTGCCGGCAGGGCGGACAGGGTCAGGGATGTGGTCAGGACCAGGCCGGACAGGGCCAGGGCCAGCTTTTTCTTCAGGTTTCGGGTGTGCAGACAGATCATGGGAATTCCCCCCTCCAAAGGTAACAGAAAATATATAAACAACCATAAAACAACCATTGTTTTATACCAAAACAACCGCATACAACCTTGAAAAATCCGGGAAACCTGTCACTTCCTCTGTCTGGATGACCCACATATGATATAATTGTTTCTATAGATTATAGAACAAGGAGAACCAGAAATCCATGAAAAAAATACTCTTTTTGACCACTGGCGGCACCATTGCCTGTACGGTAACCGATGAAGGCCTGGAACCTACCCTGAAGGGAGAGGACATCCTGAAACAGGTGCCGGAACTCCGGACCCTGGGAGAGATCACCGTCCGGGATCTGACCCTCCTGGACAGCAGCAATCTGGAACCGGCCCACTGGAGCGCCTGGGCCCGGCTGATCGGGGACAATTACAGCGATTATGACGCTTTTGTGCTCACCCACGGCACCGATACCCTGGCCTATACCTCCAGCGCCCTGTGCCGGATGCTGATCAATCTGGGGAAGCCGGTGGTGCTCACCGGGGCCCAGGTCCCCCTCAGCCTTACCAACAGCGATGCCCGGAGCAACCTGGAACTGGCTTTTTCCGTGGCGGCCAGCGGTCTGCCCGGGGTGTTCGTGGCCTTCGGGAACAAGGTGATCAAAGGGGACTGCGCCAAGAAGATCTTCACCCGGAACCCCAATGCCTTTGAAAGTGTCAATGAAGCTCCCGTACTGTATTTCGGCAAGGAGGGGGTCAAAAAGAACCTGCCCAGCCGGGAAAACGTGGGTGGCTTCCGGGTGGAAGAGAAACTGGAACCCCGGGTGATGGCGGTGACCATGACTCCCGGGCTGAAACCGGATATCATCGATTATGCGGTGGACCGGGGCTACAAGGGCCTGGTGCTGGAATGCTACGGAGCCGGCGGGGTGAATACGGACCAGCAGAACTTCCTGCCGGCCATCCGCCGGGCCATCAAAAAAGGCGTCCGGGTGGTGTGCGTCAGCCAGTGCCTTTTTGACGGGGTGGATCTGTCCCTGTATCCCATGGGGATCCTGGCGGCCCAGGCCGGAGTGGAATCCGGGGGCCCCATGACCCTGGAAGCGGCCGTGACCCGGCTTATGTGGAGCCTGGCCGACGAAACAGAAGAAGCATAAAGGAGGGAATCGTATGGCCGGAGATGCCAAAGCCCTGGTATCCCAGTTCCTGCAGGCCTGGCAGCGGGAACGGGACCATAAAATCAAGATCTGCCTCTTCGGGCAGCCGGGAGCCGGGAAAAGCTCTCTGATCAATGAACTGGCCGGCCAGCGGGTGGCCCGGGTGAGCCAGGCCACGGACACCACCCGTCAGGCCCAGATCGTGGAGTGTCCGGATGTGATCTATGTGGACCTGCCCGGCTATGACACCAGCCTGTTCCCGGAAAATGCCTATTTCAGCGCTTTTAATCCTCTCCAGTACGACCTGTTCCTGTGCGTGTTCGCCGGAAAGCTCCATGAGGCGGATGTGGAATTTTTCGGGAAGATCGCCCGGACCGGCCGGGTGTGTCTGTTTGTCCGGAACAAATGCGACGGGCTCTACGATCCTTCCTGCAGCCGGGAAGAGCTGGAGGAGAAGATCACCCGGGATGTCCACCATCTGGTGGGCCCCCGGGAACAGGTGGTATTCACCAGCTGCCGGCGGAACCGGCCGGCGGCGGAACGGGGGATCCCGGAACTGGAACGGGCCATGGGGGCGCTTTTGCCGGAAGCCCAGCGGGACCGGTTCTTCCGCCATGCCAAAGCCTATACGGAAGAAGCCCTGCTGGTGAAGCGGAAGGCGGCGGAACGGTCCCTGAAAAAATTCATAGTCCTGGCGGCGGCCAACGGCCTGAACCCGGTGATCGGCATGGACGCGGCCCTGGACAGCCAGATCCTGAAAAGCCTGTACCGGGCCATCCGGGAAGCCTTCGGGGTCAGCGAAAAGGAAGTCCAGCCGGAAGGGCCCAGTTCCCAGGTGGTGAAGAAACTGGCGGAAGGAGTCACCGGAGAACGGGTGACCAAGGGGCTGACCTGGCTCCTGCGGAAAAAGGCCTCCGGGAAAGTTGCCAAAGTGATCCCAGTGGTGGGAGGTGCGGCAGTAATGAGCTTCAACGCCGGAAGCATGTACTTTTTAGGTGAAAAATACATCGATGCCTGCTGGGAGTACGCCCTGGAACGGCTCCAGGCGGAAATCCAGATGGGGGAACCATGACAAAAGACGGAAATGCCATCAGAGAAAAACTGAAGAACCTGGATCAGGAGAATGTGACCATTGTGCTGTTCGGACAGCCAGGCTCCGGGAAGTCCAGCCTGATCAATGCCATCTGCGGCTACCAGGCAGCCCCGGTGGGGGTGGAAACGGACACCACCCGGGAGCCGTTGTTGGTGGAGCACGGGGATGCCACCTTTATCGATCTGCCGGGCTATGGAACAAAATCCTTTCCCTGGAATGAGTTCATAGAACAATTCCATCTTTTCAAGTATGATATGTTCCTGTGCGTATTCTCCGACAAGCTCCACCAGGGGGATACGGAACTGTTCCGGCAGCTGACCGCCCAGGGCAAGCCCTGTATCTTTGTCCGGAACAAGACGGACCTGATCTATGAGGAGGGGCTGAGCCTGGAGGAAAGCGAAGAGGCCATCCGCCGGGATGTGTCCGGACAGCTGGGCCGGGAAGACTTTGAACTGGTCTTTGTGTGTGCCCGGAAGGATGCCCCTTCGGGGCTGGATGAACTGAATGACGCCATCATCCGGAAAATGCCTGCGGCCCGGCGGGAGAAGTACATCCTCACTGCAGAGGCCCGGACCCGGCAGCAGCTGGATGCCAAACGGGAAGCGGCCCGGAGCTATGTGCGCCGGAGTTCCACCTACGCCGCCTACAACGGGATCAATCCCATCATCGGGGTGGATGCGGCAGTGGACCTTCTGATCCTGTACCAGATGTACGGATGCATCCGGGATGCCTTCGGGATCACTCCGGAACTGATCCACGGCAGCCGAAAGGTGTCCCTCCGGGACAAGGCCATGGTCCTGGGGGGCATGAGCAAGGAAGGGATCAAGGTGATCATCAAGACCCTGGGCCGGAAATTTGCCGCCCGGAGTTTCCTGAAGGCGGTGCCGGTGGTGGGCCAGGCAGCTTCGGCTCTCCTGGGGTACCAGCTGGTGCGTCAGGCAGGGCTCACCTATATCGATGCCTGCTATGAACTGGCCCGGGAACGGCTTCTGGACGAGCTGGACGCCCGCCGGGACAAGCCGGTGAAGATGTAAAACAACCTGCGTCCGGCAATGGTTGTACAACAGTTGTTTGAGAAAAAGGGAGGTCGAAACCTATGAATCTGGAACCCTATGAAAAGGAACTGGAGAAACTGAATGCCTGTATCTGGGACTTTGCGGAACTGAAATTCCAGGAATTCCAGTCCGCCCAGGCTATGGAGGACCTGCTGGAGCGTCACGGCTTCCAGGTGACCCGGGGACTGGCCCACATGCCCACCGCCTTTGTGGCGGAATACGGCAGCGGGAAGCCGGTGATCGCCATCCTGGGAGAATATGATGCCTTGAGCGGTCTCAGCCAGGAAGACGGGATCTGGGAGGAGAAGCCCCGGGAAGGGAATCCCAACGGCCACGGCTGCGGCCACTGCCTTCTGGGCACGGCGGCAGTGGGGGCAGGCCTTCTCCTGAAGGATTACCTGGCCGCTCATCCCGGCCGGGGAACCGTACGGGTCTATGGATGCCCGGCGGAAGAAGGGGGCAGCGGCAAAACCTACCTAACCCGGGAAGGGGCTTTTGCTGACGTGGATGCAGCCCTTACCTGGCATCCCGGGACTCAGAACGAAGTGATGGTGGGATCCAACCAGGCCAACATCCAGGCGGCCTTCACCTTCCGGGGACGGGCGGCCCATGCGGCGGCTGCTCCCCAGAACGGCCGGAGCGCCCTGGACGCGGTGGAACTTATGGATGTGGGAGTCAACTACATGCGGGAGCATATGGCGGATTATGATCGGGTCCACTATGCCATCCTGGACACCGGCGGGGTTTCACCCAACGTTGTACAACCCAAGGCGGAAGTGCTGTATCTGGTCCGCTCCCGGACCAATGAAGAGACCAAACGGCTGTATGACCGGGTGGTGAACATTGCCCGGGGGGCGGCTCTCATGACGGAAACGGAGCTGTCCGTCCGGTTCGACAAGGCCGTGTCCAACTTGGTGCCCAACCGGACCCTGGGAAAAGTGCTGCATGATGCCATGGTCCAGGTGGGCGCTCCCCTCCGCACGGAAGCGGAAAAAGCTTTCCTGAAGAAGTTCCAGGACCAGCTGGCTCCGGAACGGGTGTGGCAGGATCCCGGGATGGCGCCTTTCCCGGATCCGGAACTCCGGGAGGAACTGATCCGGAAGGACCCCACCGGAGCTTATATCCTGCCCTACCAGCCCACCAACGCGGTGGCCATGGGGTCTTCGGATACCGGGGATGTAAGTTATGTGACTCCTCTGGCCCAGTTTGCCGCCGCCTGCTTTGCCATCGGCACCAGTGCCCATTCCTGGCAGTGGGTGGCCCAGGACAAGGGCACCGTGGCCCTGAAGGGCTGCTTCTTCGCTGCCCGGGTGCTGGCGGAAGGGGCCCGGACCCTTTATGAACAGCCGGCGGTGCTGCAGGAAGCCCGGGCCGAACTGGAAAAGCGCATGGCCGGCCGCACTTACCAGTGTCCCATCCCTCCGGACGTGATGCCCAGAGGGTATGGAAAATAAAGGGGCTGCTGCAGAGACAGCAGCCCTTTACACAAAGGAGGCTGACACCATGTTCCGTCCCATGCGGCGATTCAAACAGGCCCTTCCGGAAGAGGAATGCCGGAAGGTGCTGGAGGCGGAAAAACGGGGGACCCTGGCTCTGGCCGGGGATGAGGGGTATCCCTATGCCCTGCCCATCAACTATTATTACCACCGGGAAACCGGCCGGATCTATTTCCACGGAGCCGGGGAAGGCCACAAGATCGATGCCATCCGGCGCTGTGACAAAGTGTCTTTCTGCGTCCACGATGCCGGAGTGAAGCTCCCGGGGGACTGGGCTTACACAGTCCGGTCGGTGATCGTGTTCGGCCGGCTCCATGTGCTGGAGGATCCGGAACGGGCCATGGCCCTTTTGCGGCAGATCGGCCTGAAATACTACCCTTCGGCGGAGGAAGTGGACCAGGTGATGGCCCGGGCGGCCAGCCGGGTGACCATGCTGGAACTGGTGCCGGAACACATTACCGGGAAACGGGTCCATGAAAAGTAAAAAAATCAGTCATTTTCTCCTCTTTTCTTTGTAAATATATTGACACCCTCCCTTTTTCCTCTTATAATGATATGAGCTGTCAAACGATTTACTTATTATAGATCTTGACGTATCTTTGGAGGCAAGGGAGGGTTAGGAACATGAAGAGAACTTTTCAACCGAATAACAATCGGAGAAAAAAGACTCATGGCTTCAGAGAAAGAATGAAGACTCTGGGTGGTAAACAAGTCTTGAAAAGAAGACGTGCAAAAGGCAGAAAGAGATTGTCTGCATAAAGATCAAGATAGGCCGCTCTTCGCGGCCTATTTTACTACAAGGCAGGTGCAGGACTTTGGAACAGAATGTTCCTCCAATGAAATATACCCAGGCCAACCGGGTCAAGTCCCACCAGCGGTTCCAGGAGGTCTATGAAAAAGGCCGTTCCTTTGCGGACCGGTACGGGGTCTTTTACGTGCTCCCTTCCGAAAACGGAGAGAACCAGCTGGGGACGGCTGTGGGCAAAAAGCTGGGACATGCTGTGCTGCGGAACCAGGTAAAGCGCCGGATGCGGGAGGTGTTCCGGAAGGAACAGGCCCGTCTGAAGGGGAAACACGCCATTGTCTGGGTAGCCCGTCATCGTCTGGCACACGCTCCCTATGAAGTTTACGAGGAAGTTTTCCGGCGGCTGGCCAGAAAGGCCGGGCTGCTGTAAAACCCCGGAGGGTCTATGAAAACAATTGCCATTGCCCTGATCCGTTTTTATCAGGTATGGATTTCTCCCTGTTTTCCGCCCCGGTGCAGGTTCGTACCCACCTGTTCCCAATATGCGCTGGAGGCAGTCCGGAAATACGGGTTCCTGAAGGGATCCTTTCTGGCTGTGAAGAGAATACTCAAATGTCATCCTTTCCACAAGGGAGGATATGATCCTGTACCGTAACGGACAGGAAGAAAAGGAGTCGAACTTTGGAAATTTTAAGCTCGTTTGTCCAACAGGTTGTGGCCCACATCTATGAACTGACCCGTCTTATCGGTGAACCCAGCTACGGCCTGGCCATCATCATCATGACCATCCTGATCAAACTGATCCTGTGGCCCCTTACCGCCAAACAGATTTCGTCCACCCGGGCCATGAGCCGGATCCAGCCCAAGATGAAGGAGCTGCAGGCCCGGTACAAAGATGACAAGGTGACCCTGAACCAGAAAATGTCCGAACTGTACAAGGCCGAAGGGGTGAACCCCCTGGCAGGCTGCCTGCCTCTCCTGATCCAGATGCCCATCATGATCGGGATTTTCTACGGCATCCGGGATTTTCAGTATGCAGGCCCCAGTTCCTTCCTGTGGATGCAGAGCATTGCGGATCCGGATCCCTATTACATCCTGCCCATCCTGTCCGCACTGACCACTTTTATCCAGTCCAAACAGACCATGCCGGCTTCTGACAATCCCCAGGGGAAGGTCATGCTGTATTTCATGCCCCTGTTCATCGGGTACATCAGCTTCAAGTTCCCGGCGGGCCTGGTGCTGTACTGGGTAGTCATGAACATTATGCAGATTGGACAGCAGTTCCTGCTGGACCGGAAGAAATAAGAAGACAAAACAGGTGCCTCGGGGCCTGTAAGGAGGCTTGAAGATGAACATGGTGGAAAAGACGGGCAAAACCGTCGAGGATGCAGTGAAGGCAGCGCTGGCCGAACTGGGCGTCAGCCGGGACCAGGCGGAGGTGGAAGTCCTGGAAGAATCCAAACCTTCCCTCCTGGGCCTGTTCGGAGGCCGGGATGCCAAAGTCCGGGTAACGGTGAAGGAAGCGGAACCGGAAGCTCCGGCGGCTCCGGAAGCAGCGGAAGCCCCTGTGGAGAAGACGGAAGCGGTTCCCCAGGAGGATGCCAAGGCTCCGGAGGACCGGGAAGAGGAACGGCAGGCGGCAGCAGCGGCAGCCAAGGCCTTCCTGGAAGAAATCTTCCGGGCCATGGGCATGGACCTGCTCATCGAAAAATTCATCAGCCGGAAGGATGAGGAAATCATCCTGAAGATCCACGGGGACGGCATCGGCGTGCTGATCGGCAAACACGGCCAGACCCTGGATGCCCTCCAGTACCTGACCAACCTGGCCGGGAACCGGGGACGGAAGAACTGGAACCGGATCATCCTGGATGCGGAAAACTACCGGGAACGCCGGCGGGAAACCCTGGAACGGCTGGCCCGGAACCTGGCGGACCGGGTGAAACGGACCCGGAAAAAAGCCATGCTGGAACCCATGAATCCCTACGAACGGAAGATCGTACACATGAGTCTCCAGAACGATCCGGCGGTGACCACTTACAGCGAAGGGGAAGAACCTTACCGGAAAGTGGTCATTGATTTGAAATAATGGAACTGCATGAGGGGGTGCTGCACATGAAAAGCGGATATGCAGCACCCCCGTCAATGGTCAATGGTCAGTGGCCGGATGATAAAATTTGCAGGCAAATTTTTTTGGATTGAATCAAACCTGGTCTTAAAATAGACAGTCATTGCTAGAGTAAGCACGATATGTTTTTGCATAATAAAAGAATCTGTCTGACAGGACAGATTCTTTCCTTCGGCAATTGACCATTGACAATTGACAATTGACAAGGGGTTGTTGCTCAGGCAACAACCCCTTTTTTTGGAGGAAAAAAAGATGGATGATACAATCAGTGCCATTGCCACTGCCCTGGGGGTGGGCTCCATCGGGGTGATCCGGATCAGCGGGCCCCACAGCCTGGCCATTGCAGACCGGCTGTTCGACGGCCGGGAAAAGCTGGGGAAGGAAAACGCTCGGAAGTTGTTGTACGGCCATATCCGGGACGGCAAAGGCCAGGTGGTGGATGAGGTGCTGGCAGTGTACATGCCCGGCCCCCATTCCTATACCGGGGAGGATGTGTGCGAGATCCAGTGCCACGGAGGACGGGAAGCCCTCCAGGAGATCCTGTCCCTGACCTTCCAGGCAGGGGCCCGGCCGGCGGAACCGGGGGAATTCACCAAACGGGCCTTTTTGAACGGCCGTCTGGACCTGGCGGAAGCGGAAAGCGTCATGGACATCATCAACGCCCGGAGCCGGCAGGCCCTGGCGGCAGCCAACCGGGGCCATCAGGGCGGTCTGTCCCGGCAGGTGAAGGCCCTGCGGAAGAAGCTCCGGGATCTGGTGGTCCAGCTGGAAGCCTGCATCGACTATCCGGAAGACGATATTGAAGAAGTGACCTATGACCGGACTGTGGCCATCCTGGAAGAAGGAAAACAGGAGGTGGAGACCCTGGTACGCCGGGGCACCGCCGGACGGATCCTCCGGGAAGGGCTGCGGACTGCCATTGTGGGCCGGCCCAATGTGGGGAAATCCAGCCTGCTGAACAGCCTGCTCCAGGCGGACCGGGCCATTGTGTCCAACATCCCCGGCACCACCCGGGACATCATTGAAGAACAGATGACCATCGGAGGGATCCCTCTGGTGCTCACCGATACTGCCGGGCTCCGGGACACCAGCGACCTGGTGGAAAAGATCGGGGTGGAACGGTCCCGGGCGGCCCTGGAAGATGCCCAGCTGGCCCTGGTGGTGCTGGACGGCTCCCAGCCTCTGGATCCGGAGGACCGGCAGCTGCTGGACAGCCTCCGGGACCGGAAGAAACTGATCCTGGTGAACAAGGCGGACCTGCCTCTGGCCCTGGACGTGGAAGCCCTCCGGAAAGCCTGTGGAGACAGGGATGTGATCGTCCTTTCCGTGAAGGAAGGCCGGGGCCTGGACCAGGTGGAACAGTGGCTCCGGGATTTCGTGTACGGGGAAGGCTCTGACAGCGAAAGCAGCAGCATGACCCAGAACGCCCGGCAGCAGAACCTGTTGGAAAAGGCCCTCCAGAGCCTGGAGGATGCCCTGACAGGGGCCCGGCAGCACCTGCCCTATGACTGTCTTACCATCGACCTGACCCAGGCCCTCCATGACCTGGGGGAGATCACCGGGGAAGATGTGCCGGATGAAATCATCGATGAGATTTTTGCCCAGTTCTGTGTGGGCAAGTAAAAGCGGAGGAAAACAGCATGATCGTAGTGGATCATTATGATGTGGTTGTTGTGGGAGCCGGCCATGCAGGGTGTGAAGCGGCTCTGGCAGCAGCCCGGATGGGACAGAAGACCCTTCTGGCTACCCTGTCCATGGACAATATCGCCCTGATGCCCTGCAACCCTTCCGTAGGGGGACCGGCCAAGGGACACCTGGTCCGGGAAATCGACGCCCTGGGCGGGCAGATGGGCCTGGCGGCAGATGAGGCCTGCATCCAGATGCGGATGCTGAATACCGGGAAAGGGTATGCGGTCCAGGCGCTCCGGGCCCAGGCGGACAAGCCTTTGTATCACACCATCATGAAGGAAGTGGTGGAAAACCAGGACAACCTGGATGTGAAGCAGCTGATGATCGACAAGCTGCTGGTGAAGAACGGCCAGGTCCAGGGGGTGGAAGCGGAAACCGGGGAAGTGTTCGAAGCGGATGCGGTGATCCTGTGCACCGGTACCTATCTCCGGGGGAAGATCCTCTACGGGGAAGTGGCCTACATGTCCGGCCCCATCGGCCAGCGGTCCGCCATGAAGCTTACCGGGTCCCTCCAGGAAGCGGGACTCCAGCTCATGCGGTTCAAGACCGGCACCCCTGCCCGGGTGGATGCCCGGACCCTGGACTACACCAAGATGGAACCTCAGTATGGGGATGAACGGGTCCGGAACTTCTCCTTCATGAGCACCATTACCACCCGGAACCAGGTGCCCTGCTATCTGACCTACACCAATCCCCGGACCCATCAGATCATCCGGGACAACCTGGACCGGAGCTGCATGTTCAACGGCATGATCGAAGGGGTGGGGCCCCGGTACTGCCCCAGCATCGAATCCAAGATCATCCGGTTCGCCGACAAGGACCGGCACCAGCTGTTCCTGGAACCGGAAGGGCTCCGGACCAACGAAGTGTATGTCCAGGGCATGAGCTCTTCCCTGCCGGCGGAGATCCAGGTGGCCTTCATGCAGACCATCCCGGGGCTGGAACACTGCAAGATGATGCGGGCCGGCTATGCCATCGAATATGACTGCCTGGATCCTCTCCAGCTGAAAGCCAACCTGGAACACAAGGCCATCAGCGGCCTGTTCAGTGCCGGCCAGGCCAACGGCACCAGCGGGTATGAAGAAGCCGCTGCCCAGGGCCTTATGGCCGGGATCAACGCAGCCCTGAAGCTCCAGGGGAAGAAGCCCCTGATCCTGAAACGGAGCGATGCCTACATCGGGGTGCTCATCGATGACCTGGTGACCAAGGGGACCACGGAACCCTACCGGATGATGACCAGCCGGGCGGAATACCGGCTGCTCCTCCGCCAGGACAATGCGGACCTGCGGCTGACCCAGAAGGGCCGGGATGCGGGGCTGGTCACCGATGAGCGGTATGACGCCTTTACGAAGAAGCGGGACATCATTGAACGGACCCTGGCCAATCTGTCCAAGATCAACCTGGCCCCCAGCGAGGAAAACCAGGAAAAGATCACCGGCCTGGGATCCACGGCCCTCCGGAGTTCCATCAATATGCTGGATCTCCTCCGGCGGCCGGAAGTGACCTATGAAAAACTGGCGGACGCCTTCGGCCTGGAAAAACTGCCGGTGGATGCGGCGGAACAGGTGGATGTGCAGGTGAAGTACCAGGGCTATATCCGGAAACAGAAACAGGAAGTGGAACGGGCCCTGAAACTGGAAGACAAGCTGCTGCCGGAGGACCTGGACTACAGCCGGATCCAGGAACTGTCTTCAGAAGCCATGGAGAAGCTCACCAAACAGCGGCCGGTATCCATCGGCCAGGCCAGCCGGATCTCCGGGGTATCCCCGGCGGACATCAGCGTGCTGATGGTGTATCTGGAGACCCAGCGGCGGAAGGGAGAAGAAGCATGAGTTACCGGGAAACCCTGAAACAGGCGGCGGAGGCCGCCGGCTTCCCTCTTACGGAAGGGCAGCTGGACCAGTTCCAGCAGTATGGGGACCTGCTGCTGGAAACCAACAAAAGCCTGAACCTGACCGCCATTACGGATCCGGAGGAAGTGGCGGTGAAGCATATGGTGGACTCCCTGCTGGTGTACAACCGGGAAGCCTTCCACAACCACACCATTGTGGACGTGGGAACAGGGGCCGGTTTTCCGGGACTGCCCCTGAAGATCTTTGATCCGGGGATGCGGGTGACCCTGGTCGATTCTCTCCAGAAACGGCTGAACTTCCTGGGACAGGTGGTGGAGACCCTGGGCCTGGGGCAGGTCCGGTGCGTCCACGCCCGGGCAGAGGATGCGGGGAAGGACCCTGCCCTCCGGGAAAAATTCGACGTGGCCGTGGCCCGGGCGGTGGCGGCCCTGCCGGTGCTGGCGGAATACTGTCTGCCCCTGGTCCGGGTAGGCGGGGTGTTCTACGCCATGAAGGGCAGCAAATACCAGGAAGAGGCGGATGCCGCCCGCCATGCAGTGGAAGTGCTGGGAGGAAAGATCCGGGAGATCCGGCCCGTCCAGCTGCCGGGGCTTACGGACAAACGGGCCATCATCACCATAGAAAAAGTCCGTTCCACACCGAAACAGTATCCCAGAAAAGCAGGGACGGCAGTAAAGAAGCCGTTGTAAGCAGCCAAAAAAAGGCAATGTTTCACGTGAAACATTGCCTTTTTTATAGTCGAGAGTCGGAAGTCTGAAGTCTGGAGCCTCAGGAAAGGATCTGCCTGGTTGGGCGGATCCTTTCGATTATATAGAACCGGACTCGAAATCGACCCGGGATATCATTTTGCCCAAAGGTTCTACACATTCAAAAATTTGCCTGCAAATTTATCCTTCGGCTCCTGACTTCAGACTCCGGACTTGAGCCGCCATGCGGCTCTACAGCTTGGGGTTGTTGCACAGAACGTGCAACAATCCCATTTGTCACACAAACGTAACTTCTTTATGATATCCTAGGGGAGATACAACCGGAAGGAGGCTCCATCATGAACAAAAAAATTGCAGCTGCGGTGCTTTCCGCCTATCTGCTGGGGGCAGGTACCGCTGCCCTGCCGGCTCAGGCCTTTGACCTGGGATCCGTGCTGAAACTGGGGGGCATCAGCTACCTGGTCAGCCGGTTCGGCGGGGAGATCAACACCTTTATCAACAAACTGACTCTCCAGAAAGGCCTGGATACCCACTACGCCACCAAAGTGGTGCCCATTCTCAGTATGGGCAGCGGAAGCTATATCGGGGCCGTCCAGGTCGTGGGCCCCAAAGCTCAAGTGGACAAGGTAAAAGCCGTGGGACAGCTGGAAGGAAAATTCCTCAGCGTGGCCCGGGTCAAGGCCATGATCCCCATCGACGCCACCAGCATCACCAACATCAACCGGGTTGACGGAGTGGGCGTGGGAGCCATTGTGGATTTTAAGCTGTGATAAGGTGTGAAAAGCAGGCTTTTCACACCGTCAATAGTCAATTGACCATTGACAATTGACATGGGGACAGCTTTTTGTCCCCCCAAAAAAATCGGAAAGGAATGATACCATGATCGACTCCCAAAAAATCACCAACCGTTTCCTGAACTACGTTTCTTTCGATACCCAATCCAGTGAGGAAAATGACCGGGAACTGCCTAGCACACCGGGCCAGATGGTGCTGGCCAGATTCCTGGCGGAAGAACTGAAAAGCCTGGGGCTTACGGATGTGTCCCTGGATGCTCAGGGGTATGTAATGGGCACCCTGCCGGCCACGGCAGGGATCACCGGTTCCACCGTGGGATTCATCGCCCATATGGATACCAGCCCGGAAGCTTCCGGCAAGGACGTGAAACCCCTCCTGGTCCGGAATTATGATGGGAAAGACATCCTGCTGAACCGGGACAAAAAGATCCTGTTTTCCACGGAAGATTTCCCGGAGGTCAAAAAGTACCGGGGCCAGGATATCCTGTTCACCGATGGCACCACCCTTTTGGGGGCGGACGACAAAGCCGGGGTGGCGGCCATTGTGACAGCTCTGGAATATTTCCGGGACCATCCGGAAATTCCCCACGGGACTCTCCGGGTGGGCTTTACCCCTGATGAGGAAACCGGCCGGAGCTCCTCTGCCTTCGATGTGGCAAAATTCGGGGCGGACTTTGCTTATACCGTGGACGGGGGAGAACTGGGAGGCCTGGAATATGAGAACTTCAACGCGGACAATCCGGTGATCACCTTCCACGGCCGCAGCGTCCACACCGGCTCCGCCAAAGGGAAGATGAAGAATGCCCTGACCCTGGCCATGGAATGGCAGCAGGCCCTGCCTGCCGGGGAAAAGCCGGAATATACCGAAGGGTACGAAGGATTCTTCCATGTACACAAGATCACCGGGGATGTGGAGACCTGCAAAATCCACATGCTGATCCGGGACCATGACAAAAAGCATTTTGAAGAACGGAAAGCCTTCCTGGACCGTCTGGCCGCTTTCCTGAATGAAAAGTACGGGGCCGGCAGCGTGGAAGTGGAGCACCGGGACATGTACTTCAACATGGGGGAAAAGATCCGGGACGGACACATGGCCGTAGTGGAACTGGCCAAAGAGGCCATGGAAGCCGTAGGGGTCACTCCGTCGGTGGATCCCATCCGGGGCGGCACCGACGGAGCCCGGCTGTCCTGGCGGGGTCTGCCCTGCCCCAACCTGTTCACCGGAGGAACCAACTTCCATGGCCGGTTCGAATACCTCCCCATCCCCAGCCTGGTCAAAGCCTGTGAGACGGTGGTGGAAATCTGGAAGAGAGGATACAGGGTTTAGGGCCGTAAAACCGCATGAGGTTGTTGCTGCTATGTGCAACAACCTCATTTCTATGTTACAATATCCTACAGTGTCCCAAAAAGAAACGAAAGGAGTGGACCCTATGACCCGAGTCATTGCCGTGGCCAACCAGAAGGGCGGGGTGGGGAAGACCACCACCAGCATCAGCCTGGCGGCCTGTCTGGCGGAAAGCCGGAAAAAGACCCTGCTGGTGGACCTGGATGCCCAGGGAAACGCCACCAGCGGTCTGGGTATCGATAAAAACAGCCTGGCCTGTTGCATGTACGATGTGCTGATCAACAATACGGAGCTGGACAGCATCATCCAGCCCACTGCCTGGAAGAACCTGTGGGTGGCTCCCGCCACCATGAACCTGGCAGGGGCGGAAATCGACCTGATCGAAAAGAAGAATCCCGCCAATGCCCTGAAGAAGCATCTGTCCAAAATAAAAGACAATTATGAATACGTAATCATCGACTGTCCTCCTTCCCTCAGTTTCCTGACGGTGAATGCCCTGACGGCGGCGGATGGAGTGCTGGTTCCCATCCAGTGCGAATTCTATGCTCTGGAAGGGGTGACCCAGCTGCTGGCTACGGTGGACCGGATCCGCCAGTCCACCAATCCGGACCTGGCCATTGAAGGGATCGTCATGACCATGACCGACAGCCGGACCAACCTGTCCAATGATGTGGTGGCCCAGGTGAAGGAACATTTCCCGGATCTTCTGTTCAAGACCATGATCCCCCGTTCCGTACGGCTGGGAGAGGCGCCCAGCTACGGCCAGCCCATTACGGTGTACGATCCCCACGGGAAGGCGGCAGAAGCTTACAGGAGCCTGGCAAGGGAGGTGAAGCGCCGTGGCCGGTAAGAAAGGCGGTCTGGGCATGACGGGCCTGGATAAGATGTTTGGAGGGCGCAGGACCAAGGCACCGGCTCCCAAACCGGTGGTGGAAGAAAAGAAAGCCGGGGAAACCGTAGGGGAAGTGGCCCTGAAGAATCTGAAGCCCAATCCCTACCAGCCCCGGAAGACCTTCGATCCGGACAAGCTCCGGGAACTGGAGGAAAGCATCCGGCAAAGCGGGGTGATCCAGCCTCTCATCGTCCGGAAAAAAGGCCGGCAGTATGAAATCGTGGCCGGAGAACGGCGCTGGCGGGCGGCCAAAGCCGCCGGGCTCACCAAAGTGCCGGTGGTGGTCCGGGAATACGATGACAGTGCCATGATGGAAGTGGCCCTGGTGGAAAACATGCAGCGCAGCGATCTGGATCCCATGGAAGAGGCCCGGGGCATCCAGAACCTGATGGAAAGCCTGGGGCTCACCCAGGAGGAGGCTGCGTCCAAGCTGGGGAAGAGCCGAGCTGCAGTGGCCAATGCCCTGAGGCTGCTGAAACTGCCTCCTGAGGCGGCGGAAATGGTCTCTGCAGGCAAACTTACCCCCGGCCAGGTACGGCCGCTCCTGGGACTGGATGCGCCGGAGAAAATCACGGAACTGGCCCGGAAGGCAGCAGAAGGAGGCTGGTCCGCCCGGGTGGTGGAAGAAGTGGCCAAGGCGGAACGGGAAGGGAAGCCCTGGCATCTGTATTTCCAGACGGAAGAGGACCTGATTCCTCCGGAAAAACAGAAGAAGGGCGGTAAGAAAGCTGCCGGCAGGGAAAGCCAGCCCCAGGATACGGATACCCATGCCTTCCAGGAAAAACTGATCCAGTATCTGGGCACCCGGGTGAAGATCGAACCGTTCAAAAAGGACAGAGGAGGACGGATCCTCATCGAATACTACGGGCCGGAAGATCTGGAACGGCTCTATGATCTGCTGAAAGGGCCGGAAAAAAACGTCGGACGGAAAAAGCCCGGCCTCTTTACCGTGTAGGAGGCGGCGATGGTCGGAATGGGTACGGTTGTGAATGTGGCCGCCATTGCAGGAGGCAGTCTGCTCGGCCTTCTGGTGGGCCGGGGAATCAAGGAAAAATACCAGGAAACCGTAATCTACGGACTGGCTTTGTGTGTCATTGTCCTGGGGATCCAGATGGCTCTCCAGGGGCAGCACATCCTGCTGACCATCATCAGTCTGGTGGTGGGTTCCATCCTGGGAGAAGCCCTGGGTATTGAGGAAAAACTGGAACAGGTGGGAACCCTCCTGGCTGAAAAATTCCAAAAATCCCGGAAGAAGGGGGATGCCGGGACGGATGCCTTTGTGGAAGGGTTCCTGAACGCCAGTCTGCTGTACTGTGTAGGGGCCATGGCCATTGTGGGGTCCATCCAGGACGGGCTGTCCGGGGATCCCACCACTCTTTACACCAAGGCGCTGATCGACGGTCTCAGCGGCATTATCTATGCTTCCAATTTTGGGGTCGGTGTCCTGTTCTCGGCTCTGTCCGTTGGGGTTTATCAGGGAATCCTTACCGCCCTGGCAGGATTCCTGGGGCCCTGGATGAGCCAGCTTGTGGTCCAGGAAGTTGCCGCCTGCGGCGGACTGATGATCCTGGGGATCGGCATCAACATGACTAAACTGTTGAAGATCCGGGTGGGAAACATGCTGCCGGGGCTGTTGGTGGCCGGCGTGGCTGCTGGAATTTTTTTCTAAAAACCCTTGCATTATTTGGACAAGTAGCGTATAATACAATTTATCGGGATTATAGCTCAGTTGGTTAGAGCGCATCGCTCACATCGATGAGGTCTACGGTTCGAATCCGCATAATCCCACCAATTGAAAATGAAAAGAAGCTGTTGCTCCGGCAACGGCTTCTTTTTTTATTTGTGCGAAAAGAAAAAAAGAGGAAAAGGGCGGTGGGGTGGCAGCCGCGGGTTTCCTCCTTCGGCTGTTGACCATTGACTGCTGATCGGAGGCTGCTGCATCTGCAGCCGCCTCCTCCCCTTTTTCCTGCAAACTCCTGCACTTTTTTTATGCACTTTCCCCGTTAAGGCTGTTTTCCCCATTCCAAAACCGTTTTTCCTCTTGTTCCACGGGCCTTTCGGTGTTACACTCCTTCTGGAAACACAGTTTTTTTACTCTATCGGAAATGAGGTCTTGCCATGTACACTTCTCAACTGAAACATTCCCTGGCTGCCGGGGCGGCTGTACTGGTCCTGGGCACTGCCGGCCTGGGGGCTGCCGCTCCTGCTGACGAAGGATCCGTCCAGATCCCCAACCCTATTGTCAGTTATGGAACCTATCAGTCCGCTGCCGGCGTCCTGGGATTTTGCCCTCTGACTCTCAGCCGGGATTCCGGCTATGCCCTGGAGGGGATTTCCGTGATCGGCGGCCGGGCTTCGGACCTTGCCTTCGTTCGGATGGGACAGCCGGACAGCAGGGTGAGAATCCGTACTGCATTAAAAAAAGATAATAAAAACAATAATCTCAGCAGAATTTACGGTACTGAATGGAAGAAGCAACGCGTAAATGAGACGGAAGTGGAACTGGCCCAGATCAGTCCCCAATCCTACGCCGCAACTTGGGAAACCGGGAACTATGTATTCGCCGTCCTGGGTGAAGGGATGGAACCAGCCGCTTTCCGGACCCTTCTCACCAACAGCCTGGTGGAAGACACAGAGCATTATTTCGCATCCATCCAAAAGAATCCGGAAAAAAGCGGGAAGAAAACAGTTTACAGTACTTTATAAGAAAGAGGGTGCTGCACGTTGCGTGCAGCACCCCTTAGCGGTAGAGCCCCTTAACCCATACCGTCCGGTCAAACTGGGGCAGCCACTGATGGGTTTTGTGGCTGTAGGTGCGGATCTGGATCTTTTCCGGGTACAGGTACAGGGAATTGGTCCATACCTGTTTTCCGTCCCAGGTGGGGTTGTACACATCCAGGATGGCTGTACCGGCAATTTGGTTCACCGGATTGGAGAAACTGGGATTTTTGGGAGAAGTATGGGTATGGCCGGAAACCCACAGGAGGATCTGGGGATTGGCCTGGAGCAGTTTGCCTATGGCTTTGGCCGGCTGGACATAATTCCGGGGTTTGTCCAGTTTGCTGCCGGGGACCATGGTTCCGGTGACAGGGGCATGACAGAAGATCAGGGTGGGTTCCTGCCGGTGGTCTTTCAGTTCCTTTTTCAGCCAGTCCAGCTGTTCTTTGGACAGTTCCACTGCATATTTGCTTTCCAGGGTATCCGGGGACAGGAACAGCAGAAAGTAGGGTCCCAGTTTCCGGGAATGATACAGGGGACCAAAGTCCTTTTCATACTGTTGCATATGGAGACTCCGTTCGTAGGAATCTGCCGGAACCAGTTTTCCGGTGCTGGACAGATCCCGGTGGTAGATGATTTCGTGGTTCCCGGCCAGGAATTCCTTGGGCTTTTTCAGATGATCCGTCAGCTTCCGGGCCAGTTTGTAATCTGCCGGGCTGCCGGTTTTCTGGACCATATCTCCGGTAAAGACGCACAGGTCCACATCCTGCCAGCGGTTGATGTCCCGGACCGCCTGTTCCTTGTTGTGGATCTTCCGGGTCCGGACGTCCGGCTTTTGGGATTTGCTCCCATAATGGATGTCACTGAGGATCACCACCCGCTGGTACCGGCGGGCCTCCGCGGTGGGGGCCAGGACCTCCATGGGCAGCAGACAGGCCAGGAACGTCAGCAAGGCGGTCATCGAAAGCCAAAATTTTTTATACATGGGGAACACTCCTTTCAGACAGGACCCATTATAGCAGTTTTCCAGGATGCTGCAGAGCAGCACAGGCGTGGCGTGAAATCGTTTGCAGGAGAAAAATGGAAAAAGATAAAAAATGGAAAAAAGCCGAAGGAGCGCATCAATACTAGAATAGTCCTGAAAATTGCAATGCAAAAAATTGCGGAACTGTCAGAAAATATTGACGGGGAACCGGGAAACATGATATAAAATAGCCAAGGTTGATGCAAACGATTGCAGAGACAAGCAAAAAATATAAGATCATTTTCAGGAGGTTTTCACCATGGCAAAAGTAAAGAACTTCAAGACCATTTTCCCGGCGGTATCCGTTCCTCTGAACGCTGATTATTCCATCAACGAACCGGAATTCAGAGCGTACCTGCGCTGGATCAAATCCTTCTACAACAAAGGCATCGAAGGCCTGGTCTGCAACGGCCATACCGGCGAAGTCACCGGCCTGACCCGGGAAGAACGGAAACGGGTTACGGAAATCTGTGCGGAAGAATGCGGGGATGTGATGACCATCATCTCCGGGGTCAACTGTGAAAATACCGAAGGCGCCATCGAAATGGCCAAAGATGCCAAAGACGCCGGGGCTGACGGGATCCTGCTGATGCCTCCTCATATGTGGCTGCGTTTCGGGATGAACCCCAAAGCTCCCTTCCAGTTCGTGAAAGACGTGGCTGACGGTGCCGACATCGACATTATCATCCATCTGTATCCGGCCACCAGCAAAGCCTTCTATCCGGTGGAAACCCTGATCAAGATGGTCAAGGAAATCCCCCATGTAAAGGCCATCAAGATGGGCACCCGTGTCACCGCCATCTACGAACATGATGTCCGTGAACTGCGGAAAGCCTGCCCGGATGTATCTCTGATCACCTGCCATGACGAAACCCTGTGCGTATCCTGGTTCCCTGGCATGGACGGCGCTCTCATCGGGTTTGCCGGCTGCGTGCCTGAACTGATCACTGCAGCCTGGAACGTCTTCAAGGATCCTGCACACCACACCCTGAAGGAAGCCCAGGATGCTTCCAACAACATCTACCCCATCAGCCAGGCCATTTACGGCGGCGGCCAGCCTTCCGGTGAAGCCCATGCCCGCCTGAAGGAAGCTCTGGTACAGCGGGGCGTATTCACCAGCGGCCTCATGCGGAAACCGGTGCTGCCTCTGGACCAGGAAGAAAAAGACTGGGTGGCAGAAGGTCTGAAAAAGAGCGGCCTGCCTAAAGTGGATATGAAACCGTTTGAAAAATAAACAAACCCATCCTCCTAAAACAGGCGAAAACAATCCCTTTTAACGGATTGATTCAATCCACCCTTCTTACCTTCTATAAAGGAAACTGCAAAGCGGCTGCTCATCCAATGACGGGCAGCCGCTTTATTATCAGCAAAGGAATACACAATGGAAACAACAATCAATAAACAACTCGGATTCGACCCGGCGACGGTCAAACGGCTGACTGCCCTGGAAATCCTCAAACGGATCGGCCCCGGGATCATCCTGGCCGGGGTGGTGGTGGGGCCGGGAGCCATTACCACCGCAGCCATGCTGGGTTCCAGCTATGGGTACAGGATGCTGTGGCTGTTCATTCCCATTTTCATCATGAGCATTACCTTTATGCTTACCTGTTACAGGCTGGCCATGCTTACCGGGATGCCTCTGCTCCACGGCATCCGGCATTATTATGGCAAAGGAGCGGCGGCCTTTGTAGGCATCTGCCTGTTCTTTTCCTGCCTGTTTTTCACTTTTGGGAACATTTCCGGCAGCGGGGCAGGGATGAATCTGCTGTTTGGGGTGGACTGGAAGGTGGGAGCGCTGATTATGCTGGCACTATTGCTGGGGCTGTATTTTTCCAAGGACACCTATTCCAAAATCGAAAAAGGGGTGATGGTCTGTATCCTGGGCATGATCGTGGCGTTTTATGCCACGCTGTACGCTTCCGGGGGACCGGATCCCCAGGGCTTTTTCCAGGGAATCATCCACTGGGGATTTCCGGAAGGGAGTGTCCTAAGCTCTCTGGCCTTTCTCAGCACCCATGCGTCCATTACCGCCGGGATTTATGGAACGTATCTGGGGGCAGAGAAAAAATGGAAGAAGCAGGATCTGTTCAATGGGACCATGCTGTCCGATGCCTGCGCCCATGTCCTGACGGTCATCCTGATTTCCGGGGCCATTGTGACCGTGGGAGCCATTGTGCTCCACCCCAGGGGCCTTCAGATCAGCAGTCCGGTACAGATGGCCGGGATGCTGGAACCGGTCCTGGGAAGCAAAGCCCGCTATGTGATGGGGGCAGCGCTGCTGGGATCTGCGTTTTCCGCTCTTATGGGGAACACTCAGCGGGGAGTGGTGCTGCTGAACGCCGGAATGGACTGGGAAGTGAGCCTGGAAAGCAAACGGGTCCGGTGGAGCTGCGTGGCCTGCCTGCTGCTGGGGGTGGCTGTGTGTTTTGCCTACAGTGGGTCTCCCACCCAGCTGATTTTCCTGGCCAACCTTGCCACCAGTATCGGAACGCCTACAGCCGGTCTGTTCGTTACCTTGATGATCTGGCGGAAAGACGTCCAAGCCGGCCTGAAGCCGCCCCGGCTGCTCCAGATTGCCATGACTGTATGCTATCTGTTCACCACGGCCTTGACAGTATACAGCTTTGGTTCAAAATTTATGTAAAAAAGGGAGCTGTGAAAAAATGATTTCTCATTTTTTCACAGCTCCCTTGATCCGCCCGCATCCAGTGACCAGTGACAAGAGGCTAGTGACAGGGGTGTTGCACACAACGTGCAACACCTTTTTTCATCCAACCTTTGTCCTACAATGGTTGCACAACAGTTGTATTACGTGCTTTCCCGTTCGATCAGCACCGAATCATAGACCACATGCTGGATGGCCACGGCACTCCGATCTTTGGCTTCGATCTGTTCCAGCACCAGCTGGGCGGCTTTCCGGCCGATTTCCCGGGCGGGCATTTCCAGAGTGGTCATGGTGGTTTCCAGCATACTGCCGATTTCGTGACCGGTCAGACTGATGATCCGCACATTTCTGGGGACCTTTTTCCCTGCTTCCTTCAGGGCCCGCATGGCTCCGATCCCCTGGGCATCCATGGCCGCCAGGATGGCGTCCAGTTCCGGATGCTCCTGGAGCATCTGCCGGGTGGCCTGGTAGCCATATTCCAGGGAATTGGTGAAACCTTTGGCTTCGGAGGTGATCTCTTTCAATCCCAATTCCTCCAGGGCCTCCTTATAGCCCTGATACCGGAATTTATAGGGAGACAGTTTCAAAGAACCGGTTATGAGACCGGGATGGCGGCTGCCTTTGGCATACAGGTACTTTACCGCTTCGTAGCCGCATTTCACATAGTCCACGGTAACACTGGACAAGGTATCGTCCTGGATACGGATCACCTGGGTCACCGGGATCCCGGAGGCCTGGATGTCCCGGACCAGTTTTTTGTTCTTGCCGGTGCCTGCCAGCAGGATCCCGTCCACCAGGCCGTTCCGCAGCCGGCTGAGGCCGTCTTTTTCCATCTGAGGGTCATCTTCCGTGCTGCACAGCAGCGTGGCGTATCCCTGGTCACGGGCCGCCTCCTCAATGGCCTGGGCCACGGTGGAGAACACTGTCAAGTGGAGCCGGGGAACCACCACTCCGATGGTGTGGCGTTTGCCCTGGCGCAGACCTTTGGCCAGCAGGTTGGGCCGGTAGCTGAGTTTTTCCACGGCGGCCATGATCCGGGCTTTGGTTTCCGCGTGGACACAGGGATTGTTGTTCAGGGCCCGGGAGACCGTGCTTACGTCCACACAGGCCAGTCTGGCCACGTCTTTCAGGGTTGGCATGGGTTTCCCTCCTTTCCGGACGGACCTTTTCGGACTGCGTCTGGATTTTTTTCTATTTCCGCTGATTTCTGAAAACGTTTGCAGATAAGAAATACATATCATACCTGATGAAAAAAGTCAATAAAAAGCTGAAAAAGCCCGTGAATACTGATTATATAGTGCTGCTCACCCTGCAAGAAATTGCAGAAGTATCAGAAAACATTGACGGAAACAGGAGGAAAATGCTATAAAATAACCAGAAATAATGCAAACGATTGCAAGCAGCTGCCCCAAACAATCCCAAATTACCCGCTGCTGTCGGCCGGGAACCGGCAGCAGCGGACATGGACAAGGAGAAGGTATTATGTACATTGAACATTTGGGCTTTGACCCGGAGACGGTTCCCAAATTGACTTTTCTGCAGATGCTGAAGCGGATCGGTCCCGGCATCGTGCTGACCGGGGTGGTCATAGGCCCGGGAGCCATTACCACCGCCTCCATGCTGGGGGCCAACTATGGCTATGACATGCTGTGGCTGTTCATCCCCATTTTCATCATGGGCATCACCTTCATGCTGACCTGCTACCGGATCACCATGCTCACCGGACTGCCCATCATCCACGCCATCCGGCATTTTTACGGAAAAGCCGCAGCTGCTTTTGTAGGCTGCTGTCTGTTTCTGGCCTGCCTGTTTTTCACTTTTGGGAACATTTCCGGCAGCGGCGCCGGCATGAACCTGCTTTTCGGCATCAACTGGAAGATCGGATCCCTGATCATGATTGCCATCCTGCTGGCCATGTATTTTGCCAAGAATACCTATTCCAAAGTGGAAAAGGGGATCCTGCTGTGCATCCTGGCCATGATCGCCGCCTTCTACGCCACCCTGTATGTAGCCGGGGGACCGGAATGGGGCGGGTTCTTCCGGGGTGTTACCCACTGGGGCTTCCCCAACGGCAGCATCCGCCACTCGCTGGCGTTTATCAGCACCCATGCGGCCATTACCGCCGGGGTCTACGGCACCTACCTGGGAGCGGAAAAGAAATGGAACAAAAAGGACATGTTCAACGGCACCATGCTGGCGGACGCCATTGCCCATGTGGTGACGGTGATCCTGATTTCCGGGGCTGTGGTGCTGGTAGGGGCCATCGTCCTCCATCCTCAGGGACTGCGAATCAAATCCCCTGTCCAGCTGGCGGATATGCTCCGGCCCTTCCTGGGCAGCTATGCCAACCTGGTCATGGGACTGGCTCTGTTGGGAGCCGCTTTCTCCAGCCTGCTGGGGAATACCCAGCGGGGAGTGGTGCTGCTGAACGCAGGGCTGGACAAGGACGTGAGCCTGGAAAGCAGACTGGTCCGGTGGAGCTGCACCGCCTGCATCGTGTTCGGGACGGTGATCTGCTTCCTGTACAACGGGTCTCCCACCCAGCTGATCTTCATTGCCAACCTGGCCACGGCCATCGGTACCCCCACCGCCGGGTTCTTCGTTACCCGGATGATCTGGCGGAAAGACGTGAACGAAGGGCTGAAACCGCCCCGGCTCCTCCAGATTTCCATGACCATCTGCTACCTGTTCGCCCTGGGCATGACCATCTACGCACTGGTGGCGAAGTTGTAAAGAGGTGGGGTGGAAATCACCCCACACCCCCCGTTTTTGTTGCCAACTTCCTTTTCATCCGGTAATATAATATAGAAAACAACTGGGAAAAGGAGCGATCGTATGGGAAAATACAACTTTGACCGGATCATCGACCGGAAGGGCACCAGCTGCCTGAAATATGATTTTGGGATGAAACGGAAGGGGCGGACGGATCTTTTGCCCATGTGGGTGGCGGACATGGATTTCGCCCTGCCGGAAGAAATCCTGGCAGACTTCCACAAACGGATCGATCATGGGATCTTTGGCTACACGGACCCGGACGCCGAATATTTCGCCGCCCTGGACCGGTGGTTCTCCCTTCATCACGGGTATCACATCCAGCCGGAATGGGTAACCCTGGGCTGCGGAGTGGTCTTTGGCCTGGCCACCGGGGTCAAGGCCTTTACGGAACCGGGGGATGCCGTGCTGATCCAGCAGCCGGTGTACTACCCCTTCCGGGAAGTGATTGAAGACAATGGACGGAAATTCATCAACAGTCAGCTCCATTACGAAAACGGAAAATATACCATTGACTTCGCTGATTTCGAGCAGAAAATCCTAGAGAACCAGGTAAAGGTATTCCTGCTGTGCAGTCCCCACAACCCGGCAGGACGGGTGTGGACCAAAGAAGAACTGACCCGGCTGGGAGATATCTGCCTGAAGCACGGGGTGATCATCCTGGACGACGAGATCCACTGCGACTTTGTCTATGCGCCCCACCATTTCACCAGCTTCCTGGCCCTGGATGAAAAGTACAGAGACAATCTGGTTGTTTTCAACTCCCCCAGCAAAACCTTCAATGTGGCGGGACTCCAGCCCGGGAACATCATCATCCCCAATAAAGAACTCCGCCGGAGATACCGGAAGGCCAACGCCGCCGCCGGCTACAGCCAGGGCAGCATCATGGGCCAGGTGGCAGTGAAGAGCTGCTATACCAAAGGGGATGCATGGGTGAAGGAACTGGTGGAATACATCGCCGGGAACATTGCCTGGGTCCGGGATTTTGTGAAGGAAAACCTTCCCAAAGCCACCTTTGTGGAACCGGAAGGCACCTACCTGGTGTGGATCGACTTCTCCGGCTACGGGCTCTCCGATGAGGAACTGGAGCACCTGGTGGTGGATGAAGCCAAACTGTGGCTGGATTCCGGGAAGATCTTCGGACCGGCTACCTCCCAGTTCGAACGGTTCAACATGGCCTGTCCCCGTGCCACCGTGGAAAAGGCCTTCCACCAGCTGAAAGATGCACTGGAGGAAAAGGGGCTCTAAAAAAGAAAATTCCCTGTCTTGTAAAATAATATACTCTAAAGTATTATACTCTAGAGTATATTATTTTTTTATAAACAGGATAAAAAGCAGGGCAGAAAGGAGGAAAAAAACCTATTATGAACATGACAAAACTCACTCTGGCTCCCCAACAGAAACAGCAGCTGAACCTGCATCTGGTCCAGCAGATGAAGCTGCTCCAGCTGGGAGCTCTGGAAATGGAACAGTACATCCAGGAGGCGGTGGAAGCCAATCCTCTGCTGGACTTTCCCGGGGAAGGGACGGCTCCGGACTGGCGGGAGACGGCGGGAGAACAGAGGCGGAACCGGACCGTCCGGGACCGGGAGGATGATCCCCTGCCGGACCCGGTAGCCAATGCAGGCCGGCAGGAAAAGACTCTCCAGCAGGTGGTGGGGGAACAGGTGGGGTGTCTGCGGCTTTCCGGAGCAGAACGGCACCTGGCCTTTTACATGGCCGGGACTCTGGACAGCCGGGGCTGGTGGACGGAAAGCATCCCGGATACTGCCCGGGCCTTCGGGGTCACGGAAGAAAAGGTCCGGAAGGTGCTGGGGCTGGTCCAGCAGCTGGAACCGGCGGGGGTGGGAGCCCGGGATCTGTCCCAGTGCCTGCTGCTCCAGCTGGAAAACCAGGGAAAAGAGGCGGACCTGGCCCGGAAAATCATCCGGGAGGGACTGGATCTTCTGGGGCAGAACCAGATCCCGGCCCTGGCCCGGAAATTCCGCTGCACCCAGGAAGAAGTCCTCAAAGCCCGGGAACGGATCCGGGCCCTGGACCCCAAGCCCGGCAGCCGGTATGCAGCTCCCGGGCCTGTAGCTTACCAGTGGGAAGACCTGTGGGTGGAAGACACGGGAACAGGGCTCCAGGTCACCGTCCATGATCCCTGGGGGCGGAAATTCGTCCTGAACCAGGCGTACATGGACTGGGGCCGGAACCAGGGAACTCAGGTGAAATCCTATTTGAAGGAACAGCTGACAAAAGTCCGGCAGCTTCAGCAGCTGCTGAAGGAACGGCATCAGACCCTGCTCCTGGTGTTCCAGGCTCTGGTGACTCACCAGGAAGCCTTTTTCCGGCTGGGTCCCGGCCACCGGAAGCCTTTGAAGCTGGCGGATCTGGCGGAAGATACAGGACTGTCCCTGTCCACGGTGAGCCGGGCCCTCCAGCACAAGATCCTGGGGTGCCGGTGGGGCAGCTTCACCGCCGGCAGTTTCCTCCAGGGCCAGGCGGCCGCCCGGGAAGAGGGCCAGGTGACGGAAGAGCAGCTCCAGCAGCTGATCCGGGAATTGATCAACGGAGAAGACAAGCACCACCCCCTCAGCGACCAGGCTCTCTGCAGGGCCCTGGAACGACAGGGCATCCAGGTGGCCCGCCGGACTGTGAACAAATACCGGATAAAGATGGGAATCGGGGATAAAAGTGCCAGAAGGGAGTGGTGAGTGGCAGGGGCTGCTGCATGGGCAGCAGTCTCCCTTGAATTATCTCAAATTCCGTAAAATTGTTTATAATTTACCTCTGAACGAAACATCTAAATGTGAACTGAATGTGAAGTACTATACATGAACAATACATGAATTATAATAAAGACAGTTCGGAAATAGCCGAACAAAAAAGGAGGGGTTCTTATGGGAATGAATGGTAAAATGGAAACGATGGCTCGTACGGAAGCCGGCAGCGTAGAAGAGAAGATCCTGGAACTGTTCGCTCCCAGCCTGTCCGAAAGCGATGTCCCCAGCCTGAAAGACTGGGATCCCATGGGGTATTTCGATTTCGAGTAAACGGAACCGGTCCCTGGCATGATGGCAAGAAAGTAGGAGGGATGGATCATGGGAATGACAGCGAAAAGCGGTTACGAAATGACGAAAAAAGTGAAAGGTCTGCTGGATATCCTGACATTGGGTGTCCTGGCCACCAGTAAAGCGAAATCCAAAGTCACCGGGTATGAAGTAGAAATACCGGGGATGGTAAGACGGGAATTTCGGGTATAAAAAACAAGGTGTGCTGCAGTTTTTCTGCAGCACACCTTGTTTTTTTGTCAACCGGCCATCGACAATTGACCATTGACCGCTGACAAAAAAAAGGGGCCTGCGCCCCTTTTTTTATTTCGTCGCCTTATCCGCTGCCGCTTTCACCAGGGCCTGGAAAAATTTCAGGGACACTTTGGTGTCGCAGTAGTCTTTGGCGTCTTTTTTGTTGATCAGCACCTGTTTCAGGTCGTTTTCCGGATGGAACTGGAGAGCCACCGTAAAGGTGTTCTTGGGATATTCCACCCCTTCGATGATGGAAATGCCGTTGTAGGTGGTTTCTGCCGTCTGGACCAGGTCCGTGCCGGCGATGCTGCCGATGGCCTGATGGTGCCAGGAAGAAACGTTCTTCAGTTCATCAGCTCCCACGATTTCCCGGAGATGGGAATGGGCCGGCAGGATGTGCACATCATGACGGGCGTAATCCCGGTTGGGGGTTCCCGGAGGCATCCGGTGGAAGTCGTCATGATAGGTCTTCCCCTGTTCCTTGTAGTAATCCGTCAGATCCTGGATCATTTTGGCTCCGGAGACAACCCCCAGCATCTGTTCGCTGCGGCATACATCCAAAGTAGGGATGTTGTTGGCCAGGCAGTAGGCCTGGAGGGTATAGTCGGAAATATCCCGGGTGGCGTTGATCCCTTCTCCGTGGTTCTTTTCCTTTTCCGCATTTTTGTACAGGGACGGGCTGATGTCCTCCCCGCCGGTACCGAAGACCCCGTCCACACCCTGCATCACTGTGGCGATGTTGGTTTTGGCAAAGTCTTTGGCCTTGATCTTGTTGGCGTATTTCTGCTTCAGCATGCCGGATTTTTCCAGGGCAGATTTGTCCACGGCACCGTCGCTGTCATATTTCACATCCGTGCTTTTGATCTGGCCCAGTTCCACCGGAACCCCGCCGGCCAGTTCGATGATCTTTTTGAAGGCCGCATAATCCTGTTTGTTGCTCTTCCAGGAAATCCCGATCACCGGTTTTCCTCCCACCATGGCATGGACATCATAGGCCATCCCCAGGGAGAAACTCAGGGACAGGGCAGTTACCGCAAGGACTTTTTCCAGTTTCTTCAGCTTCATGGACATGCACTTCCTTTTTTAGAATGGTTCCGGATTCATAATGAACAGAACAAGGTCAGTGTAGCCGATTATTCACAAAAAGTCAAAAAATATGTGAACGGTACGTAAAGAAATGTTAAACTTGTCAGGAATGATACAGAAAAATAAGTATAAGTGCCTGCTTATACTGAACGATTTTTATGAGTAAAGATGTGCAGTTCGGAAATTAAAGCTGCTGCAGGGCTGCTGTCCCCCTTGCATTCCTTTCCTCTACCCGGTACAATACGGTCAAAAGAGACAAAAAGGAGCGAGACACCATGATCCTGTTTTATGGAAGTGAAATCTGTATCGACTGCCGGAATACCCTGGCCATCCTGAAGGCCCGGAATCTGGAGGACAAGTTCCGGTTCATCGACATGACGGCGAATACTGACAATATGAAAGACTTCCTTACCCTCCGGGACCGGGAAGCTGCCTTTGCCCCGGCCCGGGAAGGGGCAAACGGCCGTTCCTTCATTGGCATCCCCGCCTTTGTAAACGAAGAGGGAAAAGTCACCCTGGACCTGGACCAGGCCCTGGCCTGGCTGGGCCAGCCGGCGGTGAAGGAAGCGGAGATTGTGGAGAGGTAAGCCGGATAAAAATCCTGCTGGCAGGCTGAAAAGGAATTATCGTTGACTTGAAGGAGGTTGTATCATGCTGACTCTTGAATCCATCTTTCAGGCACAGAACCGGCTCCGGCCCTATGTGCTGCACACGCCGCTGCTCCGTCTTCCGTCTCTGGATGCTCTGTTGGGCTGTCAGGTCTATGTGAAGGCAGAATGCATGCAGCTGACCCATTCTTTCAAGATCCGGGGGGCTCTGAACCGGATCCTGCAGCTGACTCCGGAAGAACGGGCAAAAGGTGTGGTCACGGCCTCCAGCGGCAATCATGGCAGGGGCGTGGCCTATGGGGCAAAAATGTTGGGAATCCAGGCTACGGTGGTCATCCCGGAACATGCGCCGGCCATCAAGATTCAGGCCGTCCGTGACCTGGGGGCTAATGTGATCCTGTGTGAAAAGCCCCAGCGTTTTGCCATTGCGGAAAGGCTCCGGGACGAACAGGGACTTTGCTATGTGCCACCGTTCAATGATTATGATGTCATGGCCGGCCAGGGGACCATTGCACTGGAAATCTTCGAAGATCTGCCGGATCCGGATGGAGTGGTTGTCCCTCTGGGCGGGGGCGGTCTTACCAGCGGGATTGCCACGGCTGTCAAAGGCATTCGTCCGGAAACCCGGGTCGTCGCCTGCGAACCGGCCCGGATCCCCCGTTTCACCGTAAGCCTGAAAGAAGGGCGGCCCACAGAAGTTCCTCAGGTGGATACCATTGCCGACGGAGTGGCTACCCTGTGCCCGGGAGACAAAACCTTCCCCCTTGTCCGGGATAAAGTGGACCAGGTCATCGACGTGCCGGAAGATGCTCTGCTCCCAGCCATGAAGCTGCTCCTTACAGAAGGCAAGGTCCTGGCCGAACCCTCCTCCACCATTGGTCTGGCGGCCATCCAGAGCGGGAAACTGGCCTTCAAACCGGAAGACAAAGTGGTGTTCGTCCTTTCCGGAGGAAATGTGGATTTTGCCCTGGTGCAGGGATTGTAAATTCGATGCCGTTGGAAATCAATTTTTGCAAATTGACCTTGAAATGGAAAAAAACAGGAGGCAGATGGGGTCCGGCTTCCTGGTCCGTAGCCGCTGCCTTTGACCGTCAGGGCAAGGCGATAGGCTGTGAGCCTCCCGCCAGGGACGAACGGGTCTGCCCTCCCGGCGGAGAGCCCTCGCGGGTGTATGGGTATAGAAGTTTTTGCCCTCTGGGCGGCCGGGACGGGCTTCCCACGGGAAGCCCCTACGCCGTTGGGGTCAGAGACTCGTACATCTGGCGAGCCGCCGGTTGTGCGGCCTCTACGGGCCCATGCTCTTCACTCTGCACTCTTCACTCTGCACTTTCAGCCCCTTTCTGCATAACTATACTGTGATGAAGGCTTTACCGAGAACTTGTTGACACATACCTGCAGCTCCCTTTTCCCTTGACAGATTCCCTGCCGGTTCGATAGACTATAAAAAAATACCATCTTTAAGGAAACGAGGTTTTTCCTATGTCCATTCACGAATTGGAAGAAGCCAACCGGTGTCTCCAGTGTAAAAAGCCCCGGTGCCGGGAAGGCTGTCCCATCCATACCAATATTCCGGAAATGATCCGGCTGTTCAAGGAAAACGACCTGATGACGGCCGCCCAGATGCTGTTTGACAACAACCCTCTTTCCGTAGTCTGCAGCCTGGTGTGCAACCATGCGGCCCAGTGCGAAGGCCACTGCATCCGGGGCATCAAGGGAGCTCCTGTGCACATTTCTGCCATTGAAAACTACATCTCTGATTCCTGCTTCGACCGGCTGAAGATCGACCAGGCTCCCTCCAACGGGAAAAAAGTGGCCATTATCGGCGCCGGCCCTGCCGGGATCACCATTGCCATCATCCTGGCCAAACGGGGCTACCAGATCACCGTCTTCGATTCCCGGGACAAGATCGGGGGCATCATGCGGTACGGGATCCCGGAATTCCGGCTGCCCCGGTACATCTTGGACCGGTTTGAGGACCGGATGAAGAAAATGGGCATCAAGTTCCGGTTCAACTTTACCATCGGCGGCAACATCACCCTGAAGGACCTGTTCGCCGACGGGTACAAATCCGTGTTCATCGGCACCGGTGCCTGGCGCCCCAAACGGATGCTGATCCCCGGGGAAACCTTCGGGAATGTCCACTATGCCATCAGCTACCTGAACAACCCGGATGCAGTGGATCTGGGCCAGAGCGTGGCCATTTTCGGGTCCGGGAACTCCGCCATGGACGTGGCCCGTACCGCCGTCCGTCACGGCTGCAAAAGCGTCACTGTCTATGTGCGCCGGGACCATGTGTCCGCCTCCCAGGATGAATACGAATATTCCCTGCTGGACGGAGTGAAGTACGAATTCAACAAAACCGCCGTGGCCATCAGGGACGAAGGCCCCATGGTGGCGGATACCAAAGTGGAAGACGGCCATGTGATCGTGCTGGAAGACACCGCCCGTCTGGTGCCGGTGGACAGCGTGGTGATCGCCGTATCCCAGGTGCCCAAGCGCCGGCTGGTGGAACACAACGAAGGCCTGGAGCTCAATGACCGGGGGAACCTGAAGACCAGCGAAGACGGGGAAACCACCCTGCCCGGGGTCTTTGCCTCCGGGGATGTGGTCACCGGAGCCAAGACCGTGGTCCATGCGGTGGAGTATTCCAAGAAGATTGCCGACGAAATGGATCTTTACATGAAAAATTTGGATAAAAAGGGTTGACAAAATCCGGCACTTCACGCTATAATGATTAAGCTGTAACGCAATGATTCACTAGCTCAGTTGGTAGAGCACCTGACTTTTAATCAGGGTGTCCCGGGTTCGAGTCCCGGGTGGATCACCATTTGAAAGCCAAAGGCCTGTCCCGTCGGGACAGGTCTTTTTTTGTGTGCGGCGGGCGGACCGGGCGGCACAGCTGCGCCGGTCCAGGGCAAAATGTGGGCAGAGCCGCCTGCAGCTTGCCGGCCTGTTTAAGCGTGTACGCCGGATCCGTAGGGGCGGCAGGCCCGGCCGCCCACAGTCACTACGGACTTCTGTGCATTGGACAATCTATGAGACACAAAAACGCCATAAATAAATGTGACCAAAATGTGAATTGGAATATATAAAAATCAATTATTATGAACAAATAATGTAGTTATGCAATCCGTTGTATACAGTATAGAGAACGATTCCATGTTGAATCCGAGAAAACTGTATGTTATACTGAATCCATAGAATTCACGGAAATATGAAAATAAACAATAATTTCATCAAATATAAATTCTGCTGATGGCGGATTGCCTTTTTATGATTTACCCCCTTTTCTTTCTGAATTCAGCCCTTCACAGGGTTTGAAGAGCCTTTATTCCATCAATCTAAGGAGGGATTATTGTGAAAAAGTGGTTTGCAGTATTGATGGCAGGGATGCTGGCCGTAACAGCCGCAGGCTGCGGCGGCTCCGGGGACAAGAAATCTGCTGACGGAAAACTGGACCGGAGCAAACAGTTCATCACCGTGCTTACCGGTCCTACCAGCGGTATCTATTTCCCCATCGGAGGCGCTTTCTCCAAAGTCGTCGGGGAAATGGGCTACAAGACTTCTGCTACGGCTACCGGGGCTACGGTGGAAAACATCAACGGGATCCTTACCGGCAAGGGTGAAATGGCCATTGCCATGTCCGACTCGGTGATCCAGTGCCAGGACGCTTTCGGGGCCTTTGAAGGCAAGAAAAAGGAGCCGGACCTGCGGGTGATGATGGGTCTGTGGCCCAACGTGGTCCAGATCGTTACTACGGAAGATTCCGGCATCAAGACCTTCCAGGACATCAAAGGCAAGAGAGTGGGGGTCGGGGCTCCCAACTCCGGGGTGGAACTGAATGCCCGGATGATCTTTGAAGCCAATGGCATGAGCTACAAGGATGCCAAGGTGGACTACCTGTCTTACGGGGAAGCCATCGACCAGATCAAGAACGGCCAGTGCGACGTGGCCTTCGTGACTTCCGGCCTGGGAAATGCCACCATCAAGGAACTGGGCACCATGAAGAAGATCCGGTTCATTCCCATCGACGGGGAAGCCATCAAGAACCTGACCGCCAAGTATCCTTTCTACATGCCCTTCAAGATTCCCAAGGAATCCTATGACACGGACGCGGATACGCCTACCGCTGCTGTTATGAACGTGATGCTGGTGGACAAGAAGCTGCCTGATGATGTGGTGTATGACCTGCTTACCGGGATCTATTCCCAGAAGGGGCTGGAAACCATCGGAGCTTCCCATGCTACGGCCAAACGGGAAATCACCCTGGATACCGGTCTGAGAGGCATCAAAGGGACCTCTCTGAAGCTGCATCCCGGGGCGGAAAAATTCTGGAAAGAAAAAGGGAAGCTCTAAGGCTGTCCCGTGAAGGGTAAAACAAGGATCCTGGCCTGTCTGGCCCTGCCCTTTGCCATCGGACTGCTGTTCTGGTGGCACTGGGCCGGCCGGACAGTCCTGCGGATCAGGGATTATCAGACAGGGAAAATTTATGTGGAATATCCCGCCGGGCCGGGGGACAGGCTGTTTTTCGGATGGATCCATTCTCTGGAGCACATCCACTGGCATGAATATTTCCATGTGGCGCCGGACAACACCCTGGTGCTGGATACCATTTCCTTCCCGGCTTTCGGGGCGGGGATTCCGGAAAACAGGGGGAAGAAGACCTGGATCGATGAAAAAGGGAACATTTACATGGACCAGATCGACCAGGTGTTTCCCCGGATCGACTGGCTGAACTCCCATTACGCCACCCGGGAGATCCGGATCAACGACCAGCTGCTCACCAGCGGCCGGCTGTTGCCGGAACATACCCGGCTGACCCTGATCATAGAGAAAAGGGGGTATTTTGATGGACGACTTGAAGAAACGCTCTGCAGCTCCGGGCTCCGACGCTTTCTCCCAGGCTCCCGTCAATAAAGACGGGATCATCACCGGGGAAATGACGGAAGAAATGGCGGCCAAGACCAATGCCATCATTGAAAAGGTGGACAAGGAAAGCGCCACCCGGAAATTCACCGGCAAAATCAAAAGTTTCTTTTACATTTTTGCCATCCTGGTTTCTCTCTACCATCTGTATACGGCTATTTTCGGACCTCCGGTGACCCTGGTCCACCGGTCTCTCCATGTGGCCATGATGTGTTCCATGTGCTTTTTGATGTATCCCATGAGGAAAAAATCCAGCCGGACTACCCCCAGCTGGTTCGACTGGTTCCTGGCGGCCATTTCCTTCGTGATTCCCTTCTACATCTGGCATGATTACCTGGGTGTGGTGGAACGGGCCGGACGGGCCAGCGATATGGATATGGTCATGGCCACCCTGCTGGTGGTGCTGGTGCTGGAAGCCACCCGGCGCTGCAGCGGCAAAGCCCTGCCCATCCTGAGCATCTGCTTCATCCTTTACGGAATGTATGGCCGGGAGTTTCCCGGGATGTTCATGCACCGGGGCTACGACTGGCTCAGTCTGTCCAACCATTTCTTCGCCAATACGGAAGGGATCTACGGCACTTCCGTCAACGTATCTTCCAGCTATATTTTCCTGTTTATATTGTTTGGCTGCGTCATGACCAAATCCGGCATGGGAAAGTTCTTCAATGACATTTCTCTGTCCATTGCCGGTCACACCAAAGGCGGTCCCGCCAAGGTGTCCGTGGTGGCAGCAGGGCTCCTGGGCTCCATCAACGGCTCTGCGGTGGCCAATGTGGTGACCACCGGGTCCTTTACCATTCCTCTGATGAAAAAAACCGGTTATTCGGCGGAATTTGCCGGCGCGGTGTCGGCGGCAGCTTCCGTAGGAGGCCAGCTGCTTCCGCCCATTATGGGGGCGGCGGCCTTCATCATGGCGGAAATCCTGGGGGTCAAGTATTCGGAAATCATCGTCTGGGCGGCCATTCCGGCGCTTCTGTACTACATGGGGATCCTGATCCAGGTCCAGCTCCGGGCGTCCAAAGACGGACTGGTGGGGGTACCCAAAGAACAGCTGCCCCGTACCCGGGATGTGCTGAAGGCCCAGGGCCATCTGATCATCCCCATTGTGTTCCTGCTGTACATGCTGTTCATGTCCGGTTCCACGGTGGTTTATGCGGCGGTGCTCACCATCGGGGTGACCATCCTGGTGGCCGCTTTGAAAAAAGCCACCCGGATGAAACCCAAAGCCATTGTGGATGCCCTGGCGGAAGGAGCCAAGCAGACGGTCAGCGTAGCCATTGCCTGTGCCTGCGTGGGCATTGTGGTGGGGGTTTCCTCCAAAACCGGGTTCGGGCTCACCATGGCCAACACCATCATCAGTCTGGGGAATACCAGCATCATGTTCACCCTGGTGTTCACCATGATCACCTGCATGATCCTGGGGATGGGGCTGCCTTCCATTCCTTCCTACATCATCACTTCCTCCATTGCGGCGCCGGCCCTGTTCAAATTGGGCATCCCCAATGCGGCGGCCCATATGTTCAGCTTCTACTTTGCCATGTTTGCCAACCTGACGCCTCCTGTGGCCCTGGCGGCCTTTGCGGCAGCAGGGGTGTCCGGGGGAGATCCCATGAAGACCGGCTGGACCTCGGTGAAGCTGGCAGTGGCCGGGTTCATCATTCCCTATATCTTCGTCTTGTCGCCCCAGCTGATGCTGATCAATACAACCTTAGGGGAAGGGTTGTTTACGGCGGCAACGGCGGCGCTGGGGGTGTTCCTCCTGGCGGTGGCCTGCGAAGGATATGTGTACGCACCGGTGAATGTGGTCATGCGGTTGGTGTCCCTGGCCGGGGCCCTGCTGCTGATGATCCCGGGAATCCAGACCGATATTATCGGAGCCGTGATCCTCATCGGCGTGATTTTCTTCCAGAAAAGGAAAGCGGCTTCTTTGCAGGCGGCATAAAGAAAGACGGCCGGGACGGGCGGAAGGTTGCGTCCAAAATCAGATGCCAGGCATCTGGCTTCCCTCGGCCGCTGACCGTTGACAGGGCTGTTGCGTATGCAACAGCCCTTCTTCATTTGACAAACCTTCCACCCTATGGAATAATGCAGATAGTATAAGGAAAAGCGAGGGGATATCATGGCGAAAAAAGAGGAATGGCGTCTGGAACGGGATTCTATGGGAGAAATCAAAGTCCCGGCGGACAAGTACTGGGGTGCCCAGTCGGAACGGAGCTTTGAGAACTTCAAGATCGGTACGGAAAAAATGCCCCTGGAAGTGATCCGGGCCTTTGCCTATCTGAAGAAAAGCGCAGCTCAGGCCAATGAGGCTCTGGACAAACTGGACAAGAAACGCTGCCAGACCATCGGGAAGGTCTGCGATGAGATCCTCAAGGGCAAACTGGACGAAAACTTCCCGCTGGCGGTATGGCAGACCGGCAGCGGCACCCAGAGCAACATGAACGTCAACGAAGTGATTGCCCACCGGGGCAACGAACTGGCCGGGGAAGCCCTGCTCCATCCCAACGACCATGTGAATATGTCCCAGAGCTCCAACGACACCTTCCCCACCGCCATGCACATTGCTGCCGTCTGGGAACTGGAAAAACACCTGCTGCCGGCCCTGGATGAGCTGGTGGCTGCTTTCAAAAAGCTGGAAAAAGAAAACAAAGGCATTGTGACCACCGGCCGGACCCATCTCCAGGATGCAGTGCCTGTGGCTTTCTCCCAGGAAATCTCCGGCTGGCGGACCATGCTGGAACGGAACCGGCAGGAAATCAAAGCCGCGGAAAAAGGGCTGCTGGAACTGGCCCTGGGAGGCACGGCCGTAGGTACCGGCCTCAATGCACCCAAAGGCTTTGACAAAAAGGTGGCGGGCTTCATTGCCAAGAACACCGGGTTCCCCTTTGTGACAGCCTCCAACAAGTTCCATGCGCTCACCAGCCTGGATGATATGGTCTTTGCCCATGGGGCCCTGAAGGCCCTGGCCGCCAACCTGATGAAAATGGCCAACGATGTGCGCTGGCTGGCTTCCGGCCCCCGGGACGGACTGGGAGAGATCACCATCCCCGCCAACGAACCGGGTTCCTCCATTATGCCCGGGAAGGTGAACCCTACCCAGTGTGAAGCGGTGACCATGGTGGCGGTCCAGGTGATGGGCAACGATGCGGCCATCGGTTTTGCCGCTTCCCAGGGGAACTTCCAGCTGAACGTGTTCCTGCCGGTGACCATCTACAACTTCCTTCAGTCCGTACGGCTCCTGGGAGATGTAATGGAATCCTTCCGGAAGAACTGTGTGGTGGGCATTAAGGCCAACAAGGAAAAAATGGCCCACAACCTGCACAATTCTCTGATGCTGGTGACGGCCCTGAGCCCCTATATCGGCTACGACAAATGTGCCCAGGTGGCCAAACTGGCCTTCAAGGACAACATTTCCCTGAAAGAAGCCGTCCTGAAGCTGGGCTTCATGGAAGAAAAAGAATTCGACAAAGTGTTCCATCCGGAGAAGATGGTATAAAAAAGGAGCTGTTGCACATGCAACAGCTCTTTTTTTTTATTCCCCCAACATCTCCAGAATCTTCGCTCCGGCGGTGCAGGCGGGGCAGAAGCAGTACTTGCCTCCTTCTGCCTTTACTTTCTGGCCCTGGGCCAGCAGCTGGGCAGCGGTTTCGGCTCCGAAGGCCTTTTTGGCCTCGTCAGAAGCGAAGAAGGGCAGCACCTGGTCAATGGTGTTTACATCTTCCTTCAGGGCAGCCCGGAGCAGGGCCGTCAGGTTGGCCTGGGCGGCGGTGCCCTCAGCGGCCAGCCATTGTTCCGCCAGATCTTTCAGACCGCTGTACACGCTGGGGGCTGCGGCCAGATTCTTTACTTCAGCAACCAGTTCTTCATGATTTGCCATAAGGATCATCCTTCCTGTAATGTTTTTTATTACAATAATAGTATACACCCAACCAGAGAAAGAAGATAGGATTTTTTGGAAGAATTTCGTATAATAAAAGACAGAACCTGAACCATTCAACAATTGAGGTGAATTTCCATGAAACTGAAAAAGACATTGATTTCCGCTGTGCTGGCCGGCCTGCTGGCTGCCGGCTTCTCCCTGCCGGTGCTGGCGGCCAACCGGAACTTCAGCGATGACATGAAATTCCAGGAACCGGCGAAAATCACCCAGGACCAGGGGGCTGCTTCCATAGAGCGGAAGCTGGATCACAAAAAGACCATTTATTACACTCACCCGGACTTCTACCATATGCATTCCAAAGGGTCCCTGGTGCTGCTGCCGGCTTTCAAGACCATCCAGCAGTCCAGTGAATGGTCCTGCGGACCGGCGGCAGCCCTGATGGTGCTCCGGTGGTATGACCGGCAGAAGGACTGGACAGAACAGAAGCTGGCGGATCTGCGCCATCCCCTGAAGGACGTGAATGTCCCTGGTTTCCCGGACGGCTATCCGGGCACCACCCTGGAACAGATGAAGGACATGTTCCAGAAGGTGGGAGGGTTCGACCTGGTGACCACGGAAGACTATGCAAAGGCCGGGAAGACCTTCGGACCGGAAGACATCAAGGCCACCCTGAAGGCCGGGAAGCCCATCCTGGCAGGGTGGATCGACTGGGGCGGCCACTGGCAGGTAATCATCGGCTATGATGACATGGGCACCGCCGACACCCAGGACGATGTGCTGATTGTGGCGGATCCCTACGACACCACGGACCATAACCAGGACGGCTACGGCATCTACCCGGCAGCCCGGTTTTTCTCCACCTTCGACATGTACGGCCAGTTCCCGGAAACAGAGGGAGGGAACCACAATCTGTTCCTGATCGCCTCTCCGGCCCGGGTGAAGCTGTGAGTTTTTAGAGGGGGTGTCGCACGTTCCGTGCAACACCCCCTTAGCTGTAGAGCCGCATAGCGGCTCAAGTCTGGAGTCTGAAGTCTGGAGCCGAAGGTTAAATTTGCAGGCAAATTTTTTGAATGTGTAGAACCTTTGGACGAAATGATCTCTCAGATTGATTGCGATTCTGGTTTTACAGAATCAAAAGGATCCGTCCAGCCAGACGGATCCTGTCCTGAGGCTTCCGACTTCAGACTCCCGACTTCCGACTAAGGGACTGTTGCCCATGCAACAGCCCCATTCCTCTCCTCTAAAAAGTCAAAAAAACTTTGACTTTTTAGCACTCAATACTTGACAGTGCTAACAACCTGTGCTATTATAATACCAGAACGAAGGAAAGACCACAGAGAAGGGTTCCCAAGAGAACCTGGAACGTAGGACGGGCCCCTGAGGGGCCACAGGAATCCAGCCTTTCGGTAGTTCCAAAAGCTGACCTTCAAGGCCAAGATTGAATGGAGGAATGGCTTATGTTACTGCCTAGCGTTTTCAATGACAATGTGTTCGATGATCTCATGAATGACTTTGATGATGTGTTTACGGCCAGAAATCCTCTGTACGGGAAACACTCCAGAAATATGATGAAGACCGATGTGCGGGATGTGGGCGACCACTATGAACTGGACATCGATTTGCCGGGGTTCAAGAAGGATGAAATCCATGCACAGCTGGAAAACGGGTATCTGACCATCAGTGCCAGCAAGGGTGTGGACAAGGATGAAAAAGACAAGAAAGGCCAGTATATCCGCCGCGAACGGACCTTTGGCCAGTGCGCCCGGAGCTTCTATGTGGGCGATGGGGTCACCGAGGCTGATGTGAAGGCCAAGTACGAAAACGGTATCCTGGAACTGAGCATCCCCAAGAAGGAACCCCAGAAGGTGGACAACAAGAAATATATCGCCATCGAAGGATAACGAGGGCGGGAGACTCCGTGGAAAGTCGGAGCTCCATAGAGAAAAAGGACTGCTGCTTGGGCGGCAGTCCTTTTTTGTGCAACAAATGTATGACTGTATAGTCGGAAACAGACTGTTTAGTCATGGCTCAAGTGCAGGAAGTCACCGGATTTATGGGCAGAAATCGAAAACAACCGTTGGCAGACGTTACTCCACAGGACCTGACCGGCCGGGAACGGGTCCTGAAAAGTGCAGCCAGACTGCTGCTGGATGTAGGCTATCAGCGGATGACCCTTGGCCGGATCAGTGAGGCATCCGGTGTGGGCGGAGTGGAAATCCGCCGCTGGTACAAGACCAAGGACGAAATCCTGGCGGCTCTTTCGGAGCAGCTGAAACGGCTGATCCTGACCCAGGCCCTGGAGATTTTCGGGGTGCCGGAGAAAAAGATCGAACTGCTCCTGGTGGAACTGGAAACCCAAAAAGAGAAAATGCTGGAAATCGGGCAGCAGCTGTTTGAAGAGCTGAGAGACCGTTGAAGGGGTTGTTGCTTAGGCAACAGCCCCTTTTTCCTTGACATCCTCCCCCAGTCCCCATAAACTATATTCTATACTGTATTGTAGCAAAGGAGCATCGCAGCATGGAAAAACCGATTCCGGAACTGATTACGGTGGAAGCAGCCCGTGATACCCATCGCTGGGTGGCTATGACGGCCCTGCTGCTGGCCATTGGGGTCATCCTCCATACCATCAGCCCCAACGTGGGCGGGGTCACTCCCAACTGGACCATCGCCATGTATTCCATTACCATCTGTCTGACGAAGCCAGGGCCCACCCGGGCTTTGGGCATCGGCTTTGTGGCCGGGCTCACCCTGATCCCTTCGTCCAAATCCGCCTTCCCGCTGGGGAACATTGCCAGTGAACTGTGCGGGGCCCTTACCGCCTGTATCCTGGTGAAGGCCTTCGCCCTGGCCCATCTGGAACAGCTGAAGGTGAAGCCTTTTATTGTAGGGTTCCTGGCCACTTCCGTCAGCGGCAGTGTGTTCACCTACATCCTGAAACTGGTGCTGGGGCTGCCCCTTGCCGTGTGGACTCATGCCATGCTGCCGGTGGTGCTCACCGTAGGGGTCCTGAACGGTGTGGTCACCCAGGTGCTCTACGGCCCGGTACGGAAGATTTTCTTTGCTACGGAGGGGAAACACCATGTGTGAAACAGCCATCCGGATTTCTGATTTTTATTTTGCCTATCTGAACAGTGACCTGGTGCTGAAAGACATCAACCTGGACATCCAGAAAGGCAGCTTCACCGCCATTGCCGGGCCCAGCGGCGCCGGCAAGACCACCCTGTGCAAGGCCATGACCGGCATCGTCCCCCATTATTACGGGGGCCGGTACCACGGCAGGGTGGAAGTGCTGGGAGAAGACCTGAAGGGCCGGAAGATCTCCGAAATCGCCATGCGGGTGGGGATCATGATGGACGACTACGAAAGCCAGATGGTGTCCCTGACTGCCGGGGAAGAAATCGCCTTCGGCCTGCTGAACCACGGGTTCTCTCCGGAAGAGGTGGATGCCCGGGTGAGCCAGGCCCTGGAGGATGTAGGACTTCCCGGCCGGGAAAACTACCAGCTGGACGAACTGTCCGGAGGCCAGCGGCAGCGGCTGCTCCTGGCATCCGTGCTGGCCTGCCGTCCGGAAGTGCTAATCCTGGATGAACCGGTGTCCGCCCTGGATCCTGACGGGGCCCGGTCCCTGTATGCCCTGCTGTACAAGATTTACCGGCAGCATCAGATGACCGTAGTGGTGGTGGAACATGACCTGAACTACCTGCTGCCCTATATGACGGACCTGGTGCTCATCAGCCAGGGAGAGGCCCGGGTCCAGGGACCCTTTGCCGAAGCCGCCCGGAACGCCTTCGCCCAGGAGGACCTGCGGGAGAACCTGCCGGAACTGTGGCAGGTGAAACTGGGCCTGGAAGAAAAGTACCAGGTGAAGCTGGGAGACTGGAGAACGGAAGAAGAAGCAGAAAAGGAACTGCTCCAGAAATTTCAGGGAGGCGCCAAGGAATGATTGAAGCAAAAGCAGTGAACTTTGCCTACCGGAGAGGCATCCCTGTGCTCCAGGACATCAGCTGCCAAGTGGAAGACGGGGAAGCGGTGGCTCTCCTGGGCCACAACGGCAGCGGCAAGACCACCCTCAGCCGGCTGTTCATGGCCCTGAACCATCCCCGGAGCGGCCAGGTGCTGGTGGACGGAGTGGATATTGCCGGCTACGAACCGGCGGACCTGGCGGACAAGGTGGGGTATGTGTTCCAGAATCCAGACCTCCAGCTGCTGGGGGATACGGTATATGATGAAGTGGCCTACGGCCTCCAGAACCGGAAAATGCCCAAAGAGGCCCTGGACCGGCAGGTCCGGGATGCGGTGGAAGCCATGGGGCTGACCCCCTGCCTGGACCAGTATCCCCGGGGGCTTTCCTTCGGCCAGAAACGGCGGCTGGGGGTGGCAGTGGCGCTGGCTCTCCAGCCCCGGACTTTGATCTTGGACGAAATCACCAACGGTCAGGACGAACAGGAAAAACAGCATATGATGGACTACCTGGCCAAACTCCAGAAAGAAAAACACATGACCCTGATCCTGATCACCCATGATATGGAAATCGCCCGGAAATTCACCACCCATGCCCTGGTGCTCCACGACGGCCAGCTGGTGTATGACGGGAAGACCGGCGATCTGTTCGACGGAAAGCGGCCCATTGAGGAATGGGGTCTGAAGCAGCCGGTGCTGTCCCGGCTGGGAGCCCTGTTCGGGGTCCAGGCGGACAGTCCGGAAGATCTGTGCAGCAAGATCCAGCCGAAAGAAGGTGCCAAAGCATGAAGATCACAGCCTTTACCAAACTGATCCTGGTGCTGGCGGTCACCGCCTGGGTGTTCCTGTTGCCTGTGTCGGCGGTGGCCACCCTGCTGGTGCTGGAACTGGTGATTCTGCTGTATATCAAACGGGACCGGATGACCATGGCGGCCATCGGCACCCTTACCGTGTTCACCGGCATGATGGTGCTGCTCCAGCTGCTGTTCGGTTCTCCCTTGTATGTGGCCCTCACCGGGGGCCTGCGGATGTTTGTCATGACCACCGCCTTTCTGTGCCTTCTGGCCTCCACCCGGATCCAGGACATTGCCCAGGCTCTGGTGGAAAAATTCCATATGCCCTATGAATACGCCTTCATGCTCACTACGGCTCTCCGGTTCGTGCCGGACTTCCTGTCCGATTCCGCCATTACCCTGGACGCCCAGTCCTGCCGGGGCTATTCCAACCGGGGGAACGCTTTCAAACGGCTCTATGCCTATCTGGCGGTGGTAAAACCCCTGGTCATGCGGGCGGTAGCCAAATCCGACACCCTGGCCCTGTCCATGGAACTGAAAGGTTTCGGTCCCAACACCTATAAAAACCGCCGTCCCATGAAGCTGCATCTGGGGGATTATGCTACCTTGCTGGTAGTGGTCATTCTCAGTACATATCCGATCTGGATAAAACATATTTAAGGACCGGCGGAGCCGGCTTCCTTAGGTGACTGGTCTCCAGCTGAATGAGAAATTTGCAGGCAAATTTTTTTGAAGGGAAACGCAGCTGGCGCTGCTAACCCACCACCAGCCTGACGGCTGGTCCTCCGCCCTTGAAAAGGGCGGATAATAAGTACGTGGGCTCATGCCCTTGTACTGAAAAAACAATGGGCGCCAGCCAGAGCGTATATCCGCCCTTTTCAAGGGCGGGGGACCGTTGCGCTTGCGCAATGGTGGTGGGTTAGCAGCCTTTGGCTGCGTTTTCTTTCCCGGAAACCCGTTGCCGCGGGTTTCTTCCTTCGGCCATTGACTATTGACCATTGACCATTGACGGGAGCTGCTGCTTGTGCAGCAGCTCCCTTTCCGTGAAAGGACAACAAAATGAAACCAACTGACATCGCCCCTCTCATTGCCCGGGAACTGTCCGTCCAGCCCTGGCAGGTGGAAAAAACCGTGGAACTGCTGGACGGAGGGAACACCGTTCCCTTTATTGCCCGGTACCGGAAGGAGGCAACCGGATCCCTTTTGGACGAACAGATCCGGACTATCGAAGAACGGCTGGGGACCCTCCGGAACCTGGTGAAGCGCCAGGAGGAGATCCTGGCCAAAATCGACGAACAGGGGAAACTGACCCCGGAACTGCGTAGGGCCATTGAAAAGGCCCAGAAGCTCACAGAACTGGAAGATTATTACCTGCCTTACAAGCAAAAACGGCGTACCCGTGCTCAACAGGCTCGGGAAAAAGGCCTGGAACCGTTGGCCACTGCCTTCCTTCTCCAACGGGACCAGAAAGGGGATGCCCTTTCCGCCGCCCGGGCCTATGTGGACCTGGACAAAGGGGTGGAAACCCCGGAAGATGCCCTGGCCGGAGCCCGGGACATTGTGGCGGAACTGGCGGCGGAAGACCCCACCCTCCGGCAGACCCTCCGGGACCAGCTGTGGAACCATGGGATGATCCGGACGGAACTGGTGGAAGATGCTGAGGGAGCCCAGACCTTTCTCATGTACAAGGACTATCAGGAACCGGTCCGGACCCTGCCCTCCCACCGGGTGCTGGCCATCAACCGGGGAGAAAAGAAAGGCTGCCTGAAGGTCCATCTGGTGTGGGAGGAACAGAACGCCCTGCGGAAAATGGAATGGCGGGTCCTCCGCCGTCCCTGCATCTACCGGGACCAGCTGAAGGAAGCCCTGGCGGACAGCTGGAAGCGGCTGCTGTTCCCGGCTCTGGAACGGGAAATCCGGAACCGGCTTACGGAACAGGCGGAAGCCCAGGCCATCAGGATCTTCGGGGCCAACCTGGGCCAGCTGCTGCTCCAGGCACCTCTGGGAGGCCATACGGTCATGGGCCTGGATCCGGGCTATCGGACTGGCTGCAAAGTGGCGGTGGTGGATCCCACCGGCCAGGTGGTGGATCATGGGGTGATCCAGGTGACCCAGAACGAAGCCCGGAAGAAGGAAGCGGAAGCCCTGCTCCTTTCCATGATCCGGAAGCACCATGTGACCCTCCTGTCCATCGGCAACGGCACCGCCTCCTATGAAACAGAACAGTTTGCCGCCAGCCTGATCCAGGCCCACCATCTGGACGTCCATTATCTCATTACCAATGAAGCGGGAGCTTCCGTCTATTCCGCTTCCAAACTGGCCCAGGAAGAGCTGCCGGAATACGATGTGACCATCCGGGGCGCCGTATCCCTGGCCCGGCGGGTCCAGGACCCTCTGGCGGAACTGGTGAAGATCGATCCCCAGGCCATAGGGGTGGGCCAGTACCAGCATGATGTGGACCAGAAGGCGCTCACCGGCACCCTGGACGGGGTGGTGGAACGGGTGGTGAACCATGTGGGGGTGGACCTGAACACTGCGTCCCCCGCCCTGCTCCGCCATGTGGCCGGGATCACCGCCGCCACCGCCGGGAACATAGTGGCCTGGCGGAACGCCAACGGCCGGTTCACCGGACGGCGGCAGCTGCTGAAGGTGCCCCGGCTGGGGCCTGCAGCCTTTACCCAGTGTGCCGGGTTCCTTCGGATCCACAACGGGAAATCTCCTCTGGACGATACCCCTGTCCATCCGGAATCCTATGATCTGGCCAAGAAAATCCTGGAAAAACTGGGCTTCGGCCTGGAAGACCTGAAGGACAGGGAAAAACTGGCCCGGCTGGCCGCCCGGCGGAAACAGGTGGATGAAGCCCGGCTGGCCCGGGAACTGGAAGCCGGGGAACCCACGGTCCACGACATCCTGGATGCCCTGGTGGCTCCCGGCCGGGATCCCCGGGCGGACCTGCCTGCACCTCTTACCCGGCAGAACATCGTGAAGCTTTCCGACATCAAAGTGGGCACCATCCTCCGGGGCACCATCCGGAACGTCACCGACTTTGGCGCCTTCGTGGACATCGGCATCAAAACCGCCGGCCTGATCCACATTTCCCACCTGAGCCAGAAAAAGATCAAACACCCTCTGGATGTGGTCAGTGTAGGAGAAACGGTCCAGGTGAAGGTGATCAGCGTGGAGGAGGAGAGGGGGAGGATTGGACTCTCTCTGGTGAAGGCTAACGCATAACCCAGGGGCGGAATATGCACCCATCTATTTTGTCAGCAGCGGATTTTGACTGTGGCATGTACGTTCTTGTACTATGCCCCAGCCAAAATCCGCTGCTTTCGCGTATCTGGGCACATCTTCCGCCCCTGGAGGGAAATCGGGGCATCCGCTTTCGCGCATCTGGACCCATCTCGTGCGCCTGGCCGGAAAACGGTGCCACGTCCGCTTTCGCGTATCTGGGCACATCTTCCGCGCCTGGCCTCCCCCTTTTTTTATCCGCCCTTTTCAAGGGCGGGGGACCATCCGCAAGGATGGTGGTGGGTTAGCAGCCTCCGGCTGCGTCTTTTTTTCAGAAAACCGCGGTGCGGTTTTCCTCCTTTGGCCAGAGACCAGTGACTAGAGACCAGAGACTGATGCGGCTGCCCTGGCAGCCGCATCCTATGCTATAATATCCCCAAAACACCCAAGGAGGAATTGCCCATGTCTCAACTGACCCAACAACTGCTTGACCGTTTTCTCCGGTATGTGAACATCCCTTCCCAGAGCCGGGCCGGAATTTCCTCCGTCCCCAGTACCCAGGACCAGTGGCATATGGCCCGGCAGCTGGAAGCGGAACTGGAAATCATGGATCTGGAGGACCTGCATCTCAGCGACCGGTGCGTCCTTACCGGATACCTGCCGGCCAACCTGCCGGAAGGCTTCACCGGTTCTGTGCCTAAAATCGGCTTCTGCTGCCATCTGGATACGGTGGATGTGAACCTGAGCCCGGAGGTCCATCCCCAGGTGGTCCGGAATTACCCAGGGGGAGACCTGGTCCTCAACGCTGAAAAAGGCATCCTCATGAAGGCCGCCGAACACCCGGAGCTGGCGGATTATGTGGGACAGGACATTGTGTTCACCGACGGCACCAGCGTCCTGGGGGCGGACAACAAGGCCGCGGTGGCCAATGTAATGACCATGCTCCAGTATTTTACGGACCATCCGGAGATCCACCACGGGGACATTTACGTGGCCTTCGTCCCGGACGAGGAAGTGGGGCTGAAAGGGTCCAAAGCCCTGGACATCAGCCGGTTCCCGGTGGATTTTGCCTACACCATCGACTGCTGCGCCCTGGGAGAAGTAGTGTACGAAACCTTCAATGCCGGTTCCGCCCAGGTGGACATCCAGGGGGTCAGCGCCCATCCCATGAATGCCAAGGGGAACCTGGTGAATCCCACCCTGCTGGCGGTGGATTTCGCCAACTTCTTCGACCGGAAGGAAACTCCGGAATGCACCGAAGGGAAGGAAGGCTATATCTGGATCAAGAGTATCCAGTCCAACGCGACTCACGCCACGGTCCAGCTGGCCATCCGGGACCATGACAAAGCCCGTTACGAGGCCCGGAAACAGACTATCCTGGCCAATGTGGAACGGCTGAAGCACCAGGAACCCCGGGCCCAGGTCCGCTGCACCCTGGAAGACATCTACGGGAACATTGCCGACGCCATGACTCCGGACAACCGGCAGGCAGTGGACTTCCTCTACGAAGCCCTGGACGAACTGGCCATTGCTCCCAAAACCATTGCCATGCGGGGGGGCACCGACGGCTCCTATTTGTCCACCCGGGGGATTTTTACCCCCAATTATTTCACCGGGGCCCTGAATTTCCACTCCCGGTACGAATTCCTGCCCCTGCCTTCCCTGGAAAAATCCTGCCAGGTGACCCTGAAACTGGTGGAAAAAGTCTTCCGGAAGGCTGCTGGAAAATAAAACGGAAAAAATCCGAAAAGTTCCTTGAAAAATGGACCCGTTTCCTGTAAAGTGTAAGGAGCTTCTATTGCCATTCTGTATTTGAGGGAAAGAAAGAGGAATCCTTATGCTTCAGCGCAAGATCGAAAAATTCCTGCAGACCTGGAAACAGGTTCCGCAGCACAATCCCCTGGTGGTCAAGGGCTGCCGCCACTGTGGGAAAACCACTTCCATCCTGGATTTCGCCAAAAAGGAATACGACCATGTGGTGTATCTGAACTTCCAGGAAAAGCCCGATTATGTGGCTATTTTCCGGGACTCCATGGATGTGAACTACCTGGTGATGCTGATCACCGCCCTGGCCGGTCCCGAAGCGGTGTTTGAACCCTATAAAACCGTCCTGGTGCTGGACGAGATCCAGGAATGTCCCGAAGCCCGTACCGCCCTGAAGGCCTTTAAAATGGACGGCCGGTATGACGTGATCGCTGCCGGGTCCCTGCTGGGGGTGAAAGGCTACGGCAAAGAGCCCGCTTCCATTGCGGTGGGCTGCGAAACCGTGGTGAACATGGTGCCCCTGGACTTTGAGGAATTCCTCTGGGCCAACGGGATCACCACTCCGGTGCTGGACATGCTCCACCAGAGCCTGGACAAGGAAACCCCCGTGCCGGAAGCCCTTCACCTGCGGCTCAACGAACTGCTCCGCCAGTATGCCCTGGTAGGCGGCTACCCTGCCGTAGTGGAAACCTATGTCCAGACCCATGACATGAATGCGGTGCTGGAACAGCAGCAGGCCATCCTCCGGGATTATGAGGAGAACCTGTTCGTGGACGTGAACAAACGGGCCCGGGCCAAGCTGAAGACCGTACTGGACGCGGTGCCCCTCCAGCTGAACAAGGAAAACAAGAAATACCAGTATGCCCAGCTGAAAAAAGGCTCCAAGGCCTCCCAGTTCGAAGGGGCTCTTTCTTGGCTGGAAGAGGCGGGCATCGTCAGCCGGTGCTACAACCTGACGGAACCGGGGCTGCCCCTGGAACGCCACGCCATCGATTCCATTTTCAAGGTCTACATGAAGGACGTGGGCCTCTACGCCGCCATGCTCACCGGGGATGACCGGCTGAAGCTTCTCCAGGGAGATCTTTCTGGCTGCCAGGGCGCCGTCTACGAAAGCCTGGCTGCCGATCTTCTCAGCAAGGGCGGCCGGAAACTCTACTACTACCACAAGAACTCCGGCCTGGAAGTGGATTTCGTCATCCGCTGCCAGGGCAAGAGCACCCTGGTGAAGGCCACTCCCTCCACCGGCAACACCAAAAGCCTCAAGACCCTCCTCCAGCAGCCGGAAAAATACCAGGTGGAACAGGCCATCCAGCTGACCACCGACAACGTGTCCCGGAAAGGGCAGGTGGTGGAGATGCCGATGTATATGGGATTTTTGCTGGGCTAACGCATAACCAGGCGCGGAATATGCACCCATCTACTTTGTCAGCAGCGGATTTTGACTGGGGCATGTACGTCCTTGTACTATGCCTCAGCCAAAATCCGCTGCTTTCGCGTATCTGGGCACATCTTCCGCGCCTGGCGGGAAACCGAAGGTTATGCTACGAACCAAATTCCGCGCTTTCGCGCATCTGGACCCATCTCGTGCGCCTGGCCCTCTCTCCCTTTTATATCCGCCCTTTTCAAGGGCGGGGGACCATCCGCAAGGATGGTGGTGGGTTAGCAGCCTTTGGCTGCGTTTTACTTTCCAGAAAACCGCGGGGCGGTTTTCTTCCTTAACGACAAACGACGAATCCACAGCAGGCCGCCCGACGTGCGGCCCCTACGGACTGGTGTCCACAGTCTTCTTTACAAGGAGGTATTCCCATGGATTACAATCTTTCTTCCTATCCTTATCCTTCCCGCCGCCGGGTGATTATGGCCCGGCGGGGGATGGTCTGCACCGGCCAGCCTCTGGCGGCCCAGGCGGGGCTGCGGATGCTGCTCCAGGGGGGCAACGCGGTGGACGCGGCCCTGGCCACTGCCATCTGCCTTACGGTGGTGGAACCTGACTGCAACGGCCTGGGCAGCGATGCCTTTGCCCTGGTGTGGATCAAAAACCGTCTTTACGGTCTCAACGGAAGCGGCCCGGCCCCGGCTCTCCTGACCCGGGACAAGGTCCTGGCCGCCGGGTATACGGAAATGCCCCAGCGGGGCTGGATTCCGGTCACCGTCCCCGGGGCTGTGTCCGCCTGGGCAGAACTCCACCGGCGGTTCGGCCGGCTGCCTTTTGCCAAACTCTTTGAACCGGCTATTGAATACGCCCGGGACGGGTTCCCGGTTTCCCCCATTGCGGGAAAACTGTGGAAAGCCGCCGAAACCACCTTCGCTCCCTTTAAGGACGACCCGGCCTTTGCCGGCTTTTTCTCCACCTTCCTGCCCACAGGATCCGCCCCGGAAGTAGGGGAAACCGTTGCCTTCCCGGACCATGCCCGGACCCTGGAACGGCTGGCCCAAACCGGCGGCGAAGCCTTCTACCGGGGTGAACTGGCAGACAAAATCGACCAGTTCAGCCAGGCTACCGGAGGCTATCTCCGGAAAGAAGACCTGGCCGGCTACCGGGCCCAGTGGGTGGATCCCATTCGCACCGACTACCGGGGCTATGATGTGTGGGAGATTCCTCCCAACGGCCACGGGATCACCGCCCTGATGGCCCTGAACATCATGAAGGGCTTCCATCTGGAGGAACGGGAAACCCTGGACAGCTACCACAAACAGATCGAAGCCATGAAACTGGCCTTTTCCGATGCCCGGCACTATGTGGCGGACCCCCGGTTCATGCACGCCCGGGTGGAAGACCTGCTGAGCCAGGACTATGCGGATCAGCGCCGGAGCCTGATCGGGGACCGGGCCCTGGAACCCCGGTGGGGGAAACCCTTCAGCGGAGGCACCGTGTACCTGTGCACTGCTGATGGAGAAGGGAACATGGTATCCTTCATCCAGAGCAACTTCCGGGGCTTCGGCTCCGGCATGGTGATCCCCGGCACCGGCATCGCCCTCAACGACCGGGGGAACAATTTCAGCCTGGACCCGGCCATGGACAACTGCCTGGCCCCTGGGAAGAAACCCTACCACACCATCATCCCCGGCTTCCTTACCAAAGACGGAAAGGCCGTGGGGCCCTTCGGGGTCATGGGAGGCTTCATGCAGCCCCAGGGCCATCTCCAGGTAATCCTGAACACCCTGGATTTCCATATGAATCCCCAGGCCGCCCTGGATGCACCCCGGTGGCAGTGGATCGAAGGGAAAAAAGTGGAAGTGGAAGCCCAGGTGGATCCCGCCATCATAGATGGCCTCCGGGCCCGGGGCCACGAAATCGTCGTGAAGCAGGACCGCTCCACCTTCGGCCGGGGCCAGATCATCTGGCGCCGGGAAGACGGCACCCTGGTGGGGGCCACGGAGGGGAGGACGGATGGGACGGTGGCGGCGTACTAGGGCTACCGCATAACCCCTGGGCGCCATAGCGGGCCATCTGCTTTGTCAGGAGGGATTTGGAAGCCGGGCATATACCACTATGTATTATGCCCAACTTTCAAATCCCTCCTTTCGCGCATCTGACCCACTCTGACGCCCAGGGAAGAGGTCGGGGGTGGATTGCACCAACAAAAAGTCCGCCCTGGGAGGGGCGGGGGACCATGCGAAGCATGGTGGTGGGGGCATCGGCGATAGCCGATATTTTGCAGGGCTATCAGACAATAATGGATCACAGGATAAGCATGGCGTTACTGCTTCCCAATCGTTCAAAGCTGCCATCTGACGTCTGAGAGGCCCGTAAAGACCGGTTCTGACATCTTTTTCGCGCATCTGACCCATCTCGCGGGCCTGTCTCCTCCTTCCTTCGGCTGGAGACTAGTGACTGCCGGCTAGTGACAGGAAGTGCTGCATCCGGCAACACTTCCTTGTTGACATTCCATTGCAACGGCTGTATAATGCAAAACATCAAGTACAGAGGGGTTGATGGACTATGGCATCCGTTAATGTAAATATCCGTATGGATGCGGATCTGAAAAAAGAGTTTGAGGAATTTTGCAGCAACGTGGGCATGAACATGACCACCGCTTTCACCATTTTTGCCAGAAGAACGGTCCGGGAAAACCGGATTCCCTTTGAAGTGTCCGCCGACTGCCGCCGGGCAGCCATCCACCAGGTACCGGTGGATCCCACTCCGGCCCAGGGAACGGCCACCAAGAGACCGGAAGACATGTTTGAGGAAATCAAGCAGGATTTTAATATTTGAGAAAAATCCGGCTGCCGCCAGAAAAAACTGGAGCAGCCGGATTTTTGTCACTCGACCAGTGACAAGTGACAAGAGAACAGTAACCGGGGGTGTGAATTTTTTCACACCCCCTTTTTAATTGTTTCAGGGTTTGGCATCCTATGGGAAAGGAACCCATCTGCCGGAGGCAGATGCTGTTGAAGGGAAACGCAGCCATAGGCTGCTAACCCACCACCAGCCTGGCGGCTGGTCCCCCGCCCTTGCAAAGGGCGGATAAATTGATCGGGAGCATCTACGTGCTGGAAGCCCTGTCCCCCCGCCCTTGCAAAGGGACGGATAAATGGCACGCAGGCTTCGCCCTGGGGCCAGAAGCGAGGGCGTCAGCCCCAGCGTATATCCGCCCTTTTCAAGGGCGGGGGACCGTTGCGCTTGCGCAAGGGTGGTGGGTTAGCAGCGTCGGCTGCGTTTCCCTTTCAATCCGGCGGAGCCGGTTTCCACAACGACCAACGATGAACCCCAAGGCACCTAACCACCTAACCACCTAACTACTTAGCCACTTATCCCCCCTGTCCCCCTCCAACCTCATGTAAAATGATACCAAATACAAAGAAAAACCGAATAAATAACCAATATTGACAAGTATCTTACAGCCACATATAATGGAAATATAATATGTATAGAACGATGTTATGTTTTCTATAATTTAAAAGTACAGTAAAAGAGTAAACTTTTTTACAGCAGAAAGAGGAATCTTTCAGGGAGGATGCGGTCATGAACAAAATCTACAAAGTCATCTGGAGCCGGGTCCGGCACTGCTATGTGGTGGTGTCCGAGCTGGCTAAACGGGCTGGAAAGGAAAAAAGCACCTGTCTGTCCACGGCAGGAAAGACGGTAGCCGTGCTGGGCCTGGGAGCGGTGCTCTTTATGGGGAGCCCCTGTTCAGAAGCGTTTGCGGCAACAGGGAAAGTCACTGGGGGTGCTTCAACCAACCAGGCAACAGGAGAAAATGCCACAGTCAGCGGTGGTGAAAAAAACAAGGCCGAAGGGAAAAATTCCAGCGTTAGCGGCGGTGGTGATAATGAAGCTGTAGGCGAATCCTCCAGCATTAGCGGTGGCATGCAGAATAAAGCCACCGGGAAACATTCCAGCGTTACCGGCGGTACTCAGAATCAGGCAGGGGGCCAATTTGCCACGGTCAGTGGGGGCAGCGGCAACAAAGCCTTTGGCGCAGATTCTGTGGTTATTGGGGGTACCGGCAATATTACAGGCAAAGTGGCTGTAGATAAAAACGGGGATCCTCTTCTGGATGCCAACGGAAATGAATATGCGGCCGACGCCTCCAATCCATTTCCTATTTATGGGGTAGGCTCCGTAGCCATAGGCGGCTATTCTTCCACTATCCAGGGAAACTATTCCGTAGGCATCGCTGGCGGCAGCACCAGTGCAGGGGCTGCCAGCGCTGTGGCGGCCGGCAACCAGGCCACGGTAACTGTGGCCAATGGGGTGGCCATCGGCTATGAAGCCACGGCTTCTGTCATTGATTCTTCTCGTGCAGCCGATACAGAAGGTCGTATTGTATCCTTTGGCCATAAAAAAGGTGATGTATATTATACGGTACAGTATCAGAATCATACCGTTACGGAAAACACCTATGATTCTGACGCCTACAACCGCCTGGTCAACGTAGCCGACGGCATCGATGACCATGACGTGGTGGTCATGGAACAATTGACCAAGGCCAAAGCGGAAGCGGTGGCAACGGCTAAAAACCAGATCAAGGTCAAGGGTGATGAAACCAACGTCCATGCGGAAGAAACCACGGACCAGGACGGCGTACAGACCACCACCATCAGCCTGAAGCCTAAGGTCACGTTGAAGGACAGAACCGACACCACCGGTGCCAAGCAGGTGGTGCTGGACGGCACGGCTGGCACCATTTCCGCCGGCCTCAGCACGGACACGGGGAATTTTATTTCCCTAGACGGGACCCAAGGCCTTGCCAAGGTGGGAGCAATCCAGATCGGCAATCAGTCCTTTACCTATGATTATATGAAGCCGGGCAGTCTCAATGACGATGGGGCCACCCTCAAGCTGGAATCTGTCCGGGCAAGTGCATCGGGGAACTTTGTGACGGGCCTTTCCAACCGTACCTGGACGCCGGGAAATTATGTGACCGGCCGGGCGGCAACAGAAGACCAGCTGGAACAGGCGGGCCGCCACTTCCTGAGCATCAAGACGGCCTATAAAGATGATGATGGCAATTCGATAACGCCGGTTGCAGAAAACAGCTTGGCCAATTACTACAATGATGGAGCCAGTGGCTCGGCTTCCATGGCCTTTGGCGTAGGCACCACGGCAGCAGGTGACCATTCTCTGTCCATGGGCGTCAGGAGCTCTGCTTCCGGCTTGAATTCTCTGGCCATCGGCTACGATAACACGGCTTCCGGTACCCAGTCCGTGGCAGTGGGCAACGGCACCAATGCCAGCGGCAATTTCTCCGTTGCCATGGGCCTGGGCTCTCAGGCAGGTACTCAAAATACAGATCCGGAATCCACGGACAATGGCGCTGCCGTAGCCGTTGGCTTTGAGGCCTCTGCAGAACAGACTGGCTCGGCTGCTTATGGCTATATGGCTTCGGCGAATAACTTTGAATCCTCGGCATTTGGTACCAGTGCTGCTGCAAATGCAGATGGCAGTGTAGCTTTGGGCGCTCATTCAGTAGCGAATCGAGACAAAGGCATCTCTGGGTATCTGGCACCGACGTCTCTGACTCCGGATAATGCAGCTATTTGGATTTCTACGGATGGTGCAGTATCTCTTGGTGGTAAAACAAAGAACGATGCCGGTCAGGATGTCACTATTTCCCGCCAGATCACCAACCTGGCCGCCGGTACTGAGGATTCCGACGCCGTCAACGTGGCCCAGCTGAAGGCTGTGGAAACCAAGGGTATGAACTTCCAGGGCAATGATACTGACACTTCTGTCCATGTAGACCAGGGGGGGACTCTCCAGATCCAGGGCAGCGGCCGCAAGAAAGACGAGGAATACTCCACCCAGAATGTGAAAGTCCTGACGGATACGGCCAATAAGCGCCTTTCCATCGCTCTGGATAAGAATCCCACCTTTGACTCCGTTACCGCCGGTACGGAAAACAGCATTTCCGGCGGCGGACAGGCCGGCTCCATCAAGATCGTAGGGGCCAACAGCAGCAGTACCAACAAAGCCACCACCATCACTGCAGGCTATGCCGCATCTCCGGAACTTTCCGGTGCCAAGGGCACGGGCCGCATCAGCTATACCGATGGGGACGGCACGGCTCATACGGTAGCAACCCTTGGCGATGGACTCAAGCTGGCTGGGGATACGGGAACGGGCAGCGTGGCTCTGGATAATACCCTCACCGTTTCCGGCGGTGCCCAGAATCTGGCCAATGGCAATAATATCGGCGTCACCGCCAATGGCTCCACCCTGTCCCTGAAACTGGCCAAGGACATCACGGGACTTGACACCGTGACTGCCGGGGGCGCTAAATTGGGCACCCAGACCGACGGGAATAATCCTGCCCAAAGCGGTGACTATCTTACCGGATTGGACAATACCACCTGGACCGTAGGGCAGACCCAGCCTGTCACCGGCCGTGCGGCTACGGAAGATCAGTTGAAGAGCGTGTCCGATGTGGTGAACAGCAACAAGACCCGGATTACCATCAATACGGAAGCCATCGCCCAAGGCCTGAATTTCTCGGCCAGCAACAAGGTAGATGGCACCTATAAGACGGTCAAAAAGAATCTGGGCGATACGGTGGCCGTCCGCGCCAGCGATGCTCAGGATAGGCACACCTACAAGACGGACAACCTGACCACGGAAATCGACGATAACGGCATCATCACCGTGAAGATGGACACCCAGCTTACGGCGGACAAGGTGACTGTGGGAACAGGCGATAAAACCATTACGGTGGATGGAAATAGTGGCAATGTGACCACTGGCGCTTCCACGTTGGGAAGTACCGGCCTGACTATTACCAATGGTCCCAGCGTCACCACCAGTGGCATCAGCGGCGGCAATCAGAAGATTGCCAATGTTGCCAGTGGCAAGTCTAGGGATGATGAATCCGGCAACCCTGTTTATGAAACAGAAACCAATGCCGCCAATATCGGCGATGTGAAGAAAATTGCCGCCAAGACCGTAACCGTCAGCGGAGATGACAAGAATACAAATGTTGTAGGAACACCGAATACCACAGATGGGACGGTGGACTACAAAGTATCTCTCAAGGACAGCGTGACCCTGGGCAGCGATGACGACAAGAAAATCGCCTTGGACGGTACCGCCGGAACCGTAACGGTGGGGAATCAAGTTACTTTAAATGGCAATACTGGAAAAGCCACCATTGGCGGGGCAACCCTTGGCAATGATGGTGCCAATACCTATCTGACCGGCCTGACCAATACCACTTGGGATGGTACAGCTGTGAGTGGTCGTGCGGCTACGGAAGATCAGCTGAAGAGTGTGTCTGATACAGTGAATGCCGGCTGGAATGCCAAAGTGGGAGACCAGACCCTGGCGGTTACTCCTGCCAATAATACCCTCACTTTTGCAGCGGGAGACAATATTGCTCTTACACCAACTGACAGCAGCAAAACCATTACCATTGCTACCCAACCCAATGTAAACTTCACTACGGTCCGTGTGGGAAGTACGGATGGAACCGATGGTATTTACATCGGCAGCCAGCCCGGCGGCGGTGCCAACGGCAGTGCCACGTCAAACATTACCAGTATTACAGGACTCAAAAATACAGCATGGGTGACGGACCATTTTATGTCCGGCCGGGCAGCTACGGAAGATCAGCTGAATGAAGTAGCGAAAACCATCAAAGGGGAAGCCAGTGCTTCGGATATTTATGTAGAAAGTGGCTCCGTTTCTTATGGCAATAATGGGGAAGGCACAGGGACTTTAGTCAGGAAAAATGACAAGACCACTGGGCAACTCACTGGGCTCCACGATTACTATGTGACCGGCGGCAGTGTCAGCACCGATGGGAAGACCCTGAAGCTGACGAAAAATGGCGGTGATGCCATTCCGGGCATTGATATGACCAATGTGCTGAATCAGGACAGCCATCTGGTGGCTGCTGACAGTGGTGAATACACGGTAGGCAGCGATGGCACGGTAACGCTGAAGGTGAAAAATAACGCAGCGAGAAGCACTCCTACGGATGTGGTGATTTCTGGTATTGCCAGCAATGCGGCTTTGCAGAAGGGATTGAACTTCGAAGCCAATGGGGCAGAGAAGGAGGACGGAAGTGCTGCCTACAATGCTCAGCTGGGGGATAAAATCAGTGTATTGGGCGGTGCGGCAAAGGATAAGCACACCTACAATACAGACAATATTACTACTACCATGGACAACGGCACCATCACGGTGAAGTTGGACGATGACCTGACGGCTCACAGCCTGACGGCCGGGTCCAGTACGGTCAACGGTACGGTCAGAGTGACCGGTACCGGCGGAGCTTATATTGAAATGGATGGCAGTGATGGGTCCCTCCATATGGGGAACAATGGCGGCCGGTATTCTGCTCTTTATCAGGATTATGGCGGTGCCAGTTTCCTGAATTCTGCAGACAGCTCACCTCGGTTGAAATATGATGTGGATACCGCCAAAGGCACCTATCATACCATTGCAACCCTGGAAGACGGCCTGAAATTTGCCGGAGATGATGCCAAGACGGATACGACCAAGGCCGTCAGCACAACCCTCAACAGCACCCTGAATATCACCGGCGGTGCTGTTACTGGTAATTTGACGGATGGCAACATCGGCGTGGTGAAGAATGGCGATGATGGATTGGCAATCAAGCTGAACAAGGATCTTACCAATATGGGGACCATCAGCTTTGCGCCTACTGAAACGGGCAAGGCGGGAATCAAGATTGGTTCTCAGACCATCGCCAACAATGGCACCAGCCCCAATGATGCTGCTGGGGATTACATTACGGGCCTGACCAACACCAAATGGTCGAAAGATGGCATCGTCAGCGGTCGGGCGGCTACGGAAGACCAGCTCCAGCAGGTGGCCAAGTCCATTGTGGACGGGAAGGAAACCGGCGGTGGCTTCGGCCTCAGCGACAATGCAGGCAAGGTGGTGAAACAGGATCTGGGCGGTTCCATCCAGCTGAAGGCGGCAGACGACAATTTGACCACCACAGCGGATACCACTGGCAAAGTCATCACCATTGGTTTGAGTAAGGAACTGAAAGACATGACCAGTGCTACTTTCAAGGATGCGACGACTGGTGCTATGACCGTAATTGACGGCAAGGGCATTGCCATTACGCCGCAGAACGGCAGCACAGATGGTCAGGTAAAACTGACCACCGACGGCCTGTCCAATGGCGGTAAGCAGATTACCAATGTACAGAGCGGACTCTATGATACGGCACAGAATAAGCCGGTGGATATCTCCACCATTACGGCAGACAGCCCCATGCTGCAAAATGGGGCCACTATCGGTGATCTGCAGACCGTCAGCAATGGTGTGAAAACAGAACTGACGGACCAGGGACTGAACTTCAAGGGCAATGGAGACATCACCACTGTCCATAGAAAGCTGGGCGAAACCCTGACCATCCAGGGAACCGGCGCGGATGGCCGTGACTACGACGGCGGCGCCAATGTCCGCGTTGTGGCCAATGATACCACCAATACGCTGACGGTCCAGCTGGATCGTGATCTCAATGCCCATACCCTGACGTTGGGAAAAGCTTCCACCGGAACAGAAACCGGGGAAGCAGGGACACTGATCCTCAATGGGAAAATCAAGGATAATGGGATGAGCCCGGTATCCATCGGTGTCACCTATCGGGGAAATCAGGACAAAGAAGCCATGAAGACGGCCATGTCCCGGATTATCTATAAAGGCGGCAATGGAAACGACCACACCGTGGCCACCCTGGAAGACGGTCTGCAGCTGGCCGGGGACAATGGGGATGCCATCGATACCACCCTGAACAAGAAAGTGACCCTCAAAGGCGGAGCCAAGACCAATGATTTGGTGGATTCCACGAAGAACAACAATATCGGCGTCACCACCAGCACGGATAATGACGGCAATACCGTCTTTTCTCTCCAGCTGGCCAAGGACATCACCGGTCTTACTACGGTGAAAGCCGGTACGGTGGTCATGGGCAATCAGAATGTCATCAGTGTAGGAAAAGTTTCGGGACAGGGCAGCTTCATCACTGGTCTTGATAACAGGACGTGGGATGGGACAGACTATGTTTCCGGCCGGGCGGCTACGGAAGACCAGCTGAAGACAGTCAATGATTCCATTGCCAATGTCCTGGGCAACGGGAAATTTGCCATTACGGCCGGTGGCAGAGGGGAAGCCGTGGATGCCACCATTGAACAGAATCTGGGCAGTGCCATCCGGATTTTCGGGGATGCCCCTGTAACCAACGAGAAAAACGATGGGTCCGGGGATTTCTGGGATCGGAGCAAGGCCAACATCCTGACCAAGGTGAAGAAAGACCATAACAACGAGGATTATGTTTCCGTAGAACTCCAGGATCATCTGGAAGTGGGTATCCATGGGGATGGTAAAACCATCGAAGGTACGGACGGCAGTATGCAGTTCAAAGGCAAGTCTGCCAAAGAGGTGAATATCACCGGCGATACCGGGATTACCTTGAGCGACGGCGATGGCCAAGCCAGGATGCAGACAGCGGCTCTCCGCCAGGATAAAGGCGCAGGCTATCTGGACTTGACGGGAACCACGGCGGGAACCAAGGCAACGATGTCTGTCCATACAGGCGCCAAGAACCTGGCCCAACAGGAACAGACTCGGCTTACCTACACCGACCAGGGCAACAAGGATCATGATGTAGCTACTCTGGATGATGGGATGATTTTTGCAGGGGATAGCGCTGAGAACACAGTAAGCCGGTCGCTGAACAACACGCTGAAGTTGTCCGGCGGCGCTGATATTACGAAACTGTCCGATGGGAATATAGGGGTAGTGAAGAATACTGCCGGGGATGGCCTGGAAATCAAGCTGGCTAAGAATCTCACCGACATCGAAAGCCTTACCGGGCTGACCAACACCACCCTGGATGTGGCCGGGTTCGGTACCAGCCGCCGGGCTGCTACGGAAGAACAGCTGGTACTGATGAAGGGAAGCATCATCAATTCCCAACAGGGCGGCGGCTTCGGTCTCACGGCGGATAATGCCAATGCCAGTGGTACGTCCGACGCTAAACAGAATCTGGGCGGGACCATCGGTGTTCATGGGGACAGCAATATTACCACCTCTGTCTCCGACGATGGCAAGTCCATCAACATCAAGCTGAACAATAAAGTTGATTTGGGCGCTGAAGGCTTCATCACGGCTGGCGGTGTGACCATCAACAACAGTGGCATTGATGCCGGCGGCAAGAAGATCACCAACGTGGAGAGCGGTATCGTCAAGGGCGATGACAGCGACAACACCAACGCCGCCAACATCGGCGATGTGAAGAAACTGGCCGGTGAAGCGGCCCAGGGAGCTGTGGACAGCCTGGGTACCCGGGACTTTACCGGGGATGACGGAGAAACAATCTCCCGAAAACTGGGCAAATCCATGAAACTGTCCGGCGGGGCGGATACGTCCAAACTCACCGATAAGAACATCGGTGTGGTGAAGAACGCCGACGGGGACGGCCTGGACATCAAGCTCTCCAGCGAACTGAAGGGCCTTACCAGCGTCACCACCGGCAACAGCACCTTGAACAACGATGGCCTAACCATCAACAGCAGCACCGGGGCTGCCGGCACCACCCTCACCAGCAGCGGCATCAGGATCGCCGCCAATGGGGAGGGAACCCACAATGTGGAAATCAGCAACAGCAACGTCTCCCTGGGCGGCCAGCAGATTCACGATGTGGCCCCCGGCACCAAACCTACCGATGCGGTGAATGTAAGCCAGCTGGGGGGTGTGGTCAGCGGAGTGAACAATGCCATTACCCGTCTGGACAGCCGGGTGGACCGGGTGGGGGCCGGCGCCTCTGCTCTGGCGGCCCTCCATCCGCTGGAATTCGATCCGGAAGACAAACTGAACTTCGCCGCCGGCTTCGGCCATTACCGGAGCGCCAATGCGGCGGCCATCGGGGCTTTCTACCAGCCTACGGAAAGCGTCCGCTTCAATGTGGGCGGCAGCTTCGGGGGCGGAGAGAACATGGTGAATGCCGGGGTGACCTTCTCCCTGGATCCCAAACGGAGAGACCGGTTCCAGAGCCGGATCGTCCTTATGCGGACGGTCCAGCAGCTGCGCAGCGACAACGAAACCCTGCGTCAGGACAACCAGAAAGTCCACGCCCAGCTGGACGCCATGAACGACCGGCTGAACAAGCTGACGGCCCTGGTGGAACAACTGAGCGCGAAGCAGTAACAGGCAGGAGGCTTCCGACTCCTGACTTCCGACTAAGAGGCTGTGAAGAAATGCACGATGCATTTTTTCACAGCCTCTTTTTTACGGCTTCAACGGTTCCAGCACGAACCCGATCAGCTTATCCAGCAGCTGTTCCGCCGGATGCCCTTCCGGGTTCAGGGACAGGGGCCGGTCTTTGATCAGGAACAGCATTTCCGTAATGGCCGTCAGGATGAAGGTGACATATTCATAGCCGTGGTCCTGCTGGGGTGTCCGGAGCTCGCCAGCCTCCACCGCTTTTACCAGCAGGCTCTGGATGTAGTCTCCCAGCCGGGTGAGCCGCTGCCAGGAATCGTCGTTTAGGAGCCCGGAGGGGGTGAGCAGTTCCTGGTACAGGATGATCATGTGCTGGTGGGGATCCAATTGGCTTTGCAAAATGGCGTGGAGGTATTTCTTCAGCTGCTGGAGAGGCGGTTTTTCCTCTTTTTCGATGGATTCTTCCAACCGGTGGAGCACTTCCAGCTGGCTGTCGATAATGGACTGGTACAGGGCCTGTTTGCTGCCGAAATGATAGGAAATCAGGGCACTGTTGCATCCGGCCAGCCGGCCGATCTCCTTGATGGAAACATTGTGGTATCCCTTTTTATCGAACAGTTCCGCCCCGGCATCCATCAGCCGCTGCATGGTTTCTTCCGAATTCCGTCTGTGCATGATTGCTCCCCTCTTTACTTAAAATAATTAGTTATGTGATTAATTTAATTATAACGCAGAAAAGGGAGGGGGTAAAGGCAAAAACACCTGTTTGCTGCCCTCCTTTTTTGCTATAATGGAAGAAGAATTTTACGAAAGGCGGAAACTGTCATGGAAACCATTTTGCTGGGGGCGGTGCTGTGCGCCCTCCTTGTTTTGATCGTGCTGCTGGTCCAGCTCCAGAAATCCCTGGGGGCCCAGGAAGAAGTCCGGGCCCAGCAGGCCCGGGAAGAGGCGGACCGGCTCCGGGACAGCCTGGACCAGAAGGTGACCCTGTCCATGAGCGTGGTCAGCGACCGGCTGGCCATGGTGAACCGGGGCCTGGGGTCCATGCAGTCCCTGGCCCAGGGCGTGGGGGATCTGAAGAAGGTCCTGACCAATGTGAAGAACCGGGGGATCTGGGGGGAAATGCAGCTGGGAAACCTGCTGGGGGACATGCTGGCTCCGGAACAGTACGGCACCAACGTGGCCATCCGTCCCCGGAGCCAGGAACGGGTGGAATTTGCCATCCGGCTGCCCGGCCGCACCGGAGATGCCCCTGTATGGCTGCCCATTGACGCCAAATTCCCTCTGGAAGACTACCAGCGGCTGGTCCAGGCCCGGGAAGAAGGAGACGCCGACGCCGAAACCCTGGCCCTGAAGCAGCTGGAAATCCGGCTGAAAAGCGAGGCCAGGGACATCCGGGACAAATACATCGCCCCTCCCTATTCCACGGATTTCGGCCTGCTGTACCTGCCTCTGGAAGGGCTTTTTGCAGAAGCCGTGTCCCGGCCGGGCCTCATCAGTGAACTCCAGCGGAAATACCGGGTGACCCTGGTGGGGCCCACCACCCTGGCCGCTGTGGTGAACAGCCTCCAGATGGGCTTCCGTACCCTGGTGGTCCAGAAACAGACCAGCCAGGTGTGGCGGCTGGTGGCCCAGATCAACACCGACCTGGGTGCCTTCGAAACGGCAGTGGAACGGGCGGAAAAGAAACTGGCCGAAGCCCAGTCTGCCATGGAGTCCGTGGGAGACCGTACGCGGATTCTGAAAAAGCACCTGGACCGGGCAGAAAAATTTACGAAAGCACTTGACAACACAGTAGAGAATGAGTAAAATCGTAAGCAAGTGCTTGATGTACCTAAATAGATATACTGAATAAACTGTCCATGAAGGAACCAAGTACACAAGGCCTTTTCTTCCAGAGAGCTGCTGGGTGTGGGAAGCAGCGGAAGACCCTGTGGAATCCACTCCTGAGACGATGGGGGCAGCAACCCATCCGGCCAAGCCGTTATCCTGGAAATGAGGCTGCAGTGCAGCGAAATAAGGTGGCACCACGTGAGAGGTTCTCCCGTCCTTGACATACCCGTTTAGGGGGTCAGGCACGGGAGTTTTTATTTTATACAAGGTACCCGTGAGGGGCGAAGGAGAGACAATCATGGACAAGAAAAAAGTCATCGTGGTGGAACGGATTTCGGACAAGGGCGTGGAAATGCTGAAGGCCCAGCCGGACCTGGAAGTGGATGTAAAGTTCGACATTCCCCGGGAAGAACTGCTGAAGATCGTAGGGGCCTATGACGCCATCATCGTCCGCAGTGTCACCAAAGTCAACGAAGAATTCTACAAAGCCGCCACGAACCTGAAAGTGGTGGGCCGTGCCGGCAACGGGGTGGACAACATCGATATCGAAGGTGCCACCAAACGGGGGATCATTGTGGTGAACACTCCGGAAGCCAACGTGATTTCTGCAGCGGAACACACCATCGGCCTGATGCTGGCCTCCTGCCGGAACACCGTACGGGCCCAGAAGATGATCGAAAGCCGGGTCTGGGACCGGAAGAACCTGAAGGGGGTGGAACTGTACCACAAGACCCTGGGGATCATCGGCCTGGGCCGGATCGGCACCCTGGTGACCAAACGGATGCAGGCTTTTGAAATGAAGGTCATCGCCTACGATCCCTACATCCCGGACGCCCGGTTCAAACGGTTGGGGGTGGAAAAATGCGAAACCCTGGATGATCTGCTGGCCAAGGCCGATATCATCACCATCCATACTCCCAAAACGGAAGAAACCATCAACATGATCGGCAAGGAAGAACTGAAGAAATGCAAGAAGGGCGTCCGTCTGGTGAACTGCGCCCGGGGCGGCCTGTACAATGAACAGGCAGTGGCGGAAGCCATCCAGGAAGGCCAGGTGGCCAGCATCGGTCTGGACGTGCTGGTGGACGAACCCAAACCCATTTCTCCCCTGATCGGTCTGGACCAGTGCGTGCTGACGCCCCACCTGGGAGCGGACACCGTGGAAGCCCAGGACAAGGTGGGCATTTCCATTGCCCAGGAAGTGGTGAACGTGCTCAATGGTCAGATGGTGCCCAACGCGGTAAACCTGCCGGCCCTCCATCCTCAGGAACTGGAAGGGATGTTGGGATACCTGCAGCTGGGTGAATGCCTGGGCAAACTGTACTACCAGCTGGAAAAGGATCCGGTGGATAAGGTGGAAGTGGTTTATGAAGGCCCTGCCGCCAACCTGGAAACCACCCTGATCACCCGGAGCATCCTGAAGGGCCTGTTCGATCCCATCCTGAAGGAACGGGTGAACATGGTCAATGCGGAACTGGCTGCGGAAACCCGTGGGGTGGCCGTGGTGGAAGGGAAGATGAACGGGGAAGACCGGCTGAACCGGGTATCCGTGAAGATTTCCAGCGGGAACAAGGTATTCACCGCCGCCGGCATGGTGGCACCGGACGAAACGCCCCACATTACGGAAGTCCAGGGCTACCACTATGACCTGGTGCCGGAACACTACATGATCCTGGCCAAGAACGACGACAAGCCCGGGATGATCGGCCAGATGGGGACCCTCCTGGGGGCGGCTCATGTGAACATTGCCAACATGCAGGTGGCCCGGAAGCCCAAAACCGGCAACGCCATGATGATCATGACCGTGGACAGCCCGGTGGAAAAAGCCACCCTGCAGATGATCGCCGGCCTGGACGGGATCCAGAGCGCGGATTTTGTGACCCTGTAAAGAGAACGGCTGCCGCAGGCAGCCGTTCTGTCACTGGTCTCTGGTCACTAGTCACTAGCGGAAGGAAGGAACCCGGGCAGCGGGTTCCTTTTATTGAGAACGCAGCTTTCGGGCTGCGTTTTTTTGCAGCCGGCCGGGAAGGGCGGGCCTGCGGCACGCCCCTGCCTCGTTGCTGTCGGACCATGGTTTCAACGGTCGGAGAAACGGGGTCTTCGACAATGCTGTTATTGTGATTTCGCCCGGACCTTTGACCCCAACGGCGTAGGGGCTTGCCGTGGCGAGCCCATCCCGGCCTCCATTCCATCGGTTGTCCTGTATGCGGGATGACCGGGCGGGATTGCGATGCAGCCCTGGGTCATCCCTTACGGGGTACAGGCGGCTGATTTCCCTTGTCTTGTAATTCTCCAGGTCAGATGATATACTGGCAGCAGGCAAAATGTTGACAGTGCTCTTGAAGCACAGGAATCCCCGGTGTGGCCACACCGGGGATTCTGTTTATGAAAAATATTTTTCAAGGGAAATAGACAAGCTAATCAATAAATTTCGTACTAAAAATATCAAAAATCAAATATTTTTAGTACGAAATTTATTTTAGCCCCATCAAATCTGTTTCCTCGAAGAGAGTAAACCAAAAACCGTAAAGTGTAGACTAATAAAAACCTAGAAATAAGATTTTCATAAAGTATAGAAGAACACTTTTCGGCCATTTCCCTGCAGCGGTGGTACCGGTTCATCCTGCCCTGTTACAGCCTGGTGGCTATAGTCCTGTGCGTATCCATCCTATTTGGGACTTTTGTGGGATGGCAGTGAGGAGGGAGACGGCAATTGGGGCAGTCATAGGAGGCGGCAGCCCCTTATTCCAACAAAAATTCCAGGATATTCTTGTGGATGATACCATCCTGGCTCATGTCTGCCAGATCGCTGCTGATGACGTATTTGGGATAATTGTCCTGGATGGCTTTCAGATTGCCGAATTCCCGGTCCATGTCTTTGGGAGTCAGCAGATAGGCCACCTGGATATACAACTTTTCCCGTCCCTTCTGGCAGATAAAATCGATTTCCTGGTCCTTGAGTTTCCCTACCCGGACCTGATAGCCCCGGGTGCGCATTTCCAGATAGATCAGGTTTTCATACAGCTTGCTGATATCCAGTTTTTCGCTGGATTTGATGGCATTGCGCAGGCCCAGATCAGCGGCGTAGTATTTTTCCGTTGTGGTCAGCAGTTCTTTGCCTATAATATCGTAGCGGGAAGCCTGTTCAATGATAAAGGCATCCTGGAACCACTGGAGTTGGTTCAGGACCGTGGGAACCGATGTCTTCAGGCCGGCAGATGTAAGGGCCCCGCTGATTTTGCGGGCAGAACAGGGATTGCCGATGTTGTCCAGGACAAAGGCCAGGACCCTTTGGAGAGAAACGGTGTCCCGGGTCTTGTGGCGGGAAAGCACGTCCCGGAGGACCACCGCTTCGAACAGATCCCGCAGATACGTTTCTGCGGAGGCGGCGTCCGGCAGATAGAAACGTTGTGGGAAGCCCCCAAACCGGAGATAGTCCTGGAAAAGTTTTTCATCGGATTGGAAGGTTCCCTGCTGCTTCTGGAACTCCCGGGCTTCTTTCAGGGAAAAAGGATAGACCGGAATTTGGATATAACGGCCGGATAGGCAGGTGGCCAGTTCATTGGAAAGAAGGGTGGCATTGGAACCGGTTATATACAGATCGCAGTCAATATCCACACGCAGGGAGTTGATGAAAATCTGCCAGTCTGGAATATCCTGGATTTCATCAAAGAAAAGATAGAGCTTTTGGGGATGGGCCTTGGCATAGGACAGGATATCATCGTACAAACGGCCTTCCTGCGCCTTGCGGCGGGTTTGCAGAGATTCCATGTTGAACAGCAGGACTTGTTCCGGATGGCGTCCATGGTCCAGCAGCCAGTCTCTCATCTGTTTCATCAAAACGGTTTTCCCGGAGCGGCGGATCCCGGTGAAAATTTTGATCAGGTCCTGGTCCACAAAAGGAATGGCCTGTTCCAAGTAGTGTGTGCGAAGAATCATGGATTCACACCCTTTCAATAAAATTCTATATTTAACACTTTATCATATATATAAAAAACCGTAAAGTATAGACTAACAAAAAATATAAAATCAAGAGTTCCATAAAGCTTATAATCATATGAAATGATAAAATCGACTCCGTAGGGGCCGGTTCAGGACTTTTGCAAAGCAAAATGCCGCCAGAGCCGCCCGCCAATGCCCCAACAATCGGTACAGCAGGTCCGGGACGACCGGGCGGGATTGGGTTGCAACCCTGGGTCATCCCCTACGGGGTATATCAACCCAAAATACAACCTTCGTACAACCAATATTGTTTTAAATACCCATGGCAGAATTTTATTAAAAGCTATATAATATGCAAATCAAAGCATAAATATACACGGAGGGAACTGCCATGAAAAAACTGATGACTGCCATCCTGACTGCCGGACTGCTGGGGACCTGCATGGCCCGGAGCCTGGCTGCGGAACCTGTTTACAAATACGGGAACGGGGAGAAAAAAGGGAATATTTTAACGGTGGCTGTGGCCTGGAAACAGACTGCTGCCGAATACCGGGCCCTGTACCACCAGGCTTTCAATATTGCCCAGGAACGGGTGGACCAGGCCCTGGCTGCCCGGAAGCCCGGGGACAAACCCCTGTGCGTGGTCACCGATGTGGACGATACCCTGATCCTCCATCCCGACTACTGGGGCTCCCTGATTGCCACCAAACACGACGCCTTCGATGATCCCCTGTGGGACGAGCATATCAAACAGGACAAACTGACAGCGGCTCCCGGAGCCCTGGACTTCCTCAACTACTGTAAATCCAAAGGAGTGGAAGTGTTCTACGTCACCAGCCGGGACCAGGGAGAAGGTACCTACGGCTATGCCCTGAAGAACCTCCAGGACCTGTCCTTCCCTTATGCAGATAAGGATCATCTTACCGTGCTCGTCGACACCTCCAACAAGGAAAAGGAACAGAAAAAAATCGCCCAGACTCACAATATTGCCGTGTATCTGGGGGACAGCCTGAATGATTTCCAGCGGGTGTACTATGTAAAGGACGTGGATCAGCGGAATGCCCTGATGGAAAAGGACAAGGACCTGTTCGGGAAAAAATTCATCCTCATGCCCAACCCCACCGACGGCCATTGGGTACGGGCCATTTTCGGGGAATCCGAACCGGCACCCACCAAGAAGAACCGGGAAACCTGGAAAAAAGCCGCCGAAAAGCAGCAGAGCCAGGTGATCCTGGAACATATGGGGAAATGAAGGCGGTCAGCTGTCAATGGTCAACGGCCTGCGGCACGCCCCTACCTGGTTGCTGTCGGACTATGGTTACCAATAGTCGGAGAAACGGGGTCTTCGGCAATGCCGTTATTGTGATTTCGCCCGGACCTTTGACCCCAACGGCGTAGGGGCTTGCTGCAGGCAAGCCCGTCCCGGCCTCCCGGCAGGGCACTGCAATGGATAATATGATGACACCGGGGCCGTAGGGGCGGCAGGCCCGCCCGCTCCCAGCCTGCCTGTTGAGCAGCCCCTGCAGCAATCCATTTCTCAAAGTCGCCAAAAAATACGGAGAAAATCAGAAAAAGATTTATCGTTTTCGTGCAAAAATGGCCTAAAACATTTGTTGTTTTCGTGCAATCCCATAGAATCCCCTGCCGCTGACCGTTGACAGAAAGGGGCTGCTGCTCATGCAACAGCCCCTTTTTCACTTCATCAGCGCCTTCACGCTTTTCCTTTTGAAATATTTCCGGATCTCTTCACACAGCTTTTTTTCCGGGGTGTGCATCACCCAGTTTTTCCGGCGGACCAGGGCGAATTTTCTTGTCACCGGGGGATCCAGCCGGTAATAATGGATCTTGTTTTCATATTCCATGCAGGATTTTCCGATGAAGGTGATGCCGATGCCCATGGCCACCATGGCCCGGGTGGTGACGATGCTGTTGGTTTCGCACATGGTGCTGGGGTCCAGGCGGATGGCCTCGAAAATCTGGTCCGTCACTTCCCTCAGGGTGGAGCCTTTTTTGCAGATCAGGAAGTTGTCTTCTCCCAGTTCTTCCTCCAGATCTTTCCAGGGGACCGTATCCCCTGGATTTTTTTTGCAGTAGGGGTGGTTTTTGGGTACCGCCAGCAGGATTTCCTCCACCCCCAGGATATCCACCTGGTCTGGGGAAAAGGCGGAGGTGTCATGGATGGCCATTACCGCACAGTCAATGGCTTCTGCCTGGAGCATACGGCTCAGATCGATCACGTTCCCTTCGGTGATTTCCACGGTAGCTTCCGGGAATTCCGCCTTGAAACTGGGGACCACTGCCGTGAGCATTTTCAGGCACAGCTGGGAAGTGAGACCCAGGGTGATGTGGCTTTTGTTGTTCATGGACCGGATGTTTTCGTACAGATGCTTTTCAATGGAAAGAACCCGCTGGGCCGCTTCCACATACAATTCTCCTGCGGGAGTCAGGAGCATCCGGCTCCGGGTCCTTTCAAAAAGCGGCACACCAATTTCCTGTTCCAGTTTGGCCAGGTACTGGCTCAGGGAGGATTGGGAAATGTACAGCTCTTCCGCCGCCTTGGTCATGTTCTGCTTCTGGGCGATGGTCAGGATGTACTGGAGATGACGGGTATCCATAAAACAAGCCTCCTTGCAGACTTAGAAAAAGTAAGAGTGCCTCTTAGAAAAACTATTCAAATAATCAGATAATATTAGCAAAACTGATTGCAGGAATCATTATTACATATTGGCCAGGGAAAAGCAAATTGGCTATATTGATTACAGACAATTTGAAACATTCAAAAGCGCGCGATAAGGATTGCAAGGAGGAAAAACAATGGCAACTACACCGATTGTAACAGATATGAAGGTCATCCCCGTAGCCGGGTATGACAGCATGGAAATGACTCTGAGCGGGGCCCACGCACCGCTTTTCACCCGGAACCTGGTGATTCTCCACGACAATGCCGGCCATGAAGGCATCGGGGAAATCCACGGGGGCGAATATACGAAAGAATGTCTGGACAGCTATATTCCCCTGGTGGTGGGGCAGGAAATTGGCAAATACCGTTCCATCCTGGGCACCATCCACAGAGGAGGCAAAAAAGCCGAAGGAGATGACGGGGAAGGGATCCAGACCCTGGATATCTCCAAACTGAAATTCGTGGTCCGGGCAGAATGGGCCCTGGAATGTGCTCTCCTGGACCTGCTGGGCCAGTATCTGGGTGTTCCCATGTGCGAACTGCTGGCGGAAGGCAAGCAGCGGGACAAGGTGGAAATGCTGGGGTATCTGTTCTATGTATCTGACAAGAACAAAACGGATCTGCCCTACCTGGACGAATCTGACAGCAAGGATCCCTGGTTCCGGTACCGCCGGGGGGAAATCCTTACCCACGAACAGGTGGTGGAAGAAGCCCAGATCCTCCACGAAAAATACGGCTTCCGGAACTTCAAGCTGAAAGGCGGGGTCATGGAAGGGGCCTATGAAATGGATACCTGCCGGGCTCTGAAGAAAGCCTTCCCCAACGCCCGGATCAACATCGACCCCAACGGGGCCTGGAGCCTGGATGAAGCCATCCGGCTGTGCAAACCCATGGAAGGGGTCCTGAGCTACATCGAAGATCCCACCGGCCCGGAAGCGGGCTTCTCCAGCCGGGAAGTAATGGCGGAATTCAAGAATGCCGTTTCTCTCCGGGTAGCCACCAACATGATCGCCACCAACTGGCGCCAGTTCTACCATGCAGCCGCCCTGAAGGCCGTGGACATCGTCCTGGCGGATCCTCACTTCTGGGGTATGGAAGGGAGCCTGCGGATGGCAGCTCTGCTGAAGGAATGGGGCCTTACCTGGGGCAGCCACTCCAACAACCACTTTGACATCACCCTGGCCACCTTCGCCCAGGTGGGGGCTGCGGCACCGGGGAATCCGGCTCCTCTGGATACCCATTGGATCTGGCAGGATGGGCAGAATCTGCTGAAGGATACTCCCCAGATCAAAGACGGTTTCCTGGAAGTATCCAGGAAACCGGGGCTGGGGGTCACCCTGGACATGGACCGGGTCATGGAAGCCAACAAGCTGTACAACCAGATGCCTTCCCACGACCGGGACGACGCCATGGCCATGCAGTACCTGATCCCCAACTGGAAATACGACTGCAAGAAACCCTGCCTGGTGCGGTAAGAGAAAAGGGGGAACCTATCCATGAGCTTTGCGGCCTTTGTCGGCTTTGCGATGATGATCCTCATCACCACACTGCTGCTAAAAAAGAAAGTCAGTACTCTGTTTGCCTTCACCATCATCCCCATTATCGGGGCCTTCCTGCTGGGGGCCAACGTAAAGGAAGTCTGCGATTACGTGAAATTCGGCCTGGGCAAGACCCGGGACCTGATGTTCATCATTTTCTTCTCCCTGCCTTATTTCTCTCTGATGAATGAAGTGGGACTGTTCGACACCATGGTGGAATTCCTGCTGAAGCGGACCAAGCTCAGCGTCACCATTGTGATGATCATCACCGTGTTCGTTTCTCTGATTACGGAAATCGACGGCAGCGTAACCTCCACCTATCTGGTGACCGTACCCATGATGCTGCCTCTGTACAAGAAGCTGAAAATCGATCCCAAATGTCTGCTGCTCCTGTGCTCCGCCACCATGTGTGCCCTGTTCATTACGCCCTGGAACGGCCGTACCCTCCGGGCAGCCACCCTGCTGGACGGGATTCCTGCTCCTCAGAACTACATTTTCGTCCACATGCTGCCCCTGATGCTGATCTACATTGCCATGTGCCTTGGGCTGGCTGTGCTGCTGGCCCGGTTCCAGATGAAGAAAGGCGCCGGCCAGGTGGATGAAAGCGTCATCATGGAAGACCTGGAAAAGAAAGACCAGTCCGAACTCCGGCGGCCCAAACTGTTCTGGTTCAACCTGCTGCTTACTGTGCTGCTGATTGTGGGCCTGAGTGTGGTGCCTGCTCCCGGCTATGTGATCTTTGCCCTGGGCCTGGTCATCGCCCTTACCGTGAACTACCCGGATCTGAGCCTCCAGAACCAGCTGCTGAAAAAGTACTCCAAAGAAATGTATTCCACCGCCTGCGCCGTGTTCCTGTCCGGTGTGGTGGTAGGGGTCCTGTCCAAGAGCGGCATGATGGACGCCATGGTCCAGTTCCTGGTGGGCATCATCCCCAGCGTTCTGGGACCCTGGGTGTACCTGATCATCGCCATCTTCAGTGCTCCGCTGATGCTGATCTTCACCAACGATATCTGGCAGTATGCCCTGGTGCCCATTGTGGCCGGGGTCAGCGCCAACTACGGCGTGCCCAAGGAAATCGTGGTCATGACCCTTCTGATGAACATGGGGGCCATGGTTTCCCCGGTGGCCCAGCCTCAGATTTACCTGGCCTGCGACCTGGCGGACCAGACCGAGCTCCAGGATTACGTGAAGTTCTCCTTCGTCCCCCTGTGGGTCATGAACATTATCTGGCTGGCAGCCGGCTACGTGCTGGGTATCTTCCGGTAACCCTCTTTATAGTACCAGCAATGTATCAAAACCATACATCCTTGGAAAACCAACAGCCCCAAAGGGCCGGTCTTGCGCAAGACCGGCCCTTTGGGGCTGTTTTACGTCCTGCACTTCACTCTTATCTTTTCTCTGCACTCTTTACTCTTTACTCTTTACTCTGCACTTTAGCCTTGGCTTTCTTTATCCAGTATTCCCGGGCCTGTTGGATGAACAGCTTCTCTGCCTGGTTCAAAAAGGCCCCTTTGGGATAACTGACCGCCACGTTCCAGTGGAGGGGCTTTTCAAAGGCATAATACCGGATCCCCTGTTCAAAACCCCGGGTGGTGGATTCCGCCACAATACCGCAGCAGATTCCCGCCCGGACCATTTCCAGGATGGTGGCTGGATTGGCGGTGTCAAACAGGATCCGGGGCACCATCTGCCGGGCCCGGAACAACCGATCCAGTACCGGACGCATGGTGGTCTGCTTCCGCAGCAGGATCATGGGACGATCCTTCAGGGCCAGGAGAGGCAGACAGGGACGCTGTCCCTCTGCCGCCGGCAATTCTCCTTCCAGCTTCCAGTCCTCCGGTACTGCAATGAGAATATCCTCTTCATACAGGTCTTCATATTCATTGTCGTCCCGCTGGCTCCCGAACAGAGTCATGAACCCCAGATCCAGATCCCCGGCAGTGACCAGCTTCTGCATCTGGAACACGTTCAGTTCATAGGGGACCACCACCAGGTTGGGATATTCCTTGTGGAAAGCCGGGTACACATGGATGAACATGTCCGGCCCCCGGACGGGGGTCATCCCCACCCGGATGGTTCCCGTGTATCCGTGGGTCAGGTCGCTGATCTGGCTGTAGGTGTTCTGCTTCACCCGGAGCATTTCCCGGGCCCCTTCCAGGTAGATTTCCCCGGCCCGGGTAGGGCCCCAGTTCACCTTGCTGCGCTTGAAAAGAGGCGTTCCCAGCTCATGTTCCAGGTGGAGCAGCTGCTGGTTCAGGGCCGACTGGGTCAGGAACAGCTTTTCTGCCGCCTTTGTGATGCTCTTTTCTTCTGCAATTTTCAGGATATGTTCAATCAGTCTGGTATCCATAAGTGGAAAGGACCTCCCCGCTGGTAAGACTTAGAAAAAAATTTAAGGATTCTCTGTCGATATATTAAGTGTACATCTACATTATAGGGCAATATAATAAACGTAACAAGGTGTTACGGAAAATTCAGACAGTTGCTTTTTTACTGGTTATTCTTGCATCAATCAATTTTCATAGAACTTTGAGGAGGGAAGATCATGCTGAAAAAAATGTTGTGTGCAGGGCTGGCAGCAGCTCTTCTGGTGGCCGTCACCGGCTGCGGCGGATCCAAGGACAAGGGGAGTGCCGGGACCAAGGCCAAGTGGCCCAAGAACGTGGAAGTGGTGGTTCCTTACGGTGCAGGCGGGGATACGGACTTCAATGCCCGGCTGCTGTCCCAGAAGCTGAGCAAGAAACTGGGAACCAACATTGTGGTTTCCAATATCAAAGGCAACGGGGGCGCCACCGGATCCCGGAAAGTCAAGGACGGCAAGAAGGATGGCAGTATCCTGCTGTTCAACCATACGGGCTTTGTAGTGAACAAGGCCAGCAAGGCTTCTGATTTCGGGTTTGATGATTTCTCCTTTGCTTCCATCGTAGGGCTGAACCCGGGGAACGTAATCGTGGTGAACAAGAAACTGGGAGTCAATTCCCTGGCAGACTTGAAAGCCTATACGGAACAGCATCCGGATGAACTGAAAATCGCCGTACAGACTGGTGCCACTTCCTACGTCATCGCTTCCCAGCTGGTGAAACAGGGCTTCAAACTGAAAATGGTGGATGCAGGAGCTGCGGCTTCCCGGCTGACCGCGCTGCTGGGCGGTCATGTGGACGTTATCTTCTCTCCCTACGGCGGGGTCAAGGACTACATTGCTAAAGGGGAAATGGTTCCGCTGGCTATGGATGGGGAAAATGATCTGGTGGTTCCGGACAAGAACATCAATGTGAAGACCATCAAACACCAGGGCTTTGATGCCTACGTGCCCTTCTACTACTTCGTGGCCTTCCCCAAAGGCACCGACCAGGCTCTGATCGATTCCTTCAATGCGGCGGCCAAGGACATCATCGAAAACGACAAGGATTACCAGAGTAAAATCTACAACATGTACTTCCAGAAACCCACCTTCCTGCCGGGAAGCGACGGACTGGCCAAGTTCAATGCCTATGAAAAGGTTCTCCAGAGTGTCCAGTTCACGGAAGTTGCCAAGAGCAACTGACGGAGACAGGAACCCTGGGTGAAGGGAAACAAAGCTGGCGCCGGTTCTGCAGGGAATCGGCACCAGCTTCTCCATTTACGAAAGGAAAGAATATGGGTACAAAAAAGATTGCGGAATACACCATCGATCTGGTCCTGCTGGTGGTGGGCATCGCCCTGGCGGCAGCGGCCCAGAGTATCTCTCCAGGATCCTCCATCGGCATCGGCGGGGATTTCATGCCGAAGGTCTGCACAAAGATCTGGATCTTCATCAGTCTCTGTCTGCTGCTGTGGGAAAAATTCACGCCGGATGATCACCAGAAAGGCATCACTGCCGATCTGAAATGTCTGGGACTTACCTTTCTTGCTCTTTTTCTCTATATCGTCCTGCTGGATACCCTGGGATTCGTGATTTCTTCCATTTTGTATATGGCAGCCCAGATGCTGATCTTCATTCCCCTGGAAAGCCGGAACTGGAAACACTATATGATGATCGGAATCCTGGCCATCGTAGTGCCTCTGTTGATCAATGAAATCTTCGAAGAAGTCTTTTCCCTGATCCTGCCTGCCGGGATCCTGTTCTAAGGAGGCTGTTATGGTTGTTGAAGGCATTTTATCCGTACTGAATCCCACAACCCTGCTGATTATCCTGGTAGGGGTCGTTGTGGGGATCATCTTTGGGTCCATTCCTGGGCTCACTTCCACCATGGCGGTGGCCCTGTGCCTGCCCATTACCTTTGGGATGTCTCCCCTCAACGGGATTTCCATGCTGATTGCCCTGTATGTGGGAGGCACTTCCGGCGGTCTGATTTCCGCCATCCTGCTGAAAATCCCCGGCACACCCTCTTCCGTGGCCACCACCTTTGACGGGGCGCCCATGGCGGAACGGGGCGAAGGGGGACGGGCCCTGGGCATCGGCATTTTCTACTCCTTCCTGGGAACCATCCTTTCCATGGTGGCCCTGTTCTTCATTGCCCCGCCTCTGGCGAAAGCCGCTTTGAAGTTCGGCCCCATTGAAACCTTTTCCATCTGTCTCTTCGCACTGACTATGATCGCTGCCATGATTTCCGACAACCCGTTCAAAGCGGTGATGGCAGGGGTCTTCGGCATCGTGATTTCCCTGTTCGGGATTTCCGACATCACCGGTTCCGCCCGGTTCACTTTCGGGATTCCGGAACTGGAAAACGGATTTTCCCAGCTGCCAGTGATGATCGGGCTTTTTGCCACGGCTGAAATCCTGAAAGCAGCCGCAGAAGGGGTGAAAGCCAAAGAAGGCCAGATTCTGGAATACAAAATCAAAGGCTTTGGGTTTACTCTCCAGGAATTCAAGGACCAGTTCGTGAACTTCATCCGGTCCGCCCTGATCGGCATCGGCATCGGCATCCTGCCGGGGATTGGCGGCGCTACGTCCAATATTGTGGCCTACAGTGTGGCCAAACAGCAGAGCAAGCATCCGGAAAAATTCGGTACCGGCTGCATGGATGGCATTGTGGCTTCCGAAACCTCCAACAACGCCTCCATCGGCGGGGCTTTGATTCCTTTGCTGACCCTGGGAATCCCCGGGGATACGGTAACTGCCATTATCCTGGGTGGCCTGATGCTCCATGGCATCATCCCCGGTCCTCTGCTGTTCCAGCAGAGCGGTGAACTGGTCTACGGCCTGTTTGCCGGGCTGATGGTGGCCACGGTAATGATGCTGGTGGTGGAATACGGGGGCATCCGGGCCTTTGTCCGGGTCCTGGACGTTCCCAAATACATCCTGTTCCCCATTATCTTCGTACTGTGCGTGGTAGGTACCTACGGCACCAACCACAATATGTTCGACGTGTGGACCTCCCTGGTGTTCGGGGTCATCGGCTACTTCATGAGCAAGTACAAATATCCCCAGGCTCCCATGATCCTGGGCCTGGTGCTGGGGAAAGAAGTGGAACAGAACCTGATCCGGGGCATGCAGTACACTGACGGCAGCTTCCTGCGGTTCTTTGAATCCCCCATTGCCGCCGTGTTCCTGACCATTTCCATCGGGGTCATCCTGTGGGCAGTGATCAAACAGGTAAGACGGAGATTCTGCAAGGCATAAAATTCTATTGCAACAAAATAAAAAGCTGTGAAAACGGCTGAGCCTGGATGGTCGGCGGTTTCCACAGCTTTTTTTGTCTTGAAGAAGAGAACAACGCTGTTTTGTGTTCCAATTTATGGACGTAAGACAATCCTTATCAATCATTCAGTAAAAAGGAAGTCATTTCCGTCAAAGTGTTCTGCCGTAAGATAGGTTTCGATTTTTTGCTTTTCAAATAACAGGATGTTCTTTATGGTATCGGCTTTTTTGCTGTTCATGCGAAATGAAGGCGCACTTACACTTAAAGCCGCTACAATTTGTTTGTTTACGCGCAGGGGAGTGGCAAAACAAGTTAAGTAATTTGAGGATTCTTCATTTTCCGTAGCGATTTGTGTATTTCGGATTTCGTGCAGCTCTTTTTCCAAACGTACAAAAGAAGTAATGGTATGTTCCGTTAATGCCTTTAATCCATAAGGATAAAGTTTCTTGACTTCTTCAATGGAATGATCGCTCAGAAGGGCTTTTCCCAAAGCCGTGCAGTAGGCTGGCAGCCGTTTTCCCACATGGGACATTAAGCGGATGGCTTCTTTATTGTCAATCTTTGCGATATACAGGACTTCTCCCTTGTCGAGAATCCCCAACTGACAAATTTCGTCCACTTGTTCTACCACAGAACTCATTTCTTCACGAATAAACTGCATAATGGTTCGGTCATTCGTATAGGATTCTCCTACACAGAAGGCACTGATTCCAATACGGTATTTTCCACTGGCAGAATCCTGTAAGATGAATTTCCTCTGGCAGAGAGTCCGGACAACAGGAAACAGAGTGCCTTTGGCTGCATGAATGTTTTCGGCAATTTCAGAGAGGGTGAAGCCTTCCGAATTGGCCGCCAGCAGTTCCAAGATATCCAGTACTCGCGCGGTAGGTCGATGAATCTGGAATTGGCTTGATTCAACCATCATGTTGCCTCCTTTTCGAGAAAGAGTTCGTATATTCGTACGCAAATTTATTATACCATGTTTTGTCTGCTTTTCTCCTCTTTTTGTGAAGAAGAAAAAGAAAAAATTCGTAAATCAAGTTGACGTTTGAAAATGCGAATGGTATGATGACGCCATAAAGTTTGTATATACAAATTAAGACGAGAATACGAATAAACAAATAGGGAGAGTACAAGTTATGGAAATTTTGCAGAATGTTAGGAAAGTACCTGCGGGAATGATGGTCGTTCCAATGGTCCTTGGTTCTCTGATCAATACGTTTGTACCGGAAATTGTGAAAATTGGGTCTTTTACAACAGCTACCTTTACCAGCGCAGGGACAGCAACTGCTATTGGTATCCAGCTCTTTTGCCTGGGTACTACGCTTCAATTAAGTGATATGCCAAAAGTCTTGAAGCGCGGAGGACTGCTGTTGATTGCTAAATTTATTATCGGAGCTGCGATCGGCATTGCAATTGGCATGCTTTGTGGCAAGGCGGGATTTTTGGGATTGACGACCCTGGCGGTGATTAGTGCCGTCACGAATTCCAATGGATCCGTTTATCTGGCTTTAATGACGGAATATGGAGATGAAACGGATTGTGCCAGCATGGCATTGCTTTCCATTAACGATGGACCGTTCCTGACGTTGGTTGCCATGGGGGCTTCCGGGCTGGCCAATATCCCTCTTGTGGCTTTAGTGGCTGCTGTAGGCCCCTTGCTGATGGGGATGATCCTGGGAAATTTAGATAAGGAGATTCCAAAGTTTGTGGCTCCGGCAGGGACGATTTTGATTCCCTTTGTTGGTTTTTGCTTGGGTGCAGGGATAAAATTAACAAATCTGGTCAAAGGTGGATTTGGTGGGATTTTACTTGGGTTGATTTGCTGCTTAGTAGGAGGAATCTTTATTGTGGCCTGTGAACGTTTCATTGGGCACAGACCAGGATATGCGGCATGGGGCGTTTCTACCACGGCCGGCAATGCTGTGGCCGTCCCTGCAGCTGTTGCGCTGATTGATCCGGCCTGGGCTCCCTATGAATCTGTTGCGACGGCTCAAGTAGCTGCGGCTGCAGTGGTGACTGCCATTATGGTACCTTTTATTACTTCCTGGTGGGCCAAAAAGTACGGATGCCCCAAATATCCACTGGCCGGGCAGGACTTCGGTAAAGAAAATGTTATTTAAGAGGAGAGGAAAAGTATGGTAAACGCAGTTGTTATTGATGCGAAGGACAACGTGGCTGTGGCGATCGAACCGTTAAAAAAAGGCTCAAAGGCCAATATCCGGTTCCAAAATGGAAAAGAAGAATCATTGGCGGTTACGCAGGATATCCCGATTTATCATAAATTTGCCATCCGCGATATTCCACAGGCCCAGCCGGTTGTGAAATATGGTGAGCATATTGGCATTGCATCCTGCGATATCCATCAAGGGGACTATGTACATGTCCACAATGTGGGCAGCCATAGGGAAAATCTGGAAGCGGAAGTTTAAAAGGAGGAAAGCAATGATGCAAACATTTCATGGATATAAAAGACCTGATGGACGGGTTGGAATCCGAAACTATGTTTTGATTTTGCCGGCCAGTGTCTGTGCCTCTGATACAGCACGCCTGGTGGCACAAAATGTGAAGGGAGCCGTAACGTTCAACAATCAGCTGGGCTGTTCTCAGGTACCCAGTGATCAGCAGCTGACCATGGATGTTATGGCGGGGTATGCGGCCAATCCCAATGTTTATGCCACTGTTGTGATTTCTCTGGGCTGTGAAAACTGCCAGATGGATCTGGTGGTCGATGCAATTAAGCAAAGAACCAATAAGCCCCTGGCGACTTTTATCATCCAGGAAAACGGAGGAACCATTAAAACCGTAGAGAGAGCAACCCGTGCTGCGAAAGAGTTTGTCCAGGAAGCTTCCTTGCTGCAGAAAGAGGAATTCCCCCTGTCTGAACTGATTTTAGGGACAGAATGCGGAGGCTCCGATCCCACCAGCGGTCTGGCATCCAATGTCCTGATTGGGGAAGCCAGTGACCGGATCGTAGATTTGGGAGGCACGTCCATCTTATCAGAGACCACGGAGTTGATCGGGGGCGAACATATTCTGGCCCGGAGAGCGAAGACTCCTGAAGTCAAAGAGAGAATTTTTGAGATCGTCCATCGGTATGAAAAAGCCCTGCAGCTTGTGGGGGAAGAAGTCCGGGAAGGGAATCCTTCTCCTGGGAATAAAGCGGGGGGAATCACCACTCTTGAAGAAAAATCCCTGGGCTGCATCCATAAATCCGGACACCGCCAATTTACCGAAGTCTATGATTACGCTAAACAGGTAGAGAGCAAAAAGGGCCTGGTGATTATGGATACCCCCGGGAATGATCCTTCTTCCGTGGCGGCCATGGTTGCCGGCGGTGCACAAATCGTTGTCTTTTCTACGGGACGGGGAACGCCTACCGGAAATCCCCTGGCGCCTGTGATCAAAATTACCGCCAATAAGATTACCTACAGGAACATGGAAGACAATATCGATATTGATGCCAGCCCATTGATTTATGGAACCAAAACGCTGGAGGAGATGGGAGACGAAATTCTGAAAGAAATCCAGGAAGTGGCAGATGGAAAGTATACTAAAGCGGAATCTCTTGGGTATACGGAAATGGCTATCGCCAGAGTCTGCAATTTCGTGTGATTGCCGAGGAATCATTTCGTGGCAGCAATTCAAAAGAAGGGACAAGTGATTGGGATGAAGAAAGCAGAAATTTTAACGCCGGTGGTAACCGCTTTTGATGCAAAGGGAAATATTGATGTAACCGCAAACCAGAAAATTTATGAATACCTGATCGGAAAGGGTATTGATGGCCTTGTGGTCATGGGGAGTACGGGCGAGTTCTTCAGCATGACGAAAGAACAAAAAAAGCAGCTGATCGATGTTGCCTGCCAATATGCGGATAAGACGAAAGTCTTGATCGGTACAGGCGGGATGGTGGCCGATGAAACGGTCGAACTGTCCAATTATGCCCTGGCAAAAGGCGCCCATGCAGTGATGATTGTCAGCCCGTATTATTTCAAATTCTCCCAGGAGACTCTGGAAACCTATTATGGAAATCTGGCCAGCCAGATCAATGGGAACATTTATATTTATAATTTCCCGGCACGTACGGGCTATGATGTCTCTCCGGAAGTGACGCTGCGGCTGGCGAGAAAACATGCCAACATCGTGGGGTATAAAGATACTGTGACAGAAATGGGCCATACACGGAAATTAATCGATTTGCTGCGGCCGGAATTCCCAGATTTTGTCGTTCTTTCCGGCTTTGAGGAATTTATGGCGCATAATGTGATCAGCGGCGGAAACGGGTGTATTGGGGGTCTGTCCAACGTTTGTCCGGAACTGTTCCATGGATTGGCTCAGGCGTTAAATGAAAAGAAATTTGATGAAATCATCAAGTATCAGAAAATTGTGGACCAGGCAATGGAACTTTATGAAATCGGGGATCCATTCATTCCCATTTTAAAAGAAGCCATGGTCCAGAAGGGAATTCTGACAAACAATTGGTGTACGGTTCCCATGCCAAAAGTAACGGCTGATCAGTGTGAAAAAGTGAGGGTATGGCTGAAAAAAATGCCTTTTTGATTAAGAAATGCAGGTCCAAATATAGTTCTGTTTTGGTAAATTAAATATGAAAACAAGAGTGTGAGGAGAATACCCACACTCTTGTTTTTATTTTACAAGCATTTAGAAAAAAGAAAATTTCATGTATTTATACAAAGAAAAAAATAATTTCGTAAAATCCAGGCTGATTTGTACTGAAACTGGTAAAACACGAACAATAAATTTACTATAATAAAAATAGTTCGAAAATATATTGAACTTTTCCTTATGCAGTGCTAAACTTGTACACAATCCAACCAGTTCTCTACCGTAATAAAGAAAAACTGGAAGGCGCGGAAACAGACAGCGCAGGATGGAAGCAAAGTGTGGTCTGAATGGGTCAAAAGGGGAGGGGTATGTATGATTCCGAAGATTGCGGCGTTGAACGGGGGAACACTGGATTCCCTGGTGCTCAGTGTTTCTTTGCTGGGCATTCTGCTGATTGTGGGCACCATGGTCCGCCTGAAAGTGGGCCTTCTGCGCAAATATCATGTACCGGCCTCTTTGGTGGCCGGGCTGATCGGGTTGGCATTGGGGCCTTTTTTCCTGGGTGTCATTCCCAAGGAAATCACGTCTTCCTGGGCCGGATTTGCCGGACGGCTCATCACTTTTGTGTTTGCTCCCATGCTGATGTTCAACAGTGTCCGCAGCGGTAAGGGAACTGTGAAAAAAGTGGCCAGTACCATTTCCTTCGGATGGATGGTTTCTCTGGCACAATATGCTATCCCCATGCTTCTCAGTGCCCTGATCCTGATTCCGCTGTTCCATGTGGATCCGCTGTTCAGTGTCATTGTGGAAGAAGGCTGGCTAGGCGGTCATGGTACGGCTGGGGGCATGGCCCAGGTGTTTGAAGAACTGGGATGGGCGGACGGTGCCTCTCTTTCCATTACTTCTGCTACAGTTGGACTGATCTGGGGCATCCTCAGTGGCATGATCCTGATCAATATTGCCGTACGGAAAGGCTGGACCCATTATTTCCACGATAAGGCATCTCTGAAAGCGGAAGCCACTGAAGTCTATCCGGAAGAGGAACGGCCGGCAGTGGGGCGGGCCACCATTGAAAATGGGGTCATCGATCCTTTGGCTTTCCATTTTGCCATTCTTTGTGTGGCTGTTTATCTGGGCTGGATCGGGAAAAAACTGATCGACACCTATCTGCATATTTCCATTACTTGGTATGTTACAGCCCTGTTTGCTGGTCTGCTGATGCGGAAAGTCATGAACCACTCGCCCTGGAAGGATTGCCTGGACCGGGGCATCATGAGCCGGATTCAGGGCATTTGCCTGGAGCTGCTGGTTACCGGAGCTGTGGCGTCTGTGAATATTCCAGTGGTTGTAAAATTTGCCGTGCCGCTGATCATCCAGCAGGGTGTGATGATGGCAGTGATGTTCTTCGGCCATATCTGGTATGTGCGGCACTTCTACGGAGAAGACTGGTTTGAATACAATATGCTCCACTATGGAGAAGCCACCGGGGTGTTTGCCACAGGCATGCTGCTGCTGAAGACCTGTGATCCGGAACTGAAATCCAATGCACTGGAAATCCTGGCACTCTCCAGTCCCTTCAGTGACTGGGCCATCGGCGGCGGAGTATTGACCGCCATGATGCCCTACTGGGTGATGAAATACGGATACATCAACTGTACCATTGCTACCACGGCTCTGGCACTGGTTCTGGCTTTTGTCCCCAAAGTCCTGGGTACCTGGCATCCTTTTGCAGAATATGCACCTGAAAAAGCCAAGGCTCCGGAAGGGATTGCTGTGGCGGCCATGGCCAAGAACTGAAAGCTTGTCCTGATTTGATCCAGAACTGCATAGAGGGGGAAAAAACGTATGTGTACAGCAGAAAAAGAGAATGAACTTGCAGAAGCATCCCGTATCCTGGAACATCCGATCCTGGGAGAACAGAACATCGGAAAGAAAATCGTGGAATTCACTTTTGACGGAAAGACTCTGAAAGGGTATGAGGGCGAGCCCATTGCAGCCGCCCTGAAGGCTGCCGGGATCCAGATCCACCGGTATACCCAGAAAAAGCACAAGCCCCGGGGCATCTTCTGTGCCATTGGCCGCTGTACGGACTGTGTCATGATTGTGGACGGCAAACCCAATATCCGTACCTGCATGACGCCGCTGAAGGCGGGAATGGACGTGAAGACCCAGTATGGAGTCAGTCCGCTGCCTTTCAATCAGCAGAAATGAGGCTGCAGGGTTTACAGGAAAATTCGGATTCAGCAGATGGGAGAGATGAAGATGCAAATGACACGATATGATCTGGTGATTGTAGGCGCTGGTCCTTCTGGTCTGTCCGCTGCCATCGAAGCAGCCAAAAAGGGCTTGGATGTGGTTGTTCTGGATGAAAATGCACGGCCTGGGGGACAGCTTTTCAAACAGATCCATAAATTTTTTGGGTCCAAGGAACACAAAGCCAAGATCCGGGGCTTCCGGATCGGGGAAGAACTGCTGAAAGAAGCAGATGCCCTGGGTGTCCAGGTAAAACTCAATGCCACGGTAATCGGTCTGTACCGGGACAAAGAAGTGGTCTATCGGATGGATGATGCCATCCATCATATTAAAGGGGACACGGTAATCATTGCCACTGGAGCTTCGGAAAACATGGTTCCTTTTGATGGCTGGACCCTTCCGGGAGTCATGGGGGCCGGTGCAGCCCAGACCATGATGAATCTGTATGGAGTACGTCCGGGAAAAAGAATCCTGATGCTGGGGTCCGGCAATGTGGGACTGGTGGTCAGCTTCCAGCTGCTCCAGGCAGGCTGCGAAGTGGTGGCTCTGGTGGATGCGGCACCTAAAATCGGCGGCTACGGTGTCCATGCAGCCAAGGTGGCCCGGACTGGGGTTCCCTTCTATACCAGTCACACCATCCTGAAGGCGGAAGGCAAGGAACATGTGACAGGGGTGACCATTGCGGAAGTGGACAGCCATTTCCAGTTCATTCCCGGAACGGAGAAACATTTCGATGTAGATACCATCTGTGTGGCCGTTGGGCTGTCTCCCATGTCCCAGCTGTTGAAAATGGCGGGCTGTGAGATGGAAGACAATCCAAAACGGGGCGGCCAGGTTCCCATCTGTGATGAATATGGACGGACTTCCATTCCCGGTCTGTTTGTGGCAGGAGATGTATCCGGTATCGAAGAAGCCAGTTCGGCCATGATCGAAGGCCGGATGGCCGGAGAATTGGCGGCGGAATACTTGGGGTACACTACGGAAAAGGAAGAGACGGAAAGTCTGGAAGGGCTGGACAAAGCCCTGGATGGACTGCGGCAGGGAATGTTCGCTCCCAGGAACCGGGGCAAGACCATTACCGAAACGGAAGAAGGCATCCCCATTTCCACTACTTTATTGAAGAAAGGGTATGTGACTGACGAGGAAATCACCCGCTTCCCTGGGGTAACGGAAAAAGAGGAGATCCATCCGGTAATCGAATGTACCCAGAATATTCCCTGCAATCCCTGTCAGGATGTATGTCCCAACCACTGTATCAAGGTGGGAGACAACATTACGGCTCTTCCCTGTCTCAGTGCAGAAAAACGCTGTACGGGATGCGGCCTTTGTGTGGCCAGCTGTCCTGGTCAGGCCATTTTTCTGCTGAAGGAAGACAAGTCCGAGGGAACTGCGGAAATCACTCTTCCCTATGAATTCCTGCCTTTGCCCAAGAGCGGGGATAAAGGGATGGCTTTGGGCAGAAACGGGGAAACAGTCTGCACGGCGGAAGTGGTTGCCGTAAAGAGCAGCCCTGCCTATGACAAGACCAGTCTTCTGACCATGAAAGTCCCTCTGGAATATGCCATGAAGGCACGGTTCTTCAAAAAGGCGTAACGGACGGAGATCAACCGGAACAGGAAAGGACTGACAGGATATGGGAAAAATCATTGATCGTTCCAGAGATATTGGAGAATTTGTTCCGCAGCCGGATGATGACATGATTATCTGCCGCTGTGAAGAAGTCACCAAGGGAGAAATCCGGCGGGCCGTCCATGAAGGACTGTATACCATTACAGAAGTGCGGCGGTTCCTGCGCTGCGGCATGGGGCTGTGTCAGGGCCAGACCTGCGCCAAGCTGGTTAAAGGCATCATAGCCAGAGAACTGGGAGTCAGCCCGGCAGAGCTGGAACCGGCCACCAGCCGGGCTCCCATGCGTCCTCTTGAAATGGAAGTCTTTGCACGGGAAACAGGGGAGGCGGAAAAATGATGAGTACGGCAGATGTAATCATTGTGGGAGCCGGCATTGTGGGAAATTCCACGGCCTACTATCTGGCTAAACGAGGATGCAGTGTCATAGTCCTGGAAGGGGACAAAAATGTGGGAAACGGTGCGTCTTCCCGAAACGGAGGGGGCGTCCGCCAGTCCGGACGGGATGCCAGGGAACTGCCTCTCATGCAGTATGGAGTGAAGAATATCTGGCCTCATATTTCTGAAGAACTGGGATATGACTGCGAATATCATCAGGATGGGAACCTGCGGCTGGGGAAAACGGAAAAACATCTCCAGATCCTGAAAAAACTGGCAGATTCCGCCTGTGCCTGCGGTGTGGATGTAAAAATGATTGACGGAGATGAAGTACGGGCCATCAATCCGTATCTTTCCGAAGAAGTCATTGGAGCCAGCTGGTGTCCTACTGATGGACATGCCAATCCCCTGTCTACCACACTGGCCTTTTATATGGCGTCCAGAAGATTGGGGGTCCGGTATTACAGTGGAGATAAAGCAATTCAATTGAGGAAAATCAAGGGACATATCCGTCAGGTGATTACGGAAAGCGGAGCTGTCTATGAAGGGGATACAGTGCTCCTGGCCGCTGGATACGGAAGCCGGGCCCTGGCTGCCACTGTAGGCATTGATGTCCCCATTGAAGTGAATATCATCGAAGCTCTGGTCACGGAAGCGGAGCCTCATATGTTCAATCAGATGCTGGGGACGGCCGAAGCGGATTTTTACGGACATCAGACCAATCATGGATCCTTTGTATTCGGTGGAGACTGCGGGTTGGAAGGGTTTACGGAAGACCCCATAGACCGCCCCAACTCCAAGAGCAACTGCAGTATTACCGCTCCCTGTGTCTGCCGGGGCATCATGAAATATTTTCCGGATCTGGCCAAAGCCAAAATCGTCCGGACCTGGGCCGGAGAAGAAGACAAATGTGTGGACCTGGTTCCGGTACTGGGGAACGTGGAAGAAGTCCCCGGTCTGATGCTGGCCTGCGGATTTACCGGCCATGGCTTTGGCATCGGCCCGGCAGTGGGCAATCAGCTGGCAGAGCTGGTTACGGAAAACAAGACCGAAGTGGATCTGTCCGCTCTCCATTACAACCGGTTCGTGGCGAAGATCTGAAGAAATGCTTTACAAAGTGTGCAGCATGGAAGTTGGCTGCACACTTCTTTGTTGGCAGTGATTTCTTCAAATGGCGGTTTCCTGTTCTGGCAGAGTCTCTTTCCATGACTGTCGGTACCCGTTATAATAAAATCGACAGTGACGAAAGGAAGGGACCCGTTATGGAACAGAAAAAAGGGACTGCAGGAAAACTTTCTTACAAGGATATTGCCTATGACCGGATCAAGGATGCCATTTTATTCAACCGTTTCCGGATTGGCGCCATTTATTCTCAGGAAAGCTTGTGCCGGGAACTGGGTATCAGCAAAACACCTCTGCGGGAAGCTCTGTTGGAACTCCAGACTGATGGGTATGTGACGTTCTGCCGGGGCAGAGGAGTACTGATCCAGCCGGTATCCTTTGAAAAAGCCCATGATATCCTGGAAGCACGGATGACCATGGAACCCATCTGCGCCCAGCTGGCAGCCCAGCGGGCCAATGAAGAAGACCGGCAGGCAATGGACAGCCTGCTGACTTCTCTTCAGGAAGGCCTTCCTTCAGAAGATGGGCAACGGCTGTACCGAATCGACCACAGCTTTCATCGGGCTGTAATACAGTCTGCCCACAACGAAATCTTTTTCCGGTTCCTGGATGTGGTATTGGACCATTATCTCCGGTTTGAAGTGAAGAGCGTCTACAACAATTCCATTGATGCCCGAAAAGTGTATGCGGAGCACCGAAAAGTCTATGAGGCCATTGCAGAGAAAGATGAAAAGAAAGCCTATAAGGCTATGGAGACCCATCTGAAGAACTCTTTTGCCAGGACTTTGCCGGAATATTGGAAGAAGTAATATATTACTTTAGAATAAATTAATGTGACAAAAACTATTGAAAATTAAAGGGAAATCAGATATACTGAAAGAAAATAAAGAAAAAAATACCGAATATATTCTGCTGCAGAGGATAAGAAATATATTTCTTGAAGTGGAAACAAGATAGCCATCAACATATTTCCTAAAGCCGGATGTTTCAGTCTGTCTTCGTGCAGGCTGCTGCAATCATATTTTTTAAGGGAGGGATTTTTATGTTGGTGGCAATCTGGGTCATTACCTTTTGCCTGATCATCGGCATCGGTGTGTATGCTGGTTCCAGCATCAAAGCGGCCAGTCAGTGGTCCGGAGGTGACCGTACTCTGGGAGCCTGGTCTTTGGGGTGCGTTTTTGCGGCCTGGCAGATTGGCGGTATGGCAATAGTGGGAGCTGCTCAAAATGGATACAACCTGGGCATTTCAGGTGCCTGGTACTCCATTGCGGGCAGTTTTTATTTTATCTTCCTGGCCTTCTTCGCCAAACTGATCCGGGAAAACCTGCCCAGTGAATCCGTGCCGGAATATCTGCAGCTGAAATTTGGACAGAAGACGGCCCGGCTGTATTCTTACGCCTGGATCGTTTACGGGTTCCTGTACATTCCTATCCAGCTGAAGACGGTTTCCAGTATTGTGCAGATCGTACTGCCGGGGCTGAGCGTCAGCTGGGCCATGCTGATCGGGGTAACCATTGCGGTGGTCTACACCAGCTTTTCCGGTATGCGGGGTGCCTCTGCCGTAGGCCGGGTGGTCTGCATCGGGACTTATATCCTGCTGATGGCATTTGTCTTCACCACGCTGCCCAAATTCGGGAACTACAGCGGCCTCTTGGCCAAACTGCCGGCCCAGTATGCCTCCTGGCACAACATGCCCACCCATCGGATTATTGCCTGGATCGTAGGCGGGTGCATCAGTACGGCGGTGATGCAGTCCGTACTCCAGCCTCTGCTGTCGGCAAAATCTCCTGAAGCGGCCCGGACCGGGTCCATCCTGGGGTATGTGATTGCTGCGCCCATCTGCGTTCTGACGGCTATTTGCGGTATGTTCTCCAAGGCTTCCGGCGCTGATCTGGGGAATGGGACCACAGCTTTTGCCTATGCCATCAAAGCGTTCAGCAGCCCGTTGTTCGCTGGTGTGGTCTTTGCCTTCGCAACTATGATCATTGCGGCCACCATGGCCACCATGATGTTGGCCACTGGGACCATCATCACCAATGTGTACAAGACGGAAATCAATCCCCAGGCGGATGATGCCAAGGTGCTGAAGATTTCCAAGTGGATCACCTTTATCTTTGCTTACCTGACCCTGCTGCCGGCCAACCTGATTCCCAGCAATGCGCTGACCAACCTGTTCCTGACTCTGCAGCATGTGGCTGCGGCACCGGTAAGCTTTTCCATCCTGGCAGGGATCATGTGGAAGAAGATTACTCCTCAGGGGGCTTTCTGGAGCATGCTCTGCGGGATGATCGTGGGGGTTGCCTGGATGCTCCTGAAACTGACGGATATGCTGGAAGCGGTGTATCCTGTGGTAATCGTAACGTATTCTGTGGGGATCATCGTGTCTCTGATGACTGGAAAGAAGGAAGCAGCATGACTCAGACAAAAAAAGAAATCTATATGTGGCCTTCCTACTGGAGCCGTCCGGTGGCTCATGGATCCTGTGGTGCCATCAGCAGCAACAGCGTCTATGCCACCCGGGCGGGATTGGAAATCCTGAAAAAAGGCGGCAATGCCTTTGATGCGGCGGTGGCTGTATCACTGGCCCTTTCCGTAGTGGAACCCCATCATTCCGGATTGGGAGGCGGGTGCTTTTCTCTGCTGTACGTGGCCAAAGAAAATAAATTCGTTGCCCTGGACGGACGGGGAATCGCTCCCAAGGCGGCCGGCCCGGATCTGTTCATCAAAGATGGAGAAGTCCAGGATGAATGGAAGGATCTGGGAGGTCAATCGGTGGCTGTTCCCGGACTGCTGCGGACTTTGGAAGAAGTACTGGAAAAATACGGAACCCTGACCTGGAAGGATGTGGCAGCACCGGCCATCCGTTTGGCGGAAGAAGGCTTTGGTACAGGATATACGGAATCTCTGACCATGGAGGACGATTCTGTCCGCCGGAAACGGAGACTTTCCGCCGCTTTCCGGAAACTGTATCTGAAGCCGGACGGCAGCCAGTACCGGTTTGGAGAAAAACAGACCAATCCGGAAATCGGAAAGCTGTTGGAACAGGTAGCAGAAAAAGGGGCTGATGCTTTTTATACTGGCAGCACAGCCCAACAGATGGTGGATCTGATCAATGCAAGGGGCGGCTGTTTTGTCCTGGAAGATTTCACGGAATACCGGCCCAAATACCGCCAGGTGCTCCATACCTCCTATCATGGGACGGATGTGGTGTCCTTCGGCCCGCCCAGCGGCGGCTGTGCCGTACTGGAAATGCTGAATATCCTGGAAACCAGAGATGTAAGGAAAACCGGGCAGAATACAGCGGCTACCATCCATGCACTGGCAGAAGCCATGAAACTGGGGTTTGCTGACCGGAGCCAGGCTCTGGGGGACCCGGACTTTGTCCAAGTGGATACAGACCGGCTGGTGAGCAAAAAATTTGCGGAAGAAAGAGCAGCTTTTATGACAGAAGAAGCCGGAGAATTTGCAGCAGCAGAGAATATCGCCGCCAAAGACTATCCCGGGAATACCTCCCATTTTGTGGTCATGGATAAAGAAGGAAATGCCTTTTCTCAGACCCAGACCGTCCGTGACTGGTTCGGCTGCGGCATTGTGGTGGATGGCTTGGGATTCGTTCTGAACAATGCCATGAGCGATTTTTCGGCGGAAGCAGGTGCCATTACCAGCCAGGGGCTCAGCTATGGCATGGCCAACAGCATTGCCGGCGGGAAGACCCCACTCTCCAGCATGGCTCCCACCATGGTGTGCCGGGATGGAAAACCTTTCCTGGCCATCGGAGCGGCAGGGGGCCCCAGAATCATCACCGGGATTGTCCAGGGAATTGTCAACGGAGTGGATTTTGGCCTGACACCGGAGCGGTTGGTAGGCCTTCCTTACATCCACTGTCAGACCCGGAAACAGGGCCTGGAAGTGGAACTGGGGGTTTCGGAGGATACCCTGGACCTACTGCGGAAACGGGGTCATACCATTGTGAAGGTCCCCAGGGATCAGGCCATGAGCACCATGCTCAACAGCGTCATGTGCCGGGATGGAGAATATTATGCAGCCGGTACCCAGCGGGTGGACGGCTGCGGAGGAGCTTTGCTGCCGGATGGTCATGTGGTGTTGGAGGGCGTAAGCCAGGAGTAGAGACGGAAGACAACACTGATGATTCAAAAGGGTGCCGCATATTTCAAAGCAGCACCCTTTCCAAGTCTTATTATAATAATTAAGAGGAACAGACGGTATATTTACTTTCAGTCGTTATTTTTAAACCCATATACCCTGCAGGGATTTTCTACTAATGCAAGATGGAGAGCCTTTTCATCCGTAAAAAAACAAGGGCAGAGGTTCAAGTGCCCTTGTTTTTCTTTTTTATTTAAAACACAATCCGTCAATTCCGATGGAGCCGTCTTCTGTCAGAACACCGCCGCCGCCGTCTACCCGGTTGGTCCCGGCTGGATAGAACAGACCGTCTTTGTACATGATGCCGTTGGGCATGCAGGACATGACGCCTACATTGGGGGGCATAATGACTTTGTGTCCTTTCTTTTCCAGAAGAGCAACCGTGTCAGGAGAAAAACCGTCTTCCAGTTCCAGCCCCTGTTCCTTTGTGAGACAGCACATGAAGGGAGTGCGGACAGCCGGTTCCATCATCCTGCCATATTCCAGGGTGTTGAGAATCATTTGGAGCACGCTGGTGATGATCCGGGGACCGCCGGCGCAGCCTACGGCCAGTACAGGCTTCCCTGCTTTGAATACAAGGGTGGGGCACATGCTGGACAGAGGTGTCTTTCCAGGCTGGACGGAGTTGGCTTCTCCATAGGCCAAGCCCTGGGTGGTCCGGACCCCGGCCTTGGGACTGAAATCAGCCATGGCATTGTTCATGATAAAGCCCCGATGGGGAATCACTACTCCGCAGCCCCACCAGTTGCGGATGGTCTGGGTCTGGGCAAATACGTTTCCGTACCGGTCCATAATGGAAAAACTGGTGGTACAGCCCGGATAGGATTTTGCCTCAATGCCTTCAGTGGGAGCGAATTCCTGGGCTTGGTCCATATCGATCTTTTTGGCCAGTTGGGCAGCATATTCTTTGGAAAGCAGTTTGTCCAGCTGGATCTTCACAAAGTCGGGATCGCCCATTGCCACGGAGCGGTCTGCAAACATCATCTTCATGGTCTCAGCAATTACATGGGTGGCAGCCGCTGAATGGTATCCCATGGCTTTCAGATCAAAATTTTCCAGGATATTCAGCATCTGGATTACGTGGGTGCCGCCGGAGGATGGAGGTGCCATAGAGATGATGTCATATCCCCGGAAGGTCCCCCGTACAGGCGTACGGGCCTTGGGACGGCAGTTGACCAGGTCATCTTTGACCATAACGCCTTTGTTTTTCTGCACATAATGGATGATTTCATCAGCGATGGGCCCGGTGTAAAACCAGTCAACGCCTTTTTGGGCAACCTGTTCCATGGTGTCGGCCAGATCCGGGTTGGTGATTTTTTCTCCATAGATCCGGGGCTTCCCATTGTGGAGATAGTACTTACTGAACCCTTCATAGGCATCCCGGTTGTGTTCCGCTTCCGGAGTATCGGAGATCCGGGCATAGGGGAAACCGCAACAGAATCCTTTTCGAGCCAGATTGATAGCCGGTGCGGAGACTTCTTCCCAGCTCATGGTCCCATACTTTTGCAGGATCCCATCCAGGGCCCGGTAAAGAGCCGGGACAGCGGTGGAACGGCCGGAGAATTCAGTCAGGCTCAGATCCACATTACCGTCGGCATCCAGGAACATATCCTCAGAAGCATGTATGGGGGCTACTCCCCGAGCATCACAGCAGTAGAACCGGTTGCTGCCCTTATGGTAGAAAACGTAGAAACAGCCACCGCCAATGCCGGAGTGGTAGGGACCGACAAGCCCAAGGGTCAGAGAAACGGCACAGGCTGCATCAAATACATTGCCGCCTTTTTTCAGGATCTCCAGTCCGGCGGCGGTGGCATAGGGACTGTTGGAGGAAACGGCGCCCTGGTTCCCATAGGGATAGGGCCGATAATAGAAGATATCATTCAGCTGATAGCCAAGATAAGGATGATTGGGCATAAGAAAGACCTCCTTCAGAAAACAGAACAGTCAGTGCGCACTGCTTTTTGTTGCCACATAACCAACCAGATAACTGACAGCAATGGTGGGATACACCACATTGATCCTACCGTTCAGACCGGCGAAAATCCAGAACAGGGCAATGATAATACCGGAAAAAATGCTCAGCAGAGAAGCCTTGGCTGTAACCTTATCCCAGAACAGGCCAGCGATGACAGTAAAACTGAAGGGCGCATAGACCAGGTAGTTCAGGGTCAGGAACATATTGACCATTTGAGCAGAGGGAATCAGGAAACCTACGGCCAGGGAGATGTAGGCAACGGCGATGGTGCCCCAGCGGGATACTTTCAGGACTGTCGTATCGGATGCCTGGGGATTGATTTGTTTGGAATACACATTGGAAATGACCGTGCCGGTGGCCATCATCATGGTGGCCATGGTGGCAGCGACAATCATGGTAATGACGGCGAAGATGATCCCTGCCACCAACGGCTGGGACAAGTGAGCGATACTCCAGGCAAAGGCACTGGCCCCGTCTCCCAAGGCACTGGTGTTGGCTTTGGCCATCATGCCGATAATGGCGGTAAGAATGCAGATGGGAGCGGCAATCACATACCCCAGGATGCAGCCCCAGGTGGCTGCATGGTCGCTTCGTGCAGCAAACATGGGTTGCAGGGCCGCTTGGCTGACGATGGTGGTCAGGGCCCCACCCACTGCCCAGGCAACAATCTGCTGGACAGGCATGGCCGTCAGGTTGTTGTAACCAGAGGGAAGACGGGTCAGCAGACCGCTGTAGCCGCCCATGGCATCCAGATTCTGATAGACGAAACCGATCAGGAGCACATAGGTGGCGATGCAGACAATACGTCCGATTATGTCAGAACCTTTCATGCCGGCAAATCCTGTATAGGCTGCTGCAATGGTGACGCCCACAAACATGGCCAGATCAAGGCTGATGCCGGGCAGGACCATCTGGATTACAGAGGCGACGGTCTTCAGCTGGATAGGGACGTAGAGAATCCCAAAGACGATCCAGATATAGGCCTGGACTTTTGAAACAGAAGGACCATAACGGCTTTCCAGGAACACGGGCAGAGAGCTTGCCTTCATGTATTTCCGCATGGGTTTGGCCAGAGCGGCCATCAGAAGGAAATAGACTCCGCCGGCAATGGAGTACCAGCAGCCAGCAATACCCATGGTGTACCCATTTTGAGCGGCACCCACAATGCTCATGCCTCCGATCTGCCAGGCACCTAGCATGGCACCGACAGAGAAAATCCCCATGGAACGGTCACTGCCGTTCCACTGATCGGATTTTGTGATCCGCGTCCCGGCATAGATGCCAAAACCGATGATAAGGAGAAATGTGATGATCCAACTAGCCAGCAGCATGGTGAGACTCCTTTCTTTCTGCATGAAATTTACGGTAGAAATAAGAATAGAAAAGTAAGAAAATAAGCCATTTTACTGATAAATACAATATTTTATTTGCTCTTTTGTTAGTATCGTATTATATTTATGCTATGTTGATATAGGAATTTTCGGAAACTGATTTGGTAAAAATCGGAACTGATCTGCAGGGAACAAGGGGAAGCAATATGGAAGAAACGGAAAAATATGCGAAAATTTTATCGGTACAGCCTTTTTGGGAAGCAGAGAAGAATAATCGATTCATATTGACAGATCCGGAACTTGGAGGTCCGGTGGCTGTGGCTTACGAACTGACAGCAGGACAGGAAACCGATGGGCTGACCAGTGTACCGGGAATCGGACTGCTGGGTATTATGTTCTCTTTGGAAAAGGAGAAACCCCAGGCCATGATCTGCGGGCTGCTGAACAAAAGCAAAAAAGTGCCTCTTTACGGCGTCCATCATACCTTGTGCTGTCAGTTCTTTCCCGGGCAGTTTACCCGTCTTTTTGGAATTCCCAGCCGGGAGGTGACGGATATGGAAGCGCCGTTGGAAGATTTTATCAGGGTGGGGACCGTGCCGGAAGAAATTGCGACGGCAGAAGGGTTTGAAAACCAAATGGCAATCATCAGACGGTTTATTGAAGAGTGGAAAAACCGGAAACTGCGGGACACCAGTGACGGATTGGTCCAGTATCTGATGAAAGATGCCCTGCAGAAGCACGGTTCTCTGCAGATTGCCCAACTGGAAAAAGATACGGGGTACAGTGCCCGCTATCTCCAGCGGGTTATGCTGGAACATGTGGGACTGGCCCCCAAGACCGCACTGAACAACATCCGTTTCCAGAGCGTGCTGCGGCGGCTGTTGGAAAATCCCTTTTGCTCGCTGGCAGAGGCGGCCCAGGCCTGTGGGTATTACGACCAGAGTTATTTTACCAAAGTATTCAAGGAATACATGGGCACGACGCCGGCTGCCTTTGTGAAGCAAATCCAGGAAATGGTCCGGAAAGGGGAACCTGTCAAAAAGTAAGGTGGGTAAGTGGAAAGACAGAGCTGAAAACAATCATAAAGACAAGTATCGTATTTTTTCATTCTCATTTTCTGAATCATGAAAAGAATCAATAGCAGAGCTGAAATAGGGTAAATCAATTGACAGAACAAAATATTCATAATACACTGACAATATATATCTTCGAAAGGATGTGAAGTGGATGTTCAAGAAGTTTGGTCGGATTGCGGCGGTTACAGCATTGTCTTTGGGAATGGCACTGGGCCTGGGATACAGGGCGGAGGCCATGGTAGGCGGCAAACCCGTCATCGGGATTTCCTGGGAAAGTGCGGATCAGGAAAGCGACTATGCTCCCATCAAGAAAATCATTGAAATGGCCGGAGGGATTTCGGTGGAACTGGGGCAGATCAAAAGCTCGGATGTTCAGTATGATAAAAACGGTGCGGTGGACAAGACCTGTCTGGAACCGTCGGGAATGCTGAAACAGAAATATGCGGACAAAATCAAAGACCAGAACTTCGGGAACACCAATATTGCCACCGTGATGCAGGGCATCGATGGGGTATTTGGAACAGGGGGAGAGGATATCAGCCCTTCTCTTTACAAACATCCGGAAAAGGAAAAGAACCATGGGGAAGAGATCAATGCTACCCGGGACATTTCGGATTATACCCTGCAGGCCTACTGCCTGAAAAACAATATCCCTACTTTGAATGTATGCCGCAGTGAACAAATGATGGGCATTGTGTCCGGGGTCAAATTCATGCAGGACATCCCGGATTACTATAAAGCCCACAAGAAATCTTATGATAATCTTCATCGGATGCCTCCAGGAACCCCCAATCGGGATTATACCCGGCACGATGTACGGATCCTTCCCGTACAGTCCCATCTCCGGGCCATTGTAGGGAAAGATGAACTGAAGAACATCTCCTCCTGGCATCATCAGAACATTGAAAGTCTGGCTGGAACGGCGCTGATCCAGACTGCCGAAACTACGGACAATGGGATTTCCCTGATTGAAGGAATCGAGTACCCCGCCAACACCTTCAGTGTGGGACTTCAGTTCCATCCGGAAAATGATCTGACGGAAGTGCTGATCAAAAAGAAGGACAAGGAAAAGTTCTGCGATACGGAAATCTGCATGGGGTTCTTTAAAGCCTTGGTGAAAGCTTCTGCGAAGTAAAAAATAGAGTAACAACGCCCGGTATGCCTGTTTGGCAGACCGGGCGTTGTTCCTTTGCTGGCAGTAAACTCTGCTGGACACCATCTGCCGGGGGCAGATACTTCTGAACTTGTAAAACCCGCAGGCCCGCCCGTCCCGGCCGCCCAGGGGGCATATATTCAAAAAGGAGCTGTTGTGAGCTGCCCCCCAATTGTTAGACCAAAAATCTAACAATTGGGGGGCAGTTTTTTATGGCAAAACACAGCTATGAATTTAAGAAAAAAATAGTACTGGAATATTTGAACAGTGACGAAGGGTGTATTTCTATTTCACGTAAATATGGGATGACAAGCAGTAGCCAGCTGCTAAAGTGGGTTGCTGCTTACAAGGCATTTGGAGATAATGGACTGAAGAGATCCCGCTCTCAAAAAATATACTCTTTCAAAGAAAAACTTTCTGTGGTAGAGTCTTACTTAACAAATGAAATCTCATATCAGGAACTGGCAATTCAAGTAGGAATCAATAATCCATCCATGATTGCCAGATGGGTCAACGAATTCAAGATTGCGGGGCCGGAAGCGTTACGGTCACATAAAAAAGGCAGGAAGAGAACTTTGAAAAAATCTAAAACAAAAAAAAACAGATCCCCAGGTTCAGCAGCCGATGGTCGACATCAGTGTGGAACATGTCCAGGAGTTAGAGGATGAAAATCTTAAACTCCGTATAGAGAATGCTTTTTTAAAAGAACTGAGGAGACTGCGTTTAGAGGACGAAGCAAAAATGAGAGAGTTGCGAAAATCATCTCCAGTCTCCGAAGATCATTCAAATTGAAAGACCTTCTTTCCTATACTCAAATGCCTAAAGCGACCTATATGTACTGGCAGAAACGGTTTGACCGCGTGAATCCAGACCAGGAAGTAGAGGACAAAATACAGGAAATCCGCAGCCAGCATAAAGATTATGGATATCGGCGCATGACCGGTGACTGGGCTGGAAAAGTCCTGTTCAATACAGGCTTCCTTTGCAGGCAGCATAAAAAAGTAACGAGACAGTAAAAACCATCTCGTTACTAAGGTCTAACTTTTTGGGGTCACATCAGGGGACTGGCTGCTTTCACCGTTTTCTTCTGCACGATTTGTCAGGATTTTTGCCTGTGACAGTAATTTCGGAAAATTCTTCCATGATATACTGGACCTGCTGTGGAATCGGAATTTGGCAGGGAGGAGGAATTGCCATGAGTTCACTGGAAGAAATGCTGCAGGGATATGAAATCCCGGAGGTGGTGAAAATCCGGACCATCTTTGACCGGACACGGTTGGAAAATCCGGAGGAAACTCTGTTGGCACGGCTGCGGGCCAAAAATCTGCCAGTTCTCCCGGGACAGCGGATTGCCATCACAGGGGGAAGCCGGGGAATTGCGGATTATGTGCCTTTGATGCGGGCGGCCGTCCGGTATCTGAAGGAAATGGGTGCCGTGCCTTTTATCGTGCCGGCCATGGGCAGCCACGGGGGTGCAACGGCGGAAGGCCAGGTGGAAGTACTGCGGAATCTGGGGATTACGGAAGAAAGTGTGGGAGCCCCAATCGTTTCCAGTATGGAAGTGGTGGAAATCGCCCGGACGGAACTGGACCTGCCGGTGTACCTGGATAAAAATGCCTGGGAAGCGGATGGTATCCTGCTGTTGAACCGGGTGAAGACCCATACCTCCATTTATGGCCGGTACCAGAGCGGGCTGGTAAAGATGCTGGCCATCGGACTGGCCAAGCATGTGGGGGCCGCCATGACCCACAGCCTGGGTACGGACTACCTGAATGACAACATGGCCCGGGTGGGCCTGACGGCACTGGACCATGCCAAAGTGGTGGGCGGCATTGCCGTCATTGAAAACGGGTATGACCAGCTGGCAGATGTGTATGTGCTGAAAAAAGAAGAAATCAGGGAGGAAGAACCGAAAATTTTGGAACGGGCCAAAGCCATGGTTCCCCGGATCCCTTTTGCACATATGGATGTGCTGATCTGCCGGAAACTGGGAAAGGAAATCTCCGGTACAGGGATGGACCCGGCGGTGGTGGGCCGGCCCATCAACAACCGGCCCAATGTGGGTCCGGATGTAACGGAACTGGGAATCCTGTCTCTCACGGCCAAATCGGAAGGCAACGGGAACGGCATCGGCATGGGAGATTTCATCAGCCGGCGACTGCGGGATGCCGTGGATGAAAAAATGACGGTGGTGAATGCTTTGACTGGCATGAAGCCCTTTACGGCCCGGATCCCGCCTACCATGGATACGGATGAGCTGGTGTTCAAAGCCTGCATCAAGGCAGCGGGACGGATCGCTCCGGAAGATTTGAAACTGTGCATCATCAACAGCAGCGGGGATCTGCGGCATATCTGGGCCACCAGAGCGCTGGCGGAAAATCTGGATCCTCATAAGGGAGAACTGGCCGGAACGTATCAGAAGGTGCATTTTGATGGGTCCGGAACATTGATGCTGGAAGAATAGAAAAGGGGGGTGTGAATTTTTTCACACCCCCTTTACGTATGGTCCCTGATGAATTTTTTGGGGGACTGGCCCAGTTTGCTGGTGAAGGTGCGGATGAAGTGGGTATAGGTCTGGAACCCTACGGCCTTGCCCACTTCTTTTACTTTGCCCCCTTTTTCCAACAGGGAACAGGCCATCTGGAGCCGGTACATGGTCAGATAGCTGCCGATGGTGAACCCGGTATGTTCCCGGAACACCTTGCACAGCCGGGACTTGCTTACATACAGGTGGGCGGACAGATCTTCCAAGGAAATCTCTTCCCGGTAGTGGCTGTGGATGTACTGGAGGATCTGCTGGACCAGGCTGTTGTATTCTCCGGAACCGGGCTGCCGGGCAGGTCCTCTTGCCTGCAGGATCCGGGCAATGGCCAGGACAAAATGGAACAGGAGGAGGTTCTGCTGGATGTCCTGGCCATAGGCATCCGGAGCAGGCTGAAGCAGAGACTCCATCAGACCGCTGATCTGGGCCAGTTCCTGGTGGGTCAGCTGGATGGTCTGTGGGGCGGCCTGGAACAGGGATTTCAGATCCGTCTCCTCCGTGGACAGCCGTTCCAGGACGGAAAGGGGAAACCGGATGGCATACCGGCTGGTGGTTTCGTTGGCACCGCAGAAACCGTGGTGGATTTCAAAGGGGTGGATCAGGAACAGGCTGCCTACATTCAAAGGATACTTCTGTTCCTGGAGAAAAAAATCACCGATATTGTTCAGACTGATGTAAATTTCCAGCTGGTCATGAAGATGGGGACGGGGATTCACATTATGGTCTCCCCAATAGGCATAATAGAGACAGTGTGTCATAATGAGCTTCCTTTTAGCGTAATGGATTCTTTTTTCATGATACGTCAGATGGAAGGATTTGTAAATCAAAGAAAAAGCTGCTGAATCATATCATGATTTTACGCTCGATTGGCAAATCTTCGCCGGATGGACTAAAGGAATTGACGGTAAAATTCTGAATACTCTATGATAACTGGCAGATGGCCCTGCTGATATCCAGCAGGGGTGCCAAAAGGATTTCGTGGAATTTTGCAGAATGCAGAAGGGAGCAGAAAAATGAGTGAGATTACAGTCTGTCTGATCATCGCCGTAGTGACGATGATCCTGTTCATCGGCCGGGTGTTTCCCATGGCTCTGACGTCGGTGCTGTGCGCCCTGGCCATGGGGATCTGTCTGCCCAGTGTGAAGCTGTCCGCCATATACAGCGGCTTCGGGACGGCTCCGGTGTATATGATCGCCGGGATGACCATTGTGGGGGATGCCCTGTTCCAGACAGGGGTGGCCCAGAAAATCGGGATTACCCTGAGCCGGATGAAAATCTTCCAGAATGAACGGGTCTTTACGGTCATGGTGGTTGTGGTGTGCACTCTGATGTCCGCTTTTATGAGTGATTCGGGCTGCATCGCCATGTGGATGCCCATCATTGCAGCAGTGGCAGCCGGGTCCAAGGGAAAGATCCGGTCCAAGATGGTGATCATGCCTGCCGGCATTGCCTGTATCGTAGGGGGCGCTACCACCCTGGTAGGGTCCACCTCCCAGAATACAGCCAACAGCTTCCTGATGCAGGTCCCCGGCTTTGAAGCAGGCATGGGGGTCTTTGACATGACTTCGGTGATGTGGATGGTGGATGCCCTGATGGTCCTGTATTTTGCCACCATTGGCTATACCATCACCAAAAAGACACTGAAGCCTGGCTCTCCCCATTTCGATGACGGGAATATGTTTGCCCAGAGTTCGGAAGAACTGGACAATGTGCCCCAGGCGTCCACCCGGAAGCAGGTGATTTCCGTGTTCACCCTGCTGCTGTGCATCCTGGGCTTCATCCTGTGCGGGTTTGCTCCTTTCAACAAGTATCTGAACATCGCCAATGTGGCCCTGATCGGATCCTCCATCCTGTTTGTGACGAAGACCATCGACTACAAAACCACGCTGAAGAACATCAGCTGGGACGTACTGCTGACGGTAGGTTTCATCGCCACCCTGGGGGTGGCCCTGGAGAAGACCGGAGCCGGGAAACTGATTGCGGAACAGACCCTGGCATTCTTTGGCGGAGAGGATGCTTCCCTGAATGTGATTCTTTGCGTCCTGTTCGTTTTGGGCAGCTTCCTGACCCTGTTCATGTCCAATGTGGCCGTATCCGCCATGCTGGCCCCCATTTATATCCCTCTGGCCCAGCGGATGGGCCTGAGTCCGGTGCCGTTCATCATCCTGATTGCCATTGCGTCTAATATGGCCATTGCAACGCCCATCGGGACGCCGGTGAACATGCAGATTTTGCCGGCAGGGTATAAATTCAGTGATTATGTGAAAATCGGCGGCCCTCTGTGGCTGATCTTCATGATTGCCGTATGTCTGACCGCCAAGGGTATTCTGTTCTGATGGGAGAGATGAAAAATGGAACTGTATGATGCAGTTGTTGTGGGTGCAGGGGTTGTAGGCTGCGCCATTGCCCGGGAACTGTCCCGGTATGATCTGAAAATCCTGGTACTGGAAAAGGAACTGGACGTGGCTACAGGGAATTCCAGCCGGAATACGGGGATGCTCCATGCAGGATTTACTTACAAACTGGGAACCCTCCGGGCCAAATGTTCCGTGGAAGGGAACCAGGAATTCGACCAGGTGTCCCAGGAACTGGGGGTTCCTTTCAAACGGACCGGGAAACTGGTGGTGGGCTTTACGGACCATGACCGGGAAAATATCCTCCGGTTCAAGGCCAATGGGGAAGCCAATGGTGTCAAAGGCATCCGGATGGTGGATCCGGAAGAAATGCACCGGATTGAACCCAATGCAGGAGGAAATTTTGCCATGTACGTGCCGGCTTCCGGCATCCTGGACCCTATGCAATACACTATTGCCCTGGGGGAAAATGCCTGCAAAAACGGGGCGGAGTTTTCCTTTGGCTCCCGGGTTATCGGTATTGAACCCCTGGACGGAGCCCGGCAGCAGCAGGTGCTGGGCCAGGCGGAAAAGGGCAGAGTATACCAGATTACCACCAACCGGGGGATGGTCTGCAGCCGCTGGGTCATCAACAGTGCCGGTGCCTATGCAGTAAGAATCGGTCAGCTGATGGGATATCCGGAAGTGCCCCAGATCGGGACCAAAGGAGAATACTATGTGCTGGACAAAAAAGCAGGAGCCTTTTTGAAGACACCGGTGTACCCGGCTCCCAACGACCGGGGCGGGTTCGTGACTCACGCCACTCCTACGGTGGATGGGAATATCCTGGTGGGACCGGACTGGTACACCACCACCGGACCGGAAGATTATGCCAACCAGCAGCAGAGCCTGGACCGGCTGTTCCAGGATGGCCGGAAGATGTTCAAAAAGATGGAACGGCAGTACTTTATCCGGAACTTTGTGGGTATCCGCTGGCGGAACTGCGATCCGGTAACCAAGGAACCCCTGGATTTCCGGATTATGACGGATCCGTCCATTCCCCATACGGTGAGCCTGGTGGGTATCGAATCTCCTGGGGTGACGGCGGCTCTGCCGCTGGCCCGGCGTGTAGTAGACATTCTGGTGGGAGAAACGGAAAATGAAGGGGGAAAAGTTACCCGGAAACAGGATTTCGATCCAATCCGGAAACCCATCCGCCGCTTTGCTGAAATGAGCCTGGAAGAAAAAGAAGCAGCCATCCGGGAAAACCCTGCTTATGGACAGGTGTTCTGCCGGTGTGAAAATGTTTCCAAGGCAGAAATCCTCCAGGCCATCCACAATCCTCTGGGGGTCCATACCCTGACCGGCATCAAGAACCGGACACGGTCCATGATGGGCCGCTGTCAGGGAGGCTACTGCCAGACCCGGATCACCCAGCTGCTGGAACAGGAACTGGGAACGGCGCCGGAAGATCTCCGGTATCAGCGGGAAGGCGGCTGGCTGTTCACCGGAGAAGTGCGGCCGGAAACCAAAGGGGAGGAATGAAGGATGGAAGGAGCCAATGGAATGAAACAGGAAGAGAAGATCCGGCAGGCGGATGTGGTGATCATCGGCGGCGGACCGGCCGGGCTGGCGGCTGCTGTCCGGCTCTATGACCAGGGGGTCCGGGACATCCTGATCCTGGAACGGGAGCATCAGCTGGGAGGGATCCTGAAACAGTGCATCCACGACGGGTTTGGGCTGACCCGGTTCGGAGAGACTCTCAGCGGGCCGGAATATGCGGACCGGTTCATCCGGGAAGTACAGGACAGGGAAATCCCCTACATTACCGATACCACGGTGATCCAGATCACTCCGGAGCATCGGGTTTACGCCGCTCATGAAACGGGCATGGTGGCGGTCCAGGCCAGAGCCGTGGTGCTGGCCATGGGCTGCCGGGAACGGACCCGGGGAGCCCTGGCCATTCCGGGGACCCGTCCGGCCGGGGTCCTTACGGCCGGTGTGGCCCAGGCCTACATCAATCTCCAGAACCGGATGCCCGGCAAAGAAGTGGTGATCCTGGGATCCGGGGATATCGGCCTGATCATGGCCCGGCGGCTGACCCTGGAAGGGGCTCATGTGAAGGGTGTCTATGAAATCAATCCCATTCCCAGCGGTTTGCCCCGGAACATCGAACAGTGCCTCCATGATTATGATATTCCCCTCTATCTGAGCCATACAGTAACGGATATCCGTGGCCGGGACCGGCTGGAAAGCGTAGTGGTGGCTCAGGTGGATGAACATCTGCGGCCCATTGCCGGGACGGAAGAAGAAATCCCCTGTGATACCCTGATCCTTTCCGTGGGACTGATCCCGGAAAATGAACTGACCCTGGGGGCCGGGGCGGTGCTGGATCCCCATACCCAGGGTGCCCTGGTGGATGAATTCTGCCAGACGACGGTTCCCGGACTGTTTTCTGCCGGCAACGTGCTCCACGTCCATGATCTGGTGGATTTTGTTTCCCTGGAAGCGGAAGGCATGGCGGAGGGAATCCGGCAGTATCTGGAAAATGGACTGCCCGGAGCGGTCATCCCGGTGTGCTGCGGAAAGAATATCGGTCATACGGTTCCTCAGCGGGTCAGTGGACAGACGGGTTTCCGGCTGTCCCTGCGGGTGCGGCAGCCTCAGCGGAATGGCTGTCTGACAGTGAAACAGGGCGGGCAGGTTCTGGTGCGGAAAAAGATTCCCAACGCACTGCCGGCCAATATGATCGAACTGGAGGTTCCCTGCAGTGGGCTTTCTGCAGAAGGAGAAATCGAGGTGAGCCTGGATGAATAAGGAAATGACCTGCATCGTCTGCCCCAACGGATGCACGCTCAAACTGGATTATGAGATCCGGGAAGGAAAACCGGTGCTGGCTAAGGTGACGGGGAATCTGTGCCCCCGGGGACTGGAATATGCCCGGCAGGAACTGCTGGCGCCCAAACGGACCATTGCCAGTTCCGTGCTGGTGGAAGGGGGCGAACTGCCTTTGGTCAGCGTACGGACCCGGGGTGCCATCCCGAAAGAAAAAATCTCTGACGTGATGGAAGAAATCCGGAAATGCCGTGTGAAGGCTCCCATAGCGGCAGGAACGGTGCTGCTGTCCAATGTACTGGGCCTGGGAGCCGATGTGATTGCCACCAAAACGGTGGAAAAGAAATAACCCCATAAGAAAAGGACCTGTCCACAGGAGACGGGCCCTTTTTGTTTACCGGTTGTAACCGGGACTGTGCCGGGAAAATTGTTCTTCCATGGATTTCCCATACTGCCGGGCCAGGTCCAGCAGATACCGGGTGGCTTCCCCCAGGCGGTAGTCTTTCCGCCGTACTACGGAAACGGACCAGGTGGGATTTTCCAACATCCGGAACCAGGCACATTCATTCCGGTGGCTACTGGCCAGTACCCGGGAATGAGGCAGGATGGTGCAGCAGAATCCCCGGCTCACCAGAGTGGCCAGGGCACTGTTCATGGCCGTTTCCAGCATGATGTGGGGGTAAAAGCCGCTTTTTTCGAACATGGGATCGATGACGTCCTGACGCATGGTGGAAGATTTGAAAATCAGAGCAAAGGAATCATCCTTGAACAGCCGGAGATCGATGACCCGGAGAGGCTTTCCGGCGCTGAGGGGAACCGCCCGGGAAGCCAGGGGATGGGACAGGGGAACCCCCAGCAGCAGGTCTTCCTGGTATAGGTCTTCCCGGATCAGGGTGCGTTGGAGCGGGGCCGGAAGCTTTTTGATCAGGACGATGCCCAGATCAAGGGATCCGTGGTTCAGCATGTGATACTGGTCTGCCACAATCTTTTCCACCAGGGAAAAATTGATGTGGGGATAGCGCTGGTGGAACTGCTGATAGATGGCAGTAAAAGCATCGATGCCGTGTTCATGGGTCAGGCCCAGGGAAATCAGGCCGCTGATACTGGTCTGGAGATCGCTGAGCTGGGTCAGCGTATTCCGCCGGATCCGGAGGATTTCCGTGGCACTGTCCACAATGAGCCGACCGGCAGGGGTGATTTCCAGATGATGGTTGTCCCGTTCAAAAAGTTTCACGCCCAATTTGTTTTCCAGTTTGATCAGCTGCTGGTTCAATCCCGACTGGGTGATGAACAGTTTCTGGGCCGCTTTGGAAATGCTGCCGCAGTCGGCAATGGTCACGATGTAGTCAAGGACCTGGATATCCATGGCAAGGCTCCTTTCCAGATTTTTGATAGTAATGATACTTCTTATAACTATAATTATTAGCACGTTTACTGATAACAAACAAGATGATAGGATAAAAATATGAAAAATTCCGGAAAATTCTTTCTTCAGAGAGGGGAGTAGGGAAAATGAAACTGGTCAAATGGCTCGACAAGAATCTTGAACTGGTGATTTTGGCCATTATGCTGGCAGTGATGTGTTGTCTGTCCTTTGCCAATGTCATCATGCGGTATGCTTTCCATCATGCGCTGACCTGGTCCGATGAAATCTGCTGCTATCTGCTGGCCCTGTCGGCTTTCTACTGTCTGCCCTGTGCTGTGCGCCACGGGGTCAGCATCAAGGTGGATACCTTTACCACCATGATGCCGGAAGGTCTGCAGAAAATCCTGGGCCTGGTGTGTGACGGTGTCATGATCCTGCTGTTGGCTTATCTGTTCAAAGGAACCCAGGAACTGATTGCCAAGGCGGCGCTGATCCATCAGGCCAGCCCGGCTCTGGGCATTCCGGTGGCGGATATTTACCGGGCCATGGCTTTCGGCATCCTGCTGGGAATCTTCCGGTACGCACAGCTGATGGTAAGAGTCCTCCAGGGGAAAGCCACCCTGGAAGGGGATAATGGGAATGATATACAAAACGGAAAGGGGGCTGGAGAAGAATGAACATTGGATTCTTTTTTGTACTGCTGGGAGCATTGCTTTTCATCGCTCTCCCGGTAGGCGGGGTATTCACTCTGCTGTCCACGGCTCCCAATCTGCTGAACGGCCAGTTTACTTTTGGCATCAGTGATGTAGCCCGGGCTATGTTCTCTGGCCTTAACAGTTTCACCCTGCTGGCTGTCCCCATGTTCATGGTTTCCGGGATGATTATGGCCCAGGGAGGGATTTCCAAGAAGCTGTTCAATTTCTTCGGGTATTTCATCGGCAACAAGACGGCCGGGTTCCCCTGTGCGGTAGTGGCTACCTGCATGTTCTATGCAGCCATTTCCGGTTCTTCTCCTGCAACGGTTTCTGCTGTAGGGGCCATGACCATTCCTTTTCTGGTATCCATGGGATATGAAAAGATCTTTGCCACCTCCATTGTGACGGTGGCCGGGGGACTGGGGGTCATCATTCCTCCCAGCATTTCCTATATCGTCTATGCCTCCACGGCCAACTGCTCTCCTTCCAAGCTGTTCATTGCCGGGATCATCCCGGGGATCCTGATCGGGGTCTCCCTGATGGGGTACTGCTGGATCTACTGCAGAAAGCACGGAGAGGATAAAGAAAAACTCAACGCCAGCTATCGGAAGCTTCATGAACAGGGATTGTGGAAACTGTTCCGGGAAAGCTTCTTTGCCCTGATGACACCGGTCATCATCCTGGGGACCATTTATTCCGGGGTCTGCAGTCCCACGGAAGCGGCGGTGATTAGCGTGTTCTACGGCCTGTTCATCTGCCTGTTTGTTTACAAGACACTGCAGTTCCAGGACCTGGGGAAAGTGTTTATGAAAGGGGCCAAGACCTATGTGAACATCCTCTTTGTGATTGCGGCAGCCGCGGCCTTTGCCAAGGTCATCACCCTGCTCCGGTATCCCCAGACCATCAGCACGGCAGTACTGGCTATCTCGGACAACAAGTATGTAGTGCTGCTGATCATGAACATCATCATGCTGATCTGCGGTATGTTCATCGATAACATTCCCAATATCATGATTCTGACTCCCATTATGGTGCCGGTGGCCACGGCTTTGGGTGTGGATCCCATCCATTTCGGGATCATCATGACCTGCAACCTGGCCATTGGGATGGTAACGCCGCCCATGGGCATCAACCTGTTCGTGGCGTCCGGGATGACCAAGATTCCCATGCTGAAGCTGGCACGGGCCACGGTTCCATTCCTGGCCACCTTCCTGCTGTCTCTGATGCTGATTACCAATATCCCTGGCATTTCCATGGGGCTGGTCAGTGCCCTTTCCAAAGAAAAGGCCAAAGTGGCCTCCAATATCAGTACCGCACTGGATGCGGATGCGGATGAATTCGGGAAAAACATCCAGCCTTTGGATCCCAGTGAGATTCCGGGAGAATACCACTGGCGGGCAGCTATGACAGTGGCGGATTCTTCCATCAACTACCAGATGGTAGCGGAATTTGCCCACCTGCTGAAAGAAAAATCCGGAGGCAAGATCACCGTTGACCTGTATCCTGGCGGCCAGTTGGGAAACACCACGGAATTTACCGAAGCGGTGGTCAGCGGTTCCATCGAAATCGGTACCGGCATGACTACGGATCTGGTGGATTTCATTCCTCAGTATGCGGTGTTTGACATGCCCAACCTGTTCGACAATGTGGGGCAGATGCGGACTGTGCTGAACGGGCCCTTTGTCCAGGTGATGAACCAGTACTGCAACGCTGGGGGCATTCAGATGCTGGGGTATTCCGATGCCGGCTTCCGGGAACTGACCACCAACAAAAAGGTGACGAAACTGGAAGACCTCCAGGGCCAGAAAATCCGTGTGATGACCAACAAATACCATATTGCCTACTGGAACGCCTTGGGAGCTGCGGCTACCCCCATGCAGTTCACGGAAGTGTTCATGGGCCTCCAGCAGGGCACCATCGACGGGGAAGAAAATCCCTACATGAACATTGTGGGGAACAACGTCCAGGAAGTCCAGAAGTATGTGGTGGAAACCAACCATGTGGGCCATATCATCACCTTCTTCATGAACAAGGACGTGTACAATTCTCTGCCGGACAACGTACGGAAACTGGTGGATGAATGTGCGGCGGCGGCCACGGCTTATGGGAACCGGCGTGCGGACAAGAGCATCCAGCAGTACAAACAGACCTGCATTGATGCCGGCTGTGAAATCGTTACCCTGGATCCCCAGGTGATTGCCCAGCTCCGGGAAAAAGGCAAAGTGGTCTATGACATGGTGAGAAAAGACCAGGGCAGTGAAATCGTGGATCAGCTGCTCCAGGCTGTGGACCAGGCCAGGAAGGCCGAAAAATAAAACAGGTGACCCGGCAGGATAATTTCTGCCGGGTCTTTTGAAAGGAAGTGCGGAACATGGATTTTTTGATCAAAAACGGGCGGGTGTATGATCCGGAAACCCATCAGCTGATACGAAAAAATATGGCCTTGGTCAATGGGAAAATCGAATATCCCGGAGAAGGGAGGGATGAGTCCGGATACAGACAGGTCATTGACGCCCGGGATTGTCTGGTAACGCCCGGTCTTATCGATTACCACACTCATTACTTTTTTCGGGGCAGTGAAAATGGCGTCAATGGGGATGCAGCCTCCTTCTGTATGGGCATTACTACCGCTGTGGACGGGGGGACTGCCGGCGTAGGAGGCTATGAACTGTACCGGGCCAGCGTGATGGCCATGTCATCGGTGCGGATCCTGAACTGCCTCCTGGTGGCTTCGGGAGGGCAGTCCAATGACCGGTATCCGGAGAACCTGGATCCCCGGTATTTCGAGGAGAAAAAGATCCTGGACTTCTTCCGGAGGTATGGGGACAACCTGGTGGGCCTGAAAACACGGCTTTCCCGTGGAATCCTGGATGAGGACATGGCCAGAAGTTCTCTCAAACGGACCGTGGAAATTGCCGAGAAGGCTGGGACCCGGGTGGTGGTCCATGTGACGGACTGCCCTCTGCCCCTGGATGAAGTGGCGGAAATCCTGCGGCCGGGAGATGTGATCTGCCATATTTACCAGAACCGGGGAGAGCACACCTGCCTGGATGAACGGGGAAAGGTCCTGCCGGGACTGTGGGAAGCCCGGAAAAGAGGAGTCCTGTTCGATGCATCCAACGGCCGGAGCAACTTCGACCTGGAAGTAGCCCGGAAAGCGGTGGAACAGGGATTTGTGCCCGATGTGATCAGTTCAGACAACAATGCCTCCAGCTGTTTCCTCCAGCCTCTCCATTCCCTGCCCCGGATCTTGTCCAAGTATCTGGAGTTCGGGATGCCCCTGGAACAGGTGCTGGATTGTGCCACCTGGAAGCCGGCTCAGCTGATCGGGCGGCCGGAACTGGGAACTCTGGCCGAAGGAAGCCCGGCTGATGTGGCTTTGTTCCGGCTGAAAAAGAAAGACGTGGAGTACAGTGATATCAACGGCAATACCATGACCGGCCATCAGGTACTGGTGCCTCAGATGACCTTTAAAGGGGGCCAGTGTGTATACTGCCAGGCGGATTTTGGGTAAGGAGGAAATGGCTGTTTCTTGGGATGGGCCGCATCCTCGCATCCTATGGCCGCTGACAGCTGACAGCTGACAAAGGCCGCCGGAAAATCCGGCGGCCTTTCCTACCTAAAGCAATCCATGTAATTTTCCCAGTTTCTGAATCTGATCCAGAGAGTAGTGGGTGATCCGGGAAATGGTTTCCATGGGGATTTTTTCCTTCAGCATGCCAAGGACGTTGGCTTCCCGTTCTTTCAGGCGGCCCTTTTGTTCGCCTTCTTCCAGAATGGATTGTCCGTATGTACACATGGTCTCCGCCTCCTTTTTCATCTCTACAGGCATGAGGATGTGGTATTCCCGTATGAAAATTCGATTCTTATTTACTGTTTATTTTATCATGTTTGATGGGTGATGGACGAGAGACGAAAGGAGGCAGAGCCGCTTTCCAGCCTCACACCGATGGATACCATCTGCCGGGGGCAGATGCTTCTGAACTTGTAAAACCCCCAGGCCGGGACGGGCGGGCCTTTGGCACGCCCCTACGGCGTTGGGGTCGGGCATTGTTTGTTCGACCGATTGGACGGGGATGCCGTCCAAGGGAGAGTCTCCGTAAGAAAATCGTTGTTAGCCGGCTCCTGGACAGCGACGGCGTAGGGGCTTGCCCCAGGCAAGCCCGTCCCGGCCGCCCAGGGGGCATATATTCAAAAAGGGGGTACTGCACAGAACGTGCAGCACCTCCTTTTTTCGTTCATCCCAATAAAACACTGTTGTTATTCTATACTAAACAAAATAATGGAAAACAGAAGCTGCATAAATTTATAGAGCTTCTGTTTTTTTCTTTAAAACTGTTGTATTCCTTATGAAATCGCAGATAAAAAGAATACTGGAAATTTTCTAAAAATACCATTGACAAGGAGGATGTGTTTAATTATACTGTACATAACAAAGAAATTATGTTTAATAAATCTGAACGGAGGGATTTGTGATGGATGCGGAAAAGTACATTGCTCAGGACCCGGTGATCCGGGAAGTTTCGGAAAAGAAGGAAACGGTGTGGGTGAACCCCCGGTACCTTCCCTTTGACATGACCAATGCTGTGTGCAGCCTGGTGGTGTCCGATGCCATGATCGACGATGCGGCAGACCGGCTCCAGCGGTTTGCGCCTTTCATTGAACGGTGCTTCCCGGAAACGGAAGTGACTCATGGGCTGATCGAATCTCCCCTGAAAGCCATTCCGGATATGCAGAAGGCCCTGGAAAAGGACTTTGCCTGCACCATCCCCGGCCATCTGCTGCTGAAGATGGACAGCCATCTGGCCATTGCCGGTTCCGTCAAGGCCAGAGGGGGCATCTATGAAGTCCTGAAACATGCGGAAGACCTGGCCCTGGCTGCGGGCAAACTGAAGGTAACGGACAACTATGCCAAACTGGCAGATCAGGATATGAAGGATTTCTTCCATCAGTATACGGTACAGGTGGGCTCCACCGGGAACCTGGGCCTGTCCATCGGGATCATGAGTGCGGCGCTGGGCTTCAAGGTGAAGGTCCACATGTCCATGGATGCCCGTCAGTGGAAAAAAGATCTGCTCCGGCAGAAGGGCGTGGAAGTCATCGAATATGCCGATGACTATTCCAAGGCGGTGGCGGAAGGCCGCCGGCTGTCCGACCAGGATCCCACCAGCTATTTCGTGGATGACGAAAAATCCGTGAACCTGTTCCTGGGCTATGCTGTGGCTGCCAGACGGCTGAAGAAACAGCTGGATGACATGAATATCACCGTGGATGCTGACCATCCTCTGATCGTTTACATCCCGGCCGGTGTGGGCGGGGCCCCCGGCGGCGTTTCCTACGGTCTGAAACGGATCTTCAAGGACAATGTCCATGTGTTCTTTACGGAACCCACCCTTTGCCCTTCCGTCCTGCTGGGCACGGCCACCCAGGAATTCGAAAAGGCCAACGTCCACGACTTCCACATTGACGGGATTACGGAAGCAGACGGCCTGGCCTGTGCCAGCCCCTCCGGATTTGTGACCCGGATCATGACCAACCTGCTGTCCGGGGACTTTACGGTGGATGATTACCGGCTCTTCAATTTTCTCCGGGATCTGAAGAAAACCGAAGACGTGGAAATCGAACCTTCCAGCTGTGCGGCCTTCATCGGACCCTGCCGGCTGACGGTGTATGAAGGGACCCGGAAATATCTGAAGGACCAGGGCCTGGATGCAGGCAAACTGGCCAACGCCACCCAGATTGCCTGGGCCACCGGCGGCCGTCTGGTACCGGAAGAAATCCGGAAAGAATACCTGAACACCTATCTGAAAAAATAAGGTCTGTTCCCCCAAGGGGGAAGGAGGGATTTCCATGAATGGTGCATTTCCTGTGATTGCCGGGCTGGTCCTTGCGGTGCTGGCCCTGGTGATCTGTACTGTTAAACTGAAGCTTCACCCGTTCTTTGCCTTGATTGCCACGTCCTTTGTCTTTGCCATTGTGTCCGGCATGGGCATGGAGCCTATGCTGAAGGCCTTTGCAGATGGCATGGGAGGAACGGTGGCGGATATCGGCCTGGTCATTGCCCTGGGGACGGTGACCGGGGCCCTGCTGGAAAAATCCGGGGCCGCGGAAACCATGGCCAAGACCATTTTGAAGATCACCGGCAAGAAACATGCAGCCCTGGGGCTGGCCATTACCGGGTACTTCGTTTCCATCCCGGTGTTCTGTGATTCCGCTTTCGTCCTGCTGAGCCCCATTGCCAAAAGGCTCTCCCGGGATACCAAGATTTCCATGACCACCATGGCCATTTCCCTGTGCATGGGCCTCCACGCCACCCACATGTTCGTGCCGCCCACCCCTGGCCCTCTGGCAGTGGCCGGGATCCTCAGCGCCGACCTGGGACAGGTGATCCTGTTCGGGGCTCTGGTATCCATTCCCGTGACCCTGGTGGCTTACCTGGCTTCCCTCTATGCCGGGAACAAATACTACTATCTGCCCACCAGTGTGGAAGACACGCCGGAACATCAGAATCTGCCCAGTGCCATGATGTCCTTCCTGCCCATCCTGGTGCCCATTGCCCTGATGCTGCTGAAAACTGTAGGCAGCATGTGCAAGCTTACCGGTACCCTGGCCCTGGTGCTGAACATTGTAGGGACTCCGGCGGTGGCTTTGCTGATCGGGCTGCTGATTGCCGCTGTGGGCTACCACAACATCTTTCCGGAAGACACCAAAGCCTGGGGCTTTGACGGGGTCATTGCCGACGCCATGAAGACGGCCGGACAGATTGTCCTGATCGTAGGGGCCGGCGGGGCCTTCTCCGGAGTGCTGAAAGCCTCTCCTCTCCGGGACATCCTCACTGCCAGCATGAGCGGGGTTTCCATCGGCATCCTGGCACCTTTCCTGATTGGGTTCCTGTTCCGGACCTGCGTAGGCTCTGCTACTATTGCCATGGTAACGGCAGCCACCATGATCACTCCTCTGATCGATGTGCTGGGCTTCGGTTCTCCCATGGGCCGGGTGATTGCCATGCTGGCCTGTGCTGCCGGGGGCATGATGGTATTCCACGGGAACGACGATTTCTTCTGGGTAACGGCCACCACTTCCGATATGGATACGTCCATTGCCTACAAGACCATTCCCATTATCAGCGTGCTCCAGTCCATGACCGCACTGGTCACCGTGTTCCTGCTGAGCATGGTATTGCTGTAACAAAAAAACTGCCGCGGCTGCGGCAGTTTTTTTGTGCTTAAAAAGAAGGAGGAGTCACGGCGAAGATGACCCGGACCAGTTCTTTGGACCGGTTGGACCATTTGTGAGGGTGGCCGGACAGGATCCGTATGCTGTCTCCGGCAGAAAGCTGGTAGGTCTGGTCATCCACGGTAATTTCCACTTGGCCTTCCATCACATAGGCAGTTTCCTCGCCCTGATGGCCCCGGGGAACTTTGGTGGTGACGGTGCCGGCGGGGATTTCCATCAGGATGAATTCAATGGTACTGTCCGTATCCGGGGTCAGCAGCTTGTAGGTGACTTCCGTGCCCCAGTGGCCGATGATCCGGTGCTCTCCCTGGCGGACGATCTGGTCTGCAGGAGTGGGGGCCTGGGGCTTGAAAAATTTGTACAGGGGGATCTGGAGAACTTCTGCAATGCTCTTCAGGGTGTTGATGGAGGGGTTGACGGCGTTGTTTTCAATCTGGCTGAGCATGGAAGGAGAGATTTCCGCATGGGCGGCCAGTTCCCGGAGACTCATCCCGGCAGCTTTGCGGTATTCCTGGATCCGCCCTCCAATGTCCATCTCTTCCATGATAACAGCTCCTTCAACAGTTGATTTCTGTCTTCATTGTAACATAAAAAGAGAGAGAAAATGGAAGGAAATTTTAGGACAGGAGTCCTACGTCTTATGCCTATGGAGACCATCTGCCGGGGGCAGATGCTTCTGAACTTGTAAAACCCCCAGGCCGGGACGGGCGGGCCTGCGGCACGCCCCTACCCCGTTGGGGTCGGGCATTGTTTGTTCGACCGATTGGACGGGGATGCCGTCCAGGGGAGAGGTGTCATAAGGAAACCGTTGACAGCTGACAGGGGTGCTGCGCCTGGCGCAGCACTCCCTTTATTTCTCCCTCAGCCACCGTTTCAGCAGGAAACCGAGAAAATAAGGTATGGTGTAGAATTTTCCGTTCCAGCCGATGTTTCCGGTGCTGAGTTTGATGCCGTACCGGATGTCCGGATAATGGCTCGAATCTTCCAGAAGCCGGTTCAGGGAGCGGGTACTGCCGTCGGTGGCTTTCACCTCCACGGGGATCAGGGAATCTGCATCCCGGACGAAAAAGTCCATTTCCAGGGTGCCTTGGGTGTTTTTGTAGTAATACAGGCCGTAGCCCTGCTGGACCAGCATCTGGGCGGCCATGTTTTCAAAGAGAGCGCCTTTGTAAACGCCGAAGTTACGGTTCCGGCGCAGATCCAGCTGGGCTTCTTCGTCCAGAGAGGCGATCAGGAGACCGGTGTCGGCAAAATACAGCTTGTACTGGTCTGGGTTGTAATTCCCTTTCAAAGGCAGTTCCGGATGGTCCAGGCAATAGCAGACATTGACGATGCCGGCGTTGGACAGCCAGTCCACTACCCCCAGATATTCCCGGTTCCGGGCTCCGTGGGCCACTTTGGAAATCTGGAATTTTTTGTTTTCCTTTCCCAGAAATACAGGGATTTTCCGGTAGACATTCAGGATTTTTCCTTTGTCCAGGCCGCCGGCATATTTGGTGATGTCCTCTTCATAGTCCAGGAGCAGCTGTTGCTGGAGCTGGAGAGTGCCGCTGAAATTGTTCTGCTGGATGAACCGCCAGACTACGGCAGGCATGCCTCCCAGCACCAGATAGTCCTGGAAGTTTTTTTGCAGCACGTCCATTTCCAGCCTGGAAAGGGGCCGGGTTTCCAGCAGATGCTGATAAAAAAGGTCCACCTGTTCCGAAGTGTAGCCTCTGGCCCAGAGAAATTCTTCAAAATCCAAAGGATACAGGGTGATATCTTCCTTGTAGCCCACACTGTTGGATTCGATTTCCTGATAACTGATGCCCATAAGGGATCCGGAACAGATCACATCATAGCGGCCGTCCAGCTGGAAGGCCTTGAGACTGGTGGCACAGTTGGGACAGGCCTGGAGTTCGTCGAAAAAAATCAGGGTTTCATAGGGCTTCAGCTGCAGGCTGGGGTTCAGGAAGGTGATGTTCTGAAGGATCCGGTCCACATCGAATCCGTCATCAAAGATGTGGCGGTATTCTTTCTGGAGGACAAAGTTGATTTCCACCAGGTGGGTGTAATGGGTGCGGGCAAAATGCTCGATGGCTTCCGTTTTTCCCACCTGACGGGCTCCTTTGATGATGAGAGGAAGGTGATGGGGGGAATTCTTCCATTGGACCAGGAAGGAATCGATTTTCCGGGTAAGCCGGTTCACAAAAATCACGCCCTTTCTTCTCTAAAAATCACAAAAATCATGGTATTTTAGATGATTATATCACAAAATTATTAAAAATAGGGAAGAGTGCGGGGTGGAAAGCAGTGGGAAGGAACCCGCCGGGCGGGTTCCTTTGAAAAGTTGAAACCCCCAGGCCGGGACGGGCGGGCCTGCGGCACGCCCCTACGGCGTTGGGGTCGGGCATTGTTTGTTCGATCGCTTGGACGGGGATGCCGTCCAGGGGAGAGGCTTCATAAGGAAACCGTTGTTAGTCGGTTCCTGGACAGCGACGGCGTAGGGGCTTGCCCCAGGCAAGCCCGTCCCGGC
>ERZ791883.43-NODE-43-length-170098-cov-6.317990_pt1 | contig 170098 bp, 179 predicted proteins | sample MGYA00510160_ERZ791883 | MGnify/ENA primary metagenome ERZ791883 (study PRJEB30046, sample SAMN00792072) | human gut metagenome | study: EMG produced TPA metagenomics assembly of the A metagenome-wide association study of gut microbiota in type 2... | reverse complement strand
TTGCCTGCGGCGAAACCCCTACGTCGTCGACCTCAAAGCAACGATAAAAAATTTTAACCCCATTTCTAAATAACTATACGGCGATGAAGGATTCACCGAGAACTTGTTGACACATACCATCGGCCGCCGGCCGTTGACAAAAGCCGCCGGACTTACCGGCGGCCTTTCTTGCCATTTACTTTCCCCGTCCAGTACGGTACAATTAACACGATTGACTATAAAAACTGACAGAATGGAGAAAACCATGAGCAACGAAAACAAAAAAGTCAAAGTCCATTACGAAGGCACCCTGAACGACGGGACCAAATTCGATTCTTCCTATGACCGGGGCGAGCCTTTGGAATTCGTGGTCGGGGCCGGCATGATGATCAAGGGGTTCGATGATGCGGTCCGGGATATGGCTGTAGGGGAAGTGAAGAACATCCACCTGATGCCGGAAGAGGCCTATGGCCAGCCCAATCCCCAGAACATCCTCACCGTGGAAATTGCCAAGATGCCCGGTTCGGAAAACCTGGAAGTGGGCCAGCGGGTGGCCCTGGGCACCCCCAACGGCCAGCAGATCCCGGTACGGGTTACGGAAAAGACCGAATCCACCATTACCTTCGATGCCAACCACGAAATGGCCGGCAAGGAACTGAATTTCAAGATCGAACTGGTCGAGGTGGAAGGGTAAAAGGAGGATTCTCATAAACCCTTTGTATTTCCTGGAACACCAGTTCTTCCCGGCTGTGGTTTATCCGGATCCGGAAGGGAAGCAGATCAGTCCTTTCCTTTTGGGGAATGCTTTTGGAACCCTGTGTGCCAGTGTTCTGGCGGATCTGCCGGAAACCGGAGACGAGAACGAAAGGTTCTATCAGGAAGAGGACTTCACCGCGGAAGGACTGGAGATCCGCAATGAACATACGGGGCACCCCCAGTTCTATGTGCTGCGGATGCATTTTCCCTTTGAAGCGGGTTGGAACTTCAACACTCTGTGCCCCCGGGCCTACCTGGTCCACGGGCTCCAGGGAGAAAATCCCCGGTATTATACGGTGGAATATGACGCCAATACCATGGGGTATATGCTGTGCAGCTGGGACGGAGAAGGGAACCACACCAATTTCGGCCCGGTGGACCTGGGAGAAGACCCGGAACTGGCCACGATCCTGAAACGGGAGAAGGGGAGGGCCGCTGACCATTGACAGCTGACCATTGACAAAGGCCGCCGGAGGTTCCGGCGGCCTTTCTATTGGGAAGGAAAACGCCAGGGGCGTTTTCCAACCCTTCCATTTGTGCTATAATGGGAGCAATTCTGTACGAGAGAGGCTGGCTGGTTCTTATGGGTATTTCATTGGCAAAGGGCCGCAGGGAATCCATCATCCTGCGGACCAGTTTCATCGGTATCGGAGTGAACGTGCTCCTGGCCGGGTTCAAGGCGGTGGTGGGGTTTTCCACCAACTCCATTGCCATCCTGATGGATGCGGTGAACAACCTGTCGGACGTGCTGTCTTCGGTGATCACCGTGGCCGGGGCCAAACTGGCGGACCGGAACCCGGATTTTGAACATCCCTTTGGCCATGGCCGGTATGAATACCTGAGTGCCCTGGTGATTTCCATCATCATTTTCTATGCCGGGGTCACGGCCATGGTGGAAAGTGTGAAAAAAATCATCGAACCGGAGGTGCCGGAATACACCACCGCCTCTCTGATCCTTTTGGTGGTGGCGGTCATTGCCAAGATCATTCTGGGCCGGTATGTAAAGGCCAAAGGCCAGGAGGCGGATTCCGGAGCTCTCATCGGGTCCGGGTCCGATGCCCTGTTTGACGCGGTACTGTCTTTTTCCGTACTGGTGGCGGCTCTGGTGTATCTGGAATGGGGGTTCCCTCTGGAATCCTATGTAGGGGCCCTGATTGCCTGTTTCATCCTGAAAAGTGGCTATGGGATGCTCCGGGATACCCTGAATGAAATCCTGGGAGAGAGGCCGGATCCCCAGCTGGTCCGGGAAATCAAGAATCTCCTGGTGGCGGAACCGGAAATCCAGGGGGCCTATGATCTGATGATCAACAACTACGGACCGGGCCGGAACTATGCCTCTGTGCACATCGAACTGCCGGATGTGATGACCGTGGAACAGGTGGACCTTTTGACCCACCGGATCCATGAAAAAATCTTCAAGGCCACCGGGGTCCATCTGTCCGGGGTAACAGTGTATTCCTACAATACCCGGGATCCGGAGGCGGCAGCCATCCGGGAAAAAGTGAGCCAGATGGTGATGCGGCACCCCTGGGCCCTCCAGGTCCACGGGTTCTATGTGGACCGGAAAGCAAAGACCATGCGGTTCGACGTGGTGGTTACCTTCGGCCGGGACCGGGGACCCATCGTCCAGGAACTGAAAGAAGAAGTGGGGAAGCTGTATCCAGGCTACACAGTATCGGTGGACGTGGACAGGGATATATCGGCGCTGCAGGGGTGAAAAAGGGCTGTGAAAAAATGAGGAATCATTTTTTCACAGCCCTTTTAGTCGGGGGTGTGGATTTTCACACCCCCGTTATTTCACTTTCTCCGCCAATTCCGGAAACGGGGCCAGGACTCTGGGCAGGATCCCGTTCATACAGGCTATGGCTATGCCGTAGTTGGTCATGGGGATGTTTTGTTTATGGGCGGCACTTTGCCGGTAGGCCACTTCCTGGGGATTCAGCATACAGGCCCCGCAGTGGACGATGAGCTTGAAGGGGCTCAGGTCGTCAGGGAATCCCTTGCCGCTGCTGTAATGGAAGTCAGGCTGTGCCCCGGAATACTTCCGGATCCAGTTGGGCAGCTTTACGGTACCGATGTCGTTGCACTGCCGGTGATGGGTGCACCCTTCGGAAATCAGCACCGGATCCCCGTCCTTCAGGTCTTTCAGCTTCAGGGCTCCATCCAGGAAGGCGGTGAGCTGGCCTTTGTACCGGGCGAACAGGATGGAGAAGCTGGTGAGCCGGATCTCCGGAGGCACCATCTGGTTCACCGTATGGAAGGCCTGGCTGTCGGTAACCACCAGGCTGATCTTTTTGCCCAACAGGCTGATGATTCCCGGAAGTTCCTGGGGCTGGACCACAACGGCACTGCAGTGGCCGTCCAAGAGTTCCCGGATGGTCTGCTGCTGGGGCAGGATCAGCCGTCCCTTGGGAGCGCTTTCATCGCAGGGCACCACCAGCACCACCAGGGCATTGGGTTCCAGCAGGTCCAGGAGCAGGGGCTTTTTCACCCCATCTTTTCCCAGGGCCTGGGAGATCCGTTCCTTCAGTTCCCAGATCTGGGTACCCGCCTGGGCACTGACCAGCATGCTGTGATCCTTCAGGTCTTCCGGCAGGGTGAAGCTGGGCACCAGGTCGCATTTGTTGAACACTACCAGGTAGGGGATCTTCCGGTCCCGGATTTCCTGGAGCAGTTTCCGGTCGAAAGCATTCATGCCTGTGGACGCATCCACCACCAACAGGGCGATGTCCGTGCTCCGGAGTACCAGCCGGGCCTTTTCGATCCGGGACTGGCCCAGGTCCGTGTCGTCGTCCATCCCCGGGGTGTCGGTGAGGAGTACCGGCCCCAGAGGCAGGATTTCCATGGCTTTGGAAACCGGGTCGGTGGTGGTGCCCTTGTAGTCGGACACAATGGCCAGGTCCTGGCCGGTAATGGCGTTGATCAGAGAAGATTTGCCGGCGTTCCGGCAGCCGAACAGACCAATATGGACACGTTCCCCGGACGGGGTGGCGTTAAGAGATGCGGGCATGGAAAGTTCCTCCTTCAGGAATTGAAATTTGCCGAACATTGGGTAAACAGAAAACATAAATTGTTTGTGAATATCATACAATAAAAGGGGGGAAGGTGCAAGGGCTGCGTTTCTCTTCAAAAGGACCCGTCAGTTACGGGTCCTTTCCAGCGGCCAGCGGCCGGTAACAGGAGACCGGTGACAGGGGTTGTTCACACAACGTGCAACAACCCCTCTTGATTTTTCAGACAGTTTCCATGTATACTAATACTCGTTTGCAGGCGTAGAAAACTTCTATTATATGCAGCAAGGGATGTGAGCCTATGGAAGATGTGTATTGTGCAGCCTTGGCAGATCTGCTGAGCTACGAGGCCCCTCAGGGGGTACCTTTGCTCCGGGAGGCCTTCGGGTCTCTGGAAAAAGCCTGGAAGGCGGGGACAGGGGACCTGAAGGAGGCGGGGCTTTGGAACCCGGCTCTGGACAAGGTCTGGCAGTCGCCCCACCGGAGAAATCTGCCGGAAAGGATCTGGGACTGGTGTGAGCATCACCAGGCCCGGGTGATCAGCCGGTGGAATCCGGACTACCCGGTTTTGGTGGACCAGCTGGCCGCTCCTCCGCCAGTGCTCTATGTAAAGGGCACCCTGCCGGAACAGCCGGCCTGTGTGGCGGTGGTAGGGTCCCGGAAGGCCACGGATTACGGTCTGGCCGTGGCCGCCCGGTTTGCCCGGGCGGCGGCCCTCCGGCAGGTGCCGGTGATCAGCGGGGGCGCCTACGGCATCGATGCGGCGGCCCACAAGGCGGCCCTGGATGCAGGCGGTCCCACAGTGGCCGTACTGGGCGGCGGATTGGGGGAATTGTATCCCCGGCGCCATCTCCGGCTTTTTGACCGGATCGCCCAGCAGGGAGCCCTGGTGACGGAATATGCCCCCTGGACTCCGCCCCTGCCCCAGAACTTCCCTCTGCGGAACCGGATCATCGTGGGCTTTTGCCGGGCAGTGGTAGTGGTGGAAGCTGCCATCCGCAGCGGGGCCATGAGCACCGCCCATGCCGCTCTGGACGAAAACCGGGAACTGTTCGCCGTCCCCGGGCCCATCTTTTCCGAAACCAGCCAGGGCACCCACCATCTCCTGAAGCAGGGAGCCCGGGTGGGGGATGATCCCCAGGAAGTACTCACCAGCCTGCTGGGGCCGGAAGAGGGAACTCTGCCCCAGGCGGGAGAAGAACCGGACCTGTTCCGGGATTTCGCTCCCGATGAAAAAGAAAAAGCCGGGGCCCTGTGCCGCTGGCTCCAGAAACACCAGGGCAGTTCCCTGGAACAACTGGCCGATGCATTCCCCTGGCCCCTGGCCGTGCTCAGTACCCTGCTCCTGGAGCTGGAACTGTCCGGCCGGGTCCAGCGGAACAGCCGCAATCGCTATCATGCAGTTTAGGAGGAGAAAATCGTGACGAATAAACTGGTCATTGTGGAATCCCCTACGAAAGCCAAGACCATCGAAAAATTCCTGGGCAAGACCTTTACGGTACGGGCCTCCATGGGCCATCTCCGGGATCTGCCCAAAAGTCAGTTCGGTGTTGACGTAGAGCATCATTTCACTCCCAAATACATCAATATCCGGGGGAAAGGACCTTTAATCAAGGAACTGAAGACCCTGGCCAAAAAAGCCGACAAAATCTATCTGGCAACGGACCCGGACCGGGAAGGGGAAGCCATTGCCTGGCACCTGAGCTACATCCTGGGGGTGGATCCGGCGGCTCCCTGCCGGATTTCCTTCCATGAAATCACCCAGACCGCCATCAAAGGGGCTCTGAAGGATCCCCAGTCCATCGACATGGACAAAGTGGACGCCCAGCAGACCCGGCGGATCCTGGACCGGATCGTAGGGTACCAATTGAGCCCTCTCCTGTGGCGGAAGATCCGGAAGGGCCTCAGCGCCGGCCGTGTCCAGAGCGTGGCGGTGAAGATCATTTGCGACCGGCAGAAGCTCATCGACGACTTCGAACCGGAGGAATACTGGACTTCTTCCGTGGTGCTGGCTCCCGGCAAGACTCCCAAGATCACGGCGGATGTGGTGAAACGGGACGGGAAGAAACTGGAAATCCACAACCGGGAGGAAGCGGACCAGGTGACGGAAGACCTGAAGAAGGCCAGCTACCAGGTGACGGACTGCTCCGTCCGGGACCGGCTGCGGAAACCGGCGCCTCCCTTCACCACCAGCAGTCTCCAGCAGGAAGCCAACAAAAAGATGAACTTTTCCACCAAAAAGGTCATGATGCTGGCCCAGCAGATGTACGAAGGGGTCACCCTGGGCCGGAAAGGCTCTGTAGGGCTCATTACCTACATGCGTACCGACTCGGTGCACCTGGCGGATGCGGCGGTCAGCGAGATCCGGGGCTATGTGGATGCCAATTACGGTCCCAGTTACCTGCCCAAGAAACCCAATGTGTACAGCAGCCGGAAGAATGCCCAGGAAGCCCATGAAGCCATCCGTCCCACCAGTGTGAGCCGGACTCCGGAAGATGTGGCGCCCTATCTGGACCGGGATCAGCTGCGGCTCTACACCCTGATCTGGAAGCGGACGGTGGCCAGCCAGATGGCCAGCAGCGTCAGCACCCTCACCACCCTGACCATTGCCGGGGACAATTACGAACTCCGGGCCACCGGTTCCGTGGTGAAGTTCGACGGGTTCCTGAAGCTGGCGGACCGGAAGGACGAGGAAAAGGACAAGAAGGTTCCGGCTCTGGAAAAAGGCACGGCCATGAACCTGATCCGGGTGAACGAGGCGGTACAGCACTTTACGGAACCCCCTGCCAACTTCACCGAAGCCACCCTGGTCAAGGAACTGGAAGAAAAGGGCATCGGCCGGCCCAGCACCTATTCGCCCATTATCCAGACCATCCTGGCCCGGGGCTATGTGGCCAAGGAAGGGAAGAAGCTGCTGCCTACGGAACTGGGGAAACTCACCATCGACATGCTGACCCAGTATTTCTCCCCCTTCATCGACGTGCCCTTCAGCGCCCATATGGAAAGCGAACTGGATGCCATCAGCGAGCACAAGACCGATAAGGAAACAGTGCTTCAGGAATTCTACGGTCCCTTTGAAAAGGCTCTGAAGGTGGCGGATGAAAACATCCCGGTGGTGGAAAAGCCCGTGATCGTCAGCGATGTGAAATGTGAGAAATGCGGCCGGTTCATGGTGGTGAAGGAAGGCCGCCACGGCAAGTTCCTGGCCTGCCCCGGATTCCCGGAATGCCGGAACACCAAGCCCATCCTGGTGAAAGTGGGGGTGAAGTGCCCCCAGTGCGGCGGGGATCTGATCGAACGGCACAGCAAGACGGGACGGCTGTTCTATGGCTGCGCCAACTATCCCACCTGCCGGTTCACCTCCTGGGACAAACCCACCAACGAAAAATGCCCCCAGTGCGGCAGCATGATGGTGGAACACAAGGAGCGCAGCGGAAAGACCGTGCTCCACTGCAGCAATGAGAAGTGCCCCAACGCTTCCCTGAAGAAAAAATGAAAGGAAAATTTCCATGACCGTCCATATTATCGGAGCCGGGCTGGCAGGCTGTGAAGCGGCCTGGCAGCTGACCCGCCGGGGGATCCCGGTGACGCTCCACGAAATGCGCCCGAAAAAAAGCGACCCGGCCCACCATACGGCCCTGTTCAGTGAGCTGGTGTGCAGCAATTCCCTTCGGGCCAACAACATTGAAAACGCCGTGGGCCTGCTGAAGGAGGAAATGCGCCGGCTGGATTCCCTGATCATCGCCTGCGCCGATGCCCACCAGGTGCCTGCCGGGGGAGCCCTGGCGGTGGACCGGGAAGGGTTTGCTCAGGCCGTCACTGACGCCATCCGGGAAAATCCCCTGGTGACCCTGGTGGAAGAAGAGGTCACTGATTACAGCCGGTTCGCTCCGGAGGACTATGTAATCACCGCTTCCGGACCTCTCACCAGCGGGGCCCTTTCCGAAGCCATCCAGCAGCTGGTGGAAAAGGATTACTTCCATTTCTTCGATGCGGCGGCCCCCATTGTCACCGTGGATTCCCTGGACCAGGACAAGGTGTACAAGGCTTCCCGGTACGACAAAGGGGAAGCGGCTTATTACAACTGCCCTTTCACCAAAGAGGAATACCTCCGGTTCTGGCAGGAACTGTGCCATGCAGAAACGGCTCCGGTGAAGGATTTCGAGCACAATGTGTTCGAAGCCTGCATGCCCATTGAAGAAATGGCCCTCCGGGGAGAAGACACCATGCGGTTCGGACCTCTGAAGCCGGTGGGACTTCCGGATCCCAGGACCGGGGAGGACCCCTATGCAGTGGTCCAGCTCCGCCAGGACAATGGGGCCGGGACCCTGTACAACATCGTAGGGTTCCAGACCCATCTGAAATGGCCGGAACAGAAACGGGTGTTCCGGATGATCCCGGGACTGGAAAATGCGGAATTCGTCCGGTACGGGGTGATGCACAAAAACTCCTACCTGAACAGTCCACTGCTGCTGAACCCGGATTATTCCCTCCGGAACCGGCCTCATTTCTATTTTGCCGGTCAGATGACCGGGGTGGAAGGGTATGTGGAAAGCGCCGCCTCCGGTCTGGCGGTGGGAATCTATGCTGCCCGGGCCATAGCCGGGAAAAAACAGGTGCTGTTCCCCAAAGAGACTGCCATGGGAGCCCTGAGCCACTACATCAGCAACCCGGAGGTAAAGCATTTCCAGCCTATGAACATTAATTTCGGGCTGATCGCCCCCTGGGATGGCCCCAGGATCCGGGGGAAAAAAGAGAAAAATGCGGCTATAGCTGCCAGAAGTCTAAACTTTCTCGAAAATGTAAAAAATAACTTGCATGATTAGTCTGAATATGGTAGTATGAATTGTCGGGAATTCAATAAAATTCGTACAATTTGAGGCTTGCCATGGAACTGACACATACTCCGGGTTCCTCAGAAAAACTTGGGAAATGGGCGGAGGACTTTGCCACCTATCTGGAGGTGGAAAAGGACGCCTCCCCCCTGACCATTGAGAATTATCTGGCGGATATCCGGCATTTCAGAGACTTTATGGTCCGGCGGAAGGAATCTTTCAGCTGGCCCCAGGTCACTGTCCTGGACATCCGTTCCTATCTGGCGCTGATGCACGATGATAAACTGGCCCGGCGGACCATCGCCCGAAGGATTTCTTCTCTTCGTTCTTTCTACCGGTATCTCCGGCGGGAAGACCGGGTGAAGACCAATCCCTTTACCCAGGTGCGGACTCCCAAACTGGAAAAGAAGCTGCCTGTATTTTTGGAAGAATTTGAAATTAATCTCCTGCTGCGGATGCCGGACTGTACCACTGTCCTGGGCCGCCGGGACAGGGCCATCCTGGAATTCCTCTATTCTACAGGCTGCCGGGTTTCCGAATTGGTGGGACTTACGCTGACCCGGGTGGATCTGGGCAACCGGTATGCCATCCTGATGGGGAAGGGCCGGAAGGAACGGCTGGTGCCTTTGGGGCATCCCTGTGTGGCGGCCATGGAAGACTATCTCCGCCGCAGCCGAAGGCAGCTGATGGTCCGGTACCAGGCAGCTCCTCATCAGGCTGTGTTCGTGAACAGCCGGGGGACACCTCTCAGCAGCCGGAGCGTACGGAGGATCCTGGACAAATACGTGGACATGTGTGCCCTGCAGAAACATGTGAGCCCCCACACCATACGGCACACCTTTGCCACCCATCTGCTGGATCACGGGGCGGATCTGCGGGCTGTACAGGAATTACTGGGACATGTGAGCTTATCCACAACACAAATTTATACTCATGTGACGGCGGAACGTCTCACCGCAGTCTATGAGAAACATCATCCAAGGGCCTAGGAGGGACTTACTATGTTAGCTTTACTGGAAAAAACGCGTATGATCAACAAACTGCTTCAGAACACGGAAACCGTCAGCTACAAAAAGATGGCGGAAGTGCTGAAGGACGTCATCAAGGCGAACATCTACATCGTCTCCAGCGACGGAGAGCTGCTGGGCTACTCCATCCTGGACGGCTTTGAATGCGAGCTGATGATCAAAAAAGTGCTGGATGTGGGCCGTTTCCCTGCCGACTATGTGAAATGGCTGGAAGGAATCCGGGAAACGTCTTCCAACTACCGTCTGGTGAAGAACATGTGCGCTTTCAGCGAAGGGACCAAATGCCTGTTTGAAAGCAAATACACCACGGTGGTGCCCATTTTCGGGAACGGTGTCCGTCTGGGGACCCTGATCCTGGGGAAATTCAAGAAAGAATTCGTGGACAGCGACCTGCTGCTCAGCGAATATGCCGCTACGGTCATCGGCATGCAGCTGCTCCACGACAAAGCCATGCATATTGAAGAAGCCAGCCGGAAGAAGGCCATGGTCCAGATCGCCTTCTCCAACCTGAGCTACAGCGAACTGGAAGCCATTTCTGAAATCCTCAAGGCACTGCCCGGGGACGAAGGACTGCTGGTGGCCAGCAAGATCGCCGACCAGGCCGGGATCACCCGGAGCGTGATCGTCAACGCCCTGCGGAAATTCGAAAGCGCCGGGGTGCTGGAAACCGAATCCCTGGGAATGAAAGGGACCTATGTACGGATTCTCAACGAATACCTGCGGGATGGGCTGAAAGAACACAAAAAATAAGGAAATGGGGAAAAGGGTCAGGCTGCAGGATGCAGTTTGACCCTTTTTCGGCTTTATGGTAGTATGATAGGGATATGGGGCTGCTGCCCCGTCAGCTGTCAACGGTCAGCGGCCGCAGGAGGCCGGCTGCGCCGGCTCTGATTTGAATTCTACCTAATGGAAAGGAAATTTTCCCTATGCTCAATCTGGATGCGTCTCTGATCTACCGGATCCCGGCGCTGCTGTTTACCATTACGGTCCATGAATATGCCCACGGGGCCATGTCCGCCAGCCTGGGGGACCCTACTCCCGAATCGGACGGACGGCTTACCATGAATCCCCTGGCCCATCTGGACCTGATCGGGTCCCTGATGCTGGTACTGGTGGGGTTTGGCTGGGCCAAACCGGTGCGGGTGGACCCCCGGTATTATCCCAACCCCCGGGAAGGGATGCTGAAAGTGGCTTTTGCAGGCCCGGCCAGCAATCTGTTCGTCACCTTTCTGGCCATGTTCCTCCAGCTGTTCCTGGCCCGGTACTTCAACGCCGGCCGGGGCGTGCTGCTGTTTTTGAACTGGCTCATGCTGTACAATGTATGGTTTGCCTTCTTCAACCTGATCCCCATTCCCCCCATGGACGGATACAAGGTGCTCCAGACGGCGCTGCCTCTGGACAAGGCCCTGGCCTATGAGCGGATGGTGGGGCCCTATACCAACCTGATCCTGATCATCCTGTGCTTTACCGGAATCGTGGGCCTGGTGATCAATCCGCTGTCCACTCTGTATCTCCAGCTGTGCCGGGGAATCCTGGCCCTGTTTCTGTTCTGACCGGGAAGAAGGCGGCCTGTGTACCAAGTGAAACTGGCGGATTTCCAGGGCCCGTTGGACCTGCTGATCCACCTGATTGAAAAAGACAAAATCGATATTTATGATATTCCCATTGTTTCCGTTACGGAGCAGTACATTGCCTACATCAATGCCATGCAGGAATACAACCTGGACGTGGCCAGCGAATTTTTGCTGATGGCGGCCATCCTGCTCCAGATCAAATCCCGGATGCTGCTGCCCCGGGACCCGGAGGAAGAGGGGGAGGAAGAACCGGATCCCCGGCAGATGCTGGTGGACATGCTGGTGGAATACCGGAAAACCAAAAAGCTGGCCCAGGCTCTCCGGGAATGTCTCCAGCGGGCCAGCCTCCAGACCGCCCGGTCTCCGGAACCCCAGGGAAAGGTGCTCCAGAAGGTGAAGCGGTACGGCCTGGCGGACCTGCTCCGGGCCCTGGCCGGGCTCATGCCCCGGCAGGAGGACGAGGAAACGGTGATTCCCCGGCAGGAATTCCCCGTCCAGGAACGGATGGAGGCCATCCGGGAGACGCTGGGCAAAAGAAAGAAAAAAATGGATTTCCGCCAGCTGCTCCAGGACCGGAAAAACCACAGCGAGGTGATCGCCACCTTCCTGGCCGTGCTGGAACTGCTGCGGCTGAAGGAAATCGATCTGATCCAGGAAGAGCCTTTCGGGCCCATGGTCCTGGAACCCCGGAAGGAGGAGGCCCATGAAACTGAAGAAAACCGCTGAGCTGGAAGCCCTGCTCTTTGCCAGCGGGGATCCCCTGACCCTGGAGCGGGCGGCAGGGGCCCTGTTCTGTTCCACCGAAGAAGTGGCCCAGCTGCTGGAAACCCTCCAGCAGGAATACCAGCAGGCCGGCCGGGGCATCGAACTGCGCCAGGCGGCGGGAGGCTGGCAGCTGGTAACCAAGAAGGAAGCGGCGGGCCTGGTGCGCCGGCTCCAGGAAAAACAGGAAGTGAAGCTGTCCAATGCAGCCATGGAGACCCTGGCCATTGTGGCCTTCAAGCAGCCGGTGACCAAAAGCGAAATGGAAGCCATCCGGGGGGTGAAGGTGGACGGGGTGCTGAGCACCCTGGTGGAACTGGACCTGGTGGGGGAAGTGGGCCGGAAGGAAGTAATCGGCCGGCCCATCCTTTACGGCACTACGGAGGAATTCCTCAAGGCCTTCGGCCTCAATTCCCTGGAGGATCTGCCCCAACTGCCGGAAGAAGTGCTGGAAGGCCGGCTGGAAGAACCGGAACCTTTATTTGACTGAGTGAAAGGATTAGACAACCATATGGAACAAACCAAAGAACGGCTCCAGAAAGTCATGGCAGCCGCCGGTGTGGCTTCACGCCGGGAATGTGAAAAGATCATCCTGGCCGGACGGGTGCAGGTGAACGGAAAAACGGTGACGGAACTGGGCACCCGGGTGGGGAAGGCGGACCGAATCACCCTGGACGGGAAGGCCATCCACCGGAAAAGCGCCCGGCACACCTACCTGCTGTACAAACCCAAAGGGGTGGTGACCACCATGAAGGATCCCCAGGGCCGGCGGACGGTGGCGGATCTGATGGCGGGGCTCCACCAGCGGCTGTACCCGGTGGGACGGCTGGATTATCTCACAGAAGGGCTGCTGCTCATGACCAACGACGGGGAGCTGGCCCAGCATCTTACCCATCCCAGCCACCATGTGGACAAGACCTACGAAGTGGAAGTCCACGGCCGGGTGCCGGAAGAAAAACTGGACGTGCTCCGGCTGGGGGTGCCCCTGGAAGACGGGCTCACTTCTCCTGCGGTGGTATATGTGAAGGAATGGAATCCGGACAAAAACCTGACCCGGTTCACAGTGACCATCCATGAGGGACGGAACCGGCAGGTCCGGCGGATGTGCGACTTCATTGGATTCCCGGTGAAATCCCTGAAACGGATCCAGGTGGGAGACCTGACCCTGGAGGGGATGAAAAAAGGAGAGTTCCGGGAACTGACTCCCGAAGAAGTAGCCTCCCTGGAAGGACAGGATAACAAATGAAGCGGGTTGTGATTGTGGGAGCCGGAGCAGCCGGGATCCTGGCGGCCATCAAGGCGGCGGAAAACGGAGCCCGGGTGCTGCTCCTGGAAAAAATGGCCATGCCCGGCCGGAAACTGATGATCACGGGCAAGGGACGGTGCAACATCACCAACGCCTGTGACATGAGGGACATGATCCCCATGCTGCCGGGAAACGGAAAATTTTTATTTGGGGCTTTTCATACCTTCACCAATCGGGATATAATGGAGCTGTTGGAAGAAAACGGACTGCCGGTGAAGGTGGAACGGGGAGGCCGGGTGTTTCCCCAGAGCGACCGGGCCCTGGATGTGGTGGAAACCCTGGAGAAGATCCTCCGGAAAAAGAAGGTGGAACTGCGGACCAACACCCGGGTCCGGGAACTGGTACTGGAACAGGGACGGGTCACAGGGGTGGTCTGCGGGGACGGCAAGATGATCCCTGCGGATGCGGTGGTCCTGACCACCGGCGGGGCTTCCTATCCCCGGACCGGTTCCACCGGGGACGGGTATGCCCTGGCCCGGGAAGCCGGGCACACCATTGTGCCTTCCCGGCCGGCCCTGGTGCCCCTGGAAAGCGACGACCCGGAGATCCGGTCCCTCCAGGGCCTGAGCCTGCGGAACGTGCGGGCCACCCTGCTGAAGGGAAACAAGGTGCTGGGCCAGGAATTCGGGGAAATGCTCTTCACCCATTTCGGGGTCAGCGGGCCCATTGTGCTGACCCTGTCCCGGGCGGCTTCCACCGCCTGGAAGAAGGATCCCCAGGCTCTCCTGGACCTGTCCATCGACCTGAAGCCGGCCCTTGCTCCGGAACAGCTGGACGCCCGGGTCCAGCGGGATTTTGCCAAATACAGCCGGAAGCAGCTGAAAAGCGGACTCCATGATCTGCTGCCCCAGAGCCTGATCCCGGTGATCATCGACGCCGCCTGCCTGAAACCGGAGCAGGAAGTGAACCAGATCACCCGGAAGGAGCGGCAGCGTCTGGTGGAGACCCTGAAAAACTTCATGGTGCCCCTGACCGGCACCCGTCCCCTGGCGGAAGCCATTGTCACCGCCGGGGGCGTAAGCACCAAAGAAATCAATCCCTCCACCTTTGCCTCCAAAAAAGTGCCCAACCTATACTTTGCCGGAGAACTGATGGATGTGGATGGATATACCGGCGGCTACAACCTCCAGGCAGCCTTTTCGTCAGGCTGTGTGGCAGGGACTCACGCCGCTTTGGATGGAAAAGAGGAATCTGTGTGAAAAAAATCATCATTGCCATTGATGGCCCGGCGGGAGCCGGCAAAAGCACCATCGCCAAAAAGGTGGCGGCCCTTCTGGGCTATGCCTACATCGATACGGGAGCCATGTACCGGACGGTGACCCTGCGGTTTTTGGAAAGCGGGAAGCCTTTCAGCGACGAGACGGTCACTTCCATTGCGGACCAGATTGCCATTACCTTCCGGTACGCTGATGGAGTGAACCGGGTCTTTGCGGACGGGGAGGAAGTCACCGATGCCATCCGCAGCCTGGAAGTGTCCCGGAACGTGTCCAAAGTGGCAGCTGTAGGCGGGGTGCGCACAGCCATGGTGGCGGCCCAGCGGAAGATCGGCTGTGAGGGCGGCGTGGTCATGGACGGCCGGGACATCGGCACCGTGGTATTCCCTCAGGCCCAGCTGAAGGTGTTCCTGACCGCTTCCGTGGAGGAACGGGCCCGGCGCCGGTATCTGGAACTGAAGGAAAAGGGTACGGAGGTATCTCTGGAAGACCTGGAAAAACGGATCGCCCAGCGGGATGCCCTGGATGAAAACCGGGAGATTTCTCCCCTCCGGTGTGCGGAAGACGCCCGGTATCTGGATTCCACCCATCTTTCCATCGATCAGGTGACGGAACAGATTGCCGCCATGGCCAGAGAGGTGCTGTAACATGTGGTACCGCTTTGTCCAGCTGATTTTTTCCATCCTGTTCCGGATCATTTACCGGCTCCGGGTCATTGGCCGGGACAACATCCCCAAAGAGGGACCGGTAGTGATCGCCTGCAACCACGTAAGCCTGCTGGACCCGCCCATGGTGGGCACGGCCTCTTCCCGGCCGGTCCATTTCATGGCCAAAAGTGAGCTGTTCGTACCGGTGCTGGGAACCCTGTACAAAAGCCTGGGAGCCTTTCCGGTCCACCGGGGAGCAGGGGATGCCCATGCCATCCGGACAGCTCTTACCATCCTGAAGCACAAAGAGGTGCTGGGGATCTTCCCGGAAGGCCACCGGAGCCGGGACGGGAAACTGGGCAAAGCCCAGCCCGGGGCTCTGGCCATTGCCCTGAAGGGGAAGGCGGAAGTGGTGCCCACCTGCATCCTGGGCAGCGACCTGAAACGCCGGAAAAGCTTCTGGCCCAGGATCACCGTGGTGTTCGGCAAGCCCATGAAGCTGGAAAACGAACAGGGAAACAAACTGAAAGTGGAGGAGCTGAGCGAAGAGCTGATGAAGGAAATCCAGGCTCTTATGGACGCGCACAGCGATAATTGACGGATGAAAATCTATGTTGCAGACCCCTGCGGATTCTGTTATGGAGTAAAAAGAGCAATACACGTTGCAGAACTGCAAGCAAAAGGGTATAATGATAGTATTGCCACTCTGGGTGAATTGGTTCATAATCCCCGTGTTGTCGAAAAACTGAAACAGCAAGGTGTAGAATGCAAGGAGAAGCTGGCGCAATTCGCGGCTGGCGATACAGTCATATTCCGATCCCACGGTGTGGGCCCTGCTCTTTATGAGGAGGCCCGCCAGCGGGAACTGAAAGTCATCGATGCCACTTGTCCTCATGTGCGGAAAGCACAGAAAACGGCTGCCGAACTGGCGGACGAAGGCCGTTTTGTCATCATTATTGGGGAGAAGCGTCATCCTGAGGTGCAAAGTATCAAGGCTTGGGCAGGCAGCGATTCTGTGATCATCGAAACACCCGATGATCTTGGATCTCTTCCTGAAAAAGATAAGTTTGGGGTAGTCAGTCAGACGACTTTTGAAGCTGAGAAGTTTAACCTTCTGCTTCGAATGGCTCAGGAGAAACGTCCGGGCGACTATAAAGTCGTGCGAACCATTTGCACTGCCACCGCAGAACGACAGGCTGCCGCACGGCAGCTGGCAGGGAAAACAGATGCTTTCTTCGTGTTTGGCGGCAAGAACAGTGCCAACACGAGACACCTGTGGGAACTGGCCAGGGAAATCAACCCCCGTTCCTATCTTTTGCAGGACGCCAGCGAGATCACTGGACCGATGCTGGCCGGAGCACAAAAAATTGGCATCACTGCTGGCGCATCGACGCCGCAGGAAATTATTGAGGAGGCTATTGGAACTATGGAAACGATGGAAAGTTTGTTGGGCGAACAGGAATGCATGAAATTGCACATTGGCATGATTGTGGAGGCTACCGTGGTAGAGGTGACCGATGATGAGGTCGTGGTAGACTTCGGGTATCAGAGTGAAGGTTCTGTGGCCTTCGACCAATGGACTTTGGGTGGGACCAAGGACACCGTAGCCCCCACTGTGAAACCGGGCGACAAAGTGACCCTGAAGGTTATTGCCAGCGAAAACCAGGATGGTCTGGTTGTTCTGAGCAAAATCAAGGCTGAAGCTGACCAGGCTTGGCTGAAACTGCCGGAAGAACTGGCTGACAAGAAGACTGTTCAGGTAAAAGGCCTGCGGGCTGTAAAAGGCGGCCTGACTGTTTCCTATGATGGACTGACTGGCTTCATCCCTGCTTCTCATCTGGATCTGAAGCATGTGGATGATGTGAAGGAATATGAAGGCAAAGACCTGGAAGTTTCCCTGCTGGAAATCAACCCGGAAAAGAAACGTCTGGTATTCTCCCGGAGAAACGTCCTGCGTGAAGAACGGGCTGCCAAGAACGCTGCCTATAAAGAAGAAAGAGCCAAACGGGAAGAAGAACGGAAAGAAGCCCTGGAAAAGGCTTTCCAGACCTTCCATGAAGGCGAAACTGTGGAAGGGACCATCAAGAGCATCGTTGATTTCGGTATGTTCGTGGAAATCGCTCCCATGGTCCAGGGCCTGGTGCACATCTCTGAAGTGTCCTGGGACCGCAGCGTGAAACCGGCTGACCTGTACAAAGTGGGCGAAAAGATCAATGTGTACATCAAAGGCCTGGATGAAGAAAAAGGCCGGATCAGCCTGTCCATCAAAGCTCTCCAGGAAGATCCCTGGGTGGCTGCTGCCAAGGAATTCCATGTGGGCGATGTAGTGACCGGTACTGTGGTACGGTTCCTGCCCTTCGGTGCCATTGTGAAACTGAACGACAAGAACGAAGGCATGATCCACATTTCCGAAATCGCTGAACAGCGGATTGAAAAACCGGAAGATGTTCTGGAAATCGGCCAGGAAGTGAAAGTGAAAGTCCTGCGTGTGGATACCGAACACAAGAAGATTGCCCTGAGCATCACCAAAGCCAAGGAAGATGCCGAAAAGGCTGAAATGCGTCAGTATCTGGGCAAGAAGAGCACTCTGTCCCAGGGCCTGGGTGAAAAACTGGCTGAAGCGGAAGCCGAAGCAGAAGCTCACAAATAAGCTGTCGGAATAAGCGGGGTTTATACAGATGAAAAGCCGGGAGAGCCGTAAAATCGATCACATCAAGTATGCCGTGCACCTTGAGGATGGTCCAAGGGCCACCGGCTTTTCTGATGTGCAGGTGATGCATCGCTGCCTGCCCCAGGTGGACCGGAGGAAAGTGGACCTTTCCACCAGCCTGCCCGGGGTGGGCATTCTGCCCCACCCTCTGGTGATCGACGCCATAACGGGAGGGGCGGAGAAAGTCACCCATCTGAACCGGAAACTGGCCCTGATCGCCCGGGAAACCGGGTGTCCCATGGCCGTAGGGTCTCAGTACGGAGCCGTCCGGTCCGGAGAGTATGCAGACACCTACAAAGTGGTCCGGGAGGAGAATCCCGACGGGGTGATCTTTGCCAACGTCAGTGCACTGGCCACTCCGGAGGAAGCCCGCCGGGCTGTGGACATGGTGGAAGCCCAGGCCCTGGAGATCCATCTCAACAGTGCCCAGGAATTGGCCATGGAAGAAGGGGACCGGGATTTTTCCCGCTGGCTGGAACAGATCGCCGCTATCTGTGAACAGTCGGAAGTCCCTGTAATCGTGAAGGAAACAGGCTGCGGTATGGAACGGGAAGACGCCAGACGGCTGCTGGACTGCGGGGTATCCATCCTGGATACCGGCGGGGCCGGCGGCACCAATTTCCCGGCCATTGAATGCTGCCGCAACCGGGAAGGGAACAAAGAACTGATCGAGTGGGGCATTCCTTCGGCCCTGTCCCTTCTGGAAGTGGTGGAAGCCAAAGGCTGGCAAAAGGGCATTATCGCTTCGGGAGGCATCCGGACGGCCCTGGACGTGTTCAAGGCCCAGATGCTGGGAGCCAATGCTGTGGGGATGGCTGGAAATATCCTCCGTTTTGTCCGGAACGGCGGGGGACCCCAAAGAGCCATAGACTGGATCCGGCAGCTGCTGGAAGCTGTGAAAGATTTTTACACCCTCACCGGGTGTACCAGAGTGGAGGACCTGCGGCAGGTGCGGTATTATGTTACCGGGGACCTGGCCGCAGCGGTCCGCGCTCTTCCCTACGGGGAAAAATGAATTTAACTGAAAGAGGTTCTTTCCATGAGCAAACCCATAGTTGCCATTGTCGGCAGACCCAATGTCGGCAAATCAACACTATTTAACATATTTGCCGACAGCCGGATCTCCATTGTGGAAGATACCCCCGGTGTGACCCGGGACCGTCTCTATGCTGACGCGGAATGGCTGGACCGGAAATTCACCATGGTGGATACCGGGGGCATTGAAATGCAGAATACTGATTCCATTGCGGTTTCCATCCGCCAGCAGGCGGAAATTGCCGTGCGGGAAGCGGATGTGATCCTGTTTGTGTGTGATGCCCGTACCGGGATTACCAACGACGATATGGAAGTGGCCAAAATGCTCCGCCAGTCCAAAAAACCGGTGGTGCTGGCCGTGAATAAGGCAGATACTCCCAAACAGGAGGCAGAAGCCTACGAATTCTACAACCTGGGCATCGGGGAACCCTACCTGATTTCCGCCTCCAACCGGCTGAATCTGGGGGACCTGCTGGATGCCGTGGTGGAGAAATTCCCTCCGGAATCCGACGATGACGAGGACAATGAAGACGTGATCAAGGTGGCCATCATCGGCCGGCCCAATGTGGGCAAATCCTCCATCTTCAACGATATTATCGGCCAGACCCGTTCCATTGTCAGCGACGTGGCGGGCACCACCCGGGACGCCATCGACGTGCCGGTGGAAAAAGACGGCCAGACTTACCTGTTCATCGATACTGCCGGCATGCGCCGGAAAGGGAAAATCGACGAACCCATCGAAAAATACAGCATCATCCGGACTCTCCGGGCTGTGGACCGGAGCGACGTGGTGCTCCTGGTACTCAACGCCGAGGAAGGAATTACGGAACAGGACAAGAAAATCGCCGGCTATGCCCATGAGGCAGGGAAGGGCATCGTAATCGTGGTGAACAAATGGGATCTGTATCCCAACAAGACGGTGATGTCCACGGAAGAATTCACCAAGAACATCCGCCACGAACTGATCTTCATGCCCTACGCCAATGTGGTGTACGTATCCGCTCTGACCCAGCAGCGGATCAGCCGGCTGCCGGAAATGATCAAGGATGCGGCGGAAGCCAACGCCATGCGGATTTCCACCAGCGTGCTGAACCAGGTGGTCACCGATGCGGTGGCCATGAACCAGCCGCCTATGGAAAAAGGCAAACGGCTGAAGATCCTCTACACCACTCAGGTGAAGGTAAAACCGCCCACTTTCGTGATTTTCTGCAACGAACCGGAGATCATGCACTTCTCCTACCAGCGGTATCTGGAAAATCAGCTGCGGGAAGCCTTCGGGTTCAAGGGCACGCCCATCAACATCATCGTCCGGGGCAAGAACGAGGACGAGGCATAAGGACGGTTGATGATTATGGATTACTTTCTCAGTGCACTGATCGGGTATCTCCTGGGGTCCATTTCCTGCGGGCTGCTGCTGGTGAAGCTGGTATGCGGCATCGATATCCGGGATTATGGCAGCCACAACATCGGTGCCACCAATGTGTTCCGGACAGTCGGGGCCCGGATGGCATCCTTTGTGCTTCTGGGGGATCTGCTGAAAGGGGTGCTGGCCCTGTACCTGGTGAACCGGTTTGTTTCTCCGGATCTGACGGTACAGCTGGTATGCGCCGCCTGTGCCATACTGGGCCACAGCTTTTCCTGGATGTGTGGATTCAAGGGAGGCAAAGGGGTGGCCACCGGTCTGGGGATCCTGCTGTACTTCATGCCGGAAGTGGCGGTGTTTTCTCTGACCATCTGGCTGGCAACGGTATTCGTTACCCGTTATGTGTCCCTGGGGTCCATCCTGGCGGCTCTGGCGGCTCCTTTTTCCGCCTGGTACCTGGGGTATGACTGGAAACTGGTGGCCTTTGCAGGCCTGTGTGCCATCGTTGTGGTGGCCCGTCACTACCAGAACATGATCCGCCTGAAAAATGGCACAGAAAGCAAGATCCGGCAGGGACATTGGAAAAAATGATAGGGGTGTGAAAGGATTTACACCCCGGTCACGGGTCGCGGGCCATGGGCCGCGAGCCTGGACGCTGAATCCGGTTGTTCTTTTTCTATAGAATGATAAGGTAACATCGGTTGGAATCAAAAAACGGGTCTTCGGTTTGCACCAACAAGCCCGCGACTCGAGACCCGCGACCAAAGGGCTGTTGCACCTGCAACAGCCCTTTCTATTTGCAAAGGAGTTGAAACCATGAAAGCAGCTGTGATTGGGGCCGGGAGCTGGGGAACGGTACTGGCCCAGATCCTTTCGGACAACGGCCGGGACGTGTGCCTGTGGGCCCGGAACCCGGAGAAGGCGGCAAAGATCCGGGAAACCCGCTGCAACGGGGATTACCTGCCGGATTTCCGGCTTTCCCCCTCCATCCAGGTGACGGCGGATTTAAAGGAAGCTGTCACGGGAGCGGAAGTCCTGGTGTTCGTGGTGCCTTCCAAAGGGATGGGGTCCATTGCCCGGCAGGTGGCGGCCATCACGGACTGCCGCAGCCAGGTGATCCTTACCTGCACCAAGGGATTTGATCTTGCCACCCATAAACTGATGACGGATATCCTGGAGGAAACTTTCCCCCGGGCCCGGGCCATTGCTGCCCTCAGCGGTCCCAACCTGGCCCGGGAAATCGCCCAGCAGCAGCCGGCTGCCACGGTGATTGCCTGCCGGGAGATGAAAGAGGCCCGGTTCCTCCAGCAGTGCTTCCTGACTCCCTACTTCCGTCCCTATACCTCCACGGATCTTGTGGGGGTGGAACTGTGCGGCTGTGTGAAGAACTGCATTGCCCTGGTGGGAGGGATGCTGTCCGGCCTGGGGCTGGGAGAAAATGCCCAGGCGGGGCTGATCACCCGGGGACTGGCGGAACTGACCCGGCTGGGGGTGAAGATGGGAGCCCGGCGGGCCACTTTCTTTGGTCTGGCCGGGGTGGGGGACCTGATTGCCACCTGCACCAGCCCTCTCAGCCGGAACCGGTCCGCCGGCTATGCCCTGGCTCAGGGCAAGACCCTGGAGGAGATCACCGGCGGCACCCATATGGTCTTCGAAGGGATCAACGCCACGCCGGTGGTCCGGGAACTGGCCCGGGCCCATCAGGTGGAAATGCCCATCATCGAACAGCTGTACCAGGTGCTGTTCCAGGGAAAGGATGTGCGCCAGGCCATCGGGGATTTGATGAAAAGAACTGCCAAGAAAGAGTAGCATTATTCCACGCACTATGATATAATGTCTTCCTAGGAAGGATTAACATTCTTATGGAAAGGATAGATAACACATGAACAACGAGAAGAAATCAGAATTTTATTTGGTAAGAGAAGAAATTCTTCCAGAAGCAATCAAAAAGACCATCCTGGTCAAAGAAATCCTGAAGCGGGGTAAAATGAAGACTGTCAACGAGGCCGTAAGCAAAGTGGGGCTCAGCCGCAGTGCTTACTACAAATACAAGGATTATGTCTTCCCGTTTTACGATGCCAGCAAGGAAAAGGTCATTACCATTTCTCTGCTGCTGGAACACAAGCCCGGGGTACTTTCCAGTGTGCTGAACACGATTGCTGCCGATGGGGGGAGCGTCATCACCATCAACCAGGGTGTGCCTCTCCAGGGTGTGGCCAATACCACCATTTCGGTGGAGACCAAGTACCTGAACATCGATATGGAAGCCCTGATGGACAAACTCCGGCTCATTGACGGAGTGAAGCGGCTGGACGTGTTGGGCCAGGTGGACTGACCCGGGAAAGAAAAACAGAGGAACCGGCTTCCCGGAAGGGGTAAAACAGGATATCTGCAGGATTTTCAGAGGGCTGTCGTTTTCGGCAGCCCCTTTACAACAGGAGGATGAGGGGAATTGGCTAAGAACGAACAGAAGAAAATCAACATCGGACTGCTGGGAGCCGGCACCGTGGGGGGCGGTGTGATCCTGGTGCTGAACCAGAACCGGCCGCTGATCACCGAACGGGTGGGGGCGGAAATCTGCATCAAAAAGGTCCTGGCCCGTCATCCGGAAAAGGTCCGGGCCCTGGATGCCTCCCTGGCCACCACAGACAAAATCGAAGACATTGTCAACGATCCGGACATTGACATTGTGGTGGAACTGATGGGACGGGAACACCCGGCCCTGGAATACATGGAGGCGGCGCTGAAAGCCGGCAAGAACGTGGTCACCGCCAACAAGGACGTAGTGGCCGTCCACGGAAAGGAACTGTTCGAACTGGCGGCGGCCAACCATGTGGACTTCCTGTTCGAAGCGGCGGTGGCCGGGGGGATCCCCATTATCCGTCCTTTGAAGGAAAGCCTGGCAGCCAACAAAATCAGCAAGATCATGGGGATCATCAACGGCACCACCAACTACATGCTTACCAAAATGACCCAGGATCATATGGATTTTGCGGAAGTGCTGAAGGAAGCCCAGGACAAGGGTTATGCGGAAAGCGACCCTACCGCCGACGTGGGGGGCTTCGACGCGGCCCGGAAGATTGCCATCCTGGCCTCCATTGCCTTCAACAGCCGGGTGAGCCTGGACGATGTGTATGTGGAAGGCATCGACAAGATTTCTTCCCGGGACATTGAATACGCTGACGAACTGGGCTATGTAATCAAGCTCCTGGGGATCGCCAAGCAGAAGGAAGGCAAAGGGGTCAGCGCCCGGGTCCATCCCACCATGCTCCGGAAGGACCATCCCCTGGCTACGGTGAACGATGTGTTCAACGCGGTGTATGTGGAAGGCCAGCCTGTAGGAGAAGCCATGTTCTTCGGCCGGGGCGCCGGACGGATGCCTACGGCCAGTGCCGTATGCGGGGATATCATCGAAAGCACCCGGAACATCCTGGCCGGCTGCACCGGCCGGGTGGGCTGCACCTGCTACGAAGCCAAACCCATGCTGCCCCTGGAAGAAATCATCTCTCCCTGCTACATCCGGATGCTGGTGGAAGACCAGCCCGGTGTCTGGGCCACCATTGCCTCCGCCTTCGGGGAAAACAAGGTCAGCCTGAAGACCGTTGTCCAGAAACGGTCCCTGGGCACCTTGGCGGAAATCGTGGTGATCACCTACGGGGTCTCTGAGTTCGCCCTGCGGAAAGCCGCCGACGCCCTGTCCAAACTGGCTGTGGTAGCCCGGATCTGCAACATCATCCGGGTGGAAGACAGCACCCTGGACTGAGGAAAGAGGCGCTGACCATGGCAGATATGTTGAAAAAAGTGACGGTACAGGTCCCTGCCACCTCCGCCAACTGCGGACCCGGGTTTGACTGCCTGGGGCTGGCCTGTACCCTGTACAACCGGTTCACCTATGAACGGGTGCCGGAAGCAGAAGGCATCCAGGTGGAAGCGGAGGGCCAGGGAGGGGAATCCCTGCCCCAGGGCCGGAACAACCTGGCGGCGGAAGCTTTCTGCATCCTTTGGGAAAAACTGGGGAAACCGGCCACCGGCCTGCGGATCTCCACCCGGATCGAAGTTCCCGTATCCCGGGGCCTGGGCAGCAGTTCCACTGCCATTGTGGCCGGGCTTACAGCGGCCAATGCCCTGGCGGGCAGCCCTCTTTCCAAAGAGGAGCTGGTGACGGAAGCCACCCGGATCGAAGGCCACCCGGACAATGTGGCTCCGGCCATTCTGGGGGGCATTACTGTGAATGTCATGGAAGAGGGGAAGGTGGAAAGCCTGAAGCTTGCCCTGGCCAGACCCCTTCAGCTGGTGGTGCTGGTGCCCTCCATCCCCCTGCCCACTTCCAAGGCCCGGGCGGCTCTGCCCCAGGAAGTGTCCCACAAAGATGCGGTGTACAATGTAAGCCGGGCGGCTCTCCTGGTAGGGTCTCTTTTGACCGGGGACTATCACTTCCTGCGGACGGCCCTGGAAGACCGGCTCCACCAGCCCTATCGTCTGCCCCTGATCCCGGGAGCGGAAGAAGCCCTGGAAGGGGCCCGGCAGGCGGGAGCCTACAATGGAATCATTTCCGGCGCCGGTTCCACCCTGTTGGCTTATGTGCCGGCGGAGGGAGATGCCCGGAAGGTGGGAGAAGCCATGGCGGCGCCCTTCCGGAAACGGAACATTGAAACGGCTCTCCATGTGCTGGACATTGATCCGGAGGGAGCCAGAGTCATCGATATCCAATAAGGAGGAATCACCATGCTGCAGGTCCATTATATCCATCATGCCTGTTTCACCCTGTCTGACGGGAAGACCACCCTGCTGTTCGACCCCTATCTGGAGGGGAATCCGGAAGGCCTGAAGCCGGAGGATGTGGCAGCGGACGTGATCTTCATTTCCCATTATCACGGGGACCATCTGGGTTCTGCCTATGAAATCGCCAAAAAACAGGATGCCCTGATCATTTCCACGGCAGAAATCACCAATGATGCAGCCCAACACGGGCTCCGGTCCCATGCCATGCACCTGGGGGGCACCCATCAGTTCCCCTTCGGCCGGGTGCGGGTGACCCCCGCCTTCCACGGCAGCGGTATTGCAGGCGGCCACTCCTGCGGGTTCATGGTGGAATTCGGGGGAAAGACCGTGTATTTTGCCGGGGACACCAGTGTGTTCGGGGATATGGCCCTGCTGCCCCGGCTGGAAACCATCGATGTGGCCCTTCTGCCCATCGGGGACAACTTCACCATGGGCCCCAAAGACGCCCGTCTGGCGGCGGAACTGCTGAATGTGCCCCTGGTGATCCCCATCCACTACAACACCTGGCCTCTCATCGCCCAGGATCCTGCAGCTTTTAAGAAGGAAGTGGAAACCACCACCCAAAGCAAAGTGCTGGTGGTGGAACCGGGGAAGACGGTGGAATTGTAAAAAAAGGGGGTGTGAAAAGGTTCACACCCTCGGTCACTGGTCTCTCGGCCAGTGACCAGTGACAACCAGAGGGGGTGACGCATTGCGTCACCCCCTCCTTTACAATACGCCTCAAGTAAAGTACAATGATGATTGTTGAGTTCCAGTCGCACCTTACTATAAACTGCTTGGAGTGATTTTCATGAATTTGTATCTTGGGGTCATTGTAGGTTATGCGCTTTTGCTGATCCTCCTGGGTCATCTGGTGGGGAAACATGTGAAAGGTGCAGCGGACTTCTTTGTGGGCGGACGCTCCTTCAATGCGGGGCTTTTGTTCACAACCCTGATTGCAGCCAACATCGGAGCAGGTTCCACAGTGGGGGTAACGGGACTGGCGTACAAATTCGGGGTTTCCAGCTGGTGGTGGATCGGCTGCAGCGGCCTGGGGTCCCTGATCCTGGCTTATATTGTAGGGCCGGCTGTGTGGAAAGTGGCCCGGAAGTACAATCTGTATACCATGGGGGATTATCTGGATTTCCGCTATTCCCACGCTTTCCGGGGAGTCACCTCCACCATGATGGCCATCGGCACCCTGGCTCTTTTTTCCGGCCAGCTGCTGGGCATTGCCTGGATCCTGAACGTGGTGGCGGGGATTGAAAAACTCTACGGCATCATCATCGCCGCGGTGGTTGTGACCCTGTACTTTTCCGCCGGGGGCATCAAAAGTGCCGCCATTGTGAATATCATCGAACTGATCGTGATCCTCATGGGATTCTGCATTGCCACACCCTTTGCCCTCCAGTATGTGGGAGGATGGAGCGGACTCCAGGCCGCTGTGGCCAGCCATATGGCCGATCCGGCCCTGACGGCGAAGTATTTTGCCTGGGATGGCATGGGCACCACCGCCATTGTGGGGTATTTCCTCATGCTGACCCCGGCTTTCTGCATCTCTCCGGGGCTCATCGGGAAAGTCTATGCGGCCAAAGATGAAAAAGCCGTCCGGGTGGGGACCCTGTGGAACGGCATCGTCCAACTGGCGTTCGCTTTCCTGCCCATGCTTATCGGCATGTGCGCCTATGCGGCCTTTCCGGATCTGGGGAACCAGGAACTGGCCCTGCCCAAGGCCATGAAGGAAATGATGCCTTTCGGGGTATCCGCACTGGCTCTTTCTGCTATTTTTGCCGCGGAAGTGAGCACCTGTGATACGGTGCTGTATATGCTGGCCACTTCTTTATCCAAGGATTTGTACAAAACCTTCTTCCGTCCGGATATTTCCGATGAGGAACTGCTGAAGGTCAGCCGGAAACTGACGGTGCTCTGCGGCATCGCCGGGATCTTCATTGCCTGCTACATGGCCAACATCATTACCGCTTTGGCCATTTTCTATTCCCTGATGACCGTATCTCTGGCAGCTCCCTTCCTGTTCGGCCTGTTTACGGAAAAAGCCTCCACCCGGGGGGCCTTCTGTTCCGCCGTGCTGGGGGTGGCTGTGGTGCTGGGGCTGAAGTTTTTCAATGGAGGCAAGGGCATCGGCATCCTGAATTCCACCAGCCTGGGGATCATTGTGGCTGCTGTGGTGATGCTGGTGAGCCTGTGGGTGTTCCCCCGGCAAAAAACTGGGGAAAAATAAGGAAGACAGTGGGGAAGGGGAGCCTGGCTCCCAAAAATCTATTGAGTAACGAGGTATGACCCATTGAACAAGAAACAGAAACGGCTGGCCCTGGGCCTTGTACTGGCCGGCCTTTTGGGGACCGGCACCGCCTGGGCCTCTCCCCTGGAACAGGGTGTGAAGCCGGCGGAAACCGTTCTTTTGGACGAAACTGACGGACCGCTGTCCCATGTCCAGAAAAAGAAACAGGACAAGAAAGAAAAAGTACAGAGAAAAGAAGAAGTCCGGAAAACAGATGAGGAGCAGGAGAAAAAGCCCCTGAGCTTCCGGGAACGGATCCGGCGGCACCGGAAAGAAAAGGACAAAAAGGACCGGAAACAGAAAAAAGCCCGGGACCTGCAGGAGAAGAAACCGGCCCGGGAAGAAAAGACTCATACGGCGGAACCTCCCAAAAAGGAAAAACGCCGGGACAGAGAAAATGAACGTCCCAGGACTCCGGTGATCCGGGATCTGGGGCCGGCGGACCAGGACAGCCTGGTGATCCGGAAGGGTATGATCGCTGTAGTGGGAGAAAAGCTTACCCTGCCCCGGTGGCCGGACCCGGACAAACTGCTGAAGCTGGAAAACCAGGACCGTGTGATCACGGATCCCAGCCTGCAGATCATCATCAACCATCTGACCACCAGGGCGAAGATCTGGGAACTGCCGGACAACTACCAGGAAGTGACCATTGCCGGACCCGGCGAAGCCACCCGGGACCAGGCGGTGGTGCTGCTCCGCCGGTACAATCCCAAACTGCCCATCAAGGCCACCCCGGAACAGATCGTGGATCTGTACTACCAGGAAGCCAGCCGGGAAGGGCTCCGGTGGGACATCGTGTTCTGCCAGGCCCTGCTGGAAACCGGATTCTTCCGGTTCGGGGGCACGGTGGTCCCGGCCCAGAACAACTTCTGCGGTCTGGGGACCACCAGCGCTACGGTCCAGGGCGCCTGGTTCCCCACTCCCAGGGACGGGGTCCGGGCCCATGTCCAGCATCTTATGGCCTATACCACCGACCGGCTGCCGGCCACCCCGGTGATCGACCCCCGGTACTATCTGGTGTACAAGGGCAAGGTCCAGAACGGCTTCTACACCCGCTGGTCCCAGCTCAACGGCAAATGGGCCACCGGCAGCTATTATGCGGAGAAGATCCTGAATCTCCACGAACAAATGAAAAAAATCATCGCCATTTCCGGCAATGACTGGGATGGAGGCGTATTGAAATGATGCACATTGTACTGGTGGAGCCGGAAATCCCCGGGAATACCGGGAACATTGCCCGGCTCTGCGCCGCCACAGGAGCCAGTCTCCATCTGGTCCGGCCCCTGGGCTTTTCCGTGGATGACAAATACCTGAAACGGGCCGGTCTGGACTATTGGCACCTGGTGGACATCCACTATTATGATTCCGTGGAAGAAGTGCTGGCCGCCTATCCGGACAGCCCCCGCTTCCTCTTGACCACCCACGCCCACAAATCCTACAGCCGGGTCCATTACGGACCTGATTCCCTGCTGATCTTCGGCAAGGAGAGCGCCGGCCTCCCGGAAGACTTCCGGCTGGCCCATGGGGAGGAATGTGTGCGGATCCCCATGGTTTCCGAAGCCCGGTCCCTGAACCTGGCCAATTCGGTTTCCATTGTCCTTTACGAAGCTTTGCGGCAAAACGATTTTGATCTTCAGGAGGGAACCATATGATCTGTATCAAGGAATTTGAGTTTGACGCAGCCCATTATCTGCCCAATTACCACGGCAAATGTGAACATCTCCACGGCCACACCTACAAGCTGGTGGTGAAGGTGGAAGGCCATCCGGACCAGGAAGGCATGGTGCTGGATTTTGTCCAGTTCAAGCACACGGTGAAGGATCTGGTGGTGGACCAGCTGGACCATCACTGCCTCAACGACATCCTGCCCCAGCCTTCTGCGGAAAACATTGCTGTCTGGGTGTGGAACAAACTGAAGGAACCGCTCACCGGGGCCAACTATGCTCTCTATGAAGTCCAGGTCTGGGAAACCAAGACCAGCGGCATTGTGTACCGGGGTGAATCATGCTGAAAGATGTCCAGGCGCAGCAGGATCTGCGTCACATTGCACTGAAACATGTGGGCATCCGGAACCTCCGGTGGCCCATTGTGCTGGCGGACCGGGAAAAAGGCAGCCAGCATACGGTGGCGGAAGTGGCCCTGGCAGTGGATCTGCCCCAGGAACAGCGGGGCACCCACATGAGCCGTTTCGTGGAATGCCTGAAGCAGGTGGGCCCCATCCGTCCCCACGAACTGGAAGAAGTGCTGGACGGGCTCCGGCAGAAACTGGAAGCCCGGAAGGCCCTGTTGGAATTTTCCTGCCCCTATTTCATCACCAAAAAGGCTCCTGTCAGCGGCATCGAAAGCTATCTGGACGTGGACTGCCATTTCAAGGCGGAAAAAGGGGACACCTTCTCCCTGGAAGTGGGCGTGGATGTACCCATCCACACCCTGTGCCCCTGTTCCAAGGAAATCAGCAAATACGGGGCCCACAACCAGCGGGCCTGGGCCCGGATCCGCATCCGTTCTTCCCGGCCGGTGTGGATCGAAGAACTGGTGGATATGGCGGAAAAAGGCGCTTCCACTCCTCTGTATTCTCTTTTGAAACGGCCAGACGAAAAATGCGTCACGGAAATGGCTTATGAGAATCCCCGGTTCGTGGAGGACGCGGTCCGGGAAATCGCTTTGCAGCTCAATGCCGATCCCCGGATCGACTGGTATACGGTCACGGTGGAAAGCGAGGAGAGCATCCACAACCACAATGCCTTTGCTACAGTAGAAAAAGAGGTGTGACATGTATCTGACCATTCCTCCTGAACGGATCCGTTATGAAATGGAAAAAATCGAAGTCCATCCCATGGGCATCCAGCTTATGGAACCCAAGGCTTCCGTGCTGCCCCTGAAACTGCTCCAGATCCGCACTCCCGCCGCCAACATCCTGAAACAGGAAATGCTGGCTCTGGGAGGGGAATGTGTGAACCCCAAGGGCACCATCAACTGCAGCCTGGACCGGGTGGATGTGATCCTTCTGGGAAACCGGCGGCAGTACCGGGACCTGGTGAAGAAGCTGGGCTCCATGGCCAACTGGTTCGGGATCCAGGCCATTATGGACGATCTGTGGGAGTTTTTGGAACCGGGGACCCTGGTGACGGTACTGGCCGACGGCCGGAAGCTGACCTATGAGAAAATGCGGGTCATGGGGATTTTGAACGTGACCCCGGATTCCTTCTATGCCGGTTCCCGGATCAGCGGAGAACAGGCCCTTTTGGCCAAGGCGGAAACCATGCTCCGGGACGGGGCGGACCTGCTGGATATCGGAGGAGAATCCACCCGGCCGGGAGCGGATCCGGTAACTCCGGAAGAGGAAAAACGCCGGGTAACCGGGGCTCTGGCTGCTTTGCGGAAGCATTTCCCGGAGAGCATCCTCAGTGTGGATACCTACCATGCAGAGACGGCGGAAGCGGCTCTGGAAGCCGGGGCGGATATCATCAACGACGTTACCGCCGCTACCGGGGACGGCCGGATGCTGGATGTGGCTGCCCGGGCCAAGGCTCCCCTGGTGCTCATGCACATGCGGGGCACCCCCAAGACCATGATGGGGGACGAACTGAAGACCTACCACAATGTGGCGGGAGAAGTGTCTCAGTATCTGCTGGAGCGGGCGGCAGCCTGCCAGGCAGCGGGACTGGGGAAGGACAAGGTGATCCTGGATCCGGGCCTGGGCTTTGCCAAGGACCTGGAAGGGAACCTGGCACTGTGCAGCGGGCTGGGGGAAATGACCGGACACGGGATCCCGGTGCTCCTGGCCGGCTCCCGGAAGGGGTTCATCGGCAAGGTGCTGGGTGGGCTTCCCACTGAAGAACGGCTGGAAGGGACCATGGCCCTTTCGGCTGCCGCCGTGTACGCTGGCGCCCAGATGGTCCGGGTCCACGATGTGAAGGAAAATGTCCGGCTGATCCGGATGCTGGAGGCGATCCGGGCATGTCAGTAGCCTATGTGGCCCTGGGCAGCAACCTGGGGGACAAAGAACAGAATATCCGCCGGGCCCTGGAACTGATGGAGCACCATGGAATCCAGGTGATCCAGGTATCTCCCCTTATTACCACGGAACCCTATGGGGTGACGGACCAGCCGGAATTCCTCAACGGAGCGGCGGAAGTGGAGTGGCCGGGGGATGCGGAAAGTCTCCTCCATACCCTTCTGGCCATTGAGCTGGAAATGGGCCGGCAGCGGAAACGCCATTGGGGAGAACGAAACATCGACCTGGATCTGCTCCTTTTCGGAGATCAGCAGATCCACAGCCATGACCTGGTGCTGCCCCATCCGGACATGGCCAACCGAAGCTTTGTGCTGGAGCCTCTGGCAGCCATCGGGGCCCAGGTGGTCCACCCGGTGCTCCATCGGACCATCGGGGAACTGTGGGAGGAACTCCGGCAAAAAGAAGACAAACAACGAAACAAATGACGAAAGCAGGGAATCATAATGGGTGAACGTGTGAAGACAGGTGCGGTCCTGTTCTTTCTGTATGCAGTTTTATTTGCGGTTTCTCAATTCTACCAGGTGGTGCCGGGCCTCAGCGGGCTCCGGATCCAGGCCATGCTGTCCGTACCCTACGGGCTGATCTTCGGCCGGACCGGGGCGGTGGCAGCGGCTCTGGGGGCAGCAGCGGGGATGGCCCTCACCGGGGGCAACTCCAATTTCATCCCCATTGAATTCCTGGGGGCCCTGCTGTCCGCCTATCTGCCCTTCCGGGTGTGGCAGGGGATGCGGTCTCCCCAGGAACCCTACCTGTGTGTGGAAGACCAGCGGACGGCTACCATGTTCTTTATCCTGAGCCTGATCGGAGCCGTACCCATGGCAGTGTTCCCTGCGGTGGGCGGGGACCTGTACCAGGTGGTGCCCTTCCCGGCATCCTATCCCCGGATCTTCCTGGCTTCCCTGGTGTTTACGGTGGTGGGGGGCTTTCTGGTGTACAGCCAGGCGGCACCCCGGATGTTCCGGGGGGCGGGAGAAGCCCTGTGGAACCGGATCCGGGACAGCAAAGGCACCACCCGGAGCATGGCGGTGGCCATGCTCCGGATCACCCTTATCGGAGGCTTTCTGGGGCTGGGGCTGGCCTTTATCTTCCCCAATGAATTTGAACTGATCATTGTGGAATATGTAATGGGGATCTTTGCGGCGCTCCTGTTCATCCTGACGGCTGTGTGAGGAACTTTCCATGATGTATGTACTGACCTTCATTGTCCAGCTGCTGCTGGTGCTGACCTTTCTCTGGACCTGCAGCACCGTGTTCCTGGGCCTTGTGACCCGGCGGAAAAAACGGCCGGTGGTGGCGGGACCCAGCCGGTTCGCCGTGCTGGTGTGTGCCCATAACGAGGCCAATGTGGTGGGCAAACTGTTCCAGAGCCTGGAAGATCAGGACTACCCTGGTGAGCTGTACCGGGTGTTCCTGCTGGCGGATCACTGTGACGATGCCACGGCGGAGGTAGGACGCCGGTACCCTCATGTAACCGTGCTGGAAAGGCAGGAAGGACCCCGGACCGGGAAAGGGGCGGTGCTCAGCTGGGGCATCCCCCGGATCCGGAAACAGTACGGACGGGAATTCAGCCATATTGTGATCTTCGATGCGGACAATATGGCGGACCGGGGATTTTTGTCCGCCCTGGATTGGAGTTTCCGCCGGGGCGCCCGGCTGGTGATGGGGAACCGGCTGCCTCTCAACCCCTTTGACAATCTGATCTCCCAGTGGTACAGCATGTACTGGCTCAGTGTGGATCTGTTCAGCAAACCCCGGTACAATGTGGATCTGCCCGGGATCATCTCCGGCACCGGGTTCGGGTTCGATGCTTCTTTGCTGGAACCGGACGGCTGGCATACCCGGACCATTGTGGAAGACATGGAATTTTCCATGCAGCAGAATTTTAAGGGTGTCTTCTCTGAATACCAGGACAAAGCCCGGTTCTATGACGAACAGCCGGTGACCCTCCGGGGCATGGTGAGCCAGCTCCGCCGGTGGATGACCGGGAACTACCAGATTGCCCGGCTGTACCGGAAGGAATGGCTGGCCCATTTCCGGGCCCGGCCGGACGCCCGGCTCATCGATAATTTCGTCCCCATGCTTATGTGCGTGGTGTTCGGGTTCTATTTCCTCACCAATGTACTGTGGGTGGGAAACCGGGCCTTGAATGGACTTCCACCTCTGGCCGGCAAGGACATTCTTTGGTGGACCATGCTCTATGTGCTGAGCCTTGTTATGGGCACCTGCGCCATCAAAGCCGGAGATCTGCCGGTGAAGAAAATGCTTCCCGGGATCCTTACAGGAGGGTTCTTCTGCATTTTCCTGTCCCTGGTGGCCGTCTGCTCCGTATTCTTTCCCCAGAAGAAATGGATCCCCATCGCCCATGTCCACGAGGCAGGGCCGGAGAAGTAGGGGGCAGCAAAGCTGACCTTTGACAAAGGGGCTGTTGCATGGGCAACAGCCCCTTCTTATGGTATAATGGATACAGAATATTCAGCCAGAGGAGGGATTGGGATGAAAAAAATGACACGGAACCTGGTGGGTCTCCTGACGGTGCTCCTGAGCCTGCTGTGGGCTTCTGCAGCCCTGGCTTCTTCTCCCATCAGTGCTGACGGAACCTTTAACGGTATCCGCATGGCCGGCAAAGTACGGGTGGTGGAATACAATCCGGACATCAAAGTCCAGGTGGTCACCAGTTTTCCGGATCTGAAGGTGAAAGTGGTGGATCATTTTCCGTCCGCCATCGGGGAATGGCAGTTCGTGGAATACGGCGAAGACTTTACCATCCAGTTCGTCACCAGTTTTCCGGACATCCGGATCAAGTACGTGACCAGTTTCCCGGGGATGCCGTGATATGAGTGGAGAGTGAAGAAGGAAGGGGGAACCACACCTTCCTTTTTTCATGTCATCATATAATAAACTATTGTGAGTAAATGGCTTAAAACTCTAGGTTTTAAGCCATTTTTGTGTAAGACGGCAAAAATACGGCAAAAATTAAAAAATGGCCTCGATGCCATCTGCCGCCCGATCCCGCACGTCCTGGGTATAATCCAGGTAGATGTTGGACACGGTGGCTACGGTGTCGCCTAGGACGGCCGCCACCAGGTTGACGTCGCCGGTCTCCTGGAGCAGGAGGGTGGCGAATGTATGGCGGAGGGAATGGAGGGACCGGCCAGGATAGTGGACTCGGATGTAGTAGCTGGTGTAGTAGATCAGGCTGTAAGTGCTAGTGCCGCCTAGAATCCGGCCGTCAAAGGAGAGGGGGTGCTCCTGCCGCCATCTGGTCAGGGCCTGGAGCACGGCAGTGAAAAAGCCGCCCAGAGAGCCCTTCAAAGCGCCATACAGGAGAAAAGCCGGTACGTGGCCGAACGGATTGCCCGGACGGAAGGGGCCAGGGCCCGTTATGATGCCTTCATTGCCCGCTACGGCGAGGATGACAGCGTTGTGGCCTACCGGTGGAAGCTGGGCAGCCGGCACCCGGCAGAGGACATCTGCGACATGTACGCCCATGCGGATTTGTACGGCCTGGGGGCAGGAGTTTTCCCAAAAGACCAGGCTCCGGTGAATCCAGCCCACCCCCATTGCCTGTGCCATTATGCTCCGGTTTACACCAGCGAGCTGAAGGGTAAAAAGCGGTCTGACAACGTGGAAGGCCGGGGCAACGCATGGCTGAAACGACAGCCGCTGCACATCCGCCAGGCCATCCTGGGCGTGAAAGGGGAACAGGAATGGAAAGCCTGCCGGGTGGGGTGGATGGAGAAGGCAAGAAATTTGTCTGATATGTTTGGAAAGGCAGAGAGTCGGATCCCATTGGTTAACGAAGCCTCTCATGAACAAAGATGGGGTGACTTTAACCACTATGGCGGGGATACGGTGAAGGTGTATGAAGGGGAGAAGATTCCGCATAATACTGAAATGACTCGCAGAAAAACAGCAGATGACGGCCATGAAATCATTGATAAACCAACTTATCAAAAATTGACAAAGTCATTTTTGAATAGTGGAGGAATCATTATTCGTGGTGAAATAGCCATGAAGCACCTGGAAAAAGTGGGGGCTAATGCAAGTTATATGGCTGGTGGAAACATTGCCTTTATCAGTGATGACGCTACAATTTCTGATGTTTTAGAAGAAATGTATCACGCAAAGCAGGATCGTGCGAATATGTTTGGAGCTTTAAGTAAGAATGCTGATGTTCTTTTGAAAAGGGAAATTGATGCTCAAAAATACTTGCTGAAAGTAGCCCAAAAGTATAAAATACCAGTAGAAGAAACAAAGAAAACGTTAAAAAATTTGAAAATATATGAAGAACTATTAAAGAAACGTCAGGGAATGAGGTGACTTTTATGGAAATGCAAACCTATAAAGTCGTTGATGATTTTCCTGTTAAAACTGCGCGTGTTCTTGTCCTTGATCGTGATTATGAGATTGGCGATTATAAATGTGCTGAAATTGACGGAAACCCTTATGAATATATTGTAAACTATGGATTCCGAACAATTATTTTGCCAAACATGGCAAAGAAACTTTTCAAAGGCAAAACGATTAATTTTCTTCCTCTAAAACATTAGCTATTTAAACAGAAAGCACCTAGCAGAAATGCCTGGTGCTTTTTTCATGCCTGAAAAGGAGGGAAACATGAATGACATTGCTCTGGGGCTTCTCCAGAGAGATCTGATTGAGTGTGTGGCTTCTGGGATTCTGTTTGTCATTGTCCTGGCCGTATATGCACTGCTCAACCATTTAGCAAAGAGGCAATAACTGTTTTATACAAGGGCTCCGGGAAACCGGCTGCCCTATTTTTATGCACAAAAGGAGAGATGCAAGATGAAGAATGTGAAAACTATGGCGATGACTCTGGCCCTGGTGGCCGGTATTACGGGAACGGCCTTTGCCGCTGACATCCGGGAAATCGTAGGGGATCCTGGCACCGAAATCACGGACCGGAACCCCACCTGCTACCAGACCCGGGTATTTAATGGCCACACCCTGGAATCCTACGTGGAAAACGACGTGGCCGTTACCAAACGGGCACGTAGGTACCCATCAGTGCAGAATTGCCAATTACGGTCCCAGCAGCAATCCCATGGGACAGTTGGCCGCAGCACTGAACTGGTGATAAGGGGGCGGACTTGGCCTCCGGCTATGCTGGTACTCTTTGCGGGTGTATTGGTATAGACGTTTTTGCCCTCTGGGAGGCCGGGACGGGTTTGCCTGCGGCGAAACCCCTACGTCGTTGGGGTCAGAGACTCGTACATCTTGGCAAGCCGCCGGTTGTGCGGCCTCTCTACGGGCCCATGCTCCGCACTCTTCACTCTGCACTCTTCACTCTTCACTTTCGGACATGAATGAATAACTATACTGTGTTGAAGGTTTTACCGAGAACTTGTTGACACATACGGAAGGGGAACCACCCCTTCCTTTTTTTTTCATTTCATCATATAATAAACTATTGAGACTTTTTACTACCGATTAGTTACTCTATATAGAAGGGAAACAGAAAACCAATGACCAAAAGTTACACCATTCTGAATTACGGCTGTCAGATGAACGAGAGTGATTCGGAACATTATGCCGGGCAGCTGTCCGACCTGGGGTACCATTATACGGAAGACTATCACGATGCGGATGTGATCCTCATCAACACCTGCTGCGTCCGGGAAAGCGCGGAAAAGAAGATCCTGGGAAAAATCGGGGAGATGAAGCAGATCAAACGGGAAGATCCTTCCAAGGTCCTGTGCGTTACCGGCTGCATGGCCCAAAAAGACGGGGAGGACTTTTTGAAAAAGTATCCCCAGGTGGACCTGCTTATCGGCACTGCCCATGTAAACAACTTCAGCGCCATTTTGCAGGATTATCTCCAGCAGAACGACCGGAAGGCGGGGATGTACAACGATCTGACGGTAATGCCTAGGGAATTCGAGGGGCATTTCGTCCGGAAAAGCAGCTATGCCGCCTGGGTACCCATCATGTACGGCTGCAACAATTTCTGCACCTACTGCATCGTCCCCTATGTCCGGGGCCGGGAACGGAGCCGGAGCGCCGATGCCATCTGTGAAGAAATCAAGCATGCCGTGGACCAGGGCTACCGGGAATTCACCCTTCTGGGCCAGAACGTGAACTCCTACGGCAAGGACCGGGGAGAAAAGGATGCCTTTGCCGCTCTCCTCCGCCAGGTGGATGCCATCCCCGGGGTGGAACGGGTTCGGTACATGACCAGCCATCCCCGTGACATGAGCGAGGAACTGATCCGCACTGTGGCGGAAAGCAAACATGTGTGCAAGCATTTCCACATCCCTGTCCAAAGCGGCAGCACCCGGATCATGCAGGCCATGAACCGGGGCTACACCCGGGAATCCTACCTGCAACTGGTGGACACCATCCGGAAATATGTGCCGGAGGCAGTGCTTACCACTGACATCATCGTAGGCTTCCCCGGGGAAACGGAAGAAGATTTTGCAGAGACCCTGAGCCTGTTCGATACCGTCAGCTACGACGCCGCCTATACCTTCATCTATTCCAGACGGTCCGGGACCCCGGCTGCCACCATGGCAGATCAGGTGCCGGACAAGGTGAAGAAGGAACGGCTGAACCGGCTTATGGAACTTCAGAACCGGCACAGCCTGAAACACAATCAGAAACTGGTGGGACGCACCCTGCCTGTGATGGTGGAAGGGCTCAGCCACAACAACAGCAAAATGTGGAGCGGCCGCACCGATGGGAACAAACTGGTGCTGTGGCCGGTGGGAGAGCGGTTCTTCAACCCGGGAGATGTGGTCCCGGTGACCATCGAAACCGCCCAGACCTGGCTCCTTAAAGGTCGTGCTGCCTTATGACCGCCCTGACTCCCATGCTTCAGCAGTATCTGGAAATCAAGGAACAGCACAAGGATGAGCTGCTGTTCTTCCGTCTGGGAGATTTCTACGAACTGTTCAATGAAGATGCCCTTACCGCCTCCCGGGAACTGAACCTGACCCTGACCAAGAGGGCCGGGGGAAAAGCCGGGGCTTCCAGTTCCATGCCCATGTGCGGGGTGCCCTTCCATTCGGTGGACGGGTACCTGGCCAAGCTGATCCGGAAGGGGTACAAAATCGCCATCTGCGACCAGATGGAAGACCCCAAAAAGGCCGTGGGCATCGTAAAGCGGCAGGTGACCAAGATCCTTACTCCGGGCACGGTGCTCAGCGATGCGGTGCTGGAAGAAAGCCACAACCAGTACCTGGCCTGTCTGGAACAGAATCAGGACACCCTGTGCCTTTCCTACGCCGACGTATCCACCGGGGAATGTGCCTGGTACACCGCCCGGGGCAAAGACCGGGAAGAAGCAGTGCTGGACCAGCTGTACCGGATCCAGCCGGCGGAACTGGTGCTTACCGAACCCAACGAAGCTTTCGGTACCCTCCTGGACAAAATGGTCCAGAAGCTGCCGGACTGCATGATCAACCACTGGGACCCCATCCCGGAACTGGATTACTTCACCCGCCATTTCGGCAGTGACAGCCCGGGGGCAAAAATCCCTCTGGTCCGGGGCACTGTGGAGCACATGCTCCAGTACATCCACGAAAATGTGAAAAGTGACCTGGCCCAGATCAACCGGCTCCGGGAAATCACCACCGATGCGGTGATGAACCTGGACGCCACCGCCATCCGGAACCTGGAACTGGTGAAGAACATGAAGGACGGCACCCGCCACGGCACCCTGCTGGATGTACTGGACTACACCCGCACCGCCATGGGGGCCCGGCAGCTCCGCCAGTGGGTGGAAGCACCCCTTCTGGACACCGCCCGGATCCGGCTCCGGCAGCAGGCCATCGGTACCCTGGTGGACAATGCCCGGCTCCGGACGGACCTGGGGGATGCCCTGGGGGAAATCACCGACCTGGAACGGATCCTGTCCCGGATCGAAGTGGGTTCCGCCAACGCCCGTGACCTGGCTTCCCTGCGGACCGCTCTCCGGGCCCTGCCCCAGGTGAAAAATCTGCTGGACCAGGTGCCCCAGGGTCTGCTCCATACCCTGGACAGCCGGATCAGCCTCCATGAGGACCTGCTGGATGAACTGGAACGGGGCATTGTGGACGACCCGCCCTTTACCGTCCGGGAAGGGGGCATGATCCGGAAAGGCTTCAACGCCGAACTGGACGAAGTCCATGATATTGCGGAAAACAACAACCAGTGGATGCTGAACTTCGAACAGAAAATCAAGGATCAGACCGGCATCAAGAATCTGAAGGTGGGGTACAACAAGGTCTTCGGCTACTACATCGAAGTGTCCAAAGGCCAGGTGTCCCAGGTGCCGGATACCTTTATCCGGAAGCAGACCCTGGTGAACGGGGAACGGTACATTGTGCCGGAACTGAAGGAATTCGAAAACAAAATCCTCAGCGCCAAGGAAAAGATCCAGCAGCTGGAATACTACCTGTTCAACGAGATCCGCCAGGATATCCGGGGCCATCTGGTGGAAGTCCAGGAAACCGCCCGGGCCCTGGGGGTGCTGGATGTGCTCTATTCCCTTGCCATGGCTGCCTTCAAGGGGAACTATGTGTGCCCCCGGCTCAATGACCGGCAGGAAATCACCATCAAAGACGGCCGGCACCCGGTGGTGGAAAAGCTCCTGGAACGGGAACTGTTCGTGCCCAACGATGTGCATCTGAACAACACCGATGAACGGCTGATCATCCTTACCGGCCCCAACATGGCCGGGAAATCCACCTACATGCGCCAGGTGGCCCTTTTAACCCTCATGACTCAGATGGGCAGCTTCATCCCGGCCCGGGAAGCGGACGTGTGCCCGGTGGACCGGATCTTTACCCGGGTGGGGGCCAGCGACGACCTGGCCACCGGCCAGAGCACATTCATGGTGGAAATGAACGAAGTGGCCAACATCCTGAAATACGCCACCAGCCGCAGCCTGATCATCCTGGATGAAGTGGGCCGGGGCACCAGCACCTACGACGGCATGAGCATTGCCCGGGCGGTGGTGGAGTACATCAACGACAGAATCAAGGCCAAGACCCTTTTTGCCACCCATTATCACGAACTGATCGAACTGGAACAGCTGGATCCGGGGATCAAAAACTATTCCGTGGCCGTAAAGGAAAAAGGGAAGGAAGTGGTGTTCCTCCGGCGGATCGTCCCCGGGGGCACCGATAAAAGTTACGGGATCCATGTGGCCCGGCTGGCAGGGCTGCCGGAAAAAGTGGTGAAACGGGCGGATGAACTGCTGGAAGAATACACCGCCCAGGGAACGGCCGTGAAACCGGCGGCACCGGCTCCGGCCAAAGCCCCTGCACCCAAAGAAGAGGATCTCCAGCCCAGTCTCTTCGGAGATGTGATCGGAGACACCCTCCGGAACCTGGATGTGATGACCATGACGCCCCTGGAAGCCCTGAACACCCTGTACAAGCTCCAGGAAGAAGCCAAACGGGAAGGAGGCCGCAGCTGATGAGTGTCAAAGTGCAGCTGCTGGACCAGAACACCTCCAACCAGATCGCAGCCGGGGAAGTGGTGGAAAAACCCGCTTCCGTGGTGAAGGAACTGGTGGAGAATTCTCTGGATGCCGGCGCCGATACCATAGAAGTGAGCATTTTCGCCGGGGGGACGGAATTCATCCGGGTCCGGGACAACGGGTCCGGCATGGACGAAGCCAACGCCCGGATGGCCATCCTGCGCCATGCCACCAGCAAGATCGTGAAAGCGGACGACCTGCTGACCCTCCATACCCTGGGATTCCGGGGAGAGGCCCTGCCCAGCATCGCCTCTGTATCCCACTTCACCCTGCTCACCCGGGAGACCGGGGCGGAATTCGCCACCCGGATCACCCTTGACGGAGGAGAGGACCTGGACGTGGAAACCATGGGGGGCGACGTGGGCACCACCATTACGGTAAAGGACCTGTTCTACAATGTGCCTGCCCGGCGGAAGTTTCTCCGGACGGTGAATACCGAAGGCCGCTACATCAGCGACATCCTGTCCAAGATCGCCCTGTCCCGGCCCGATGTGCACATTGTCCTTACCCGGGACGACAAGGAAGTCATCAACACGCCGGGCAGCGGGGACCTGGTGGATACCATTGAATCCCTGTACGGGAAAGAAGTGACCAAGGAACTCTTGACGGTGGATTATGCCCAGGACGGGATCACCCTGAAAGGGTTCATCAGCCGTCCCACTCTGCTGAAGGGCACCCGCCAGTGGCAGACCCTGTTCGTGAACGGCCGGTGCATCAACAACCGTATGGTGAGCAAGGCCATCGACCATGCCTACCAGTCCCAGATTCCCAAGGCCGGGTTCCCCTTTGCGGTGCTGAACATCGGCATCGATACCCACCTCATCGACATCAACGTCCATCCCCAGAAAAGCGAGATCAAATTCGGGGATGAAAGTGCCGTGTACCGGGCGGTGTACCATGGCCTGTGCCAGGCTCTTACCCAGCCCATGGCCGGGAAGAGGGAAGGGGACGGGTCCGTGGCCCTGGCCCAGCCCGGGTTCCGGAAAATGGAACCGCCGCTGGCGGGAGTTCCGGCCGGGAGAGCCCCTGAACCGGAACAGAAGCCCCTGTTCCAGGGGGGCGACAAAGGGTACCAGCCCCGGACCAGCGCCTTCGGACGGAGCTATGCCTCCAGTCCTTCCGGCAGCTACGGGCAGCCGGTGTGGAAGGTCCCAGATGCCATTTCCGAAGACACTACGGCGAAATTCTTTGCAGCCCAGCGCCGGGACGACCTGGGAGCCTCCGGAGACACGGCCGGTGCCGGGAATCCGGCTCCTGAAGGGAGGACCCTGCCGGCATCCCGACCGGGAGAAGAGGCTTCTCTCAGCGATGAGACCCTTACGGAAGAAGCCCGGGACGGCGCTTTGGCCAGCGGTGTGGACCTGATCTGGCCTCTGGGCCAGGTGGACCGGGTGTTCATCATCGCCCAGTCGGAAACTGCCCTGTATCTTATCGACCAGCATGCCGCCCACGAGCGGATCATGTACGACAAATTCATCCGCCAGCAGCAGGAAATCCCCTCCCAGCAGCTGCTGCTCCCTCTCTTCCTCAATGTGACCCGGCCCGATGTGGACCTGATCGAGGAATATCGGGATGAATTTTTGAAGCTGGGGGTGGATGTGGAACCGGCGGGAGAAACCTCCCTCCGGGTGTCCGCCCTGCCGGCGGATGTGGAAAGCAGCCAGGCGGAAGGGTTCATTGAAGACATCCTGAAGCTGCTGTCGGAAAACAAAAAAATCAAGGCCAGTGACCTGCGGGAAAGCGTGCTCCATTACGCCGCCTGCCACAGCGCCATCCGGGCCGGGGAAGTGCTGAACATCCGGCAGATGCGCCAGCTGATCCTGGAGCTTCTCAACACGGAGCATCCCTTCACCTGTCCCCATGGCCGGCCCTGCATGATCCAGCTGACCAGCGACGAACTGTACCATATGTTCAAACGAACCTGAGGAAGGAGCGATCCATTCATGTCCATCTATGCGGTGACGGCCATCCGGAAATGCGGCACCGAACTGTACAACGAAGCCCAAAGCTGGGCCCGCACCCTGGATCTGCCCTATATTCCCCGGCCCATCCACGGTACCCTGGACCAGCTGCTCCGGGACAGGGGGCTGAAGGCGGTGCTGGTGGCCACCCATCAGGGACCCCAAGTGTATACGGAAGAAGGGATCCTGAAATACCATCCCTCCATGGGGGTGCCCCGGATCCGGAACCTGAAGCGGGGCGGGTCGGACCATCTGGCCCAGGCCTGCGGCTTCCGGCCCGGCATGCGGGTACTGGACTGCACCCTGGGCCTGGCGGCAGATGCAGTGGTGGCCTCCTTCCTGGTGGGTCCTGCCGGGAAAGTGGTGGGGCTGGAAGCCTCCCCGGTGCTGTACTGGGCTGTGTCCCAGGGACTGCAGCACTACGAGATCGAGGACCCGGACATTACCGCCAGCCTCCGGCGGATTGAACCCCGGCTGGGGAAGGCGGAGGACCTTTTGCCCGCTTTTCCTGCCGATTCCTTCGATGTGGTCTATTTTGACCCCATGTTCCGGAAACCGGTGGGGAATTCTGCCAGCATGCAGCCGCTCCGGCCCGCTTCCTACCACAAGCCCCTGGATGCCGGGATGATCCGGGACGCCCTGCGCCTGGCCCCCCGGGTGGTGGTAAAGGAGCGGGACGAAGACCTGCTCCGGAGCCTGGGAGCCCGGGAGATCCAGGGGGGCAAATACAGCAAGCTCCGGTACGGCATCATCCGGCGGGAGGAGGGAGACCAGTGAGGGAAGAGAAACCCAGAGTCATCGCCATCATCGGTCCCACTGCCACCGGCAAAAGCCACTGCGGCATCGCCCTGGCCCAGAAACTGGGAGGAGAGATCATTTCCGGAGATTCCATGCTGGTGTTCAAACACATGGACATTGCCACCGCCAAACCCACGGCGGAAGAATTGGCCCTGGTGCCCCACCATCTGGTGGATATCCTGGAACCGGACGGCAAATTTTCCGTGGTGGATTTCCAGCAGCAGGCGGACCGGCTGATCCGGGACTGCAATGCCCGGGGGAAAGTGCCCATCCTGGTGGGAGGCACCGGCCTGTACATTAAGGCCCTGCTGGAAGCTTACGATTTTTCCCGGGTGGACGAATCTTCTGCCCTGCGCCGGCAGCTGGAGGAATTCGCCGACCGGGAAGGGAATGAGGCCCTTCATGACAAGCTGAAAGTATTAGACCCGGTAAAGGCCAATGAATTGAAGATTAACGACAGAAGGCGTATAATAAGGGCAATCGAAACGATCCGGGGCGGGGACCGGGTGTCCACGGCCAAGGCCACTGAAAGTCCCTACCAGGCGGTCGTATTCGGGTTGACAATGCCTCGCGATTCTTTGTATGAGCGGATCAACCGGCGGGTTGATCTTATGGTGGAACAGGGCCTTTTTGAAGAAACCAGGAAGCTGGTGGCCATGGGGGTGCCGGAAACGGCCCAGTCCATGAAGAGCATCGGGTACCGGCAGGTGCTTCAGTATTTCCATGGTGAATGGACAAAAGAAGAAGCCATCGCCAAACTGAAACAGGCCACTCGGAACTTTGCCAAGCGCCAGATCACCTGGTACAAGAAAATGCCCTACATCCAGTGGTTCCAGCTGGACGATCCTCCCGATTACGGGAAATGTGTCGCAGCCATGCTGGCAGCCCTGGCAGAACAGAAGTTTATTCCGCAACAGGAACCCTGAGGCGTTAAGCGGCCCTTCGGCCACTGAAGCTCAAGGCGGATGCTGCCCAGGCAGACTCCGTGCCAAATCCCAACAAGAGAGAAGGAATACCTATGACAACAGGTAACAATAAACCATTGAATTTACAGGACAGCTTTCTGAACAAAGTACGCAGCGAAAAAAAGACCATTGTGGTGTATCTCCTTAATGGCTTCCAGGTCCGTGGCAGGGTCTGGGGCTTCGACAACTTCACTGTCATCATGGAAAGTGAAGGGAAGCAGCAGCTGATCTACAAACATGCCATCTCCACCATCGCTCCCTTGGAAAACGAAGCAATTCTAGTGCTGAAAAAAGGGAATGATCAGGGTGTCACTAAGGAATAAACTGGAAAAAGAAATCAATCTGTTTTTGGAATATCTGACAGTGGAACTGGGGCTGGCCTACAACACCCGGGAATCCTATGGCCGGGATCTCCGTCTGTTTGCAGGCTGGATCAAAAAGCCCCTGGAAGAAGTCCAGCGGGAAGATATCCTGGGGTACATGCGGATGCTGAAGCAGCACCAGTACGCCCCCACCTCTGCTTCCCGGAAACTGGCGGCACTCAAGGCCTTTTTCCGCTTTATGACCGCCGAAGGTTTCCTGGAAGAGGATCCTTCGGAAGTGGTGGAAGCAGGGAGCCGGGGAGTGGTGCTTCCCAAGGTCATGAGCCTGGAGGAAGTGAAGCAGCTGTTTTCCGCTCCCGACCTGACCCAGCCGGAAGGTTTCCGGGACCGGACCATGCTGGAAGTGATGTACGCTACGGGCATGCGGGTTTCCGAACTGCTGAACCTGAAACGGGCCAGTGTGAACCTGGAGACCCGGTATGTGATCGCCTACGGGAAAGGATCCAAGGAGCGGCTGATCCCTCTGGGACAGTACGCCATCCAGTTCCTGAAAAAGTACCTGGCGGAAGTGCGGCCTCTTTTTGTGAAGAACGGGAAGGACGATGACAGCCTGTTCCTGACCATCCGGGGCACCGGCATGACCCGTCAGCGGTTCTGGCAGATCATCCGGGCTTACGGAGTGAAGGCGGGGATCCAGAAGCCTCTTACACCCCACATCCTCCGGCATTCTTTCGCCACCCACATGCTGGACAACGGGGCGGACCTCCGGACGGTCCAGGAGCTTCTGGGCCATGCGGACATTTCCACCACTCAGATCTATACCCATCTTACCAACAACCGGCTGAAAAAAGTCTTCGACAAAACCCATCCCAGAGCGTAACGAGGTGAAAAACCATGATGAAAACCACACTCTTAATGGGCCTGATGACCGGTCTCCTGCTGCTGATCGGCGACTATATCGGCGGCAGCAGCGGCATGACCGTGATGCTGGCCTTTTCTTTGATTTCCAATGTGCTGCTGTACTGGTACAGTGACAAACTGGTCATTGCCCAGTACGGGGCCCAGCCGGTGGACGCTCAAAGCGCTCCCCAGCTGTACGGCATTGTGGAAAGCCTGGCCCGCCGGGCCCAGCTGCCCATGCCCCGGGTGTATGTGGTGGATACCATGCTGCCCAATGCCTTTGCTACCGGACGGAATCCGGAACATGCGGCGGTGTGCGTTACTACAGGGCTCATGGAAATGCTTACCCCCCGGGAAGTGGCCGGGGTCCTGGGACACGAAATGAGCCATGTGAAGCACAATGACATTTTGATCAGCACCATTGCCGCCGGCATGGCCGGGATTATTTCCGTCATGGCCCGGTTTGCCTTCTGGTTCGGGGGAGACCGGGATGACCGGCGGAACAACCCCATGGCCGGGGTGCTGATGCTGGTGCTGACCCCTCTGGCGGCGGCCATTATCCAGCTGGCCATTTCCCGTACCCGGGAATACATGGCTGACTTTACCGGGGGACAGCTCAGCGGGGACCCGGATGCCCTGGCAGACGCTCTGGAAAAGATCGAAGGGTACGCCCGTACCCGGACCATGCCCAGGGCCACGGAAGCCACTGCCCACATGTTCATCATTTCCCCGTTTTCCGCCAAAGATGCCCAGGCTATTTTCAGTACCCATCCGCCTACGGAAAAGCGGATTGAGCGGCTGCGGGAAGAAGCCAATGAAATGAGGAACCGGGGATTGATCGATCCGGTGGTCTAAAATTGGGGCTGCTGCCGAAGCAGCAGCCCCAATTTTTTTTGTCATCATACTTGCAGGCCAATCACTTTTATTTATAGGAAAATACTGTATACTGTATATCCAGTGCACACACGATTTCGTTAAACGACGAATAAGGTCAAAATTATAGTTGGTAATATTCTGATTATTCTCTTGTTATTTAATCGGAAGTATGCTACAATGATAGCCGTAACGAGGGGTTGTCCTTCTGGAGGGGACAGCATTGTTGCGAAAGGTTTCATAATTTTTTATTATTTCAGAGGGGGTCTTTTGTATGTCGCCTGCAATTATGAAGTACTTCGGTACTTTGACAACCAAAGCAGGGAGCGTCGCAACGTTCAAGTTCGAGTATCTGACTACCTTGGGCATTGCGGCCATCGTGATTTTCCTGGGCCGGTTCCTAGTGGCCCACAGCAAGGTACTGAGAAAATATGCCATCCCGGCACCTGTTGTTTCCGGTATTATCATTTCCATTATTATTGCCATCATCAAAGGATCCGGTATCATTGCTTTTAAATTTGATACCAAAATCATGAAAGACCTGTGCCAGAACCTGTTCTTCCTGTGTGTGGGCTACGGGTTCAGCACTCAGCTGATCAAGAAAGCCGGCGGCAAGCTGGTGGTCGCCATTGCTGTGGCTGCCTGCCTGCTGATCACGCTCCAGGATATCCTTGGGGTTGTGGTGGGCAATCTGGTTGGCCTGCATCCGCTGCTGGCTCTCCAGTGCTCTTCCGCTTCCATGTCCGGCGGTGTTGGTACCGCTTCCGCTTTCGGGCCGATCTTTGAAGCCAGAGGCGCAGCTGATGCCACGACCGTAGGGGTGGCAGCCGGGACCATGGGCAACATCATGGGCTCCCTGATCGGCGGCCCTGTAGCTGCCTTCCTGATCCACCGGCATCACCTGAAAGCTGACCCCAACGATCAGCCTCAGGCAGAAACCAAGGAAACCATCAACAAACTGGACAACCAGAGAATGGTAGTTGCTTTTGCTTACTCCCTGCTGTTCGCTGCCATCGGTATGCCCATCTACTGCCTGCTGGACAACATCCCCATGATTTCCATGCCGAAATTCATTGGGTGCCTGTTTGCCGGCGCCATCTGCCGGAACATCCTGGAAGCCATGGGCAAAGACACCTATGTGCCTGAATTCAACGCCATCCAGGATATGTTCCTGGAACTGTACCTGGCTCTGGTGCTGATGACCATCGACATCACCGCCCTGGCTCCTGTAGCCGGCCAGATGGGTGTGGTTCTCCTGGCACAGGCCATCTTCATGGCTCTGTTCGGCATCCTGGTTTCCTACAACGTGTTCGGCCGGGATTACGGTGCTGCTGTTATGACCGCAGGGAACTGCGGCTGGGGCTGCGGCTCCGGCCCCAACGCTGTGGCCAACGAAAAAGCCGTTATGGAAGAATACGGCTGGCACACCGTTGCCTGGGTTCTGTATCCGTCTTGGTCCGTTATCTGCGACGATATCTACAACCCGATTTTCCTGTCCATTTTCTCCAACTTCGTTCTCTGATCGAAGCAGGAAATCCAGCGAAACAAAAAGTGGTCCCACTCCAGGGGACCGCTTTTTTGTATATGAAAAGACCGCTGACAGAAAAGGGGATGCTGCACGGAAGGTGCAACACCCCTTTTTTATATGTATACAGAATACACACAAACGACTATTGGAAATAATAAAAATACAGTTACAGTTAACAATATTCGGAAAATATCCTTGAGATTTCACAGTTTCTTTGCTAAAATTGAACATGTAAACCGGCTGTCCCTTCTGGAGCGGGACAGCCAATCTGGAATCATACTTTATATCTTTAAGGGGGGTTCATTATGGAGAGGATGATTATCAAATTATCCATGTTCCACACACTGGCATTGGGAGTACTTTCTATCTGGTTCGGCGACTGGCTGAGAGCCAAATTCCCGTTCCTGAAAAAGTACTGTCTGCCTGGTGCAGTTGTCGGCGGTACGATTTTTGCCATTATCAGTTTGTGCCTTTACAACGCCGGGATCTGCGAGCTGCAGTTTGATTACAAAGTGGCCAACAGCCTGTTCTACTGCATCTTCTTTGCTGCCAGCGGTGCTGCCGCCAGCCTGAGCCTGCTGAAGACCGGGGGCAAATATGTGGTGCTGTTCTGCATTTCCGCTGCCGTCCTGGCAGCCATCCAGAATGCCATCGCTCTGGGCCTGGGCACGGTGCTGAAGGTTCCGCCTCTGCTGTCCATGATGACCGGTTCCATTCCCATGACCGGGGGCCACGGCAACGCTGCCGCCTTTGCACCCATTGCCGTACAGTTCGGTCAGAGCAATGCTCTGGAAGCGGCCATTGCAGCTGCTACCTTCGGTCTGATTTCCGGGGCCATCATCGGCGGGCCTTTTGGCCGGTTCATTGTCCGGAGACATCACCTGGAAGATCCTGCCCTGGATGGAAAAGGTGAAATGGAAGAAGAATCCGGAAAATCCACCATGGGCAATCTGATGCACAAAGGGGATATTGTCCAGGCCATGTACCTGATGTGCTTCGCACTGGGGGTCGGCGGTGCGTTCTTCACCGTACTGAAAGCCCTGCACATCTCCTTCCCCATCCACGTATGCTGCATGTTTGCCGGCATCCTGATCCGTCTGTTCTTTGACGCCAAGAAAGGGGAAGATCATACCGCCCTGTATGAAGGCATCGACACCGTTGGGGATTTCTCCCTGGGGCTGTTCGTATCTATGTCCATCATTTCCATGAAACTGTGGACCCTGGCCGGCATGGGGCTCCAGCTGTTCATCCTGTGCATGGTACAGGCCGTGTTCATCATCTTCTATGCTTACTTCGTGGACTTCTTTGGAATGGGCAAGAACTACGACGCCGCTGTGATTGCCGTTGGCCACACCGGGTTCGGCCTGGGGGCTGTGCCCGTTTCCATGGTGACCATGACCGCCGTCTGCAAGAAGTACCGGTACTCCAAACTGGCCTTCTTCGTGGTACCGGTGATCGGCGGGTTCCTGAGCAACATCACCAACGCCATTATCATCAGTAAGTTCCTGGACATTGCACATACCATGCAGATGGCCATGGGGCTGTAAGCAAAAGATTGGCAACAGAATATCCATTCCATCCAAAAGAGGATCCTGCTCCAGGGGTCCTCTTTTCCCGTATTTGAGAAAATTTCCCCAGCCGCATCCTGCCTTGCTTCCCATGAACACACGTTTTTGTCAAGTCTTTATTATTTTTTCTTCCGTGATATAATGATACCGATTTGCCAAAGAGGGGAGGGAGAACCATGCACATTGCCGGCTGGCAGAAAGTTTCTCTGGTGGATTATCCGGGGAAAGTGGCCTGCACTTTGTTTACCGGGGGATGCAATCTCCGGTGCCCCTACTGCCACAACAGCGAGCTTCTGGAAGGCCCGCTGCCTGCCCAGGATATCCAGGAAGTCCTGGCTTATCTGGACGCCCGGAAAGGCATCCTGGACGGTGTGGTGGTCAGCGGAGGAGAGCCCTGTCTCCAGCCTGATCTGGCAGCCTTCCTGGCACGGCTGAAGGAAAAAGATCTTTTGGTGAAGCTGGATACCAACGGGTGTTATCCGGACCTTCTGGGAGAGATCCTGAACCGGCACCTGGTGGATTACGTGGCCATGGACTGGAAAAACGCTCCGGAAGACTACGCCCTTACTGTGGGCCGGGAGGTATCCCCTCTGGAACAGGTGACCGGGAGCCTGGATAAGCTCCTTTCCGGATCCGTCCCCTTCGAGCTTCGTACAACCGTTGTGGAACAGCTCCACACCGAACGTTCGTTTGAAAAAATCCGGGATTACCTGGAGCCGCTCCTTGCCAAAAAAGGGAAAAAGATCCCGGCTTTTTATCTCCAGGCTTTCAAGGACCGGGACACCGTCCCCTTTGCTGGCTTCACTGCTCCGGATAAAAAATCCCTGGAACGGTATGCAGCCTTGCTGGAGCCCCTGGCGGACAAGGTTGGACTGCGGGGCGTATGACACAACATCTAGTATACAACGTTGTATATTACCACCATATATTGACAAGCGTTCCAATACGGGCTACAATGAAAGAGCATTTTGGAAGAGCAATCAAGAGAAAGAGGGAATGGAGCCATGTATTCAGTGGTAAAACGCGATGGCCAGATCGTTGATTTTGACGTGACCAAGATCAGCAGTGCCATTACCAAAGCATTCGAAGCACTTCATAAAAACTACCATCCCAGCATCATCAACATGCTGGCTCTGCAAGTCACTGCCGACTTCGATCCCAAGATCAAAGACAATCTGATCAGCGTGGAAAGCATCCAGGACAGTGTGGAAAAGGTACTGTCCGATTCCGGCTATGCCGATGTGGCAAAGGCCTATATCCTGTACCGGAAACAGCGGGAGCAGATCCGGAACGTGAATTCCTCCCTGCTGAACTACAAGGATCTGGTGGACAACTACCTCCATGTGAATGACTGGCGGGTAAAGGAAAATTCCACCGTCACCTATTCCGTAGGGGGCCTGATTCTGTCCAACAGCGGAGCCATTACCGCCAACTACTGGCTGAATGAAATTTATGACAAGGAAGTGGCCGACGCCCACAAAAGCGCCGCCATGCATATCCACGATCTGAGCATGCTCACCGGCTACTGCGCCGGCTGGAGCCTGAAACAGCTAATCCAGGAAGGACTGGGGGGCATTCCCGGGAAGATCACCTCTTCTCCCGCCAGCCACCTGTCCACCCTGTGCAACCAGATGGTGAACTTCCTGGGCATCATGCAGAACGAATGGGCCGGAGCCCAGGCTTTCTCTTCTTTTGATACCTATCTGGCGCCTTTTGTGAAAAAGGACAACCTGAGCTATAAGGAAGTGAAGCAGTGCGTCCAGTCCTTCATCTACGGGGTGAACACTCCCAGCCGGTGGGGTACCCAGGCACCGTTTTCCAACATCACCCTGGACTGGACCGTCCCCGACGACCTGAAAGACGTGCCTGCCATTGTGGGGGGTAAGGAACAGGACTTCACCTATGGGGACTGCAAGAAGGAAATGGATATGGTGAACAAGGCCTTCATCGAAAACATGATCGAAGGGGACGCCAACGGGAGAGGCTTCCAGTATCCCATTCCCACCTATTCCATTACCAAGGATTTCGACTGGAGCGATACGGAAAACAACCGGCTGCTCTTTGAAATGACCGCCAAATATGGCACTCCCTACTTCTCCAACTACATCAATTCCGACATGAAACCCAGCGATGTCCGGAGCATGTGCTGCCGGCTGCGGCTGGATCTCCGGGAGCTGCGGAAGAAATCCGGGGGCTTCTTCGGGTCCGGGGAATCCACCGGGTCCGTAGGGGTGGTCACCATCAACATGCCCCGGATTGCTTACCTGGCCAAAGACAAACAGGACTTCTATGACCGGCTGGACCATATGATGGACATTGCCGCCCGGAGCCTGAAGACCAAACGGACCGTAATCACCAAGCTGCTGGATGCCGGGCTCTATCCCTACACCAAACGGTACCTGGGCACCTTCAAGAACCACTTCAGTACCATCGGGCTCATCGGCATGAACGAAGTGGGGCTCAACGCCAACTGGCTCCGGAAGGACCTGACCCATCCGGAAACCCTGGAATTCACCAAGGAAGTGCTGACCCATATGCGGGAACGGTTGAAGGACTACCAGGAACAGTACGGAGACCTGTACAACCTGGAAGCCACTCCGGCGGAATCCACCACCTACCGGCTGGCCAAACACGACAAGGAACAGTATCCGGACATCATCACCGCCAACGAACACGGCACTCCGTATTACACCAACTCCTCCCATCTGCCGGTGGGGTATACGGAAGATCTGTTCACGGCTTTGGATATGGAAGATGACCTCCAGACCCTGTACACCTCCGGCACCGTGTTCCATGCCTTCCTGGGCGAAAAACTGCCGGATTGGAACTCTGCTGCCGGTCTGGTGCGGAAGATTGCCAACAACTACAAGCTGCCCTATTTTACCTTGTCTCCCACCTACAGCATCTGCCGGGAACACGGGTACCTGAATGGGGAACAGTACACCTGCCCCTACTGCGGCAAGAAGACTGAAGTCTACAGCCGGATCACCGGGTACTACCGGCCGGTGCAGAACTGGAACGACGGGAAGATCCAGGAATTCAAGGACCGGAAAGTCTATGACCTGGGCCAGTCCCATCTGAACAAAGAAGAAGCCAAGGGCCAGCGTCCCCAGTTCCGCAAACCGGCGGTGAAACCGGCTCCCACTGAAGCCAAACAGGTGGTCAGCGCCGGCAGGGACAAAGGCTGGATCCTGTTCGGGACCCACACCTGCCCCAACTGCAAAATGGCTGTGAAAGAACTGGAAAAACACGGAGCCGCCTTTACAGAGATCTTCGCTGAAGAACATCCGGAACTGGCGGAAAAATACCAGGTGCAGAGCGCACCCACCCTGCTGGTAACCCAGGGAGACACCCTGAACAAAATCGAAGGGTTCGGACCCATCCGGGCCTTCATCAAGAAGCAGGGGATGTAAAAGAAAAAGGGATGTTGCACGGGCAACATCCTTTTTTTAATTTGTATGGCACCATGAGTGGTGGGTTAGCAGCCTTTGACCGTTGACCGCTGACAAAAAGGGCTGTGAAAAATGATTTCTCATTTTTCACAGCCCTGTATTTTTTTGGTGGAGATGAGGGGAGTCGAACCCCTGTCCGAAAGCATTGCCATGCGAACTTCTCCGAGCGCAGACTGCATATTTTATTTCGCAGCCGGCTTGCCTGCAGACGGGCCAGTCGACCTGCTATCTCGATGGGTTTCCCTGTCATCCTCCGAGAATTGGACAGCAGGTATCCTGCAAGTGTCGTCTATTCTTCTTCAGCAGGAATGAAGAGGAAAGACGTTAGCAATTTAAGCTGCTAAAGCGTAAGAATCGTCTGCGTTTATAACGCGTTTCCACCGTTTAATGGGGTTGGCGGGATCCCAGCTCGCTTATCGCACACCATCTACCCCCGTCGAAACCGGTACATCCCCGGGTATAGTGTGTACATTATATTTTATCATGCCCATGTGGCTCCGTCAAGGGAGGCCAGGATTTCCCGGGCCCGGTCCACATCTTTTTCTTCCACATCGATGTAGTACATATCCCGGTCGATTTTTCCTTTAGGGCCAAAATCCCGGATATCCAGCTTGGCACCGCAGCCGCAGGTGGGGGCTTCGCTGGGAAGGGAGGTGGAGGAAAAGGAAATGCCGGCGTTTTTCAGGGCTTCTTTGGCAGTTTGCCAGTGGGCCTTGCAGCCTTTTTCCTTATAAACAGTGATCTTTTTGGTGAAAAATCCCATAAGGGGCCTCCTCTCAAACAGCAGATAATACTTTAAGTAAAGAATTATTATTTATATACTATCATATCACATTATCCCCTTTCTTTCCTCCTGTTTTTATGGTATCATGGAGTTGTCAGAAAAGATTGTCGACGAAGGCTGACAACCATACCCTTTGCTTGTGAGGAGGAATTTTTTATGGAACAGAAATTCTACAAATGCGCTCATTGTGGGAAGATCATCGCTGTTGTGAAAGAAACCGGCGTGCCGGTAATGTGCTGCGGCCAGAAGATGGATGAACTGGTGCCCAATACCACGGACGCCGCTCAGGAAAAACATGTGCCGGTAGTGGAAGTTTCCGGCAATATCGTAACGGTGACCGTTGGTTCCGTGCTCCATCCCATGCAGCCGGAACATTACATTGAATGGATCTCCCTGCACACCAAACAGGGGAACCAGAGAAAAGAACTGAAGCCGGGGGATGCTCCCAAGGCCGTGTTCGCCCTGGTGGATGGGGATGAAGTGGAATCCGCTTACGCTTACTGCAACCTCCATGGGCTGTGGAAAAAGTGAATTTGGTTGTCAATGGTCAATAGTCAATGGCCGTTGGATGCCAGCGTAGCTGGCTTTGAATGTAGTTGAAAAAAAGAGGCTGTGGATTTGGTTCCACAGCCTCTTTTTGCCGTGGGTGGGCCGCTTAGGAAAAGAACCTTTTGCAAGGCAAAATATCGCTAGAGCCGTCCGCTTTTTCATTCTTTTATTTGAAAAAAAGTAAAAAAATTTTTATGTTTTTCATGGACTATACAAAAGGCCAAATCTATCATTATAACTATTTATATATGTATATTTCGATATCAATGTAACCTTCGTGTACCCCCCTCCTCCCCGAATGTCCACTGTACAAAATATGTAAATAATGACATTATGTGCAATATGCATATTATTTAAATATAAAACGTTGCATCATCATTAAAATAAGAATATAATAGTCCACGAATAAAAGACTCAGTACAGAAACTTAGTTACCAATGCAGTTAAAATCCTATACAATCATGTATAAATTTTGCTGAAAGGAAGCCAGCCATTGGCTTCTTTTTGTTTTGACCGAAAATAAGAAAAGAAAGGTTTTGATGATGATGAGGATGAAAAGCAAGAAACAGCTGACCCTGGCCTTGGCCCTGACTCTTGCACTGGGGGGAAGTGTGCCGGTGTGGGCGGAGCATATCCAGGATAAGACGCTGACCAAAGGAGACTGGACGCTGGGAGAAGAACTCTACATGGAAAAGAGCCATATCACAGCGGACCGGGTTTCCTTGGATGGCAGCAGCCATCCTGTAGCCGATGATCCCGTAATGCTCTACCGTTCTACTTTGGAAGGGAAAAAAGGCATCCAGATTTCCAACCTTACCGTTAAGTCTTCCTTGATTTCAACCGAGGGCGTATATTTACAAAGCTCCACCTTGGCTGCCCCGACTATTTCCATCAGCGGGCTTACTTCCAGTAAAGACAGCCAGGCAAGTTCTTTCCATGGCCTATTCTCGGAACAGGTGGAAGATTATGACAATCACAAAATGGAGCAGAACCATCTGAAAACGGATTGGCTCCATGTGGATGGAGTGACTACCGATACGGCGCTTTCGCTGTATGGCGCTTTACTGGGGACTGTTGACCTGTCTCCCTATACAGAGGAGGGTAAGACCAATGTGACCGTTGAGAACGTTGCCAATACAACGGACAGCCCGGATGGGACCCTTGCTTTTGGGCTGGGGAACATCCTGAGTCTGACGAACTATGACAATCCTGAACAGAGCAAAAATCTCCCCTTTGTGGTCACCGGAAAAACCCAGATACGGAACATTTCTTCCGCCAAAGGGTCAGCTGTGGGGGCTATCCTGTTTGGAGTTTCTGGATTTGACATGGATGACAGCCATACGGATTTCCATGATCTGGAAATTTCGGATATCCATGGCGGGGATCTGTCCGTAGGTCTCTATGGAGGCGTGGGTATTGTCAATGTAGAGAATGCAGTTATCAACATGACGGGGAAAGAGAATGAGTATGCTGGGTCCTATACCGCCTCTGTCCCAGATTACCAGGCGGCAGACCTGCACCAGTTCGCCATTGCAGGACCCATGTTGGGAAAGATTAATTTCAATGATCCTGATGGGAATTATACCATCAATGGCAATGTGATCGCAGACGCTGGGAATCAGCTGTATATTGATGAAGCATACTATCAATATTATAAAAGTCAATTGGATGATCCTGACATAAACGAGGGTCAAAAAGAATATGCAGAAGCTTATCTAAAAGGGTTGGAGACAACCATTCAAACCATCAAAGACCGTCAATATGGGAGCATCAACCTGGCTGGCCATCTGAAACTGTATGGGGATGTCTATGCCAAAGATGGAGGCACCGTGAATCTCCATCTCCAGGACGGCAGCTATTTTGAAGGCCAGGCTGATGATTATGCGGATTTTGACGCTGCCGGGCAGCTGACTCCCCGCCAGGTGGATGTGTCTTCTGATTTGAATAAATCCGCGCTGGGCCATCTGTACGGTTGGAAAAATCAGGCAGATACGGCCTATGCCATGTACGGCGTCCCCCGCTTGAATGCCGGCACCATCAACCTGACCATGGATCCCGACAGCAAATGGCAGACCCGGGGCAAGAGCTTCATTACCTCGCTGGACTTCAACCATGGGGGGCTGGTGGATACCCGGAAGGGACACGGGGTATCCGTTTCCATCGGCAAGCTCACTGGGGAGGGCGGTACCTTCCTCATGGACTTTTCCAAGGATGCGGCCAAATCCGACATGATTTATGTCAAGGACCTGAGCCAGTCCGGGGTCCAGCACATCCAGGCCTATCTCCAGCCGGATACCAAAGTGGAAGAGCTGAAGGGCATCCGCTTTGCCACCACCGGCGGGGATGATTACAAACGGGATCCGGCCGCCAAATTCGATGTGAGCCTGGCCAAGGATCAGGGCATCAACAACGTTACCTTAAAAGTGAAGAACGAGAAGTTCAACCCGGAGGATACCGCTGCCAATGAAAAATTCAACGGGGGCAAAAATGGCGTAGGCACCTACAAGCCCGGCAACGACTATGTAACGGCGACTTTTTCCGGTAAAGGGTTTACCAAGGAAGTCCCGGATCAGGAAAAGATCATGACGGATGCCATGGCTGGGAAACAGACCACCGATGACGCAGGGAATCTCCTGCCGGAATATCTGAAGACCGAACCCATCGAAAACCCGGTGAAGGAAGGGACCAACTGGTTCGTGGATGAAGCGGTGGTCACGCCTTCCAACAATGCCAAGGTCATCAAGAAATCCATGCAGCTGAACTATATGAACGCCATTTATGGAGTCTATACGGACAGCCTGGAAAAACGGTTGGGTGAAGCCCGCTACAGCGGAGACGGGGACGGCATGTGGGTTCGGATCCGTCACGACCGGGTGGGCCGGGATTCCCTCTACGAAGCCAACAACACCATGACGGAACTGGGCTTCGACTGGCGGAATGACCGGACGAAATTCGGACGGCACATCCAAGGGGCTGCCCTGGACTATATGGATGGCTCTGCAGATTACAAAGAAGTCACCGGACGCAGCGACAGCAAGCGGTACGGATTGTGGTTCTACGATACCCGCCTGGGAGACAAGGGCCATTATACGGACATTGTAGCCAAATACGGCCGGCTGCAGAATGGATACACCCTGTATCCGGAAATGGGCGGCCCGGTGAAGGGGGACTACCACAATGATTACTGGTCCCTGAGCTTCGAATACGGCCGGAAGAAGCCGTTGGCTTCCAACTGGTTCATCGAACCCCAGGCCCAGCTCCAGTACACTTACTTGGGAAGTACGGATTACCGGACCAGCCAGGGGACCCAAGTGGATCTGGCCGGTACGGACAGCCTGATCAGCCGGCTGGGATTCCGGCTGGGGAAAGATGTCAGCGACCGGACCAGCTTCTATATCACCGGGGATTTCTTCCATGAATTCCTGGGGAACCAGGATGTGAGTGCCTGGGACCGGACCGGGCGCATGGATGTCACCGGCCACAACGACGGCAGCTGGTACAATGCCGGCCTGGGCTTCACCACCCGGGTAGGGAAGAACTCTTACGCCTATGCCAGCTTTGACCGGTCCTTCGGGCCCCATGTGGATTGGACCTGGACCCTGGAAGCCGGCGTGAACTGCCGGTTCTGATGGAATCGGACGGTACAATGAGGGCAAGATGCAGGAATTGCGGATCGGGGCCCGGCTGAACAACCGGTCCGGCCGGAACAGCACAGCAACCCTGGGCCGGCCCCTACGGAGAGTACAGGATCCAACCACTTAAACACCTAACCACTTTAAACGGGGCTGTTGTTCATTCAACAGCCCCCGTTTTATGCTATAATCAAACCAAACCGTCATCCCAAGGAGGCCTTTCCCATGTCGTTTCCCCTTTTCTGCATTACCAACCGGCATTTGTATTCCATGCCCTTTCTGGACCAGCTGGACCGGATCCTGGCCCTTCGTCCGGCGGGAGTGATTTTGCGGGAAAAGGATCTTTCTTTGGAGGAATATGTTTCCCTGGGCCGGCAGGTGCTGGAAAAATGCCGCCAGGCGGGGGTTCCCTGCTGGTTCCATACTTTTGTGGAAGCGGCGGTGGAACTGGAGCCGGAGGGAATCCAGCTGCCCATGCCGGTGCTCCGGGTCTTGCCTCACAGGTGGCGGCAGAAATTCCCAGGGCAGGTGGGGGCCTCCTGCCACAGCCTGGAAGAGGTGCTGGAGGCGGCCCGGCTGGGGGCGGACTGCTGCACCTTCAGCCACATCTATCCCACCCGGTGCAAACCGGGCCTGGCACCCCGGGGCCTCGAACAGCTCCGGCAGGTGTGCGCCCAAAGCCCCATTCCCGTCTACGCCCTGGGAGGGATAACCCCGGAAAAGGTCCCGGAACTGAAAGAAGCCGGAGCCGCCGGGGCGGTGATGATGGGGTGGTGGGGAACTGTTGCCAGTACAACCCCTTGACTTGCAACCTGGTATCCTATAATATGAAGGAATAAAACCAACTGTGAAGGAGTGGGCCTATGAAAAAACAACTGCTGGCCCTGGCGTTTTCCTGTTTTGTCCTTTGGGGCAGCGGGGATGCCCTGGCGGCCAAACCCACTGATTGGAGCCTTCTGGGAGAAAATACTTCCGGAGCCTACTATACGGACCTTGCCTCGTTCCGCCAGGAACCCAGGACCCCGTCCCTGACCCAGGCCACAGCCCGGACTGTGCTGAAGAATCCCTCGTTCATCCGGCTGCTGGATCATCTGTATGCCAAGGATCTGAAAGAGGATGATTCGGCCAAAGAATGCATTATGGATGTGGAAATCAACCAAGCTGACCACACCTACCGGATCAACCAGATCCAGGTGCTGACCCGGAAAGGGAAGAGCCTGGAAAAGAAAAAGATCAAAGAAGAATTTCTCCCCATTCCCCAGCGGACCTTTGTGGCCGCCCTGGAAAAAGAGATCCAGGCCTGGAATCTGGAGAACCAAAAGGAGCCTGTGAAACATGAAAATCCGCGGATTTGAAAAAATCTCTTCCTATAAAGAGATGGATTTCCCCCTGCCCAGCCGGCAGACCGCCCGGAGTGCCGGGTACGACATTTACCTGCCGGAAACCGTGACCATCCCGGCCCACAGCCAGAAAATGGTCCCCACCGGAGTAAAGGCCTACATGCAGGACAACGAATACCTGGGCATCCACATCCGGTCCAGCATGGCGGTGAAACGCCACCTGCGCCTGGTGAACAACGAAGGCATCGTGGATGCGGATTACTACAACAATCCGGACAACGAAGGCCATTTGCTGCTGGCCCTGGCCAATGACAGCGGCCAGGACATGACCCTGGAAAAAGGGGAACGGGTGGCCCAGGGGATTTTCTATACGTATCTGCTGGCCGATGATGACGCCAGGGCTCCCAAACAGGAGCGGAGCGGCGGCTTCGGCAGCACCACGAAATGAGGGATGACCATGACGGACAATAAATGGAAGAAAATGATCGGCCTGGTGGACACCATGGGAGACTGGGGCGGCTACCAGCTGTATGAATGGTTCAAACTGTTCCCGGAACAGCGGGAAACGGCCCTCCGGGAATATATTTATTTGAAGGCTCACCTGATCAGGGGCTGCCTGACGGCCCTGAAAAAGGACCTTTCCAAAGAAGAATGGAATGAATTCTACCTGGCCCTGGGCAAACAGATGGAAGCCACTCCGGATTACAGTTACGGAGCCACCTATGATGGGCTGGTGGAAGCCCTCCGGGGCTACGAAGGCCAGAACCTTGCCCAGCAGAAAGCCATCTTTGCCAAACGGAGCACCATTGACAGCACGGTATATTCCCAGCAGTTTGTAAAAGATTTAACAAATTTCTTCAGCCGGACCCAGGCGGAACTGCGGAAAGGGCTCCGGGACTGAAAAAAGTTGTCTTCGGTAGTGAATAAAGGTTGACAAGTTGAAGAGAAACTCCTATACTGTTACCATAACTAAACAAAAGATAGAGGCGCGGAAAACATCAGTAATTCTCTGAGGGACACCGTTGAAGAGAATGAAAGGGGAACCGCCGAAGCAAAGCTGCGGGTGCGCGCTTATGCTGGGATGCAGGTGAACAATCTGCAGACTGTCGCCTTTGGGTGGAGAGCTATCAATGGGAACGGAACCAAGTCCCCTGCCACGGCAGGAGCGGCTTCTTTTCTTGCAGGTCATTGGGCTCGCCTCGATGACCTGTTTTTTTGTCTCCCAAAGGATCAAAAAAGGAGAGATGCACAGAATGATCAAAGTGATGGTAAACGGTGCCCTGGGCAGAATGGGGCATACAGTGGTACAAACGGTCCTGCAGCAGAAGGATATGGAACTGGTGGGCGCCGTGGACGTGTTCGGCAAGGACAAAACCGTGGAAGGCTGCCCGGTGGATACGGACCTGGTACAGGCCCTGGAAGCCCATAAGCCCGATGTGGTGGTGGACTTCACCCGGCCTGATGTGGTCATGGGGAACCTGCGGATCATCCTGAACGCCGGGGTCAACGCCGTAGTAGGCACCACCGGCTTCACCCAGGAAAACCTGGACGAACTGAAGGGCCTGGCGGAAAAGAACAACGTGGGCATCCTGGTTTGTCCCAACTTTGCCATGGGGGCGGTGCTGATGATGAAAATCGCCGCAGAAGTGGCCAAATACTTCCCCCAGGTGGAGATCATCGAAATGCATCATGACAAAAAGCTGGACGCTCCCAGCGGCACGGCCATCCTTACCGCCCAGAAACTGGCGGAAGTCCGGGGCGGCTTTGTCCAGCAGGGGAATCCCGATGAAGTGGAAAAACTGCCCCATGCCAGAGGCAGCGAATATGAAGGGATGCGGATCCACAGCGTACGGCTGCCCGGGTTCGTAGCCAGCCAGGAAATCATCTTCGGCAGCATGGGCGAAACCCTTACGGTGCGCAACGACCCGGTGAGCCGGGAATGCTACATGCCCGGTGTGATGCTGGGCTGCCGGACCATGGTAAACCGCAAGGGCCTGGTGTACGGACTGGATCAGATTCTGGATTAAGGATAAGAGGAGACGAAAATCATGAAAGAATACAACTTGGCAATTCTGGGTGCTACGGGCGCCGTTGGACAGGAATTCATCAATCTGTTGAACGAACGGGACTTCCCCTTCAAAAACCTGAAGCTGCTGGCTTCTGCCCGAAGCGCCGGCAAGGAACTCACCGTCCGGGGCAAGACCTATAAAGTGGAAGAAGCCAAAGCCGACTCTTTCAATGGGGTGGATGTGGCTCTGTTCGCCGGCGGCAGCATCTCCAAGACCTTTGCTCCCATTGCCGTAAAGGCCGGTGCCGTGGTGATCGACAACTCCAGCACCTACCGGATGGATCCGGATGTGCCTCTGATCGTCCCTGAAGTGAACCCTCAGGACATTACCAAACATCACGGGATCATTGCCAACCCCAACTGCTCCACCATCATCATGGTCATGGCCCTGAAACCCATCTACGACCTGGCCCGGATCAAACGGATCATCGTCTCCACCTACCAGGCTGCTTCCGGCGCCGGCAAAGACGGGCTGGACGAACTGGAAAACCAGATCAAACAGGCTGCCCGGGGCGAAGAAATGACCGCCAAGATCTTCCCCAGCGCCAGCGCCAAGAAACATTTCCCGCTGGCTCTCAACCTGGTGCCCCAGATCGATATCTTCCTGGACAACCTGTACACCAAGGAAGAAATGAAGATGGTCAACGAAACCAAGAAAATCTTCTCCGATCCGGAAATGCGCATTACTGCCACCACCGTCCGTGTTCCCGTATACCGGAGCCACAGCGAATCCGTCAACGTGGAACTGGAACATGACGTGGAACTGGAAGACATCCGCAAGGCTCTGGCCGGCTTCCCCGGCGTGGTGCTCCAGGACGATCCTTCCCAGCAGATCTATCCCATGCCTCTGTACACCTCCGGCAAGAACGATGTGTATGTGGGCCGTCTGAGACGGGATGAATCCGCGGCCAACAGCTTCAACTTCTGGTGCGTAGGGGACCAGATCCGCAAAGGGGCTGCCCTGAACACCCTGCAGATTGCGGAAACCATGGTGAAGAACGGCTGGCTGTAAGAGAAAACCAAACGAGATATTCGAGGGGAGCCTGAGTTTAAAATGAAAATCATTGTACAAAAATTCGGTGGAACGTCCGTTGCTACGCCTGCCACCCGTGAAAAAGTGGTGGGCAAAGTCCAGGAAGCCATTGCCCAGGGATATTCTCCCATTGTGGTGGTGTCCGCCATGGGACGCCGGGGAGATCCCTTTGCTACGGATACCATGATCGATATGCTGAAAAGTGTGAACCCCAACCCGGCTCCTCATGAACTGGATCTTCTGATGGCCTGCGGAGAAATCATCTCCTCCACGGTAATGGCCGCCACCCTCCAGGAAAAAGGCCTGAAGGCTAAAGCCCTTACCGGGGGCCAGGCCGGCATGATCACCGATGATGAATACGGCAATGCCAAAATCCGCACGGTGGAACCGGACAACCTGCTGGAACTGGTGGAACAGGGGATCATCCCTGTAATCTGCGGGTTCCAGGGGGTAACCGCCGATCACAAGAACGTGACCACCCTGGGCCGTGGGGGCAGCGATACCTCTGCCGCCGCCTTCGGGGTAGCCGTCCATGCGGACAAGGTGGAAATCTACACCGACGTGGACGGGGTCATGACCGCCGATCCCCGGATTGTAAAGGATGCCCACATCATCAAACAGATCTCTTATGATGAAATCCGTGAAATGGCCCACCAGGGCGCCAAGGTCATCCATCCCCGGGCGGTGGAAATCGTTATGCGTTACGGGGTCCCCATGGTGGTAAAGAGCACCTTCTCCGAAGCCCCTGGTACCCTGATCAGCAAGGAAGACCAGCCCAAGGAAATGGAAGAAACCGATTCCCTGGAAGAAAAACATGCCTGCGGGGTGGCCAGCAAGAACAACATCGCCTTCTTCTCCGTGAACCTGGAAACCAATGACGGGGCTGAACTGTTCGACACCCTGGCCAAAAACGGAGTGAGCATCGGTACCATGAGCCTCCAGCCCCATTCCCTGATGTTCGCCGTGTACAGTGCTGCTGCCGCTGATGCGGAAAAAGTGCTGAAAGCGGAAAACTGCAAGTACACCAAAGTGGAAGACTGCGCCAAAGTGACCGTGGTGGGCTCCCATATGGGCGGTGTGCCTGGCATCATGGCCCGGTTCATCAACGCTCTGGCCAAAGCCGGCATCGAGATCCTTCAAACTACAGATTCTGACAACCTGATTTCCGCCATTGTACGGGAATCCCAGGTAAAAGAAGCAGTCAATGCCCTGCACGCTGCTTTCCAACAATAAAAGGTGGTTAGCATGAACAAGAAACCTTATTTCGGAAGACTGATTACAGCAATGGTGACCTTCTTCAACGAAGACGGCTCCCTGAACGCGGACGGGACGGCGGAATTCGCCTCCTGGCTGCTGGACCACGGCTCTGATTCCATCCTGGTCAGCGGCACCAGCGGGGAAGCCCCCACCATGACCTATGCAGAAAAAGAAGAACTGTTTACCAAAGTCATCGCCAAGGTAAGAGCCAAAGGCAAAGGCCAGGTGATCGTAGGCACCGGCTCCAACAACACGGCGGATGTACTGGAAATGAACAAACTGGCAGAAAAAGTGGGCGCCGATGGAGTCCTGGTGGTGGGGCCCTATTACAACAAGCCCTCCCAGGAAGGTTTCTACCGTCATTTCAAGACCATTGCAGACAATACCAGCCTGCCCATTGTGATCTACAACGTGCCCGGACGGACCGGCAGCAATATTTTGCCTGCCACCGTTGCCCGTCTGGCCCATGAATGCAAAAACATTGTGGCCATTAAAGAAGCTGCCGGCAATGTAAGCCAGGTGGAAGACCTGTACCGTCTGGTGCCGGAAGATTTCTCCATTTACAGCGGGGACGATGCCCTGATCCTGCCTTTTATGAGCGTAGGCGCCGTAGGGCTGATTTCCGTCCTGAGCAATGTGAACGGAGAACTGATCCAGGAGATGATGCAGAGCTTCGAACAGGGTAAAGTCCAGAAGGCCCGGGACTTGAACAAGACCATGGTCCTCCAGTCCCGGAGCATGTTCCTGGTGAGCAACCCCATCCCCATCAAAGAAGCCGTAGGACTGATGACACCCTTCAACCCGGGGCCCTACCGTCTGCCCCTGTGCCCCATGACCGACGAAGAAAGAGAAAAGGTCACCCGGGCCTGGAAAGAAAGCGGGCTGTTGAAGTAAACAAGGTCAAGGGTCAACGGCCTGAGACCAGGGGGTGTGAAAAAATGATTCTTCATTTTTTCACACCCCCCTTTTTTTGCTATAATAGGGTCTGTACACCATAGCAGGGAGGGACGGACCCAATGGCAGAACCACAGGAATCACAGCATACCGGGGAATCCGGGGGCAAATACCGGCTGGCAGAGGCGGTGAAACGGCTGATGGCCCGGCAGAGCCTGGAAGACATCACCGTAAAGGAAATCACCGGGGAGGCCGGGGTATCCCGCCAGACCTTTTACCGGCACTTTCTGGACAAATATGATCTGGTGAACTGGTACTTTGATGAACTGCTGGCCAATTCCTTCCGGGAAATGGGCTACGGCAGGACCATTTACGAAGGCCTGGTCCGGAAATTCCGCTATATCCAGGCGGAAAAGGTGTTCTTCCGGGCGGCGTTCCAGTCGGACCAGCAGAACAATCTGAAAGACCACGACTTCCGGAAAATCTATGGGTTCTACCAGGACCTGTACCGGAAAAAGACCGGGAAAGACCTGGAGCGGGCAGTGCTGGCCCTGTTGGAAATGTACTGTCAGGCCTCCGTCTACATGACCGCCAAATGGGTGGGACGGGGAACCCGGGATGCAGCTCCGGAACAGCTGGCGGACCTGATGCTCCAGGCCATGCCGCCTGCTCTTACGGACCTTTTCGTCCGCTGTGACCTGCTCCGGTAATGACTGAACAGTCAAGGTGACAGATGAGGAAAAGTGTCACTTGTGGAACTTCTCTTTCTTTTTTACAATGGAATCAAAGAACAACGGACTGTGTTCCGATTCCGTAACAAAAGAAAGGGGAGTTTTTTTATGGCAAACAGAATTTCCTTGAACGGTACTTCCTATCACGGCAGCGGTGCCATTAAAGACATCATCACCGAATTCCAGAACAGAGGGTTCACCAAAGCTTTCGTAGCCTCCGATCCGGACCTGGTGAAGTTCAACGTCACCGCCAAAGTCACCGATCTGCTGGATGCGGCCAACATTCCCTACACCGTCTATTCCGACATCAAACCCAATCCCACCATTGCCAACGTCCAGCACGGGGTGGAAGCCTTCAAAGCCTCGGGCGCTGACTGTATCATCGCCATCGGCGGCGGCTCCTCCATGGATACCTCCAAGGCCATCGGCATCATCATCGCCAACCCGGAATTCGCTGACGTCCGGAGCCTGGAAGGCTGCGCTCCCACCAAGAATCCTTCCGTGCCCATCCTGGCTGTGCCCACCACCGCCGGTACCGCTGCGGAAGTGACCATCAACTACGTGATCACCGACGTGGAAAAAGAACGGAAATTCGTCTGTGTGGATCCCCATGACATGCCCGTGGTGGCCTTCGTGGATCCGGATATGATGTCCAGCATGCCCAAAGGCCTCACCGCTTCCACCGGCATGGACGCCCTGACCCACGCCATTGAAGGGTATACCACCAAAGCCGCCTGGGAAATGACCGACATGTTCCACATCGAAGCCATCCGGCTGATCGCCGAAAACCTCCGGGGCGCAGTGGCCAACACCAAAGAAGGCCGGGAAGGCATGGCCCTGGCCCAGTACATCGCCGGCATGGGCTTCTCCAATGTGGGCCTGGGCATCGACCATTCCATGGCCCACACCCTGTCCGCCCATTATGACACTCCCCACGGAGTAGCCTGCGCCATGCTGCTGCCCATTTCCATGGAATTCAATAAGGAATACACCGGCGACAAATACAAAGCCATCGCCAAAGCCATGGGGGTGGAAGGAGTGGATTCCATGACCCAGGAAGAATACCGGGATGCTGCCATTGCCGCTGTCCGGAAGCTGTCCCAGGACGTGGGGATCCCGGAAAAGAACGAAAAGATCCGGGAAGAAGACCTGGACCAGCTGGCCAAAGACGCTCTGGCCGACGCCTGCTATCCCGGCAACCCCAGAGAAGCCACCAAGGAACAGGTCATCGAAATGTTCCGGAAACTGATGTAAGGAAAGGGAAAGTCTCTAGCCTGAGGAGAGGGGCTGCTGCGCATGCAGCAGCCCCTCTTCTGTGTCCCCCTGAAAGGGGGACACATCTGGATTCCTTGGTTACGGGACAACATCGGGTGTTGTCGCTCCTGGGGTGGAGCACGCGGGTGTATGGGTATAGAATTTTTTGCCCTCTGGGCGGCCGGGACGGGCGGGCCTGACAGGCCCGCCCCTACAGCGTTGGGGTCGGAGACTCGTACATCTGGCGAACCGCCTGTTGTGCGTCCTCTACGGGCCCATGCTCTTCACTCTGCACTCTTCACTCTTTACTTTCGGACATGAATGAATAACTATACTGTGATGAAGGTTTTACTGAGAACTTGTTGACACATACCGGAGATCCTTCCCCGTTTGCACAATTGCTGAACATAGTGTAGAATAGAATGTAAACACTAACCAAAATAACCAGCATCTCCGATGCTGCAGCAATAAGGTGAAAACGTATGGAATACCATGAATCAGAATCCACGGAAATGTACCTGGAAACCATCCTGGTGCTGAAAAATCGTCTGGGGCTGGTACGCTCCATTGATATTGCCAACGAAATGGGCTATTCCAAGCCCACCATCAGTGTGGCCATGAAAAGGTTCCGGGCAGAGGGCCTGGTTACGGTGGACGAATCGGGCTTTGTGAACCTGACGGAAACCGGCCGGGATATTGCGGAACGGATCTATGAGCGGCACCAGGTGCTGACCCACATCCTTATATCCCTGGGCGTCTCCCAGGAACATGCGGAACACGATGCCTGCAAAATCGAACACGATATCTGTGACGAAACCTTTGATGCTCTGAAAAAAGAATATCTCCGGCTCCGGTCGAAGAAATGAGCCAGGAGGGGGACTGCTGCAAAGGCAACGGTCCCCCTCTGTTGACATTTTATGATATAATAAACCAATGGAGTGCCGCTTTTGGACACTCAGTTATGGGTCCTGGAAGAAGGGATTCTTTCAATCCGGCAGCTTTCTGCCAGAAGAGTGAGGGCTTTCTATGAACAAACAACAGACCGTATTGATCGCGGATGACGAACCGCAGATCCGTGAGATTTTAAGCATTTATTTCAAAAAAGAGGGCTTCAAGGTCATTGAAGCGGCGGACGGGGCAGAAGCCCTGGTCCAGGTCCAGGCCGGCAAGCCGGACATTATCCTGCTGGACATTATGATGCCTGTATTGGACGGACTGGAAGTGTGCAAACAGGTCCGGAAGATTTCCGACATTCCCATTATCATGCTCACGGCCAAGGATTCTGATGACGACCGGATCCTGGGACTGGAGATCGGGGCGGACGACTACATTTCCAAACCTTTCAATGCCCGGGAAGTGGTGGCCCGGGTGAAAGCGGTGCTCCGCCGGACCAACGCCTCCATGAACAGCCAGAACAAACAGGTGCTGGAATATCCCAACCTGATGATCAATCTCAGCGAATACCGGGTGGTTGCCTTTGGCCGGGAAATCACCTTCACCGCCAAGGAAATGGAACTGCTCTGGTGCCTGGCCTCCAATCCGGGGATCGTGTTCAGCCGGAACCAGCTGCTGGAAAAGATCTGGGGCTACACCTACTACGGGGATACCCGTACTGTGGATACCCATATCAAGCGGGTCCGGCACAAACTGGACATTCCGCCGGATTCCACCTGGGACATTATGACCGTCTGGGGTGTGGGCTACAAGTTTGAGGTCAAAAAGTGAAGAAGTCATTAAGCACCAGGCTCATGTACAGTTACATGGGCCTGATTCTGGCTATTATCGTGGGAATTTCCGTAGGCCTCAGCTACCTGATCACCGATTATTTCTTCCGGACCAAGGAACTGGAACTCAATGACAAAGGCGGCCAGGTGGCCATGATGATCCGGTACTTCGACGCCACGCACATGGACAAGACCATCCTTCGGGAATATCTTACTTCCATGGACCAGCTGGTGGGGGCCCGGATCTGGGTGTTCAACAACCAGTTCGACCTGATCGGGGCTTCGGAAACTGGTACGGAATACGAACAGGTCCATGATGGATCAGATTCCTCCAAACAGGAACGGGAAGCCAAGCGCCGGGAAAAATGGATGAAAAGCGTGGCGGCCATCGATCAGCAGATCCAGGAAGGAGGCCCCAACAGCGAGCGGTTCCGGAAAACCCTGGCGAAAGTGTACAGCGGGGACCGGGTCAATGAACGGATTTATCATCCCTACTACAAGGAACAGGTGCTGATGGTGGGGATCCCCCTGAAGGACACCCGGGGGGAAGTGACCGGGGCCCTTTTGCTGGCGTCTCCTTTGGGAGGCCTGAACAAGGTGCTGAAGGATATTTACATCTACACCATCATTGTGGGGATCATCGCCCTGTTCGTCAGTGTGATTATTGTCAGCGGGCTTACCCGGCGGATGGTGAAGCCTCTGATTTCCATGAAGAATTCCGCCAAGGCCATTGCTCTGGGGGACTATTCCCTGAAAGTGGCAGTGGACGGAGATGACGAAGTGGCGGACCTGGGACGGAGTCTGAATTCCCTGGGCCGGGATCTGGAACAGTTCGTACGGAAAAGCCGGAAAATGGAAAAGATGCGCCGGGATTTCGTGGCCAATGTGTCCCACGAGCTCCGGACTCCCATTACCATTATCCAGGGCTACAATGAAGCGTTGTCCGATGGGACCATTACGGATCCGGAAGACATCAGGAAATACCGGAAGCTGATCAACGACGAAACCCAGCGGCTGGAACGGCTGATCAACGAACTGCTGGACATCAGCCGGCTCCAGCGGGGTGAAGGAGAGGAAATGGAACCCATCCCTTTGGGCAAAGTGGTGGAAAGCGTGGTGAACATGCTGGAAGGCCGGGCCAAGAAACGGGATATCCGGTTGGAACAGTATGTGGATGACAGCCTTCTGGTGTACGGCAACGGGGACCGGCTGTATCAGCTGGTGATGATCCTGGGGGACAATGCCATGAAGTATTCCCCGGACAGTTCGGTAATCCGGTTCCAGGTGATGGAAAACCGCCAGAAGGGTACCGTGCTTACCGTGGCCGACCAGGGCTTCGGAATTCCTGAAGAGGACATTCCCTATATCTGGGAGCGGTTCTATAAGGCGGACAAATCCCATTCCCGGCATATTCCCGGGACGGGGCTGGGACTGGCCATCGGCAGGGAAATCATCCGGATGCACAAGGCCAGGGTCCAGGTCCAGAGCAAGGTGGGCAAGGGCACGGCCTTTGTGATCACCTTCCCGCCCTGTGCCCCTCCGTCTAAGGTGGATGCCAACGGGGCCCACGAGGCGGAAGTGGTGGAAAACGTCCATCCCCTGCCGGAGGACGATACGGTGGAACAGGAAGGAGAGAACCGGGATGTTTAAGAAAACGGCAATCCTGTCAGCCTGTCTTTGTGTGGGGCTGGCACTGACGGCCCGGGCGGCAGCCTGGGAACCGGAGGAACTGAACCGGGAAGAAGCGGCCCTGGTGGGCTTTTATCAGGGAAACGGAGAGCAGGTGGCGGTCCGGGAAAACAAGGGCCAGCTCCAGCTGCTGTACCGGTTCCAGAGCCAGGACCGGGATTACACCGGCAGTAATGTGTACCAGCTGGTGAAGAACCATTACGACAATTATGAGCTGCGGGAAGTGGGACCCAACACCGATGCGGACAGCACGGTCCGGTTCGACCGTGACAAGAACGGCCTGGGGATCAGCCTGAACCTGGGCCAGAAAAGCTATACCCGCCGATTCACCGGTGGGGAAAACGGCAAACCTGTCCGGGTGACGCCTCCCAACCCCATGGAAGAACTCCGGAAGGAAGCGGCGGCAGCCGTGCCACCCAGTCTGCCCTATGACAAGACTGCGGACCTGGTGGATGTGGCCCAGACCGTACCCGGGGTAAAGCTGGATCTCCGGTACACCACGGACAACAATCTTTTCGGGGCGCCTCTGGTGCTGCGCCAGAACGCCCTGCTGGACCGGAGCGCCGCCCAGGCCCTGGCCAGGGTCCAGAACGGACTGCGGCCCTATGGATACGGCCTGGTGGTGTGGGAAGCCTACCGGTCCTGGCAGGATTTCAAACTGGCCACCCTGGCTTTGGGCAAGGACCATGCAGATATGCTCCCCAAGGCGGAAGAAGGGTATTCCCACAATTCCGGCCGGAGCATCGACGTGAGCCTGTACAGCCTGGACACGGGAGAAGAAGTACCCATGATTTCGGATTTTGACGAACCCTCCCCGGCCCAGTATGCCCAGTTTGCCGGAGGGACCCAGAAGCAGCGGTACCTGAGGGATCTGCTCCGGCAGCAGATGACCCTGCAGGGGTTCACCGCCAGCGATATGGAATGGTGGCATTTCGATTACGACGCCGGCAGCCGGTACCAGGTGCTGAACCAGTGAAAAGGAGCCAGCTGCGTTTCCTTTGGAAAAATTTGTCTGCAAATTTTATCCTTTTATGGTAAAATTAATAAGATATGAATCTATTTTTAGGAGGTTCAGACCATGAACGTTTATGACGAAATGAACAATCTTTGCAAAGCCATTAAGGAATCCCATGAATATAAAGTGCTGGTGGAAGCCAAAGGGAAACTGGCCTCGGATTCTTCTGCAGAATCCATGGTGAAGGATTTCCTGAAGCAGAAACAGGAACTGGAAATCGCCCAGTACCAGGGCCAGAAACCTGATGATGCCAAAGTGAAGAAAATGCAGGAACTGTACAACGTGCTCCAGCTGAACCCGGTGGCCGCAGAATACATCCAGGCCTACATCCGGTTCCAGATGATGTTCGGAGACCTGTCCAAGACCCTCAGTGATACGTTGAAGGAAGTTATGGACTGATGACCATGTCTGGTTTACTTTCTTTTCTGGAAGAACACCTGCCCGGGAAATTCCAGATCAATGCCCCTATGGAACAGTACACCACCTTCCGGGTAGGGGGGCCGGCGGACCTTCTGGTGGCACCGGAGACCCGAGAAGAGGTGTGCAGCCTCCTTCAGGAGATCCACCATCAGAACGTCCCGCTTACGGTAATCGGCAACGGATCCAACCTGCTGGTCCTGGACAAAGGCGTCCGGGGCTGTGTGGTGAAACTGGGCCGCAGCCTGAAGAAGCTGGCCATCGAAGGTACCACCATCCGGGTGGAAGCAGGGGTGCTTCTTTCCCGGCTGGCTTCGGCGGCGGCAGAAGGAGGACTGTCCGGCCTGGAATTCGCTTCCGGGATCCCCGGCAGCCTGGGGGGCGCCATTCTTATGAATGCCGGTGCCTACGGGGGCGAAATCGGCACCCTGGTCCGTACGGTGACTGTGGCGGATACCCAGGGCAGATGCCGGACCCTGGACCGGGAAGAAATGGACTTCCGGTACCGCCATTCTGTGGTGATGGAGACCGGGGACATCATTCTGGATGCCACCCTGGAACTGACCCGGGATGATCCGGAAGCTATCCGGCAGCGGATCAATGATCTGACCCAAAAACGGGTGAGTAAACAACCTTTGAATTTCCCCAGTGCGGGAAGCACTTTCAAGAGACCTCCAGGATATTTTGCAGCGGCACTGATCGACCAGGCAGGCCTTCGGGGCTACCGGGTAGGTGATGCCCAGGTATCAGAGAAACACACCGGTTTTGTGGTGAACCGGGGCCATGCCACGGCCACGGAGATCCTCCAGCTGATGGACGACGTGAAAGAACGGGTCCACGCCATGAGCGGCGTCTGGCTGGAGCCGGAAGTCCGGATCATCGGTGAGAAATAACCATCTGTTATACCCAGGAAACGCCTCCGCGACGCTTCCTTCGGATTTTATCCTGGAAGGAGTCAAGTAAAATTTTATGAATAAGGGGTATATTTTCGTCCTTGTAACCGCCTTTCTGTTTGGGACTATGGAAACGGCCCTGAAGTTTTTCGGGAACATGTTCCATCCCATCCAGATCACATTCCTCCGGTTCCTGATCGGGGGACTGGTGCTGATGCCCATGGCCTTCAGCGCCCTGAAGAAAAAGAACGTCCAGCTGAACGGACAGGATCTGAAATTCTTCCTGTTTTCCGGTTTCCTGGGGGTTGTGGTCAGCATGATCCTGTATCAGATGGCCATTGTCTACGGCAAGGCTTCGGTAAACGGGGTCATCTTCAGCTGCAACCCGGTGTTCGTGGTGCTGTTTGCCTATTTCCTGTTGGGTGAGCCCATTGACAAACTGACCGTCTTTTCCCTGATGGCCAGCTTTGCCGGGATCATCTGCATCGTAAACCCGGTGAACATGTCCGGCAGCCAGCTGAGCATCATCCTGATCCTGCTGTCTGCCCTGACTTTTGCCCTGTACGGCATCGCCGGACGGAAACACGCCCAACGCTACGGGGGCATTGCCATGACCAGCCTGAGTTTCATCTGCGGGTCTTTGGAAATGCTGGTCCTGATCGGGATCTCCACCTTTGAACCGGTGCGGAACCTGATGCTGTCCCTGGGACTGAAAGTCTTTACGGACATTCCCATTCTCAGCGGCCTTACCGCTGCCCACATCCCGCCTCTGGCCTACATCGCCGTAGGGGTGACGGGGCTGGGATACGCCAGCTATTTCCTGGCCATGGAATATACGGACCCTGCTACCGCGTCCCTGGCTTTTTACATCAAACCCATCCTCACCGCCTTTATGGCCTGGCTGGTGATTGATGAGCCCATTACGGTGAACATGATCGTGGGCATCGCCCTGATCCTGTTCGGTTCCTGCCTGTCCATTATTTCCAAACGGAAAAAGGCAGCCTGAAGAAAGGAAGAATCCATGAACTTCAAATTTGTCCACAACAACTTCAATGTGCTGGACCTTCAGAAATCCCTGGCTTTTTATAAGGAAGCCCTGGGCCTGGAAGAGACCCGGCGGATCGAAACCCCGGATTTCACCATTGTGTACCTGGGGGACCATCAGACCAGCCATCTGCTGGAACTGACCTGGCTGAAGGACCGGAAGGAACCCTACAACCTGGGGGACAATGAATTCCACCTGGCCTTTGAAACCGACGACTTTGCCGCCGCCCATGCCAAGCATGAAAAAATGGGCTGCATCTGTTTTGAAAACCCGGCTATGGGGATTTATTTCATCACCGATCCGGACAACTACTGGCTGGAAATCCTGCCGCCGAAAAAATAAAGGAGAACAATGATGGGGAGCTTTTTCAAGGAATTCAAAGACTTCGCCCTCCGGGGCAACGTGGTGGACATGGCCGTCGGTGTTATCATCGGGGGTGCTTTCGGGAAGATTGTCTCTTCCGTGGTCAACGACATTATCATGCCCCCTCTGGGGATCCTGATCGGGGGCGTGGATTTTTCTGACCTGTTCATCAATCTGTCCAGCAAAAAGGTGAATACCCTGGCGGAAGCCAAAGCCGCCAACCTGCCGGTGATCGCCTATGGCAGCTTCATCACCAATGTCATCGATTTCATCATCATGGCCTTTGTGATCTTCTGCCTGGTGTCCCTGATGAACCGGTTCAAGAAAGAAGAACCCAAAGCAGAACCCACCCTGTGTCCGTTCTGCAAAATGCCGGTGGATCCGGAAGCTACCCGCTGCCCCCATTGCACGTCTGAAATACCCAAGAAATAAGGAACCGGGCTGGTCAGGCTGCCATCGGCCGGGCCAGCCGGCTTTTTTGTGTTGAAAATTGCTACAGGAGGATGTTCCATGAACGTATTGGATGTACTGGAAGAACGGGGATACCTGAAACAGATGTCCCACCCGGATGAAATCAGAGAACTGCTGGGAAAGGAAAAGATCACTTTCTATATTGGCTTTGACCCTACTGCGGACAGCCTCCATGTTGGTCACTTCATCGCCCTGATGGTCATGGCCCATATGCAGCGGGCCGGCCACCGTCCCATTATCCTGCTGGGCGGGGGCACCGGTATGGTCGGAGACCCCAGCGGCAAGAATGAAATGCGGAAGATGCTTACCCCGGAATTCATCAACCACAATATCGAATGCTTCAAGAAACAGATCGGCCGGTTCATCGACCTGTCCGAAGGGAAGGCCATTGTAGCCAACAACGCCGACTGGCTGCTGAAGCTGAACTATGTGGACATGCTCCGGAGCGTAGGGGTCCATTTCTCCGTGAACCGGATGCTGGCCGCTGACTGCTACAAAACCCGTCTGGCCAGCGACAACGGGCTGACCTTCTTCGAAATGAACTACATGATCATGCAGGCCTATGACTTCTATACCCTGCACAAGAAATACAACTGCGTCATGGAACTGGGCGGGGACGACCAGTGGTCCAACATGATCGCCGGGGTGGAATTGATCCGCCGGAAGGACCGCCAGCCTGCCTACTGCATGACCAACACTCTTCTGACCAACAGCCAGGGCCAGAAAATGGGCAAGACCGTAGGCGGCGCTGTGTGGCTGGATCCGGAGAAATTCTCTCCTTACGATTTCTACCAGTACTGGCGGAATATCGACGATGCGGATGTGGAAAAATGCCTGGCGCTGCTGACTTTCCTGCCCATGGATGAAGTCCGGCGGCTGGGGGCTCTCCTGGGTGCGGAAATCAACGAAGCCAAGAAGGTATTGGCCTACGAGGTGACCAAGATCGTCCATGGGGAAGCAGAAGCGGAAAAGGCGAAAAACGCTACGGAAGCGTTGTTCGGTTCTGGCAGCAACATGGACAATGTGCCCACCATCACCGTCCGGAAGGACGAATGGGGCTGCCGTCTGCTGGATCTCCTGGCAGAAAACAAGGTGATCGCCACCAAGAGCGAAGGCCGCCGGCTGATGCAGCAGAACGGCCTGTCCATCGAAGATGCCAAGATCACCGACGTGGACACCGTTGTGGACGACACTCTGTTCGACGGCAAAGAAAGCCTGCTGCTCCGGAAGGGGAAGAAGAAGTACTATCGGTTGGTAAGGGGATAAAAAAATGGGGCTGTTGCGTGAGCAACAGCCCTGTCAACGGTCAGCTGACAAAAAAGGAGTACTGCACGCTCATGTGCAGTACTCCTTTTTCATCTAAGTTCCTTCTTCGCGATTTTCCCCGTTGCCAGGTGGGGCATGGCTTCCAGCTGGCGGAATACCCGGGGGACTTTGTAGATGGCCAGATTCTGCTGCAGGTATTTTTTCAGGGCCCTGGGGTCCACGGTTTCCCCTTCCCGGACCGTGTAGAAGCAGCATCCGGCCTGGCCCCGGAGCTTGTCCGGGATGCCGATGACCGCCGCTTCGTCGATGCCCGGGTAGGCGTAGACCAGTTCTTCGATTTCCCGGGGATAGATGTTTTCCCCCATGCTGATGATCATATCCTTCAGCCGGTCCACGATCCGCAGGTATCCGTCCTGATCTTCCACCACCACATCGCCTGTGCGGAGCCATCCGTCCACCAGGGCATCTGCCGTGGCTTCCGGCAGATGCCAGTAGCCCAGCATCACATTGGGTCCTTTGACCAGCAGTTCGCCCCGGCTGCCCTGGGGCATTTCCCGTCCCTCCGGATCCACCACCTTCACCTGGATCCCCGGCAGGGGCAGCCCGATGGTGCCGCTTTTCACCTTCTCCGGGGGATTGACGGACACCACCGGCGAAGCTTCCGAAAGGCCGTATCCTTCAATGATGGGCTGATGGTACCGGGCTTCAAAAGCCTGGAGAAGGGAAAGCGGCATGGCGGTGCCTCCCACCACGGTGTACCGGACGGAGGTTAGGTCCTCCGGCTGTCCCCTGCGGATGAGCAGGGAACAGAGGGAAGGCACCAGGTACAGCACCGTCAGCTGCTGGTCCCGGATGAAATGGACAATGTCCTTCAGGTTCACGCTGTCATACAGGAAGAGGGAGGCTCCCACCAGCAGTGGATTGATCAAGGCGGTGATCAGGCAGAAACAGTGGTACAGGGGCAGCACCGCCAGCACCCGGTCCTCTGGGGTGATGCGGAGGATTTCCTGGAACTGGCGGGCGTTGCAGGTCACATTGGCGTGGGACAGCAGAGCCCCTTTGGGCCGGCCGGTGGTGCCGGAAGTATAGATGATGAGGAAAGGCTCCTGGTCCGTGAAGGTTTCCGAAAGAGACGGCGCTTCCGGGGCCGGGCTGTCCAGATACCCGTCCAGAGGCAGCTGGCGGATGGATCCCTCCAGATCCGCCGTGGCTTCCAGGGCGTTCCAGGCAAAAGGATTACCGGTATAGAGCAGTAAACTGGACTCAGAATCCCGGAGGATGAATCCCACTTCTCGCTGGCTCAGCTGGCTGTTGATGGGTACGGCAATGGCGCCCAGGGAAGCCAGGGCCAGATAAGCAACGATATAGTGGACGGTTTTCCGGGAAAAAATGGCAACACGGGTCTGCTGCCGGATCCCCTGGGCATACAGGGCATTCCGGCATTGACGGACCAGAGTACGGAGATCCAGGTAGGTATAGGAACGGCCCTGGTCAAAGACCGCCAGCCGGTCCGGTTCACCAAAGGACAACAGATGGTGGACGAGCATGGTAAGGCCTCCTTTTATCAGATTTCTCTTTCTATTGTACCGTGAAAAAAGAAAATAGGGAAGAGTGAAGAGGGAGGCCGGGATGGGGTTGTTGCACGTTCTGTGCAACAACCCCCTAGTCGTAGAGACGCATAGCGGCTTAAGTCTGGAGCCTGAAGGCTGGAGCAAATGTTGAATTTGCAGGCAAATTTTTGAATATGCTGCAAAAACTGGTTGCCGCATACCGCAGGCAGCAGTCCCTTTTTCTTTCCCTTTCCTTCATGGTATAATGAGGAAAAAGTCATGCTAATCACTTAGCTTGACAGGAGGGAGGGGACCATGGAGCAATTTTTACAGGAAATGACAGAGCTCCTGCCGTTCCTGCAGGAACCCCGGTTTGGCATTCCTCTGCCTGTATTGTATCTGATCATAATGATCGGGGTGATCCTGTGGGGTGGGTCCCTCCGGGAACGGATCTTCCAGCTGGGGGCCCGGGAGGCGGTGGGCTGGAGCATCTGGGTGTGGCTGGTCTGGCTGACCATCCGGCTGCTGCGGCTGACCCTGATTACCGGCTGGGCTGCCCTGGCCCGCCTGCTCTGGTACGGCTATTATCCCTGCATGGGGCTGCTGGCTTTTCTGGTGGTCTGGATCAGCTATGCCAGCAACCGGAGACCGGAAGACAGGGCTCTTCCCCGCTGGCTCCAGGGCCTGCTGCTTGTTGACCTTCTTTTAGCCGGGCTGGCCCTGACCAATGACTGGCATCAGCTGGTGTTCCAGATCCAGCCCAGTACCAATCCCCACCAGGATATCTATACCTATGGCTTTGTGTATTACCTGATCCTGTTCAGTTATCTGGCCCAGCTGCTTCTGGCCAATGGGTGGCTGTGCTGGAGGGCTTTCCGGGAAAAAATCAGTCTGGAGAGGCTGTGGCAGCCCTTTACGGTCATCCTGCTGTACGGAGGATACATTGCCGGCTATATCCTGCGGGTTTCCTGGATCTTCCGGAGTGAACTGGTCCTGTGGACGGCATTTTTCGGTTTTCTCTGGATGGAAGCCCTGCTCCGGTCCCGGCTGCTGCCGGGGAACAGCCAGTATCGGGACTGCTTTCTCCATTCCCGCCTGGGGCTGACCATCCTGGACCGGCAGGGACGGACGGTGTACCAGTGCCAACAGCTGCCCGTCCCTCCGGACGGAGACTGGCAGCGGAGGACCATGCCCATTTCCGGGGGACAGGTGGTATGGTACCAGGACATGGGCGAACTGCGCCAAAAAAAGAAAAAACTGGAACTGACGGCCCTGACCCTCCAACGGGTCTACCGGCTGCGGCGGAACTGGGAAAAGATCCGGCGGGAACGGATCCATCAGCAGACCCGGCAACGGATCTATGAGGAAGTGGAGGGCATACTCCAGAGCAAAGGGCCCCTTTTCCTGCAGTATGCCCGGGCCCTGGAACAGGCTCAGCCAGGGGAGGGAGCCCGGCAGATGGTGGCCCGGCTCAATGTGCTGGCCTGCTACCTGAAGAAGCAGTGTGTGCTGCTGCTCCGGGGACGGGAAGACAACTGTCTGCCGGTCCGGGAACTGCAGCTGGCGGTCCGGGAACTCTGCCATTACCTGGAACGGACCGGACTGAAGACGCTGGTGGACGATCGTCTGGAGGGGCAGCTGCCGGTGACAACGGCCCTGGCTTTCTTCCAGCTGCTGGAGGAGGCTTCGGAAGAGGCGGTGCGCCAGGGGGAAAGTTCCCAGATCTGCTGCTTCAAAGAAAGTGAGAAGGGATGGGAGCTGTCCCTGCTCTGGGATCCCCGGCCCTGGGTCCGGGAATTTGTGGCGCAGCATCAATCTCGTTATGGCAGGGGCCTGTTCTGCCGGGAACTGGAATACGGGAGCAGTCTGGTTCTTCAGCACCAGAAGGGGGACGGATCATGGTAGATTTTGTAAAGCTGGGACCTCTGTTCCACCGGGTGCTGGTGCTGCTGGGCTTTGTGGGGCTGATGAGCCAGAGCCTCCTGATCTATTTCCTCCAGCCCCTTCCCCGGTTCCGGTTTCGCCGCCGGAAAGCGCTGGAAGGGGTGATTATGGTCCTCCTGATCCTCCTGGAAAGCGATCTGATCCAAGATATCCAGCTGGGTCGGGAAGAGCCCTATGGTACGGTGTTCCGTCTGGTCCTTGGCGGCAGTCTCCTGGTGCTGGCCCTGTGGCAGCAGAGAGATTCAATCAGGTGTCTGTCCCTGTGCCTGGCCGGAATGGCGATCCTGCCCTTTTTCGACGGGAGCTATCCCTGGGAGATGGGCCTGGCCCTGGGGCTTTTTCTGGTGCGGTCCCTGGATCTCCTGCCGGAAACCATCCAGGAAAAACGGATGCAGATCACGGAGTATTCCATCCAGGAAGCCATTGATTCTTTAGAGGAAGGGGTCCTGATCTCGCTGGCTAGCGGCGAACCGGTGCTGATGAACCGGGCCCTGTTCCGGTATACGGAAAGTGTCCTGGGGGTGGGGATCCGGAACGGCAATATGCTGTGGCACCTGCTCCAGGAAGTCCGCAGGCCCGGGCTGCATCGGGAAAACCAGGGCAGAGGGCTGCTTTTCCGGCTGCCGGACGGCCGCTGGCTGCTGTTCCAGCGGGTCAAGATCTATTTCCAGGGGCAGTCCCACTGGCAGCTGACTGCCAGTGATGTCACGGAACTCCAGCGGCTGAACCAGTCCCTGGACCAGCAGAACCGGCAGCTGCAGCAGAAAAATGCTGAGCTGAAGGAACTGCTCCAGCATGTCCAGGAAATCCAGAGCCGGGAAACCCTCCGGGAAATCCGGATCCGGATCCATGATCTGATGGGGATGCGGATCAGCCTGCTCCAGCAGGTGCTGAACAACAGGGATTTCGCCGATTACCAGCGAATCATGCCCCTTTTGGTCAACATGCTTTCTGATGTGCGGCAGGAAATCCGGGTGAAACCCCAGGTGCGGCTGGCTGAACTGGTTTCTGTGTACCGGAAGCTGGGGGTACTGGTCACCGTGCGGGGAAATCTGCCGGAGGAGGAATGGAAAGGGGAACTGTATGTGCAGATCATCCGGGAAGCCCTGACCAATGCCGTCTGCCATGGGCGGGCCAGCCAGGTGGCTCTGGTCCTGGACGAAGAAAACCTTCTGATCCAGGACAATGGACTGGGCTGCACCGGACCCGTCCAGGCAGGAGGCGGGCTTACCGGGATCCGGGAAAAAGTGGAAAGCCGGGGCGGGAAACTGGACGTTTCCGGGACCCCTCATTTTATACTGAAAATCCGTTTTGGGATGGAAGAAAAGGAAGGGACGAACGATGATCCGTATTCTGCTGGTGGATGACCAGAAAATCCTGCTGGATGGGCTGGCCAGGCTGCTGGAACCGTATGAAGACCTGGAGGTGGTGGGGCAGCTGCCCTTTTCGGAAATGGTGGAAACAGCCTGCGGCCGGCTGAAGCCCCATGTGGTACTGATGGATATCTGCATGGAAGGGAAGACCAGCGGGATCGAATGTACCCGGAAGATCAAAAAGCATTTTCCCCAGATCAAAGTCATCATCATGACCGGTTTCCAGGATGTGCATTTTGTGGAACTGGCCCAGGAGGCGGGGGCGGACAGTTTCATCTACAAAGAAAGTGCTGCAGACCAGTTCGTGGACTGCATCCACCGTACCATGGAGGGGGAGCATCTGTTCCCGGATGTACAGGAACGGACCACCTTTGGATTTTACAACGCCACCCTGACCCAGCGGGAAATCCAGATCCTGCACCTGGTCTGCCAGAACCTGAGCTATCAGGAAATCGCCGACCGGCTGCAGCTGACCCGCCGGACCGTCAGCTTCCACATCAGCAACATGCTCAGCAAAACCGGCCACAAAAGCCTGGTGGGACTGGCTGTGGAAGCGGCAGAGAAAGGGTATGCGGGGAGGGAGTAGGTCTGTTGCTGGGGCAACAGACCCTGTCAGCAGTCAACTGTCAACTGCCGAAGGAAGCCAGTAAACTGGCTTTGAACAAGGGCAACAAGCTGACAAAATGGAGGGGTGTTGTACTTTTTGTGCAAAACCCCTCCATTTTTCTCAACCCTGTACTTTAGTACAGTGCGGAAATCTCCTTCTTCCGGTATACTGGAGACAGGAGGTGAAGATAATGAAGATACAGAATGATTTCAGAAAATTCTTTCGTATTGTGGGGATCCTGGCGCTTGCGGTCCTGGCCCCTTTGGGGCGGGGGCTGGCGGCTGAGAAGGAAAAGGTGATCCTGGATACGGATATGGTGGAACTGCTGGATGACGGGGTGGCCATGATGATGCTGGCCCAGGCCCCCAACATCCAGTTGGAAGGGGTGACCATCGTCTTTGGGAACACCTGGGTGGAAACCGGCACCGCAGCGGCCATCCGTCAGTTGGAAGGGATGGGACGGAAGGATATCCCGGTGTTCATGGGGGTGAATGAACCCACCCGGAAAGACCGGTTTGCCCATATGGCGGAAGAAAAACGCCTGTACGGACAGAATTTCGACAGCCATAAAGGAGCCGCCGGCTATCCCCGTCCGGCTTCCTGGCAGCAGGTATACCGGGAACGGTACCACCGGGAACCGGAACTGGAGCCCCGGAAGGAAAGGGCGGCAGACTTCATTGTGCGGACCATCCGGAATAATCCCGGTCAGGTGACCCTGGTGGCCATTGGCAGCGGAGCCAACTTGGCGGCGGCCCTGGACCGGGATCCGGCCATTGCCGGGCTGGTGAAACGGGTGGTGTACATGGCCGGAGCCTTCATGGTGGAAGGCAATGTGATGCCCCATGGAGAATTCAATGTGTGGATCGACCCGGAATCCGCCCGGAAAGTGTACCGGGCACCCTGGACGGAACAGGTGTTCCTGCCTTTGGATGTGTGCAACACGGCCAAATTGAGCCGGCAGGAATACCAGCGGCTTACAGGGAAAATCACCCAGCCCTGGGCCCGCACCATGTGGAAGGAGTACTGGGCCGGACCTCTGTTCCAGCAGGATCCGGGCTTTTCCAGTTATGTCTGGGATGTGCTGGCTGCTGCGGTGGTCATCGATCCCCAGGTGATCACCCGGGAAGAAACCCTGCCGGTGGATGTGAATGACCAGGTGGGACCGGCCTATGGAGATACCATGGCCTACCGGGGCTTCGGACCGGAAGGGACCCAGAAGGCCCGGATCGTCTTTGCCGTGGACCAGGACCGGCTGTGGCCCATGGTGGAAAAAGTCTTCGACCGGCTGTAACCAAAAGGAGAAAACTATGACCAACCGCAAAAAACTTTTCCGGGCCGGTGCCTCTGCGGCTCTCCTGGCTCTTTTGATGCCCCTCCAGGCCTGGGCCCAGGTGGTGCTGCTCCACACCAACGACATCCACTGCGGGGTGGACAAAAATCTCACCCTGGCCCGGGTGGCGGCCTATAAAAAGCAGCAGAAAGCGGAAAATCCCCAGACCCTGCTCCTGGACGCCGGGGACGCCATCCAGGGGGAACCTTTGGGGAAGCTCACCGACGGCCGGGCCATGGTCCGGATCCTGAACGCTGCCGGGTATGATTTCGCTATTCCCGGCAACCATGAATTCGACTATGGTATGGACAATTTCCTGTCCCTGGCCCAAAAGCTGAAGTGTGGGTATACCAGCTGCAACTTCGTCCGGCGGGATACGGGGAAACCGGTGCTGGCGCCCTACCGGATCTTTCCCTTTAAAGAACGGAAGGTGGCGCTTATCGGGGTCACCACCCCCGGTACCCTGGTTTCGTCCACGCCCCGGTTCTTCCAGGACGGGAAAGGCCGTTTCATCTATGGGTTCTGCGAGGACAAGGAAGGGGTAAAGCTTTACAGACAGGTCCAGGATACCGTAGAGGAAGCCCGGGAACAAGGGGCGGATACGGTGATCCTGGTATCTCATCTGGGCAGCGACGGCTCCATCCCCGTGTGGAGCAGCCGGGCGCTCCTGGCCCATGTAACGGGAGTGGATGGGCTCATCGACGGCCATTCCCACGAACAGTACGAAGTGTATTACCCGGACCGGAAGGGCAAAATGATCCCGGTGGCCCAGACCGGGACCAAGCTCCAAACCCTGGGACGCATGGTCATCGAAGATGACGGTACCATCCGGGGCGAACTGATCCGAAATCTGCCGGCACCGGATCCCAAAGTGGAGACACTGGTACGGAAAGAACTGGCTAAAGTGGACAAGGTTCTGTCCCAGAAGGTGGGAGAATCCTCTGTAGAACTGGTGGATTCCCTGGAGGGCCAGCGGGCCGTGCGCCAGAAGGAAACCAATCTGGGGGATTTTGCCGCAGATGCTTTCCGGACCTGTTTCAAGGCGGATGCGGCCCTGATCAACGGGGGCTCCTTCCGTTCCGGTCTGCCTCGGGGCGCCTGGACCCGGAAGACCCTTCTGACACTGTTCCCCTTTGGGAACCAGGCGGTGCTCCGGAGCGTTTCCGGCCAGCAGCTGCTGGATGCCCTGGAACTGAGTGTATCCCATGCGCCGGAAGAAAACGGCGGGTTCCTCCAGGTATCCGGGCTGACCTTTGTCTACGATCCGGCCATCCCCTCGCCGGTGAAACTGGATGACCAGGGAAATTTCGCCCGGGTGGAAGGGGAACGGAGGGTCCGCCAGGTGATGATCGGCGGCAAACCCCTGGATCCGGCGGAAGACTATCTGGTGGCCGGGACCAGCTACATCCTCAGTGACGGCGGCAACGGCTATACCATGTTCCGGGACACCACCCTGGTAGCGGAACCGGGCCTGTCCGACGTGGAAATCCTGGCTGATTACGTCCAGAAACAGGGCGTCAGCGAAGCCTATCGGAAGCCGGAAGGACAGGGACGGATTCAAGTAAATAGGAAATAAGAAGTCAGACCCGGCCCTTAAGGGGCTGGGTCTGACTTCTTTTTTACCAAAACCTGTACTTTAGTACAGTGTGTTCCTTCTGAAAATTCTGTACAATAAAAGCAGAAAGAGAACGAACGGATATCTGGAGAAAGGAGCATACTATGAAAAAGACATGGAAACAAATTCTGTTGGGAGCATTGACCCTGTGTGTCCTGGCATCCGGCTGCGGTGGGGGAAACGGGGGCGGAGGAACCCCTGAAGACCCCAACGCCGACCTGCCGGTGCGGAAGAAAATCAGCACCCCGGTGGCATCCAGTTTTAAAGTAGACGGCCGGACGGTGAACATCTATGAATATACCGGGCTGACCTTCAAGGACCAGATCCTGTGGACGGACACCCTGGCGGTGGACGGGGACCGGATTTACTTCTTCGGCTTCGACAACAAGGACGAAACATACCGGACCAAACTCCGGTCTGTCAGTTTCAAGGATGAGACGCTCAGTGACCTGAAGGTGCTGGATGAACGGGCCTACTGGCGGGACAAACTGGTGGTATCCAACGGAACTGTCTATGACTGGCACAAACAAGGGGATTATAAAAGTCGTGAAAAGAAAAATGAAGCTTCCTATTGGCATTATTACGACGGAAAGACCATGGTGCCCACCGATTTCACCGGCACGACTCTGATTCCCATCGATCAGGGGAAGGATGTGGTCTTTACCCAAAAATGGGACTACTGGACCGGGATCCTGGACAAAGGGACCCTTACCAAGGGGAAGGAACTCCTTACCGTAGAGGCGATAAGGAAGGCTGGACTGAACATCAAGAAACAATGGGCGGACAAGGACGGATTATACCTGATGGGGTATATGAAAAACGACAAGGGTGAAAATCAAAATGTGGTCCGGCAGTACAGTCTGCAGGACGGACAGCTGATCCAGTCCTTTGAGGGACCTCTTACCAAAGAAGGCCGTGGGTACGTGGTCACCGAGCACCGGGTGGTGCTGGGACAAGAAGGCGGCATCTACTGGATTTACCGCAAGAAGGATGGAAAGCTGTTGGGGAAATTCAAGACAGAACCCAAACTGACCATGGAAATCCTCACCCCCATGAAAAACGATTCCATCCTGATCTACCGCCGGATCAGCCGGGAGAAAGGCGAAGCCAAACTGTACCGGATGGATCTGTAGGGGAGAAAAGAGGGAAGAGTGTAGAAGATATGGAAAATAGGAACGGATTGAAGAAAGAGAGGTAAATTATGGGACTGATCAAAGCAGGGATGGGCGCTGTAGGCGGCGTGCTGGCCGATCAATGGAAAGAGTTTTTCTACTGCCAGATGGCACCGGACATCCTGATGATGAAAGGCCAGAAACGGACCGGGAGCCGGAGCTCCAACCAGGGCGACGACAACATCATCAGCAACGGATCCCGGATCGCTGTGAACAACGGCCAGTGCATGATGATCGTGGAAAACGGCAAGGTGGTGGATCTGTGTGCAGAACCGGGGGAATACACCTACGACAAAAGCACCGAACCGTCCATCTTTACCGGAGACCTGAAAGACAATGTGAAGGAAATCTTCAAACAGATGGGGAAACGGTTCACCTTCGGCGGGGATACCGGTAAGGATCAGCGGGTATACTATTTCAATACCAAGGAACTGATCGGGAACAAATACGGGACTCCCAGCGAAATCCCCTTCAAGGTGAAGGATGACACCACTGGCCAGGTGCTGACCATCCGGCTCCGGTGCTTCGGAGAATACAGCTACCGGATCACGGACCCCATCCTGTTCTATACCCACGTGGCCGGGAACGATTTCGACGAATACCGCAGGGAAACCCTGGACAGCCAGATGAAAAGCGAACTGCTCATGGCCCTGGCACCGGCTTTTGCCCAGCTCAGCGCTCAGCGGATCGACTACACGGAAATCATGGCCCATACCTTTGAACTGGCGGAAGCCCTCAACGATGTCCTGAGCAAAAAATGGCGGGACCTCCGGGGTATTGAAATCGTTTCCTTCGGGATCAGCAATATCAAAGCCAATGAAGCGGATGAAGAAAAGATCCAGAAGGTCCAGATGGGCATGACCATGGGCAGCGATCCCCGGATAGCCATGGGGGCCGTGGTGGATTCCAGCACCGATTCCATGAGGATAGCGGCAGGAAACCAGAACGCCGGAGCCGCCTTCGGGTTCATGGGCATGAATATGGCAGGGAATGCCGGGGCGAACATGTTCCAGGCCCTGGCAGGCCAGGCGGCGGCCCAGCAGCCGGCCCCACCGCCGGCAGAAGCACCACGTCAGCCCAATGGGTTTGCCCCAGGAGCGGCGGCTCCCAATGGCTGGGACTGCAGCTGCGGCCAGAAGGGCAATACCGGGAAGTTCTGCATGGCCTGCGGCGCCAAAAAGCCGGAACCGGCAGGGACCTGGGACTGCGCCTGCGGCCACAAAGGGAATACCGGGAAGTTCTGTATGGAATGCGGCGCTCCCAAACCGGAAGCCCAGCCCCAGGGATGGACCTGCCCCGGCTGCGGCACGGTGAACCAGGGAAAATTCTGCATGAACTGCGGAGCCAAAAAACCGGAGGATGCACCGCTGTACCGCTGTGACAAATGCGGCTGGCAGCCCCCCGATCCCCATCATCCCCCGAAATTCTGCCCCCAGTGCGGAGATCCTTTTGACGACAACGACAAGACCTGAAACAGGAGGTGAGTGAAAATGACCGATACCTCTGTTGCCTACAAGTGTCCCAACTGCGGCGGGCCCCTGGAATTCCAGCCGGGGGCAAGCCAGGTGGTCTGCCCCTACTGCGATACCAAACTGGACGTGGCACAGATGGAAGCCCTCTTTGCCCGGCAGCAGGAACGGGCGGCAGCGGCCCAGGAGGCCAAAGAAGAACGCTGGAATACGGAAATGGCGGGCAAGGAATGGAGCACGGAAGAAGCTGCCATCCTGAAAGCCTTCACCTGTTCCGCCTGCGGGGCGGAAATCGTCTGTGACGAAAACACCCTGGCTACCGAATGCTGCTACTGCGGGAATCCCACCATGCTTCCCAACCGGTTCAGCGGCATGCTGAAGCCGGATTACGTGATCCCCTTCCAAAAGACCAAAGAAGATGCAGTGGCGGCCCTGAAGGAATTCTACAAGGGCAAGCGCCTGCTGCCGGCGGCCTTTACGGCCAACAACCGGATCCAGGACATCCAGCCCATGTACGTGCCCTTCTGGCTCTTTGATTCCAAGATCCATGCCAGTGCCGACTTCCAGGGGGAAGACGACAATGTGATGGAAACCAGCGATGAGATCATTACGGAAACCCGGGTGTTCCAGTGCATCCGCAGCGGCCGGATGAGTTTCCACAAGATTCCGGTGGATGGGTCCAGCAAAATGGACGATACCTACATGGAAAGCATCGAACCCTTCGATTATTCCCAGATGGTGCCCTTCAGCCCGGCCTATCTCACCGGTTTCCTGGCGGACAAATACGATGTGGATGCGGAAGCTTCCGTGCCCCGGGCCGATGAACGGGTGGAACGGTCCGCCGTAGGGGTGCTGGAAGAAACCGTCAAGGCCAGGGGCTATGACCGGACCATCCTCAAGGACAGCGTGGTCCGGAAGGAAGAAGACCAGGTGGCCTATGCCCTGGCTCCGGTGTGGATCCTGACCACCCGGTATCAGGACAAACCCTACACCTTTATGATGAACGGACAGACCGGGAAGATGGTGGGGACACTGCCCTATGACAACCAGAAATCCCTGATGATCATGGGGGCTGTGGCGGCCATCCTCACACCGGCGCTGTATTTTGTGGCAAAGATGTTTCTGACGTAAGGAGGTCATCATGAAGAAGTTACTGCGCATCCTGGCACTCCTGGTGCTTCTGGTGGGCATGGCCGTTTCCGCATCGGCAGCCTCTGCCCTGGTGCTGGATCAGGCTGATCTCCTGCGGCCCCAGGAAGAGAAAGTCCTCCAGCAGTCCCTGGACCAGGTGAACCAGAAATATCAGGTACGGCTGGCGGTGGTCACGGTGAAAAGCACCGGAGGCGTAAAAACCGGAGAGTTCGCCAATGTACTGCTGGACAAGATCAAAGACAGCAGGCTCAAGGGGAATATGGTACTGCTCCTGTCCATGAAGGAACGGGACTGGTACATTTCCACCGACAACGGCATGCGGAAAATGATCACCGACAAAGCCGGCATCAAGGCCCTCAGCGGAAAATTCCTGCCGGCCCTGAAAAAGAACAACTATCCGAAAGCCTTCGGCCAGTTTGCCAAAGGGACGGATGAACTGCTGGCCTACTACCAGAAAGAAGGCAAACCCTATGATCCGGCCGACGCCTTCAATCCCCTGGCCCTGGCCATTGGGGCGGCGGTGTCCCTGGGCATCGGATTCCTGGTGCGCCGGATCCTCATCGGCCAGATGAACAATGTGATGCCGGCTCTGGAAGCCGGGGTCTATCTGGACCGGGACAGCTTCCAGCTGGAAGAAAATGCGGACAACTACCTGTACATGACGGTCCATCGTAAGCCGAAGAAGAGCCGCGAAAACGCCAAGGCCGACAGTACCGATGAGGATCATGGGGGCGGCGGCGGAAAGTTCTGAAAAGGAGGAGCCATGGAAAGAAAGGACATTTGGAGGCCGCTGGCCTGTCTGTGCCTCATGGCTTTTCTTACTGGTCTGCCGGTCCTGGCAGGAGCTTCCAGCGGAGAAGGAATCTATGGCCGGGAACTGGACACCCTGTATGATATGATCCAGGGAGGCAGAGACCCTGACTCTTATGGAGAGGACCGGGAGGACCTGGTGGCTGTCTGGGAGGGAATCCGGGAACTGTCCCCGGCCCAGGGGCTGGAACAGGTGAAGTACCAGCTGCTGGACTGCAACGGGAACGGGGAGCCGGAACTGCTGACGGGCCAGGACAACAGGATCACCAACCTGTTCACCCTCCGGGAGGGCCGGCCCCACCGGGTGTTCAGCGGCTGGTACCGGGACGCCTGGTATTATCTGGGAAACGGGCGGTTCCTGAACCAGGGAGCCGGAGGCGCGGGGCTTTCCATCCTGGGCGAGTACCATCTGGACGGGGACGGGAACCTGGTGTGCGAAAGCTGTACCTTCACCAACTGGGACCCGGTTGAGGAGAAGGAGGAAGTGTACTGGAACAACCATGGAGTCCCGGACAGAGCCCTGTCGAAGAAACAGGCCATGACACCGGGGCAGTTCTTCGAACTTCAGAAAGAACGGATGGGCAAGGTGGAAACGCTGTCCTGGCAGTCCCTGGCCTGGTGGGGCAAAGGGAGCGTGGAATTTTCCCTGATTCAGCCCGGCGAGTTCAGAGAACCCCTGCTGGCGGTGATTCCCAGAGAGACCCTGGAAGATGTGCACCTGCTCACCCTCCAGGTGGCAGAGGTCAGTGACAGCGGTCAGGTGACCTGGCAGGTGGAAACGGATGAACCATTGGGGAACCTGGAACCGGGTACCCGATACAACTACCCCATAAATCTGGAAGGGACGGCCCGGGCCACCGGCCTGTCCTATTACGACCGGAAGGGGTATCATCGGAAGATCCTCCAGCTCAGCGGAGAAGACGGCAGCCTGGTGGTGCGGGAGGAATAGGGAGGTGACAGTTGATGAAACGGATCGGTAAATTATGGACGGACCTGATACGGGCTCTGCTGCTGTGTCTGGTCCTGGTTCTGGGGTTGACGGCCGGGGGTTTTGCTGCTCCCCGGAAAACCGTCCTGGTCCACAATGTACAGGAAATGATGGAGGCCCTGGATGACCATACGGAAGTCATCCTGGCACCAGGCCGCTACAACCTGTCCACCTGGCTGGCCAGCACCGCTGCGGAGCAGGTGATCCACAGATTCCCATGGAATCCCCTCAGCCCTCCAGGCTTGTATATGGCCTATGAGGACCTGGAGCTGGCCGGATTCCAGGATCTCACCATCCGGGGCCAGGATACGGAGAAGATCACGGCAGAAATCGTAACAGAGGATCCCTATACTCCGGTGCTGCATTTCCGGAACTGTCAGAACTTCCGGCTGGCCCATCTCCGGGTCGGCCATTCCCTGCAGGCTGGCCGCTGCAGCGGAGCCGTACTGAAACTGGATCTGGTGCAGGACGCAAGGCTGGAAAATCTGGACCTGTACGGGTGCGGGACCTATGGGTACGAAGCCCTGGGCTGTGAAAGCGTTACCCTCCGGGACAGTGTGATCCGCAGCTGCACCTATGGCCTGATCAATGCCATCGAGTGCAGGGATATGAAGATCATCCAGACCCTGTTCAAAGACACCAGCACCAATCTCCCCCTTTTCGCCGTGGCCCAGTCCCGGCTGGAACTGATCGACTGTACCTTCAAGAATGTCCAGGGAAGGATCAATGATATGGACCTGGCAGGAGGAACCGTGAGCCAGATGGTTGAAAGGTAAAGAGAGCCGAAGAAGGGAGGGGGAACAATGGATGGATCCATTAAAAAACGTGCCGCCTGGGGACTGCTCGTTCTGTTGTTGGGAGCAGCTCCGGCTCTGGCCTGTGAACGGGACCTTCCCCACAGACATGAGTGGCCCGGCGGTGTCTCTGAACCCCGGCCCCTGGCCCCCGGTGCTCTTCGGTACCAGCTCCAGATCCTTCTGGCCAACCGGGAACAGTGGGACCGGGTCCCCAGATGGGAGGGCATGGTGAACCTTGCGGTGCTGGATATGGACTGGAACGGGCAGCTGGAAATCCTGGTCAATGCCGAAGGAGAGGGCAGGGAACAGGGCTATGAGGTACAGCCAGAGACCGGGAAACTGAAGAAAATCCCCGAACAGCAGTTGTACAGATCCCTGAACAATCTCCTGAGAGCTCCGGCCTGGTTCACCATCATGCCGGAAAAGCGGCAGGACTGGCTGCAAAAAGACCCCGCCCAGGTCATCCATATGCTGCGGGACAGCTATGAGAACTATGCGGGGCTCAAAGAAGGGTTTGGTTAAAAATACGCCGTCACGCTGGTCCCCAGGACCCACTCCCGGAAATCCCGGGTGAAGGGTCCTGCTTTTTTGTTCTGGAGCCGGAACCCTTCCAGGGCCCAGACCAGGCCGGGGACTACCACATAGTCCATCCGGATGCCCCAGCCCCGGAACCCCTGACGCTGGAAAAATCCCGTATCCCCGTCCATGGTATGGTACAGGATGCTGGACTGGGGCTGGTCATAGTACCGGAGCCAGGTTTCCCAGGTGCCGCCCTTCCGTTCATCCAGTTCCCCATAGGTCACCGCAGCCACAAAGCCGGTTTTCTTTTCCTGGTATCCATCCTGTCCATGGGAGCCTTTGGACCCCAGCAGTTCCAGGTCGAAGAGCCATCGGTCCCGGGGCTGGTATTCCAAACGAGTGGTCCAGATCTGCTGCCGGTCAAAGCCTTTGCCGCTGGATTCCGGTTCCAGACCAAAAGCCTGGAGAGCGGGCAGGCTGGCAGGCTGGTCCTGGCGGTTGCGGAAATCCAGGAAGGCGGACCGGAAGTTCAGTTTTCGCCATTGTTTTTCTCCCTGGATGAACCAGCCGGTTTTCCGATGGAGGTTGTCGTCTCCGGTGGTCTGGCCCGCAAACAATGTGGTCCGTCCGGCGGGGTCCGTCTTTTTCCCAAAGCTGGTGCGGATCCCGTCCACCCGTTTGTCGATCACGTTCCCATCCATGAGATACAGGTTGAACCGGCCCAGCTCCCATTTGGTGTGGTCATTTTCGTGCTGGAGATAAGCACGAGAGAGGGAGGGGTGATGGTCCTGGGTATGGTCCTTGTCGTTCCGTTTGTCTTCGATCATGAATTTCAGCTGGGTCTCCTGGCTGGTGTGGACCACCGGGAACAGCCGCAGCCGCCGCTGGAGCAGGAATACATCCTGGTCCCTCCGGGGCCAGCGGCTTTTTTTCAGGTTGGCGGGGGTCCGGGCGGCAAACCGGCCTTTGCCGTAGAGATATCGGTAGTCTCCGTGGAGCTCCAGCCAGGGGGCTGTCCGCTTTTCCTCCTGTTCGGGAGGGTCAGCCTGGGAAGGGTCCACCGGGGCCCCTTCTCCCAAAGCTCCAGGCAGAGCCAGGCAGAACAGCAAAAAGAACCAGAAGGGGGAAGTCATGGCCATCACCTGCTTTCTGTCGTTTCTTATATCATACTATATGTAAGGTGAAGAGTGAAGAGCGCAGAGTGCAGAGCCCTGCCCTACCCACTTTTGCCTGTATATGGTATAATATACTGATTAAATTGTATAAACTTGCGTTTGAGGAGACAGCCTATGAACGACGAACAAGAAAAACAGCAGGCGCAGTTGGAAAACAGTCCCGATGCGGACGATATGGGTGCCATCAAGGTGGCTGACGAGGTCCTGAGCATTGTGGCCGGGCTGGCGGCCTCGGAGGTGAACGGGGTATACGGCATGAGCGGCGGCATCCGGGAAGGGCTGACGGACATGCTGGGGAAACAGAATTTTTCCAAAGGCATCAAGGTCTATACGGAAGGCCACACCGTCCGGGTGGAGGTCCATGTGATCATCACCTACGGATTCAATATCCCCGATGTGGCCATCAAGCTCCAGGAAAAGGTGAAGGAAGCCGTGGAAAACATGACCGGCTACGAAGTCACAGGAGTGGATGTCCACGTGGAAGGCGTCAAGAAGAAAAAAGAAAAGGATTTCAGCGGCAGGGACGATACGGACGAACTGGTGAAGAAATGGGAAGAGGAACCGGCTGACAGACCGTCCCTGCCGGAAGGCGCCTTTGCCGGGGAAGAAACTTCGGAAAACAGGGAATCGGTGGAAGCACAGCCAGAAGCAAAGGAAGCTCCAGAACCGGTCCGGCCGCCGGAAGGAGAATCTGACCCCAAAGGCCAGGAAACGTCGGGGGGAGAAGCATGAGCATATTCGATCGGATCATTTTGACCATGTACACCATCATCATGGCAGCAGTGGCGGTGCTGATTGTCATTGTCAGCGTCAACGGCATCCCGGTCCATGATCTTACAGAGTTTGCCGCCCGGGTCCCCGGACGCTGGGAATACACCATCGGCGGGGTGGTGATTTTCCTGGTGAGCCTCCGGCTGCTGTTTGCCAGCTGGAGCCGGGGCGGCAGCAACGACCTGACCTTTGACAACGACCGGGAAGGGAAGATCCATGTAAGCCAGCGGGCCATGGAAGACTACATTTCCGGGTTCACCAATGATGTATACGGGGTGTTCGGCGCCAAATGCCGGGTAAAGCTGCTGAAGGACAACCAGCTCAGCGTCCGGATCAACGCTTCCATCGAGCCTGGGATCAACATCCCGGACACCACCGACGAAGTGAAGCGGACGGTGAAAAAGAACATCATGAACGTGGTGGGCGTGGAAGTGGCGGAAGTGTCCGTGTACTTCAAGCACATCAAGGCCAAGGAATAGGCGGTGGAAGACCATGTGGCAGGAAATTTTACGCAAACTGTTTGAAACCAGCCGGTGGCGGATCATAGGCGCTTCGGTGGGCCTGGTGGTGGGCATCCTGTTCCTTCTCCTGGGCTTTTTCCGGGCGGTGTTCCTGCTGTTTTGCATCGGCCTGGGTTTTTACATCGGTTACAAAATGGATGCAGGGGAAGATCTGGTGGATCTGCTGGACAACCTGCTGCCTCCGTACCATAAATAAAAGGAGTTTACCAATCATATGAGCAGAAGAGAAGCACGTACCATTGCAATGAGAAGCCTGTTTGCCCTGGAATTCTCTCCGGAACAGTCTCCGGAAGAAACGGTGAAGACCATGGCGGAGGAAGAAGACATCCAGGATACCCGGAAAAAGGACCTGGCCTATGCCCTGGAACTGGTGAACGGGGTCCGGGAAAACCGGGAAGCCCTGGACGGGGAACTGAACGGCCTGGACGCCAAATGGACCCTGAAGCGGATGAACGGCATCGACCGGAACCTGCTGCGGATCGCATCCTGGGAGATGTTCTGCAGCACGGAACCGGTGCCTCCGGCAGTGGCCATCAATGAGGCCGTGGAACTGGCCAAAATCTACGGAGGGGATGATTCTCCCGCCTTCATCAACGGCCTTTTGGGGAGCCTGGTGAAGAAGCATGGCCGCTGAGGAAGCGGTCCTGGGGCTGGATACCAGCTGCTACACCACTTCGGCGGCGCTCATGGACCGGCAGGGGAACCTGATGGGAGACCAGCGGCGGCTTTTGACGGTGAAACCGGGTCGCCGGGGCCTGGCCCAGTCGGAAATGGTCTACCAGCATACCCGGAATCTGCCGGATCTGCTGGAAGCCCTGGAACTGGACGGCCGCCGGATTGCGGCCATCGGCGTCAGCGCCAAACCCCGGCCCCGGGAAGATTCCTACATGCCCGCCTTTCTGGTGGGACTGGGGATGGCCCGGAGCCTGGGAAAGGTGCTGGGTGTGCCGGTCCATTTTTTTACCCATCAGCACAATCACATGTATGCCGGTCTCTGGTCCGTGGGGAAAACGGCCCCGGACCGGTTCCTTTTGGTCCACATCTCCGGCGGCACCACGGACCTCCTCCTGTGTGAGCGCCAGGAGGACGGGGAATTCACTCTGGAACCCCGGGGCACCAGCATCGACCTCCACGCCGGCCAGTTCATCGACCGGGTGGGGGTGGCTCTGGGCCTGGCCTTTCCCGCCGGAGCCCGGCTGGAGAAACTGGGAGAGACCGCAGCGGAACCCCATCCTCTGAAGGTATGGAGCCAGGAGGGGGAATTGTCCCTGTCCGGGCCCTGCACCCAGGCTCTCCGGGCCATTGACCAGGGGGCGGATCCGGCTTCCCTGGCCCTGGGGGTGGAACAGGCCATCGGCAAAGCCCTGGCCCGGACCATCGGCTGGGTGTGCCAGAAGGAAGCCCTTTCCCAGGTGCTCCTGGTGGGAGGGGTCAGCGCCAACAAAGAAATTCGCCGGCAGCTGGAAGCGTTCCTCTCCCGGCGGCAGATCGGCCTGTGGGCCCCGGATCCCCGGTACAGCGTGGACGGTGCCGTGGGCAATGCCTGGGCCGCCGTACTCCGGGAAAGGCAGGAGGAACCATGATCGTTGGAAAAATCTATACGGTGTCGGAAGTGACCCGGATCGTCAAGGGGCTGTTCCGGAAGGAACCGGAATTCGCCAACCTCCAGATCCAGGGGGAAGTGTCCAACTTCCGCCAGTATCCTTCCGGTCACTGTTATTTTAATTTAAAAGACGGCAAGACCCTGCTGAAAGCCGTTATGTTCGCCGGTGCGGCCCGGCGCCTGAAGCAGCTGCCCAAAAACGGGGACCAGGTGCTGGGGGTGGGCCGGATCGACCTGTATGAACGGGACGGGGTCTATCAGTTCTACGTGGACATGATGATGCCCCTGGGAGCCGGGAACCTGATGATCGCCTATGAGCAGCTGAAGGAAAAACTCACCGCCGAAGGGCTCTTCGACCCCGGCCGGAAGCGTCCCCTGCCTGCCTATCCCAAAGTGGTGGGCATCGTCACATCTTCTGCCGGGGCAGCGGTCCGGGACATCATCAACGTGGCCGGCCGCCGGGATCCTTCCGTAAAGCTCCGGCTGTATCCCGTAAAGGTCCAGGGCACGGAAGCCCCTCCGGAAATCATCCGGGGGATCCGGTTCTTCAACCGGCACAAACTGGCGGACGTGCTGATCGTAGGCCGGGGCGGGGGTTCCATGGAAGACCTGTGGGCCTTTAACGATGAGGGTGTGGTCAGGGCCATCGCCGCTTCGGAAATCCCGGTGATTTCTGCCGTGGGTCACGAAATCGACTTTACCCTCAGCGATTTTGCGGCAGACCTCCGGGCTCCCACTCCCTCTGCAGCCGCGGAACTGGCAGTGCCGGAACGGAGCGGGGACCGGGAAAATCTGGCCAAGCTGGTGCGCCGGCTGGAACGGACCATGGAAACCCGGCTCCAGGACAGCACCCGGGCTCTGGAACAGCTCCAGGGAGAATGGGTGTTCCTTCATCCGGAACGGCTGTGGGAAAATGCCGGCCAGACCCTGGACAGCCTGAGCCAACGGCTGGAACAGGCCGGGGACCGGCTGCTGGAAAACCGGCAGCAGAAACTGGAAGTGATTACAGCCAAGCTGGGGGCCCTGGATCCCTACGGGGTGCTCCGGCGGGGCTATACCATAACAGAAAATGCACAGGGAAAGGTGGTCCGGCAGGCGTCGGATCTCCGGCCCGGTGATACCCTGGTGACCCGGTTCGCCCAGGGAGCAGCAGTCTCCCAGGTGGAAACGGTCAAGGAAGGAAAAGCATAATGCCCAGAAAGAAAGCAGAAACGGTTTCCTTTGAAGAGGGCCTGAAACGGCTGGAAACCATTGTGGAAAAGCTGGAAAGCGGGGAACTGTCCCTGGATGAAACAGTGGCTCTCTATAAAGAAGGTATGGAACTGAGCCGGAATTGTGCGGCTCAGCTGAAAAAAGTCCAGCAGGACGTGAAAAAAATCGTGGAAACCAGCCAGGATGATTTTGCCCTGGCCCTGTTTCCGGAGGAGAAGGAATAATGGAACTGCGCAGTTATTTACGGAGCCGTGGGGCTCTGGTCAACGGATATCTCCAGGTGCGCCTGGGAGTGGGGAGCATTTCCCCGGTGGACAAGGCCATGATGTATTCTGTGGCGGCCGGCGGCAAGCGGCTCCGGCCCATCCTGCTCATGGCGGCAGCAGATGCGGTGGGGGCCAACGGTACGGATTTTGTGGCGGTGGCCGCAGGACTGGAAATGATCCATACCTATTCTCTGATCCACGACGATCTGCCTTCCATGGACAATGACGATTACCGTCGGGGCCGGCTCACCAACCACAAGGTGTTCGGGGATGCCATGGCCCTTTTGGCCGGGGATGGCCTGCTGACCCAGGCTTTTGAAGTGATGCTGGAACAGCGGGGAGTGGATCCCAAAGTGCTCCTGGAGGTGGTCCGTCTGGTGGCCAAATGCGCCGGCCCTACTGGCATGGTGGGCGGCCAGGCTCTGGACATTACCTCTGAAGACCAGCAGCTGACCCTGGAACAGATGAAGAAGCTCCACGAAGCCAAGACCGGGGCCATGTTCGTGGCTGCGGTCCGGGGCGGCGCCATGCTGGGCGGGGCAGATCCGGACACCCTCCGGACCATGACCCATTTTGCCGCTCTCTTCGGTCTGGCCTTTCAGATCACTGACGACATCCTGGATGTGGAAGGGGATGCCAAGGTTATGGGCAAACCGGCCCACAGCGACGAAAAACTCCACAAATCCACCTATGTGTCTCTGTTCGGTCTGGAAAAAGCCAAAGAAATGGCCTCCCAGACTCTGAAAGAAGCGGAAGAGACCCTGGCGCCTCTGGGCGAAAAGGCCCAGCCCCTGGTGGAAATCACCCGCTATCTGTACAATCGGAAGAAATAAGGACGGAGAGGACGGACCCTTATGAAACTGTTGCCAACCATACATGCACCGGCGGATCTGAAAAAAATCCCCGATGCCCAGCTGCCGGAACTGTGCCAGGAGATCCGGGACGAGATCCTGGAAGTGACCAGCCGGAACGGAGGGCATCTGGCCCCCAACCTGGGAGTGGTGGAGCTGACCGTCGCCCTGCATAAGGTGTTTTCCATGCCCCGGGACAAAATCGTCTGGGATGTGGGCCATCAGTCCTATGTCCACAAACTGCTGACCGGACGGTTGGACAAATTCCCCACCCTCCGTCAGTACGGAGGCCTGTGCGGTTTCCCCAAACGGACGGAAAGTGAATATGACTGCTTCGGCACCGGCCATTCCAGCACCTCCATTTCGGCGGCCCTGGGGATTGCCTGTGCCCGGGACCTGGCCGGGGACGACTACAATGTGATCGCCGTCATCGGGGACGGAGCCCTTACCGGCGGGGAAGCCATGGAAGGGCTGAACAACGCCGGGGATCTCCACAAGAAGCTGATTGTGGTCCTCAACGACAACGAAATGTCCATTTCCAAAAACGTGGGGGCCCTGTCTTCCTATCTTACGGAACTCCGGACGGATCCCACCTATTCCCGGGTGAAAACGGAAGTGGAAAACTTCCTGAAAGGGCTGCCTTCCATCGGCAGCAGCGTGGCCCGGGCGGTGGGCCGTCTCAAGGACAGCTTCAAGTACTTCTTTGTGCCCGGGATGCTCTTCGAAGACTTCGGCTTTAAATACCTGGGACCGGTGGACGGCCACGACCTGACTGCCCTGATGGAAACCTTTGAAAAGGCCAAGCAGCTGGATGAGCCGGTGTTCATCCATGTGCTCACCACCAAGGGGAAAGGGTACAAACCGGCGGAAGAGCGGCCCAACGCTTTCCACGGCACCGGCCCCTTCGACATTGCCACCGGGAAGAAATTCTCCAATCCCCAGGCTCCTGCCACCTATACCAAAGTGTTCAGCGATGCCTTGGTGGAACTGGGAGAGAAGAACCGGAAGGTGGTAGCCATTACCGCCGCCATGCCGGAAGGCACCGGCTTGGACGTATTTGGGAAATATTACCCGGACCGGTTCTTTGACGTGGGCATTGCGGAACAGCATGCAGTGACCATGGGCGCCGGGCTGGCGGCCAACGGGTACCATCCTCTGGTGGCCCTGTATTCTACCTTTGCCCAGCGGGCCTTTGACCAGCTGCTCCACGATGTGGCCATGCAGAACCTGCCTTTTACTCTGTGCCTGGACCGGGCCGGGCTGGTGGGGGACGACGGCAGCACCCATCACGGGGCCTATGACCTGTCCTACCTGCGGCTGATGCCCAATATGGTGATGATGGTCCCAGGGGACGAAAACGAGCTCCGGCACATGCTGAAAACCTCCCTGGAATACAACGGGCCTTCCGTGCTCCGGTATCCCCGGGGGTCCGGGCTGGGAGTGCCCCTGGATCCTGAAATCCACATCCTGCCCATGGGAAAGAGCCGGCGGCTCCGGGAAGGAAATCAGATCGACCTGTGGGCGGTGGGGACCATGGTGGATACAGCCCGGAAAGTGGCGGAGATCCTGGAAAAACAGGGCCTTTCCGTGGGTGTGGTCAACGCCCGGTTCGTAAAGCCCCTGGACAAAGAAGCCCTGGAAGAAGCCAGCCATCAGGTAAAGCTGCTGGTGACCCTGGAAGAGAACTCCCTGGCGGGAGGCTTCGGAGAAGGGGTGCTGGATGCCCTGAACCGGTTGGGCCGGCTGAAAGACTGCCGGGTGCTGAACCTGGGGATCCCGGATCTGTACGTGCCCCACGGGAAGCGGGAACGGCTGCTCCAGGATTTGAAACTGGATCCGGAAGGGGCGGCGGATGTGATTGCCAAAGCCTGGAAAGAGGAACTATGAAAAAAGAACGTTTGGATGTGTTTTTAACGGAACAGGGATTCTTTGAATCCCGGAGCAAGGCCCAGGCGGTGATCATGGCCGGGGAAGTGCTGGTGAACGACCAGAAAATCGACAAGCCCGGCACCATGGTGAAGCCCGATGCCAAGATTACCCTGCTGGGGAAAAAGATGCCCTTTGTGAGCCGGGGCGGCTACAAACTGGACAAATCCCTGAAGGTGTTCCCCATTTCCCTGGAAGGGAAGGTGGTGGCGGACCTGGGAGCCTCCACCGGAGGCTTTACGGACTGTGCCCTCCAGCACGGAGCCAGCAAGGTCTATGCCATCGACGTGGGCTACGGCCAATTGGCCTGGAAGCTCCGGCAGGATCCCCGGGTGGTGAACATGGAACGGACCAATGTCCGGTTCCTGGAAGCGGATTCCCTGGGGGAACTGGTGGATGTGTTCACCATTGATGTGGCCTTCATTTCCCTGGACAAGGTGCTGCCCAGTGCCTACAAGATCCTGAAGCCCGACGGCTTCGGCATCGCCCTGATCAAGCCCCAGTTCGAGGCGGGACGGGAAAAAGTGGGGAAAAAAGGCGTGGTCCGGGATCCGGCGGTGCACCTGGAAGTCATCGAAAAGGTGATCGCCCAGGCCCGGGAACTGGGCTTTGCGGCCCGGGGACTGGATTTTTCGCCCATCCGGGGACCGGAAGGGAACATTGAATACCTGTTCTACATGGGGAAAGAAGGGGAAGACACCGTAACACCGGAACGGATCCGGGAAGTGGTGGCAGCTTCCCATGAGACCCTGGAAAAATAAAAAGAACCAGGAGAAATCGAGAAATGAGGGGTGGCACAATGGAAAAAAGACTGCGGCTGGGGGTGTTCCCCAATCTGCCCAAAGAAAAGGTCCGGGCCCTGTTGCCCAAGCTGGTGGAATTCTGCAAGGCGGAAGAGATCCCGGTGGTGTTCCCCCGGGAAATCGCCGAAAGCTACGGAGTACCCGGCTATGACCAGGAAGACCCGGCCAGTCTGTCCCAGCTTTCCATGGCTCTGACCCTGGGGGGAGACGGGACCATCCTCCGGGCTGCCCGGTACGTGACTCAGCTGAACATCCCCCTGCTGGGGGTGAACATGGGGAAACTGGGGTTCCTGACGGAAGTGGGGGCTCCGGATCTGTACAAGGCCCTGCTGAAGGTAAAGGCGGGAGAATACATCCTGGAAAAACGGAACATGCTCCAGCTTACGGTATGGCAGGGAGAGAAGATGATCTGCAAGGCCCATGCCCTCAACGACATGGTGCTGGAAAGCGGGGACCGGTCCCGGCTTACCCGGCTGAGTCTGAAGATCAACGGGGAACCTACCGCCAACGCACCTTCCGATGGGCTGATCATTGCCACCGCCACCGGGTCTACGGCCTATTCCCTTTCGGCAGGGGGACCGGTGGTCCATCCCAGCCTGAAGGCCAGCATCATCACCCCCATCTGCCCTCATGCCCTCCATGCCCGTCCTCTGGTGATCCCCATGGAGCATGCCATTGAAATCGCCCCCCGTCCTCCTTACGAAACCATTCTGATTTCCGCGGACGGGATGACGGTAAGCCATCTGGCCTGGAACCAGCGGGCCCTGATCGAAAAAAGTCCCTGTGATGCCCGGTTCGTGCGCATCAATCCCCTGTCCTACTATGCGACCTGGCAGGACAGGATGCTGAAAAATGAAGGTCAGACCATTCTCTAGGAGGCAAGCGGAAAGACCATGAAAATATCCAGACAGGAAGCCATTAAAGACATCATCAAGAACCAGCAGATCGAAACCCAGAGTGATCTTGCAGAAGCTCTGAAGAAGGCTGGCTTCAACGTGACCCAGGCCACCGTGTCCCGGGACATCAAAGAAATGATGCTGATCAAGATCCCCGATGAGGACGGACGGTACAAATATTCCTTCCCTTCGGAAAACAGCAAGATCCTGACCACGGAACGGCTGGAGGACACCCTCCGGGGCTACACCCTTACCATCAGTTCCGCCGAGAACCTGATCGTCCTCCATACCCTGCCGGGCACTGCCCAGGCTGTGGCCTATGCCCTGGACCATCTCAGCTGGAAGGAACTGCTGGGGACCGTAGGGGGCGATGATACGGTGCTCCTGATCGTGGATTCCAAGGACCATGTGGAGACGGTGAAGCAGCGGCTCATGGTCAAGAAAGGACGCTGACATGCTGAATTCCTTGGAAGTGCACAATTTTGCCCTGATCGACCATCTGCGGGTGGACTTTACCCCGGGGTTCAATGTGTTCACCGGGGAAACCGGCGCCGGGAAATCCATCCTGATCGACGCCTTCAGCATTGTACTGGGCAGCCGGGCCAGCGGGGACTACCTGCGGAAAGGGGCGGATTCCTACTGGATCCAGGCGGTGTTCGACATCGAGGGGCTGGAAAATGTCCATGACATCCTCCGGGAACTGGATCTGGATCTGGGGGAAGATACCCTGTTCCTCCGCCGGAAGGTCACTGCCGGGGGCAAGAGCCAGGCCTTTGTAAACGAGCGGCAGGTGCCGGTGTACGTGCTCACCCGTCTGGCCAGCCAGCTGGTGGACATCCACGGTCAGCACGAAAACCAGACCCTGCTGGCCCCCGGGGCGGCTCTCACCATCCTGGACCACCTGGAACCAGGGCTCCAGACCCTGTTGGAAAAATACCAGGAAAAATTCGTGGCCTATGACAAAGCCAGGGAAACGGTGAAAAAGTGGCTGCTGAAGGATGCCCACCAGACCGAAGACCTGGAGCGGCTGGAAGCAGAAATCAAGGAAATTGACGAAGCCCATATCCAGCCGGGAGAAGATGATCAGCTCCGGGAAACGGTCCGGAAGCTGAGCAACCAGGAAAAAATCCTCCAGGCGGTGGGGGAAGCCCATCACTACCTGGAAGGGGGCGAAGACAGCGGCCCCAGTGCCCTGGATGCCATCAACACCGCCCGGACCACTCTGGAAGGGGTGCTGGACTATGCGCCTGAGCTGAAACCCTATGCGGAAAGTATGGATTCTGCCTGGGAAACCCTGGAAGACGTGCGCCAGTCCCTGGGGGACATTCTGGCGGCGGATCATGATGACCGGGATACCCTGGAAGCGGCCCAGGAACGGCTGGACCTGCTGTACCGGCTGAAGCAGAAATTCGGAGGCAGCCTGGAAGAGGTACTGGCCTACCGGGACAAGGCCCAGGCGGAATATGAAGGGCTCCTGTCCCTGGAATCCACCCTGGCCCGGCTCCGGAAACAGGAAGCCATCCTGAAGGCAGAAATGCAGACGGAAGCGGACAAACTCACGGCCGCCCGGAAGAAAGCCGCTGCCGGCCTGGTGAAGGCCCTGCTGCCCCATATCCGGGACCTGGCCATGCCTGAAGGCCGGGTGGATCTTCAGTTTACCCGGCTGCCCGAATGCCACGGCCGGGGCCAGGACAGCATCCAGTTCCTGTTTTCCGCCAATGCGGGGATGGATCTGAAGCCTCTGGGCCGGATCGCTTCCGGCGGTGAACTGTCCCGGTTCGCCCTGGCTCTCAAGACGGTGATGATGAAGAAGTTCGGGGTGCCCACCATGATCTTCGACGAAATCGACACCGGGGTGGGGGGCGTTACCGCCCAGAAAATGGCGGAAAAAATGGCCCTCATCGCCCGGGAGCGGCAAGTGCTGTGCATCACCCACCTGGCCCAGATCGCCTGCTTCGCCGACCATCAGCTGTACATCCATAAAAGCGCGGAAAAAGGCAGCACCATCAGCCAGGTGGATGTGCTGGATCCGGAAGGACGGATCCAGGAGATCATGCGTATGACCGGCGGCACCAATACCTCCCGTTCTGCCCGGGAAAATGCCAAGGAACTGTTGGCTATGGCCGCCAAATTCAAAGAAACGAAGGAGTCTGACATTCATGAAAACCCTGCACGATGATCGGCTGGATGAAAAACAGCTTTCTACCCGGACCGCCTTTGAAGGCCGTCTGCTCCATCTCTATGTGGACCAGGTGAAACTGCCCAACGGCAATGATTCCACCCGGGAATACATCCTCCACCAGGGAGCCGTGGGGATCCTGCCGGTCATGGAAGACGGCAGCATGGTGTTTGTAAAGCAGTTCCGGTATCCTGTCCATTCGGTGATCTACGAGATCCCGGCGGGCAAACTGGAAAAAGGGGAAGAAATCCTCCCCAGCGCCCAGCGGGAACTGTCCGAAGAAACCGGTCTTACCGCCGATCACTGGACCCGGATGACTTCCATTGTCACTACCCCCGGATTCACCAACGAAACCATCCATCTGTTCCTGGCCACCGGTCTCCACCAGGGAAAGATGCATCCCGATGCCGATGAATTCCTCCAGGTGGAAGTGATTCCGGAAGAAAAAGTCAAACAGATGGTCATGTCAGAAGACATTTTTGATGCAAAAACCCTGTCAGCGCTTCTACTGTACTTCCTGAAAAAAGAAGCCTGTTAAAAATTCATGTAAAAAAATTGTAAAATTGAAAAAATGTGTAACAAATTCCCTAAAGTATGTTATAATATCCATAAATTGATTTTTGGGAAACGATTCACTCATTGCAACACTGATTGGAGTACTGCGTATTGAACATTTTCCAAACATCACAAAAAATGATGAGGGGGAACCGAACATGGATGTACTAAAGGTTTCGACAAAATCCAATCCGAATTCTGTAGCAGGTGCGTTAGCAGGTGTATTGAGAGAAAACGGTAAAGCTGAAATCCAGGCCATTGGGGCTGGTGCCCTGAACCAGGCAGTGAAAGCCATCGCCATTGCCCGGGGGTTTGTGGCTCCTCATGGTATGGATCTGGTATGTGTTCCCGCGTTCATTGATATCAACATCGACGGTGAAGAACGGACCGCCATCAAATTGCTGGTGGAACCTCGCTGAAAGTAAAAAAAAGAAGCTGTTGCAGCTGGCAACAGCTTCTTTTTTTTACTTACTTTACAAACAACGCATCCACATCCACTTTCTTTTCCATCATCCCGGAGGCAACCAGGAAATCCTGGGTCTTCTTCAGGGAGGCGATGGCTTCGGGGGTAATGGTCATGCTGAAATCATAGAGGGGAGCCATTTCCTTTACGGCTTCCGGTTTCAGTTCCGTGGCTTTGGCGGTCATTTCCAGGGCCTTGTCCGGATTCTTCTTCATGAAGTCCAGGGTTTCCTTCTGGACGGCCAGGAAAGTATCCACCAGGTCCTTGTGTTCCTTGTAGAACTTGCCGCTGACTGCGGTAACCGTCAGGCCGGATACCAGCCCTTCTCCGGTGGTGACCACGTGCATGCCCTTCTTTTCCACATTGTAGGCCAGAGGACCGGCCAGGAGAGCACAGTCAGCACTGCCGTTTTCCAGGGCGGAAGCGGCGGCAGGAAGGCCCATGGAAACGAACTTCACATCGTTCATGGAAAGCCCGGCCTGCTGGAGATAAGCGGCCAGCAGTTCGTGGAGGATGGTGCCCTTGGGCCCGGCAATGGTCTTGCCCTTCAGGTCAGCGGCACTTTGGATGCTGCCGTCCTTGGAGAACAGCTTGAAGGCCTTGGGAGCCTGGGAGTACAGGCTGATGATCTTGATGTCGTTGCCGTTGGCAGCGCTGAGGAGCACGGAAGAACCGCCCACACAGTTCAGGAACTGGATGTCCCCGCTGGCCAGGGCAGCCGTCTGATCCGCTCCGGAAGTGATGGTGGAGTAGGAGGCGGTGATGTTCTTTTCCTTGAACTTCTTCTCAAAGCTCTGGTTGGCCTTTTCCACAATGGAAGGGATGTTCAGGGGTGCCTGGACATAGGTGATGCTCACCTTGTCCATTTTGGGAGCCGCCTTCTGGGCGGATTTGCCGCTGCCGCACCCGGCAGCCAGGGCTCCCACTGCCACCAGACAGCAGGCAAGAGCAACAGAGAGTTTTTTCTTCAATGACATTTGTAACAGATCCTTTCGTCTCAGGGGATATCCGCCCTCGACAAGGGCGGGGGACCAGCCGTCAGGCTGGTGGTGGGTTAGCCGCTTCAGCGGCGTTTCTCTTCAAAGGAACCGGCTGGAGCAGGTTCCTTCTTTCAGTCGTTGACCGTTTAACGGGCCGCTGCCGGGCTGCAGCAGCCCCTCCAGCAGCTTTTTTTTCGCTTCGATCAGCCCCGGGGAAAGCAGGTCCCGTTGGCCCGGGGGCAGGTACTGTTCCTGGGCAATCCGGCCTTCTTTCAAGATCAGAAGCCGGTCCCCCAGGGTCAGGGCCTCGTCCACATTGTGGGTCACCAGTACCACTCCCATGGAAAGCTTTTCCACCATGGACCGGAGTTCCTGCTGGAGCTGGCCCCGGGTAAAGTAATCCAGGGCCGCAAAGGGTTCGTCCATGAGGATCAGGCTGCTGTGCATGGCCAGGGTCCGGGCCAGGGAGGCCCGCTGCTGCATGCCTCCGGACAGCTGGGCCGGGTACTGGCCCGCTGCATCCGTCAGCTGGACCAGGTCCAGCCAGTGGTCCGTTTCTCCCGGGTCCGCCCCTTTGGGCAGTCCCAGGGCGATGTTTTCCCGGCAGGTGAGCCAGGGGAACAGCCGGGCCTCCTGGAACATCATGCCCAGTTTCAGCCCGGCCGGTTTTTCCACAGTGCCGGCATCCGGCGTTTCCAGCCCCGCCAGGATGCGCAGCAGGGTGGTCTTCCCGCAGCCGCTTTTCCCCAGGATCACCGTACATTCCCGGAGCGAAAGAGCCAGGGAAAGGTCCCGGAGCACCACCCGGGCACCATAGGTTTTGGTAATATGGTCCAGCTTCAGCGCATCCAACGGAGCAGCCTCCTTTCCACTGCCGCAAAGATCCCATCCAGCAAAAGGCCCAGGGCTCCGATGGTCAGGATGCCGATGAACACTTTGTCGCTGCGGCTCATGGCCTGGGCGTCCAGGATCAGATACCCCAGTCCGCTGTCGGCGGCGATCATTTCCGCCCCGATAATGGCCCGGAGGCTGTAGCCCATGCCCACCCGGAGTCCGGTGAGGATCCCGGGCAGGGCCGCTGGCAGCCGGATCTTCCACAGGGCCTTCCAGGGAGAGAACCCCAGCATTTGGCCCACTTCCAGCAGCTTCCGGTCACACCGGCGGAACCCGTCGTCCATGTTCAGGTACATGGGGAAGAAGGAAGCCAGCACGATGATGATGGTCTTGGGCAGTTCCCCGATGCCGAACCAGAGGATCAGCAGGGGAATCAGGGACAGGGGCGGTACATGGCGGAACACTTCCAGGAGCCCTCCGTAGCAGGCCCGGAGCCGGGGAAACAGCAGGTTCAGGCTGGCCAGAAGGCAGCTGGCCAGAAAGGCCCAGAAGAACCCGGTAAGGATCCGCCGGAGGCTGATCAGGATGTGCCGGACCAGCTCCCCGTTCCGGACCATGTGGAGAAAGGTGTCCCACACCTGGCCGGGAGAGGGGAGGATGTAGCTGCTCCAGATCCCTTCTGCCGATGCCCAGGCCCACAGCAGGAACACCAGCACAAAGGGCAGGACCAACCGGATCTTACCCTTCATGGTTCTCGTGGCCGGAAGTGACCTTGGCATAGGCTGTCTTGGAGGACACCCCCGGCAGCTTCCCGATCCGGCCGGACAGGTTGCTGATAATGTCCTGAGGGGCATCCACCACCACGCTGATGATGTGGATGTTCCGGGCATGGTAGGGAATCCCCATCCGCCCGATTACATAGGGACCAAAGTCATGAAGGATGGAGTTCAGGTCCTCCACCGCATCCGGATCCTCTACAATGATTCCCAAAATCGCCACACGGGTTTCTTCCATAAAAAGACCTCCTCACATACCCATTATCCGCCCTTTTCAAGGGCGGGGGACCAGCCGTCAGGCTGGTGGTGGGTTAGCAGCCGCAGGCTGCGTTTCCATTTACTGGAACCCGCTGCCGGGTTCCTTCCTTTTACCGTTGAGAATTGACAGGGGGTGCTGCAGCGCAGCACCCCCTTTAATCCGTCCGTCTTCCATCGCAAGGGGTCTTTTGATGTGAGAAGGCACTTGTTCCATTCCGTTTATTATTTTTTGTCTGCTTCGTCTATTTCCTTGTCTTCTGCCGCCAGGGCCGCTTCGTCCGCTTTCTTTTCCTTCTTGAAGAACTTCATCACAAAGGGAGAGAGCAGGGACAGCAGGCACAGGGCCAGCAGGATCTTGCAGATGTTGGTGGACAGCAGGATGCTGGTATCCCCGCCGGAAAGGCTCAGGCTCCGGCGCAGTCCTTTTTCGCCCAAAGGCCCCAAAATCAGAGCCAGCACAACCGCAGCGGTGTTCATGTTGCATTTCCGCATGAGATACCCGATGACCCCGAACACAAACATCACCTTCACATCAAAGGCACTGTTGTTGATGGCAAAAGAACCCACCACGCACAGCACGAAGATGCTGGGAATCAGGATGGCATCGGACACCCGGGCAATCTTGGCGAACAGACGGCAGCCCAAAAGGCCGATCAGCAGCATGAAGAACTGGATGACCACGAATCCGCCAAAGAAAGTATACGTCATGGGAGCATACTTTGTAAAGAGTTCCGGTCCCGGCTGGAGCCCGTGGATGATCAGCCCGCCCATAAGCACGGCGGTAACGCTTTCCCCGGGAATCCCCAGAGTCAGTGTGGGAATCAGGGAACCGCCGGTTACTGCGTTGTTGGCCGCTTCCGACCCGGCAATCCCTTCAATGGAGCCCTTGCCGAATTCTTCCGGATGTTTGGAGAACCGTTTGGCTTCGTTGTAGCCTAAAAAACAGGCAATGGAAGCCCCGGCTCCGGGCAGGATGCCGATGATGTTCCCGATGATCCAGCTCCGGAGCACCGTGGGGGTGATCTGTTTCATTTCCTTCAGGGTCAGCATGATCCGGTCACTGAACTTGGCGGCTTTGGCCCGTTTCACAATGGCTTTTTCCGCCAGGATAAAGGCCTGGCTCATGGAAAAGAGACCAATCAGGGCACAGGTGATGTTGATGCCGTTATAGAGAGAATCCTGGCCGAACATGAACCGTTCTACCCCCTGCATGGGGTCCATGCCGATGGTGGAGAGAACCAGCCCGAAGGCCCCGGACATGAGCCCCAGGATCATGGAATCCGTGTTGATCCCGGCGATGATGGTGAGGCCGAAGAGGCTCAGCCAGAAGTATTCCGGACTGCCGAATTCCATGGCCAGTTTGGCCAGCATGGGAGCAAAGAAATACAAGGAAATGCAGCTTAACAGTCCGCCCCAGAAAGAAGCGATACAGGCAGTGGCCAGGGCTTTCCCGGCCTTGCCCTTTAAAGTCATGGCATACCCGTCGATGGCTGTGGCCGCCGATGCCGGTGTACCGGGGGTGTGGATCAGGATGGCGGAAATGGAGCCCCCGAAAATGGCCCCGCAGTAGATGCCTCCCAGCATGATCAGCCCGGCGGAAGGTTCCATCCCAAAGGTCAGGGGCAGCAGCAGGGCCACCCCCATGGCCGCCGAAAGCCCGGGCATGCACCCGATGACGATCCCCATGGTCACGCTGGCGATCATAATGACGATATTTATAGGCGAAAGGGCGTTGATGAACCCCATGGCCATCAATGCGTATTGATTTTCCATTCTTTCATCCTCCCTTTCCTAGAGCAGTTCTTCCAGCAGCAGGCCGTCCGGCAGAGGCACGGACAGGAATTCGCTGAAGACAATATAGATCAGGGCCATGAGCACCACCAGGGTGATGGCCATATACTTCTTTTCAATGTGGAAAAAGTGCAGCATGAACAGGAGATATAAAATAGCAGAAGGATAAAATCCGATCAGCACCATCAGCACAAAGAAAAGGATGGAGGCAATCAGGAAGGTGAAGAACTGCCTGGGCAGGAAATGGGTCCACACTTCCGGCAGATCGTTGACAATGGTGAAATGGCCGTGGCAGCTGCAGGCCATCTTCACCAGCTGCATGAGAGTCAGCACGGCCAACAGGCCGATGACGAATTTGGGATAGCTCTGTGCCGCCGGAGGCAGTTGCAGTGTCTCGTAAAAGAAGAAGGCACAGAATCCCAGCATGAAGATCACTACACTGAGTTCCGATTTTTTCATAATGGTTTCCCCTCAAAAGAGGGGCTGCACCCTGGCAGCCCCCGATTTATTCCGCTTGTGTCATTCAGGCGTCCTGGTACAGTTTGCTGACCACGTCTTTGCAGAAGGTCATCTGTTCCTGGATCAGTTTGCCCAGTTCCTTGCTGTCCATGTAGTGGAGTTCCAGACCGGCGTTCTTGTGGTCACGGATGGTCTGTTCATCGGTCATGGTCATCTTAAAGGCATTTTCATAGAATTTGATGATGTTTTCCGGAGTGCCTTTGGGAGCCACCAGAGCACGGGCGGAGCCGTACCACTTGTTGTAGTAGCCCAGTTCACCCAGGGTGGGCACATCTTTGTAGTTGTCCAGGCGTTTTTCAGAGAATACGCCCAACAGTTTCAGGGCTGCGTTGCTGCCCCGGATCAGAGGTTCCACATCCCCCAGTTTGGCGCAGGAGAAGTCCACTTCGCCCTGGCGCAGGGCCAGCAGCTGGTCAGCGGTACCGCCGTAAGGCACCGCATTGTATTTGAACTTGGCGGTGGTGGACAGCAGCTGGGCTGCCGTGTGGTTGGAAGCCTGTACCCCGTTGGTGGAAGCCTTCAGTTCGCCCGGATGGGCTTTGGCATATTCCACCAGATCTTTCAGGCTGTTGAACTGGCTGTCCTTCCGGACTACCACAACCCCGGTTTCCTTCAGATGGTTGCAGATGGGAACGATGCTCTTGTCATCGAAGGAAGCATTCTTGGCCAGAGCCAGGGTGGTGTAGGTGGGCAGGTTGATGAAGCCGATGGTGTAGCCGTCCGGTTTGGCTTTTGACAGTTCCGTCCAGCCGATCTTTCCGTCAGCGCCGGGTTTGTTTTCGATGATCAGGGTCTTGCCTACGAATTTTTCCGCATCCTTGCAGAGTACCCGGGCACCGGTATCCGTGCCGGACCCTGCCTTGTAGGCTACAATGACCTTGATGTCCTTGTTGGGTTTCCATTCACCGGACGCTTTCTGAGCTTTCTTGCCCCCGCAGGCACCAACAGCCAGGGCCAGGGCACAGATGGCGGACGCAGCCAGCCACTTTTTGAGTTTCATACAAATCTTCCTCCTTTATAAAGACTTTGTAAAAATGTAAAAACTCTGTAAAACTATTGTAACATATTTTGGAACGTTCGCCTACTGAATTTTTGGAAAAAACACGCAAGGCATAAAACTTATAGAAAACCGTTTTGTTTATCTTTTAAAGAATCAATAATTATTGTTAAAAACTTATCTTTTATGGTATAATACAATAAACAAAAATCTGTCTCCAAAGGACACGATTTCTCTGGTTGAGAGAGATTTTCAGTACAAAGGAGGAACTCACTATGGCAAGACTGCGTCTCATGCGTGCACCGCTGAAATATGTACAGGGGAGTGGAGCCCTGAAGGAATTCTACGATTATTTCAAGGATCTGGGGAAGAACTGGCTGTTCATCTGCAGCCGGAGCGGCCACCGGACCTGCCATAACAAACTGGAAGAAAGCTTCGGCACCAGCGATACCCACCGGCACTACGAAGTGTTCGGAGGCATCTCCAGTGTAGGGGAAATCGACAAGTTCCGGAAAATGGTCCGGGCGGAAAACATCGATGTGGTGGTAGGGGTCGGCGGCGGGTCCGCCATCGATACCGCCAAAGCCACGGCTCATTACGAAGGAAAACGGGTGGTGATCATTCCCACAGTGGTAGCCACTGATGCTCCCTGCACCGGGCTGTCCGTGATTTATAACGACGACGGTTCCTTCAACAGCTACCTGTTCTATCCCAACAATCCGGACGGGGTGCTGGTGGATAGTTATATCATCGCCCATGCACCGGTGAAGTTCCTGGTGGCCGGCATGGGGGATGCCCTGGGGACCTATTTTGAAGCCCGGGCCTGCTATCGGACCGATGCGCCCAGCCTGGAAAACGGCGGGATCACCCGGTCCGCCATGGCCCTGTGTGAACTGTGCTACGAAAACCTCCGGAACTACGGGGCCCAGGCCAAAACCGCCGTGGAACACCAGGTGGTGACCCCGGCCCTGGATGCCATCATCGAGACCAATGTGTACCTGTCCGGGGTGGGGGCGGACAACGGCGGGCTGGCCTGTGCCCATTCCTTCTACAACGGGATCACCTCCCTGGGCGGTCACAGCGCTCCTCACGGAAACTGTGTGGCTTTCGGTACCCTGGTCCAGCTGGTGCTGGAAGGGGTGGAAGAGGATGAATTCCGGGATGTCCAGGGCTTCTGCAAAGAAGTAGGCCTGCCCACCACCCTGGCCGAACTGGGCATCACCACCGATGAACAGATCCGGCAGATTGCCAGAGCTGCCTGTGTGCCCGGAGAAAGCATCCACAACATGGTGGCCGACGTAACCGAAGATCAGCTCTATGCCGCCATCATCCAGGCAGATGCCCTGGGGAAATAAGAGCCTCCATCGGCCATTGACAATTGACCATTGACAAGGAGCTGTTGCTCATGCAACAGCTCCTTTATGGTATAATAGAAAAAATACTTGTCCAGCCCAGTCCGGACAGATTGGCGGTTTTCTTATGTCAGATACAGCACCTCAGCCTTCCAAAGAAGCCAGAAAGTACCAGAAGATGCTGGAGGCCCCGGTGAAGCCTTTGATTGCTTCCCTGGCCCTGCCCTCCATTATCAGCATGATGTGCACCAGCTTCTACAATATGGCGGACACTTATTTCGTCAGCAAAATCGATACCGCCTCCACTGCAGCGGTGGGGGTCACCTTTGCCACCATGGCCATCATCCATGCCATTGCCTTCTTTTTCGGCATCGGCTCCGGCAACAGCATCTCCCGGCTCCTGGGGGCCAGACGCCGGCCGGAGGCGGAAACCATGGCTTCCACCAGCTTCCTGTACGTGTTTCTCTGCGGCCTTCTGATTGCAGTGGTGGGGAACCTGTTCGCTCCCCAGCTGGCTACCCTTATCGGTTCCACCCCTACCATCCTGCCCTATGCAGTCCAGTACATGAGCGTGATCCTGGTGGGGGCGCCCGTAATGATGTCCAGCCTGGTGATGAACAACCATCTCCGGTTCCAGGGCAGCGCCGCCTTTGCCATGGTGGGGATCACCATCGGAGGATTCCTCAACGTGTTCCTGGATCCTCTCTTTATCTTCCAGTTCCATCTGGGGGTGGCCGGGGCAGCCTATGCCACCATCCTCAGCCAGTTTGTCAGTTTCTGCATCCTCCTTTTCATGACCCGGCAGGGGGCCAACATCCCCATCCGGCTGAAGAACATGCATCCATCCTGGCCCATCCTGAAGGAAATCATCGCCGGCGGGGCTCCGTCCCTGATCCGCCAGGGCACCCAGAGCCTGTCCACCATTTTCCTCAATGTGGCGGCCGGGGCCTTCGGGGATGCAGCTATTGCGGCTATGTCCATCGTCACCCGGCTCAGTTTCTTTGCGGCCTCCGTGATTATCGGCTTCGGCCAGGGTTTCCAGCCGGTATGCGGGTTCAGCTACGGAGCCAAAAAGTACCGCCGGCTCCGGGAAGGCTTCTGGTTTGCGGTGAAAAGCGGCACCCTGTTCGCTCTCATAGCCGCTGCCGCTGCCATTGTGTGGGCGGTACCCATCCTGGAACAGTTCCGGGATGATCCCCTGGTGATTGCCATCGGGTCCCGTACCTTACGGTGCCAAGCCCTTACCTTCTTCCTGGTGCCTCTCACCATTTTAACCAACATGTGTCTCCAGACCACCCGGAAAACCGCCGGAGCCATGCTGGTGGCCGCCGGACGCAGCGGCCTGTTCCTGATTCCCACTCTGCTGGTGCTGCCCAGGGCCCTGGGAATCACCGGCCTGGAATGGAGTCAGAGCGTTTCCGATTTCTGCGGCTTCCTCCTGGCAGTTGTGCTGATCCGGAAGTTCTTCCAGAAGCTGCCGGAGGGGGAGGAATAAAAAAGGGGGCTGTTGCAAGAGCAGCAGTTTTTTTGTTGTCTCACCAACGTACTTTCCCTTTTTCCCATGTTACAATACAACCAACAAAAGGAAAGCAGGTGGTACCCATGAAACTGACGGCGGGACAGGTGTTTTCTCTGGGCCGGACCCATCAGCCGGTGGCCGGGTGCACGGTTTCCCAGCAGATCGCCGGAGGACGGAACCCGGTGTGGGTCTTTTCTCTGGGGGCTGGGACGGACATCAGCGGGGAGATCTATCCCTATTACAAACTGCTTCTGGTCCAGGAAGGCCGACTCCAGCTCACCGGAGCCCTGGCAGGCACGGTGCTGGAACCGGGTCAGAGTATCCTGACTCCTACAGGAGTCCCTGTGGGCATGAGCGCAGAAGTGGATACGGTGTATGTGGAAGTAGAGATTCAGAAGGAGGATATCATGAACAAAGCAGTGGAAGCAGGCAAAGCATTCAAACTGGCAGAATTGCTGCCCTATCAGGAAGGCCGGATCGTGAATATGGATGTGGTCCACAATGACAAGATGAAATTCGTGGTCATGGCTTTTGACGCCGGAACCGGTCTCAGTGAACATGCGGCCCCCGGGGATGCCCTGATCTTTGCCCTGGACGGGGAAGGGATCATCGGTTACGAAGGAAAGGCCCATACCCTGAAAGCGGGGGAACAGTTCCGCTTCGCCAAAAACGGGCTCCATTGGGTGAAGGCAGAAAAGCCCTTTAAAATGGCTCTGCTGCTGACCCTGGAATAAGGAGAAAGCCATGGCTGGACGCAGACCGAAGATCCGGATCACCGTTACCGACCGGCGGGGGAAGATGGGCTGCCACCGGGGCCATCATGTGGGGGAGGTCTTCGATTTCGACGAAGACCGGGGCAAAATCTGCCCCATGGCCATGCATTGTGCCTTTCCCTACATCGACATCCTCCGGTACGGAGGCCAGATCCCCGGCCAGCCTAAAGGCACCGCCGAGTTCTGCTGCAGCGATGCGGATACCATTATGGTGTTCAAGGCGGAAGTGGTGGAAGAATAAAAAGGACTGCTGCACGTTGCGTGCAGCAGTCCCTTTTTTCATTCCTCCCTCAACTTCTTCAGCGCCAGCCGATAGATCTGGCTGGGACCGATTTTTTTCTTCAGCAGAGGATCGGTGGAATGGACGATGCTCCAGCGGAAAGTTACCGTTACCGGGTTCCCGTTGACCTGGTGGATGGCCTGGAGCCGTTTCTGGATCTTCCGGGCCAGGGCTTCCGATTCTTCCGGGTTGGCTTCCCGGCGGATAATAGTAAAGGTGGAATTGTAGAGCCGGGAAATGGCGGAATCTTTGCCAGCCAGGTTCTGGATAATCTGAGCCTCTTTCCGGATCAGATCCCGGAGCAGAGCCGGTTCGTAGCTTTTTTTCAGATAGTCATCAAAACAGCTTTCCAGTAAAATCAGACAATAGAGGCGGGCCTCTCCTTCTGCACCTTCCTGGCAGTGGATCAGGTCTTCCAGGAATCCCTGCCGGTTCCGCAGACCTGACATCACATCATCATAGGGTGTAGGGAGTTCGTGACGCAGCTTTCGGTTCAGTTCCTCCATATCCAGAAAAAATCCCATAAGCCCGATGATCTGCCCGTTCCAGTACAGGGGCCATTTGCTGCAGGTAATAGAATGGAGCTGGCCTTTTACGATACATTCTCCCGGCACATCTTTAACAGTGATTCCCTTTTGCAGGACATCCAGTTCATCCTGTCGGTAGGGGATATTATCCCGGTGCCAGTTCATGTCCTCATCGGTTTTCCCGATAATCTCTTTTTCAGACTGGAAGCCGTAATGGTCCAGAAAGGCCTGGCTGGCCCCCCGAAAACAGCGGTTCCGGTCCTTCCAGAAATATTTGATCTGGGTGTTCTTTTTCAGGCTGTCCCAGAGCAGGGTAGGGAGGACCTCCGCCGTTTTTGCAGGAACAACCGGCATTCTATCCTCATCTTCCAGGGTCCGGTCTGCCGTAAGCATCAGAGAACTGTCCCCATGGGTCAGCTGGATGGCCATACATTCCCGCCAGGTGTAGTTGCCCGTGCTGTTCCGGCACCGGAACAGCTGGGAAATCCTTCCGGTGGGGCTTTTCTGGATGCGGGCCAGCACGGTGTCCGGGTCCGTGAAGGCCAGATAAGTCGCCTGGTCTTCCTCGAATATCCTCTTCCGGGCAAAATCCTTCAAGGCCGTCCGGATATCCTGGAACTTCCGGGGACTGGACACATGGCTGGAGTTGTTGTTGGCATAAAGCATCTCAATGGTATTTTTTTTCAAATCCACCAGGTTCACATCATCGAACATGCTGTACAGATACCGGAGATTGGCATCCATTTTGTTCTGGCGGATCTGGGCGTTGCTTTGGGAAACGTTGGTGAGGGTGGTGGTGATCAGCAGATGGCCGTTCATCTCACAGACCACCTGGAGCCGGACCAGCACGTAATCTCCGCCGTCGATGTAGACATAGGATTCCGGTCGGTGCGTGGTCCGGGACCGTTCCACACAGAACAGGTAGGTGCGGAGGGCATCCCTGTTTTCCGGATGATTCAGATTGTATTGGATCTCCTGGAGGGTATAGCCCATGTGGCGGATGGCATTGTCATAAGCCCCATTGGTATAAAGATAACGGATGGCCCCTTTTTCATCCATGCCAAAAAGAGCCAGGGGACTGTTCGTTTCGTGGATTTCGCCGCTGGCCCGGTCATAATAGTGGCACCACTTCCGGGGTTCCACCACCCGTTTTTCCTGTTCCATCAAAGCCAGGGTATCCTTCAGAGGCTGGGGCTTTCCATAGTAGAAGCCCTGCTGCCGTCCGCAGCCGATGGAGGCCAAAAAGTCCGCCTGTTCCCGGGTTTCCACCCCTTCCACCAGGGTCTTGAGCCTCAGACGCTTGGCCATGGTAATGGCTGAAGAAACAATGGTCCGGGACTTTTCCGTAAAATTCCGGAGGAAGCCCATGTCCAGCTTGATCAGATCCAGCTGGAAGTCCTTCAGGATGTTGAGAGAAGAGAAGCCGCTGCCGAAATCATCCAGCCACACCTCGTAGCCTTCAGCCCGGAGCCGGTCCACTTCCTGATGCACCTCTCCCGCATTCTGGGCCAGGACGCTTTCCGTAATCTCCACATGGAGGAAATCCCGGGGAATGTTGTATTTCTGCCGGGTATCTTCCACCAGGGAAAAAACATCCAGGCTGGAGAAATCATACCGGGACAGGTTGAAGGAAACCGGGATGATGGGAAGGTTGGCATCCAGCCGCTGGCGGATGGTGCGGCACACTTCTTCCAGCACATAAGCATCCAGCCGGTGGATCTGCCGGGCCTCTTCCAGCACCGGGATGAAGGTGGCCGGGGAAAGGATTCCCGACTGGGGGTCCACCCATCGGGCCAGGGCCTCCAGACCGCACAGATTCCCTGTAAGGGTACGGATCACCGGCTGATAATACACCTGGACCCAGTGGTTTTCCAGTGCCTCCTCCAAGTGCTGGAGAATGTACTTTCCCATACAGTCTGCTGCTACCATAGTACCATCTCCTTGCTTCCAGTGCTGTTTTGCTTCCTTTTTTCACTCTATTTATTATCCCACAGTTTACATGGAAGGGCAAGGATGTAAAGACAGTTGAGTTGGTGCCAGCCGGTACAGTCGTGCGGTCCGATTTTCATCCTATGCCACGCCCACTGCCGTAGGGGCGGTTCAAGATTTTTGCCGAAGGCAAAATATCGCCAGAGCCACCCGCCTGCACGGGGGTCCGTTTCTCCGGGCAACCAATGGCATACCAACGGGTATCCAGAGTGCCAACCAGATGACGGCATAGATTAGTATAGAGTAATATAAATAAATTAATATAATATAGTTTAATAAGATTCATAAGAGAAAAAGATCAAAAAGACAAATCCTCACATACCCTATAAAGCCCGGACTTTATTCCGGAACGATCCCTCAGGGAGAGAAAAACTGAAAAGTATGATATAATGGCTTCATGATGCTTTACTTGAATGAATAATCCGTACAAGGGGTGCTGGCTGTGATTACTGGAGAACTGAAAAATAAAGTAGACCGTCTTTGGCAAATGTTTTGGACCGGTGGAATTACCAATCCGCTGGATGTGATCGAACAGATTACGTACCTGATGTTCATCCGGGAACTGGATGTGGTGGACAACGAAAAAAGTTCCAGCAGCCTGATGCTGGGAATTCCTTATAACAGTATCTTCGATGAAACTCATCAGCTGTGCCGGTGGTCCCAATTTAAAAACTATCCTGCTGAAGAAATGTATAAAATTGTCCAGGAACAGGTATTTCCTTTTATCAAGGGACTTCACGGGGATGAAGAAAGTGCCTATTCCAAATACATGGCCGATGCCATTTTCAAGATTCCCACACCCCAACTGTTGGAACAGATTGTTACGGCCATGGACGAAATCGATTGGAAGGACAGCGATATCCGGGGAGATCTCTATGAATACCTGTTGTCCAAAATCGCTACTGCCGGGACCAATGGTCAGTTCCGTACGCCCCGGCATATCATCCGTATGATGGTGGACCTGGTGACGCCCAACCCGGAAGATGTAATCTGTGAGCAAAGATGCTTGAGATTGATACAATTCAAAGAAAGGTGCGCATAGCCCAAAAGTCCATATTTAGCGAGGTTTTAACATATCCCGGCAGAAGGCCGGTTTTTTTATGCCCGAAAATAGAGGGGGCTGGCCTAGAGGAATAAAATTTGGTGGGGGGAGCAATATGAATACGGCAGTAACGATAGCTTTTTATCGTTACTGCCGTTTTTATATTATAAAAGGGGTACCGGTACCTTATTCGGCATTAAATACATCATTCAAGAAACCATACCGGCCTACATATTTATCTCCGGTAAACTCAATTATATGAATGCCTTTGTTCGGATCTTCATTAGGAATGAAAGGCATCCTTTCTTTTTGTTCAATCATAATTACTTGGCGAGCCAATGCGTGATCAACAAGGTACTGAATAAAATTATGCTTAATAGTATTTGCTTTCTGGATTTGTTCAGATTCTGATAATTGGGTTAATGATGAGTCGGTCGCGAAAAAGTACGGGGCATAACCATTTTGCTCAATAATATATTCACTCATTGCATAAGTAGTTATTGTATTAAGAAGTGCGCAAAAACCACCTCCCATTGTAGCTGGCTTACTTTTACCATTTATTTCAATGTCAAAGTTCTGCATGTTTAGTCGTGCAGTAGAAGCTCCACCAATTTTGGAAGCTTCTAGAATCTTTATTAGATTTTCTTCGAATCCATGAATAAGATCGTAGTCAAAGAAATCGGCTATTTTTCGTTTAGTGATAACTGGGTCTTCTTCAGTTTCTTTATCGAACAATTCCTTCCTATATTGAAGTTCATTTTGCTGCAGACATTCTAGTTCGCCAGAAATTCGCATGAAATTCATTTTTTCTTCCAATTCTTGTTGAATATTGAATAACTGGGGAGTAAGTTCATTCGATATCAATAAATCAATTTTATTTTTTTGTTCCTCTAATTTTTTTATATTCAGTAGCAACCCCTGTCTCTTTTTTTCGACGCTTTCTTTAGCTTTGAATAATCCTTCAATATGAGTCTTTATTTTTTCCAGTTCTACAGAAGATGCTTCTATGTATTTAGTATCAGGTGGGGTGGTGATTTTGGAATTACAAAACGGGCAGTGTGCAACTGTAGGAAACTTCTGAGATGCTAGGCTACCATCTATTATAAATTCTAATCTATGTATATCTGATTGATATTGTTGATGGAGAATGGAAAAATTGTGAATTACAGTTTCGCATTCAGAGAGTTTACCATTTAAATCATAAATCTTAGACATGATGGAATGTCCTTTAGATACGGCCGTATCAATGTGATTTTGAATTTGTTGAATTCGTTTTTTCAATTCTTTTATGGCATTAGGAATATCTACAATTTCACATTGAGATGCGGATTTTTCTAATTCAGCCCGTCGCTTACTTAAATCATCTAATTTCTCTTGTATGTATGCGAGGAGAGCCTTTTTCTTTGCCTTGCTTATAGCCGGATCTTCTTGTTTTTGCAAATTATTAGCATCTTTACCAGTTAATAAAAATAAAAGGGTAGCTATTGAGGGGGTCGGTGCGTTCCATCCTGGAGTGATAAGTGGAGAAGTTTCTCGGGCTATATCAGGTTGGCGGAGAAAGAAAAAATGTAACATAGTCCGCCAAGATAGTTTTTGGGTATCTCCTTTCTCGGAAGATAGGATTTTATGCTCAGAATCAATTCCCAGAAGAGATAGAAATACAGAATTAATGTTTTTTTTAGCTTGATTGGAAACGCTATAACGTCCGTTTTCGATAGACGAGTCTGAACTGATTACTTCTATTTTACTATCACCAATTTTTCTATTGAGTGTTACTGAACCTCCTTGAGTTATAAGTTCTAGTGATATTAGTTCATATCCATTATTAGCATCAAGGACTTTGGATGGATGCGTTTTGCTTGGTGCTGCTCCAAGAGCATAGTCCAAACAATCCATTATAAAGCTTTTCCCGGTATTAGATGGGCCAATGATAAGGTTGAATCCTGGATTAAATTCAATTATAGAACTTTGGTGTTGTCCACCAGAAACTATCAATTTATTCAAATAAAATCTATTCATGAGCATCCTCCTGTAAAGACTGGAGTGTATATCGATTGATTTCTTTTAGCATATGTGACTCTGACAACCTATAAGCATTTACTACAGTTTCAACAGCTAATCGATATTCTTCAGCATATGAAACTTTAAGTTCGTTAACAAAATCAAGACCCGTAGGAGTTATCTGGAATAAATAACCTTTTTTGGATGTCTTAAACCTTACGCACCTTTTAAGAACTAGGTTTTTCACAGCTTTCGATACAATTGACTTTCGTGCCAAAAATTCGCTGAATCTGTAAGTTCCGTACCCATGCAGATTTTCGTCCAGCAATCCAAAATCAGCTGCGTATACGGCGATGAAATCAACTTCACATATTTGCATAATCGTTACTGAACGATTTTTAACTTTGCTTAATAAGAGCAGGACACGCAATGCCATTTCAAAGGCAGAGCTAATAGCCTTAGTATTATCCATGTTTTTTCTTGACCCACCTTAATTTATGATCATTGACAAGATAATGACATACTCCCTTTTTTATTTTCCCGCTAATCCAATAAGGGGATGAACTTAATAGATAATTTGGGGCAGATATTTTTACGGCTTGTTCCATTACCGACAGCATTCGTTCGTAACCATTGGGGTGGGATTTTCTGGCTGTATCTTTTACCCCATCAAAAATTTCTTCTTTGAGTACGTCAAACTGATTGGAAAGTCTATTGCTACCTAATTCCAAGACGCCCCTTTGAATAGAAGCGGCAGAATAATAGTCAACTCGACGATCATCGAGGTCATCGGCATAATCAGGATAATCACCTAAATCATTTTTTGAAAATGATGGGAGACCTTCTGCATCACCATAGGCTTTATATAATTCATCAATATATATTTTTTCGTTTTCAGTTGCTTCTTTCGGGACCGGTATAGAACTCGGGCGAGGAAGCAAGTTTATTTTTTTCTCAATATCCTCAATTAAAGATATATCGTGAGTAAAGCCGGAGGAGTCACTAGAAACTTTACTATTTGTTGCTGAGTCGTCTATAAGAGACAAAATAATATTTTCAAGTAAATCAGCACAAGCGTCATCGACACAAGGATTGTCTATTCCATTATCGTGCAGCCATTTTGCCACCGCATCATAAGAATCACATTCTTCGGTTCTATCAGCAATCCAATGAGAAAACTTTTCCTTGTCACGATTAACGTAAAGGTATTTCGCATCTGCAGGTTGGATCTTACGAGTACCTCTTAAAAATCGATATTTTGTATCGGCTTTCTTATGAAGGATAGGACATGAGTCCATAGCGGCATCTTGGATGAAATTCCCGATGATTTCATTAAAATATTGTTCTTTCTTCATTTGTCCGATGCAAAAAGGAAGTAAGCCAGAAGTAAGCTCTGAAAATTTCAAGTGCTACACCACCTTTAAAGTAGTCCAGTCCGAAATTGTCCGAGGCTGTCCGTCCAGTCCGATTTTTGATGAGCGTGAATTGCTAGAATTAAGGCAGATTCAATGAGCAAGAACCCGGGCAACCAAGGCGGTACCATGAATTACTTATATTTTACCATACCTTGGACAATTACATGAGCCTACAAAGGTACTTGAATGAAATTTCCGTCTCAACGTTCATTCCCGGACGCGGGAATGCCCAGAGCCGAGAGACGGTCCAGAAAATCAATTCGTCAGCCTACTGGGAAGGTTGGCCATAGAAGCGAGGATGCATCTAATGGTCAATTTCGACAGGCTGCCTGCGTGGATTCTCGCTTCGCATTATGCGAAGGAGATCGCGCATGGCCAATCTACAGACAAACGAAAAGAAGAAGTTTTTTATCCCTCTGGAACTCACTCCAGAAACCGTCATCACCGAGCCATATAAGGATTGCGAAGTCCGCTGGTCAAAAATCGGCTGCCGTATGGTGCGTACCATCCTGATTCCGGCAACCGAAGAACAGTACCGCGCTTACATGCGGCCGCTCTGGCGAGAAGATAAACGTCAGCAGAGACATGGTGCAGATGAAGAATCAGTTGACCGGGCGCGGGATGATTACGAACTGGAAGTACCCGACGACTTTGATTTAGAGGAGTCAATTCTGAAGAAAGAACGGTTGATGGCTCTCCGGCGAGAACTGGCTGCACTGCAAGACATCGACCGGACCATCCTGACGATGATTGCCGACGGCTTCAGCGAAGCGGCGGTCGGGGAGTCAGTCGGGCTGAGCCAGAAAGCGGTGAATAAGCGCAAGCACAAGCTCTTTGCATTGTTGCAGGACCGTCTTAAAGACTATCGCTAAGTAGGTAGGAAATCCGGCCGTGAAAAAAGCGGCCGGATTTTTTTTGGAAAATCGGTACTTAACGATGACGCAGTTGTCCTACTACTGGTGAAGGGCAAAGAAGAAACCTTCAGGAAGGAGGAGAAAAATATGAACTACGTCCGAATGCCTGAAAATCTGGTGCAGCAAAGACTGGACCAGGAACTGGCCGATGTGCTGATGGCCATCAGTGTCACCACGAACAGCATCGCCAGACATCTTCAGATTTTGAATGGTCAACGAAAAGCGAAAGGAGTCAACCTGAATGACAAACGATGAATTGCAGAAATTGGCGGCAGGACTGTCCGATTGCGGGAAGGCACTTCTCCGTATGGCCGATGCCCTGATGGAGAAAAAGGAAGAAGTACCTGCTGCCGAGGAAGAAAAGAAACCGGAGAAGAAGCTGTCCCTGGAAGATGTCCGCAGAGTGGCTGCCGATAAGGCACGCCAGGGACACACGGACGAAGTACGACAGCTCATCCAGAAGTTCGGTGCCGATAAGCTTTCCGGTGTCGATGCGACCAAGTATCCGGCCTTGATGGAAGAACTGGAGGCGATGGGCCATGCCGACTAAACACGCGGTCCTTTCCGCTTCCTCCAGTTATCGCTGGCTGGCCTGCCCGCCGTCTGCGCAGGAATGCGCCAATTATCCGGATACGCCCAGCGAGTTTGCCTTGCAGGGTACCGATGCCCACAGTCTCTGTGAGTATAAGGTGCTGTCGGCGCTGGGCCGTGATGCGGCAGATCCGACGAAGGGACTCACTTTCTTCGATGAAGAAATGGACGAATGCGCAACCGAGTACACGGAGTTCGTGATGGAGCAGGTCGAAGCTGCCAAAGCTGTCTGCAAAGACCCGCTGGTCCTGATCGAGCAGCGGCTGGACTTTTCTAAGTGGGTACCGGGTGGTTTCGGTACCGGCGACTGTGTCATCGTAGCCGACGATACGTTGACCATCATCGATTATAAACACGGCCTTGGCGTCCTCGTCGATGCTGAGAAGAACAGTCAGATGATGTGTTACGCATTGGGGGCGCTCCAGCTCTTTGACGGCATCTACGATATCAACCATGTATCGATGACCATCTTCCAGCCGCGCCGTGACAACGTCAGCACCTATTGTCTGGACAAGAACGAACTGCTCCACTGGGCCGAAACGGTACTCAAGCCGACGGCAGAACTGGCGGCGAAAGGGGAGGGCGAATATAACGCCGGCGACCATTGCCGTTTCTGCAAAATCAAGGCGACCTGCCGCAAGCGGGCCGAGTACAACCTGGAACTGGCCCGGTACGATTTCGCCGTTCCGTCCACGCTCCAGGATGAAGAAATCGAAGCCGTCTTGGAGAGGGCCGATGAACTGGTCAACTGGGCCGGAGATATCAAGGAATATGCATTGCAGCAGGCTCTGTCAGGCAAGCAGTGGGAAGGGTGGAAACTCGTCGAAGGCCGCTCTAACCGCCGCTATGTGAACGAAGAAGCGGTAGCGGCAGCCGTGGAAAAAGCAGGATTCGACCCTTATGAAAAGAAGCTGCTCGGCATCACAGCCATGACAAAACAGCTCGGGAAGAAACGGTTCGAAGAACTGCTGTCAAACTTAGTCGAAAAGCCGCAAGGCAAGCCGGTCCTAGTACCGGAATCGGACAAACGTCCGGCGATGCATACAGCGGCTGATGATTTTAATGATGCAAATTAAGGAGGAAACTATTATGTCTAACAACTACGTCAATCCGTGCAAGGTAATCACCGGGGTCAATACGCGCTGGTCTTACGCCAACGTTTGGGAACCGAAATCCATCAACGGCGGTACGCCGAAATACAGTGTCAGCCTGATCATCCCGAAGTCTGATACGAAGACCGTCAAGAAAATCGAAGCTGCTATCAGAGCCGCCTACGAAGAAGGCGAAGGCAAGCTCAAGGGTAATGGCCGCGTCGTACCGGCTCTCGAAGCCATCAAGACCCCGCTGCGCGACGGCGACCTGGAACGCCCGGGCGATGATGCTTATAAAGACAGTTATTTTATTAATGCCAACTCTGCTACGAAGCCGGGCATCGTCGACGCCGACTGCCAGCACATCATTGAACGTTCGGAAGTCTACTCCGGTGTGTATGGCCGCGCTTCTATCAGTTTCTATGCTTTCAACAGCAACGGCAACAAAGGCATCGCCTGCGGTCTGAACAACCTGCAGAAAATCCGTGATGGGGAACCTCTCGGCGGCAAACCGCGTGCAGAAGATGATTTTGCGACAGCTGCCGATGATGATTTTCTGGCGTAAGGAGTGATTCATAATGGAAACGACACTGAAAATGATTCTGGAAGTATTGTATTGCCTGGTGGCACTGTGCGCCGGCGGATTCTTCGTAGCCCTGATTTATACGGATCTTAAAAAGGACCAGCGGGATGAAGAAATGGCCCGCCACCGGGATGAACGGGAAGAAGCATATCACCGCAGACAGATGGAATCCTTTAGGAAATAAGTATTGGTAAATAGTGGCGGCGGGGCCTTGTGCCTCGCCGTTTTTATCGAGGTGAAAAATATGCAAACTATTAGCATCGACATCGAAACCTTCAGTGACGTTAATCTGGCCAAGTGTGGCGTGTACAAATACGCCGAATCACCGGCATTTGAAATCCTGCTTTTTGGCTATGCCGTCGATGGTGGCGAAGTACAGGTCATCGACCTTGCCAAAGGAGAAACTATCCCCGAAGATATCCTGGACGCCCTGACGGATGAGTCCGTCACCAAATGGGCGTTCAATGCCAGCTTCGAACGGGTCTGCCTGTCACGGTATCTGCTTAACCTTGGCAGGAGTGTGGACCCTTTCCACGACCATCATCCGCTTACCCGGGAGTGTGCGCGTTTCCTGAATCCGGCCGGGTGGAAATGCTCCATGATCTGGTCGGCCTACATGGGACTGCCGCTTTCCCTGGAAGGGGCGGGGGCAGTCCTGCAGTTGGACAGCCAGAAGATGAAAGAAGGCAAAGACCTCATCCGCTATTTCTGTGTTCCCTGTAAACCGACGAAGGCCAATGGCGGAAGGAGACGGAATCTGCCGCTTCACGCACTAGAAAAATGGACAATGTTTAAATCCTACAACAAGCGGGATGTGGAGGTGGAGATGGCCATCCAGCAGCGGCTCCACCATTATCCGGTGCCTGAACAGGTCTGGGATGAATATCATATCGACCAGGAAATCAACGATCGGGGCATCGCTATCGATAAGGAACTGGTGCAGCAGGCCGTGGCCATGGATGCAGTATCTCGGGAACATCTGATGGCGGTTTTGAAAGAAAAGACCGGGCTGGAAAATCCGAACTCTGTGCTGCAGATGCGTTCCTGGCTGGCGGAGCAGGGGATGGAAACGGATTCTCTTGGCAAGAAGCAGGTGCAGGAGCTTTTGAAAACAGCCAAGGAACCGCTTCGCTCTGTGTTGCTGCTGCGTCAACAGCTGGCGAAATCGTCCGTGAAGAAATACCAGGCTATGGAAATGACTTGTTGCGAGGACGGCCGGGCGCACGGCATGTTCCAGTTCTATGGTGCCAACCGGACCGGGCGTTTTGCCGGCCGCCATATCCAATTGCAGAATCTTCCTCAGAACCATATGCCCGACCTCGCAGAAGCCAGGGCGCTGGTGCGGCAGGGAAACTACGAAGCCCTGACGCTCCTCTATGATTCGGTGCCGGATGTCTTATCTCAGCTCATCCGTACTGCCTTTGTCCCGAGGAACGAACTGAAATTTGTCGTATCGGATTTCTCGGCCATCGAAGCCCGCGTCCTTTCGTGGCTGGCCCAGGAAACCTGGCGTTCAGATGTCTTTGCCCAGAACGGGGATATCTATTGTGCATCAGCCAGTTCGATGTTCGGCGTCCCGGTCGTCAAACATGGCGTCAACGGGCATCTGCGCCAGAAAGGCAAGATTGCAGAACTGGCCCTTGGATATGGGGGCTCAGTCGGTGCTTTGAAAGCAATGGGTGCGCTTGACATGGGCCTTGCCGAAGAAGAACTGCAGCCCCTGGTCGATTCCTGGCGCTCGGCGAATCCTCACATCGTTCAGTTCTGGTGGGACGTCGACCGCTGTGTGAAACAGGTCATCAAGACACACATACCGCAGATGGCCCAAGGCATCCATTTCCTTTGGCAGAGCGGGATGCTGTTCATCCGGCTGCCGAGTGGTCGCCGGCTTTCCTATGTCAAACCGAAAATCGGCCAGAACAGATTCGGCGGCGAATCCGTCACCTATGAAGGCATCGGAGCCACGAAGAAATGGGAACGGCTGGAAAGTTATGGACCGAAGTTCGTAGAGAACATCGTCCAGGCCATCAGCCGGGATATCCTCTGCTATGCCATGCAGACCTTGCGCTGCTGTGCCATCGTGGGTCATGTCCATGATGAACTGATTATCGAGTGCCCGAAAGACACCAGCGTGGCTGCCATCTGTGAGCAGATGGGCCGGACACCGCCCTGGGCAGATGGGCTTTTGTTACGGGCTGACGGCTATGAATGTAATTTTTATAAAAAAGATTGATTTCCCGGTACTTAACATAGCGGTTCCTGTCCTTTCACTATCAGAGGAAATTTCCTCGGACATTTATTTTACGAAAGGCGGGATTCGCTATGAAGTTTTTGGTTCCGGAAGATGAGTTCGGCGTGTTTGCAGATCAGGGAGGTGTGGCTAGGGTTGACAGTCTGTTTGTCGCAGCGACTTTTGAAAAGCAGCATTACAACGTTCTGCGTGATATCGGACGAATCACCGCATCCAATTCTGGATTAAGCCCAGAATTCATTGCACTCAATTTTGAGGGCAATACATATCGTGATGCCAGAGGAAGAAAACTGCCACGTTACCTTCTGACTCGCGATGGCTTCACTATGCTGGTCATGGGCTATACAGGACCGAAGGCGATGCACTTCAAGGAACTCTACATTCAGCGCTTCAACGAGATGGAACAATGTGTCCGGTCACTCCTATCTGCCCGGCAGGAATTCCCGATGCTGACCGAGATGATCTGCCGGCTGCATGAAAGCCCAAAGGCATATCACTTCAGCAATGAAGCCGACATGCTGAACCGCATCGTCCTGGGAATGTCAGCTAAACAGTTCCGGCTGGCCAACGGAATCGAAAAGGGGCAGAGTATCCGGCCGTACCTGACAGCAAAACAGATTCATGCACTGGACCGATTGCAGCACCTGGACTACGGCCTTCTGTATTCCTGCCCGGATTTCCAGCAGCGGAAACAGCTGCTAATGGCATATTACAAGACTGAATTGGAGGTATGACACATGTTTTACGTAAAAGAAGCACTTAAGGATGGTGTCGATGTGACGGTCGAAATCAATGATGAAAACGTCTTCTGCCGCTGCCCGGTCTGCGGCAGGGAAGTACCTGTCGACCTGCAGGATGTCCTGTCAGACGGGGACGCCGATTTGGTGGGGACGGCAGTATTGTGCGATGAATGTGCGGAGGGGTGGATGGAACTGCATGGAAAGAAATCCGAAACGTAATGCAGAGTACTATCCGGACCCGACGGCGTATCAGGCAATCAGGAACGTGGAACCCCAAAGGTTCCCGTTCATGCCGGTTGTATACGTTTGTTCGCCCTATGCCGGTGATGTGGAAGAAAATATCCGGAAAGCCTGTACCTATTGCCGCTATACAGTAGACCAGGGATGTATCCCTCTGGCACCGCATCTATATCTGCCACAGTTCCTCGATGAAGAATCGGAACGGGAACTGGCGCTCTTTATGGATATCGCCCTATTATCCCGCTGCGTCGAACTTTGGGTATTTGGCGATGTGATTTCGGCGGGAATGGAAAAAGAGATCCAGTACGCCCAAAGAAAAGGAAAGCCAATTCGGTATATTAACGAGGTGAAATAAATGGATTTTACACTTTATAGGTCAGATTTTGCTGGCGTGGAAGCAAACTGCCGCTATCCCAGGCAGCAGAACATCTGCCGCGCAGAAGACCTGAAGGAGACAGCAGCCTTTGACCATGTCTGCGTGGCCTTCAAAGATTATTATCGGAAGCGGGAAAATTTTCTCTCTGCCGACGTCCTGGTCATGGATTGTGACAACACCCACTCGGAGAATCCTGCTGACTGGATTTCCATGGAAAAGCTCCTGGCCATGCTGCCGAACGTCTCGGTTGCCGTCGTGCCATCAAGGAATCACATGAAACCCAAGGAAGGGAAGTGTGCCAGACCACGCTTCCATGCTTATTTCGGGATTCCCGATATCACGGATGAACAGCACTATACGGAACTGAAACGGGCAATCCATCGTGCCTATCCCTTCTTCGATGAAGCGGCTCTCGATGCGGCCCGGTTCATCTATGGCTGTCCCGTCGAGAAAGTGTTGTGGCAGGACGGAGAGGTGACAATCGACCAGGTACTCAAAGTGGGAGATACCGAGTCGCGCAGCATCCCGGCCGGACGCCGGAACAGCACCATGAGCCGTTTTGCCGGCCGCGTCATCAAACGTTATGGAGCGACGGAGAAGGCGTACCAGATTTTCCTCGACGAAGCGGAAAAGTGCGACCCGCCGCTTCCCGATGCCGAACTGAACACCATCTGGAACAGTGCTGTGCGTTTCGGCAAGCGCATCGCCCAACAGGACGGCTACGTCAGCCCGGATGAATACAACAACGACTTCGGCACCCGGGACTCCCTGCGGCCGGAAGATTACTCGGATATCGGCCAGGCAAAGGTCATCGCCAGGGAATACGGCAATGAACTGCGCTATACCGACAGCACGGATTTCATCCGCTATGACGGCATCTGCTGGGAAGAATCGCGGCAGGCAGCGGTCGGTGCAGCAGAAGAATTCCTGGATTTGCAGCTCGCCGATGCCAATGAACAGTCCGAGCAGGCTTTGAAAGAATTAGCCAGGACAGGGATTTCGGAAGACATCATCCGTAAGGGAGGACGGACGCTGGAAAAGATGATTGGGCCAGCACAGGCCAAAGCCTACGCCGCCTACCTTGCCGCAGAAGCGTACCGGAAGTTTGTCCTGAAGCGCCGCGATATGCGCTATATCCTGTCGGCTCTGCAGGCACTGAAGCCCATGGTCCAGATGCCCATCCAGGCACTGGACGCAGATGAGTTTCTGCTGAACACCCCATCTTATACATATGATCTGCGGAAGGGGATGCGGGGACGGCAGGAACACCAAGCGACGGATTTCATCACGAAATGTACTTCTGTCGACCCGGGCAGCGAAGGAAAAGATATCTGGGAACAGGCCGTCCAGCAGTTCTTTACCGGCGATACGGTGCTCATCGACTACGCCCAGGAAATCAGCGGCCTTATGGCCATCGGCAAAGTCTATGTAGAAGCTCTGGTCATCGCCTATGGCGATGGCCGCAACGGCAAATCGACCTACTGGAACTCCCTGGCCCGGGTCCTCGGCAGCTACTGCGGCGGCATCTCTGCTGATGCCCTGACGGCAGGCTGCAAACGAAACGTCCGTCCGGAAATGGCAGAGCTGAAAGGGAAGCGTATGATCATTGCTGCTGAAATGGAAGAAGGCGTCCGGCTCTCTACGTCCATCCTGAAACAGCTCTGCTCGACCGATGAGGTGAGTGGTGAAAAGAAGTATAAGGATCCTTTCAAGTTCGTACCGACACATACGCTGGTCCTCTATACGAACCACCTGCCCAGGGTAGGCGCCAATGATGAAGGGACGTGGCGGCGGCTTATCGTCATGCCTTTCAAGGCCCAGTTCGAAGGAAAGAGCGACATCAAGAATTACGCAGATTACCTGGTGGAGAAAGCCGGCCCTGCCATCCTGCAGTGGATCATCGAAGGGGCGGAGAGGGTCATTGCCAAAAATTATCACCTGGATACGCCCGAATGTGTCGCATCTGCCATCAATGAATATCGCGGGCAGAATGACTGGCTTCGGCACTTCCTGGATGACTGCTGTGAAGAAGATGCCGCTTTCAGCGAGAAGTCCGGGGAGCTTTATACGGCCTACCGGGCATATTGCCAGCAGATGAACGAGTATACCCGCAGCACGACGGATTTTTACGGAGCATTAGAGAAAGCCGGGTTCGACAGGCGTAAGCGGAAAGCCGGGTATTTCATTTATGGACTGAAGCTGAAAGTTACAGATTTCCTGTAAAAAAAGTGAAGGGTGCAGGTCGGTGCAGGTCAATATATAAACCCCCTTTAGGGCTGAAAAATAGAAAAAATGTCTTTAAGAGGAGTTTATGAAACGACCTTCACCGACCTGCACCCCTATAAAGAAAAGGTGATAAATATGCGGGAAAAAGCAATCGAACACCATCTGGTGATGGAAACGGAGAAGGCTGGCGGTAAGGCAGTGAAGTTTGTTTCGCCGTCATTTGCCGGTATGCCGGACCGCTTAGTCTTATTGGCTGATGGGAAGATGGGCTTTGTGGAAGTGAAGGCGCCGGGGCAAAAGCCGCGGCCATTGCAACTGAAGCGTCATGCCATGCTGCGGCGGCTGGGCTACCAGGTATTCGTCCTGGATGCCATTGAGACGATTCCCGAAGTGCTGGAAACTATCGCCCACACACCTGATGGGAAAGGGGGTGATGCCAAATGAGGTTCATACCACATGACTACCAGGAATATGCCATTGACTATATCAAGCAACATAAAATCGCTGCAGTCTTTCTTGATATGGGCCTTGGCTGAGGGCAAAACGGTGACGACGCTGACGGCCATCCGTGACCTCATGTATGATACCTTTGAAGTGAAGCGGGTACTGGTCGTAGCGCCACTGCGGGTTGCCAGGGATACATGGCCGGAAGAAATCCGGAAATGGGATCACCTGAAAGACCTGACCTGTTCCGTTGTGGTCGGCAGCGTGGCAGAACGGTGGCGGGCCTTGCAGAAACAGGCTGATATCTATATCGTGAACCGGGAGAACCTGGTCTGGCTCTATGAACACTGCAAGCTGTCTTTTGACATGGTCGTACTGGATGAGCTGTCGAGTTTCAAGAACCACCAGTCCAAACGCTTCAAAGCCATGAAGGCCATGCGGCCGAAGGTGAAACGCATCGTAGGGCTTACCGGGACACCGACCGGGAACGGGCTGATGGACCTCTGGGCCGAATTCCGGCTCCTGGATATGGGCGAACGGCTGGGACGGTTCATCAGCCAGTACCGGAACCAGTACTTCAAACCGGACCGGTACAACGGCCCCATTGTTTATTCGTATAAGCCGCTTCCGGGTGCGGCGGATGCCATCTATCATCAAATTTCGGACATTACCGTATCGATGAAAGCCCGGGACTACTTGAAGATGCCGGAACTCGTGAGCGTAACCAAGGAAGTCCATCTCAGTGATGAGGAAAGGAAGCGGTACGAGGAGTTAAAGAAGTCCCTCGTCCTGGAACTGCCGAGTGGCGAGGTCACCGCTGCCAATGCCGCTTCCCTCACGCTGAAACTCTGCCAGATTACCAGCGGGGCTATCTATACCGATGACAAAGGCATCGTGACCATCCATGACCGGAAGCTGGATGCCCTGGAAGATCTGGTGGAAAGTGCGAACGGAAAACCGGTCCTAGTGGCATATTGGTTCAAGCATGATAAGGAACGCATCCAGAAGCGGATGAAGGCCCGGGAGCTGAAGTCTTCGAAGGACTTTGCCGATTGGAACGCGGGGAAAATCCCAGTGGCCCTCATCCATCCCGCCTCAGCCGGCCATGGACTCAACCTGCAGCGCGGCGGTTCCATCCTGATCTGGTTCACCCTGACCTGGAGCCTAGAGCTGTATCAGCAGACGGTGGCCCGGCTTTGGCGGCAGGGGCAGACGGATCAGACTGTCGTCGTCCAGCACATCGTGGCCAAAGGCACCATCGACGAACGCATCCTGAAGGTGCTGGAGCAGAAGGACGGAACCCAGGCGGCTTTGATTGATGCCGTTCAAGCGGACTTGAAAATGACGAATGTGTGAAATGGGGGTATACTATGAAAGAGGAAAGAGAAGGAGCAGATAAACAGATGGAAGTAAGAGAATTTTTAGAACGGGCACGTTACATCAACATGGAAATCGATAGCAAATTGGAGCATGTGACGGCCTTGCGGCATCTGGCCTGCAAGGTGAATAATACCTTTAGTGAAACACCGCCCAGTGGTACGCCGGACCCCAAGCGGATGGAAAACGTGATCATCCGGTTCGTGGACCTGGAAAAAGAGGTGGACGAAACCATCGACCGCTTAGTGGACATCAAAGGCAGCATCATGAAAGCAATCCGCAAGCTGGATGACCCCAAAGAAAGAATCGTATTGGAACTGCGATACCTGGCCTTTAAAGACTGGCCGGAGATTGCAGAGAAAATGAAGCTGCAGCCCCGCCGTGTGTACCAGATCCATCGGGATGCCCTGTCACACCTTGATCTGACAGAAATTAATCAGCCGGATTGCACGAAGTTGCAGTAGGTTTCTCTTGTTTACAGTCCCATCTGTGTGATATGATAGAATCACCAAGAAAAGGATAAAGGACCGTGGCGAAATGCCATCGGTCCTTTTTTGATGCCGGAGATGATGAAGATGCCAAGAAGACCGAAGACGCCCTGTAAGTATCCGGGCTGCCCCAGGCTGGTACCCTATGGAAGAAAATATTGTGACGAACACGAACGGCAGTGCCAGGGCGACCGGGCCAGTGCAGAGACGCGCGGTTACGGACGGGAATGGCAGAAAGCCAGGAAGTTCTATCTGAAACGTCATCCTTGGTGCGTCCGCTGCAAGGCAAAGGGACGCCTCGTCCCTGCGACGGTTGTGGACCACATCAAACCGCATCGCGGCGATGCCAAGCTGTTCTGGGATGAAAAGAACTGGCAGCCCCTTTGCAAGAGCTGCCATGACCATAAGACGATGACGGAAGACCGGAACGTCGAATATAAATATTAGCTTTCTTTTTTGGGCGCTGAGCTTTTGTAGAGTTGCTCCAGCATGAGAATGAACCATGGAAGGTATTCTGGCATGACCTTTTCCAAGGGCCCCATTTCCCAATGTGTTAGATAACGCCATTGGGAGATCAAGCCAGACCCCAGGGTTTCCCAATTGTATATATTAGGAATGAGATTTAAGTCAGTGGCATTGTTATCAGACTTCAGGCGTTCTTCCGTTATCCTCTGTTCGTACCTTTTGCTGCAATCCATTTCAAATCCAAGTAAACGGCATTCCTCACCAAACCAATGTTCAAAATCATTGAGAAAGAAATTACTCGGTTGGCAGGAATGTCTTTTGAAACGACTCAGCCATACAGCGGCGAACAGGTGAATCCTTTTCCGGTTTGCCAGCATAGTACCAACTCCTTATCATCATTTACTTATAGTTTATCATTGAGCAACTGACGGAAACAAGCATCAGCGTCTCAAAAAGACCAATGGGGCTGGGGGGATGCAAATCTCTGTGACCCTTCTGCCCATGACCGCCGCCCCCTCAAACGTGAAAAACCGCGAAATTCATAAGGGGGGATACCCTACGATTTTTCGCGGTTTTATAGAGAAACTGATTTATTCGATTTTACTGGTAATGGAGACGGCAGACAGTGTCAAATACAGACTGTAAAATTGGATATTGATAAACCAGATATACTTTCATATTATCAGGCTGACATTTCCATACGCCATCGTGATAATCTTTAAAATAGTGCAGGTGAGCTATTGTACCATTGCTACCATTAATTGTTACATTAAAAGCTGTATCATTTTTGGTAATCCATTCGATGGAATTGGTATCGACATAAATATTGACGCCATCTGCATCCGTATACGAATAAACATCCACTGCTGCTGCTTGATTCGGAATTCCGAACAGTAACAATCCCCCCAGAACCATGGAAGATAAGAGGGCTTTTACACTAATCTTCATATATATCGCTTCCTTTGTTATGGAAATGTTATGTGTTTAGTATACTATGACTAACTGTGTTGAACAAGGTTTAATTACACTGATTCTATATTATCGTTGATTATGAGAATATACACATCGAAAATTGAATCATCTGCTCCAGGCTTTCTGGCCCAGGGCTATTTTATTGTCAGGAAGAAGGGAACTTTCATGAATGATTGCCAGCGTAGGCAGATTGAAACCATGCGGAAACAGGGGATGGGCTACAAGGCCATCGCCCGGGAAACGAAGTTGTCACGGGACAGTGTACGGAATTACTGTCGTTGGCATCACCTGAACGGATACGGTGCCGCTGTTGCCGCGGCTTTCAGAAAGGAAACGACGTATGAAATCATTTGATATGGAATGGAAAGTCCTGCCCAGCGGCCAGCTGAAACCTGCGGCCTATAATCCCAGGAAACAGCTGAAACCCGGTGATAAGGAATACGAAAAAATCAAGAACTCCATTAAAGAGTTCGGCTATGTGGAACCTATCATTGTGAACTACGACATGACCGTCATCGGCGGGCATCAGCGTCTGACAGTGCTGAAAGAACTGGGCTATGAAGAAGTCCAGTGTGTGGTTGTCCATATCGAAGACGAACACAAGGTCAAGGCCCTCAATATCGCGCTCAATAAAATCACCGGCGCCTGGAACGAACAGCTTCTGGCTGACCTCATCGTGGATTTGCAGAGCGTCGATTTCAATGTAGACCTGACGGGTTTCGAGGCACCAGAAGTGGAGCAGCTCTTTTCCAAAGTCCACAACAAGAAGGTGAGAGAAGATGACTTCGATGTGGACAGAGAACTGGGACAGCCGGCTATGGCCAAGGCAGGAGATATATGGCTCCTGGGGGAACACCGCGTCATCTGCGGCGATGCCACGCTGCCGGAAACCTACACACAGCTGATGGACGGCAAGAAAGCCAACCTAGTGCTGACGGATCCTCCGTACAATGTGGATGTGGAAGAAACGGCCGGGAAAATCAAGAACGACAATATGCCGGACGATAAATTTTATCAGTTCCTGTTCAGCGCCTTCGTCAACATGGAGCAGAACATGGAACGGGATGCATCCATCTATGTGTTCCACGCCGATACGCAGGGGCTGAACTTCCGCAAGGCCTTCAAGGACGCAGGCTTCTACCTGTCCGGCTGCTGCATTTGGAAGAAGAACGCCCTGGTCCTGGGCCGCAGTCCGTACCAGTGGCAGCACGAGCCGTGTCTGTTTGGCTGGAAGCTGAACGGGAAACACCAGTGGTATTCCGACCGCAAGCAGACAACCATCTGGGAGTATGACCGTCCGAAAGCCAGCAAGGAACATCCGACCATGAAGCCCGTGGCGCTCATGGCCTATCCTATACAGAACTCGTCTATGAGCCATTGCATCGTCTTGGACCCGTTTCTCGGATCCGGCTCTACGCTCATGGCCTGCCAGCAGACGGACCGCATCTGTTATGGCATCGAGCTGGACGAGAAGTTCGTCGATGTCATCGTGAAGCGGTATATCAGCGAGTGCGGGAGTGAAGGCGTGTTTGTACTGCGTGGGAATGAGAAAATTACTTATGATAAAGTGCAAGAATGACTTGCTATTATCGGCGTTCAGAGTGATATATGTACTAGCAAAACAAGGAGGTACATAGACCATGACAATTCAGATGAACCTGAACGACCGCAAGGAACTGGCCAGACGGCTGATTCCTTTCAACCATAACGAAAAGCTTCATTACACCGGGACGCCGGCCTTTGCCTACGAAGGGCAGGGCTTCCGCATCCTTCGCAATGGCGATATCGAATGCGATGATGAAAAGACAGAAGCCGCTATCACGGCTTTCCTGCAGGAAGCCGGAATCCTTCCGCAGCCGGAACCGGAAGAAGGAACAGGAACCGAAGTAACGCAAGACCCGCCACAGCAGGATGAAACGCCAGAATCGGAAGCACTGCCGCAGACGGAAACGGAGCTGGACAGGATGGAAATCAAGGTTCCCGTTGATGGCATGGACGGGGCGCAGCTCCGCAACCTGGTCTTCATGCTCCACGCCCAGCAGTACCTGCTGAACCGGGCGGCAGGACATGAAAACATCCATGTGCCGGACAGGCTGGTGGAAGACTTGAAAGAAGAACCTGGTACCGACCAGACTTCCTTCTTTGCCATCTATCAGAACTATCGCAAGGAAGGGCGGGGCTTCTGGATTGCGGCAGATACGGTGACATTCTGCATTGCCGCAACCGGCAATGCCGTGAAAAACCGCGCCCTGATTGAACTAGCGGCCTTCATGGTCAGCGCAGCGAAAAAAGCGAAACGGGTTCAGGCTGACACACGGAAGCCTGAAAACGAGAAGTACTACCTGCGGATGTGGCTCCTGCGCATCGGCATGGGGACCAAGGCCAGCCACGAATCGCGCATGGCCCTGCTAAAAGGCCTGAAGGGATGGAGCGCCTTCCGCACGGAAGAAGAAGCCAAGGCTCATGCCAGAAAGCAGAAGGAACGCCGGCATCAGAACCCATAAATTTTCAATTTAATTCATAATTATTCTCAAAATTACTTGCTATTGTGTGCCTTTAGAGTGATATATAGTGTACCAAAAGAACACACGCACACATAGAAAGGACAGAGAGGATTATGAAAACACTACACTTTGGCATCGAAATGGAAATGACAGGGATTACGAGAAGCCGGGCCGCCAGCCTCATGGCCCGCTTCTTCGGGACGGAAAGCAGGCATGAAGGCGGAGCCTACGATACCTACACCGCAAGGGATGAACAGGGACGGAAATGGAAAGCCATGAACGACTCCAGCCTGGTTCCACAGAAGAAGGTGAACGGAAACATTACAGATGCTTCCAGCTTCTACCGCACGGAAGTGGTCAGTCCCATTCTTTCCTACGAAGACATCCCGAAGCTGCAGGAACTGGTGCGGATGCTACGCAAGGCCGGGGCCTTTGCCAATAAGTCCTGCGGCATCCACATCCACGTCGGGGCCGAACGCTTCACGGCAAAGACCCTGCGGAACCTGGTGAACATTATGGCGAGCAAGGAAGACATGATTTACCGCGCCCTCCAGATCAACCCCTCGCGGGAAAGCCGATACTGCCGGAAAACGAACACCACCTTCCTGAAGGACCTCAACCGGAAAAAGCCGGACACGCTGGATGGCATCGCCGACCTCTGGTATCAGGAAGCACCCTACGGACGGAACCATCATTACAACAGCACCCGCTACCACGGGCTGAACCTGCATGCCACCTTCACCAAAGGGACCGTCGAGTTCCGGCTTTTCAACGGGACACTCCACGCTGGGGAAATAAAGGCATACATTCAGTTCTGCCTGGCCGTCGCTCATCAGGCCCTGGCCCAGAAGAAAGCCTCGGCCCGGAAGACCGAAACGGACAATGAGAAATACGCTTTCCGGTGCTGGATGCTCCGGCTCGGACTCATCGGTGACGAGTTCAAGACCTGCCGGCTCCACTTCCTGAAACACCTCACAGGCAATTCCGCATGGCGCAATGCCGCCGCTTGAAGGGGATAGCCTTACGGGCAGCTTCAGCTGCCCTTGGGGTGGTAGAAGGGCAATCCCTTCAGAAAGGATGAGAGCGATGAAACAAAGAATCTACATTGCCTACGGCAGCAACATGAGTGAAGTACAGATGGCAAGACGGTGTCCTGACGCCGTTCTTTCAGGGACGGGCCGAATCCGGGGCTATGAACTCCTCTTCAAAGGTTCCCTGACAGGATGTTACGCCACGATCGAGAAGAAGGCGGGTGCCTTCGTGCCGGTTGTTTTCTGGCGCATTTCTCCGGCGGATGAACGGCGGCTCGATGCCTATGAAGGCTTCCCGCGGTTCTATTATAAAAAAGAAGTGGATGTGGAAACAGATGACGGCATCATCAGCGGTCTTGTGTACATCATGCACGAAGACCGGCGGTTCGGTAGTCCGGAGGACTGGTATTATCAGAACATGGAGCGGGATTACCGCAAGTTCGGTTTCGACCTGTCCATCCTGCGGGCCGGCCTACGGCACAGTCGGGACCGGATGGAAGGAACGCGGGTCCGGCTTATCGCCATGGATGACAGGCAAGCTCCGCCTAAGGGAACGGAAGGCACCGTCCAGTTCGTCGATGATGCCGGGACCATCCATGTACAGTGGGATACGGGCAGCAGTCTTGGGCTGATACCCGGAGCCGATGAATGGAAAGTCATCGAATAAAATGCATGAATATCGGATAAATGACTTGCTATTATGTGCGTTCAGAGTGATATATATACATACCAAAAGGGAAAACACCTGGAGCATAAGAAAGCGGGGAAACAGCGATGACGAGATTTGAAAAGGACTACCATGAAATGTTGAACGGCACAAGCCGGTACGTCTTAGCAGAACGCGCGGAAGAAATCAGAAAGCTGGAGAAAGAACGGCGGGCCTGCAAGAACCGTTTACGCTTCCAGTGCATCTGCCAGGATCTCAGCCGTCTGGAACGGGAATACGAAGCCCTTGAAGGACTGTACTGAGGGGGCGGGAAGAGACTGTGACGAAAGCCTTCGGTTTTCCCAGAGCTGAATTGAGCAGACTCGAAGAAGTCGGTTCCTGGCTGGAACGCATGGCGGACGAACTGGAAAAATTCTAACTCAACATACAGACAGCCCTGCGGGGCTGTTTTTTATTACAGAAAGGAGGTATATGGCTTGGCTGTACGAGGAAGAAAACCGAAACCGACAGCGCTCAAGGTGCTGGAAGGCAATCCCGGCCACCGTCCCCTCAATAAGAAAGAACCCATGCCCAAGGGCAAATTGCCGCGCTGCCCGGACTGGCTGGAAGATGACGCCAAGAAAGAATGGAAGCGGCTGGGGAAAGTCCTCGCCGAGATGGGGATGCTGACCAACCTGGATATGATGGCCTTTGCCGGGTACTGCCAGGCCTACGCCCGATGGAAAGGGGCTGAGGAATTCATTACCCAGCACGGCGACATGGTACGGACGCCGAACGGTTATCTGCAGCAGGTACCGCAGGTGTCCATCGCCCAGACGAACCTCAAGATCATGCTGAAATTCTGTGAGCAGTTTGGCCTGACCCCGTCAGCCCGGAGCCGCATGATTGGGGAAGAAAATGGGGCAGAAAAAGAAGCGGATGAAATGGAACTGCTGTTAAGGGGATGACAAGTTTGGCATTTGTATATAAGCCGTCAGCGTTCATGCTGCCGGATTCCCATTACGACAAGGACAAGGCCGACAGGGCAGTTGTCTTCATCGAACATCTCTGTCATACCAAAGGCAAATGGGCCGGGCAGCCGTTCCTGCTCCTGCCATGGCAGGAACAGATTGTGCGTGATCTCTTCGGCATCATCAAGGAAAACGGGAAACGGCAGTTTCTGACGGCCTATATAGAGATTCCAAAGAAGAACGGAAAGAGCGAGCTGGCTGCCGCTATCGCTTTGTACCTTCTTTATGCTGATAACGAACCGAGTGCCGAAGTGTATGGCGCTGCCTGTGACCGGAATCAGGCGTCTATCGTCTTTGATGTGGCACGGCAGATGGTCGAGATGAGTCCGGCCTTGATGCGCCGTTCCAAGATACGGACGGCGGGCAAGCGCATCATCAACTACCGCAATGCCGGGTTCTACCAGGTGCTGTCGGCGGAAACCGGAACCAAGCACGGACTCAATGTGTCGGGCCTGGTCTTTGATGAAATCCACGCCCAGCCGAACCGCAAGCTCTATGATGTCCTGACCAAAGGCTCCGGCGATGCAAGGGAACAGCCGCTCTTTTTCATCATCACCACGGCAGGCAACGACAAGAACAGCATCTGCTATGAACTGCACACAAAGGCCTTGGACTTGATGGCGGGCCGGAAGAAAGATTCCACCTTTTACCCCGTGGTCTATGGCCTGGAACATGAGGAAGACTGGACGGATGAAGCCAATTGGTACAAAGCCAATCCTTCTTTGGGGCATACCATTCAGATTGATCGCGTCCGGGAAGCCTATCGGAATGCTGTCGAAAATCCGGCGGAAGAGAATGTCTTTAAGCAGCTCCGGCTCAATATCTGGACTTCGGCCAGCATCCGCTGGATACCGGAACAGGTCTACGACAAGGGGAGCCTTCCCATTGACCTGGATTCCCTGCGGGGACGGATGTGCTACGGCGGGCTGGACTTGTCCAGTACATCGGATATCACGGCCCTGGTACTGGCTTTCCCGCCACGGAGCGATGATGAGAAATACATCCTGTTGCCTTTCTTCTGGTTGCCGGAAGACACGCTGGAACTGCGGTGCCGCCGGGACCATGTTCTCTACGACGTCTGGCAGAAGCAGGGCTTCATCCAGATGACGGAAGGGAATGTCATCCATTACGGTTTTATCGAGAAGTTCATCGAACGCCTGGGGGAAAACTACCACATCCGGGAAATCGCCTACGACCGCTGGAACGCCACCCAGATGGTGCAGAATCTTGAGGACATGGGCTTTACCATGGTGCCTTTCGGCCAGGGGGTCAAGGATATGTCGCCGCCGTCGAAGGAGCTGTTCAAGCTCCTGATGGAAGGGAACATCATCCATGGCGGCAATCCCGTTCTCAAATGGATGGCCAGCAACGTCGTCATGCGCCAAGATCCTGCGGGGAACATCAAGCCGGACAAAGAAAAATCCGTCGAAAAGATTGACGGAATCGTGGCGTCCATCATGGCACTAGACCGCTGCATCCGCAACGGGACTGGCAGTGGCAGTGTCTATGACGAACGAGGTGTTATTGCATTTTAAAGACATCTGCAAAAATGGCAGGTGCTTTTTTGTGCCCGTTTTTGGAGGTATTTTATGAGAATCCCCTTTTTATCCAGCCTGTTCCGTACCCGGGACAAGCCTCAGAACTATTATATCGGCACGGATTTCCGTTATCTGTTCGGCCCCTCTGCCAGTGGCAAGACGGTGAACGAGTTCACGGCTATGCAGACGACGGCAGTGTATGCCTGCGTCCGCATCCTGGCGGAAACTCTGGCGGCCTTGCCGCTCCAGCTGTACCGTTACACGCCTGGCGGCAAGGAGCGGGTCTATGACCATCCGCTGTACCATCTGCTCCATGATGAGCCGAATCCGGAGATGACTTCGTTTATCTTCCGGGAAACGCTCATGAGCCACCTGCTCATCTGGGGCAATGCTTACGCCCAGATCATCCGCGACCGATTAGGGCGGGTACAGGGACTATACCCGCTCAGGCCGGACAAGATGACCGTCTGCCGGGATGACCGGGGAAAGATTTTTTATCTGTATACCAAGACGGGAGATGAGAATCCGAACATCAAGCCGTATGGGCAGGTGGCCCTGCAGAAGGAAGAAGTGCTGCATATCCCCGGCCTTGGCTTTGACGGCCTGGTCGGCTATTCGCCCATTGCCATGGCCCGCAATGCCGTGGGCATGACCATGGCTTGCGAGGAATACGGGGCGTCCTTCTTTGCCAACGGAGCCAGTCCCAGCGGGGTGCTGGAACATCCAGGCGTTTTGAAGGACCCGGCCAAAGTCCGGGATTCGTGGAATGCCGTCTACCGGGGGACGGGCAATGCCCACAAGGTGGCTGTGCTGGAAGAAGGCATGAAGTACCAGCAGATCGGCATCCCGCCGGAAGAAGCACAGTTCCTGGAAACACGGAAGTTCCAGCTCGATGAGATTGCCCGGCTCTACCGCATCCCGCCACACATGATTGGCGACCTGGAGAAAAGTTCCTTCAATAATATTGAGCAGCAGTCCATGGAATTTGTGAAGTACACGCTGGATCCATGGGTCATCCGCTGGGAACAGGCCATGCAGAAAGCCCTGTTCCTGCCGGAAGAGAAGAAGCAGTATTTCCTGAAGTTCAACGTGAACGGCCTCATGCGCGGCGACTACGAGAGCCGCATGACCGGGTACAGCATCGGCCGGCAGAACGGCTGGCTGTCCGCCAACGATATCCGGGAGATGGAAGACATGAATCCCGTCCCCGATGAGGAAGGCGGTAATCTGTACCTGGTGAACGGCAGCATGACCAAGCTCAAGGATGCCGGGGCTTTCGCCAAGGGCGATCAAAGGCTGTCATCAGATTGAGTTTCCCAGGCGTTCCTGTATAATGGAAGTATCGAATGATACTTTTATGGAGGCGATGTTATGAAACGGTACAAGAAAAGACTCGTTTTGCTGGTGGCTGCATTCATGATGTGGTGTTTCAGCTCAGTAGTAATGGCATACTATGATGCGACACCACGTATCGTGTCTAAGCTTCAAGGAGAATGGTATGATGCAGATGGTAATGTTGTCTTGGATTTCAAAGGTAACACTGTCAATGGCTGTGCTATTGTAGGAGCATACCACCCGGCTGGAGGTGGATCAAATTTCAGCTGCATTATTCGTATCATTGAAGCGGATGGTTATCGGGATTTGCCAGTTATTGGTGAAAATTTGCAAAAAGACAGCTATCATGCGCATGTTATCTTAAACGGAGATAATATGGATGAGCGGAAAGGAATACTGCTCATGAGAACAAAAGCAGCAAAGTATTATGAGTCTGTTGGTGGCATCGGACTTGATATGCCGGAAAAAGAAGTGCTGGCTAAGTATGGCAAGCCAGATAAAATTCAGAACCTGAAACCTTGGAAAAATTTAGACACATGGCAATATCAGAAGCTGGGATTGGAACTGACCATGAGACATCAGCGCGTTTGGATTATTAAAATATATCAGAATGGCAATCGCCATTTTGACAGGACTGGTTTTGACTGTGCCAATGCACCGTACGAATTCCAATCGGCGTATGGATTTAATCGGGTTCCAAAAGCTGGACAATACGGGGCGTACAGTGTGGGACATGAAGAGTATATGTGGTTTGACAATTATCCAAACAGCATAACCTTGTCCATGTTCAATAATTAAATTTTTCTATTTAATATATTGGCACCTAGCAGTGAAAACTGCCAGGTGCTTTTCTTTTGCTTGGACGGAGGTGGAACATGAAACATAAATTTTGGAGATGGGTAACCAATGAAGCGCCCGATACCTTCGGCAGCGAGAGGACGCTGTACCTGGACGGCCAGATTTCAGATGAAACCTGGTGGGGTGACGAGGTGACGCCGAAGGCTTTCAAGGATGAACTGAACGCAGGCAGCGGCGATATCACCCTCTGGATCAACAGTCCGGGCGGTGACTGCTTTGCGGCTGCCCAGATTTATAACATGCTCATGGAGTATCCGGGAAATGTCACCGTGAAGATTGATGGCCTGGCAGCTTCTGCGGCCTCGGTCATTGCCATGGCCGGCACGAAAGTCTGTATGTCGCCGGTGGCTATCCTGATGATTCATAATCCAGCTACCATGGCTTACGGAGACAAGGCTGAGATGGAAAAGACCATCGGTATGCTGAGCGAGGTCAAGGAAAGTATCATCAATGCCTATGAAATCAAGAGCGGCTTGGCCCGTACGAAGATTGCCCACATGATGGACAATGAAACCTGGCTTAACGCGAGGAAAGCCGTGGAGCTGGGCTTTGCCGATGAGATTCTCTTTGACCAGAAAACAGGAGAGGAACAGCCGGAGGCTATGCTGTACAGCCCGGTCACGGTGACGAATTCCTTTGTACAGAAAGTAAAACCGAAGAAACCCTTACAGAAAGTGCCAGCCGCTGATTTGGAAAAGCGGCTGGCATTACTTATTCATTGATAGGAGGAAAACATAATGGACACGATTTTAGCGCTGCGTGAAAAGAGAAAGAACCTCTGGGAATCCGCCAAGAATTTCCTGGATACGGTGCGTGATGAAAACGGCATGGTATCCGCCGAAGACGCCGCCCGTTACGACAAGATGGAAGAAGATGTGGTGAATCTTGGCAAGGAAATTGACCGCCTGGAACGTCAGCAGCGTATGGATGCGGAAATGGCGAAGCCTACCACCGTTCCCATTACAGAACAGCCGGGGGTTCCCAAGACCGAAAATGAGAAGAAAGGCCGTGCATCCAACGCCTACAAGAAGGCCTTCTGGGACAGCATCCGGCATAAAAATTTTATTGATGTGCAGAATGCCTTGAGCGTAGGTACCGATGCCGATGGCGGCTATCTGGTGCCGGACGAATTCGAACACCAGCTCATCGATAAGCTCCAGGAAGAGAACTTCTTCCGCAGCCTGGCCACGGTCATCCATACCAGCGGCGACCGCAAGATTCCCATCGTGACGGGTCATGGCGAAGCGTCCTGGATGGAAGAGAACGGTCTCTACCCGGACAGCCAGGATACCTTCGGCCAGCAGTCCATCGGGGCGTACAAGCTGGGGACGGCTATCCGTGTGTCGGAAGAACTGCTGAACGACAGCGCTTTCGACCTGGAAAGCTACATTGCCGGTGAATTTGCCCGCCGTATCGGCACGAAGGAAGAAGAAGCCTTCCTGGTAGGCGACGGAAAGAACAAGCCGACTGGCGTGTTCCCGTCCGCGGAGCTGGGCGTGACAGCCAATGGCGCATCCATCACCTTTGATGATGTCATCGACCTGTATCACTCCCTGCGCATCCCGTACCGCCGCAAGGCCGTATGGATCCTGAACGATGCGACCATCAAGGCCCTGCGCAAAATCAAAGACAACAACGGCAACTACATCTGGCAGCCGTCTGTCACGGCCGGTACGCCGGATACTATCCTGAACCGTCCCTGCTACTGCACTTCCTTTGCACCGGAACTGACGGCGGGCAGCCGTCCCATGCTCTTCGGGGACTTCAGCTACTACTGGATTGCCGATAGGGAATACCGCTCCTTCAAGCGGCTTAACGAATTGTATGCCGCCAACGGCCAGATCGGCTTCCTTGCCAGCCAGCGCGTCGATGGCATGCTGATGCTCAAGGAAGCGGTCAAGGCCCTGGAGATGAAAGCGAAGGGATAAGCCATGATTGTGACGCTGGAAGAAGCCAGGGAATACCTGCGGATTGATGAAGATGACACGAGTAATGATGACGTCATCCAGTCTTCCCTGGAAACAGCCCAGGCCCTCTGCCTGGATATATCCCGCTGTGAGGAAGCTGATGCCGAAGAGAATCCCGTCGTGTTCCATGAAGCCATCCTCTATGCTGCGGCTTTTTTGTATGAACACCGTGAGGAAGCGGACTACGCTGGCCTTCTGAAGCGGCTGCGCTGGCTTCTTTTCGGGGTACGGCGGAGCTGTTTTTGAAAAAGGGGGGGATGCCCATGAAGACGGGGCTTTTGAATAAACGGATTGAGATTCTGGGAAAGCAGGCAGTGACAGATGAATATGGTTTCGATACTCAGGCCGACGTCGTAGTGTACCGCTGCTGGGCATCCATCGAGCCTGCCCGGGGCAAAGTGTTCTATGAGATGGAACGCAAAACGGACACGGAGTACAGCAAAATCACTATCCGCTGGCGTCCGGGCGTCACCCACGATATGAAGGTGAAGTATCAGGATCACTTCTACGACATCGACACCATCGTGGACCCGTACATGCGCCATGAAGCACTGGAGCTGTACTGTACGGAAGAAGTGAGGGGGACGGGCAATGAGCAAAGCGGACTTTGACATGATCGGCCTGGAAGAACTGTCTTCCAAGTTGATGGCTGCCGTCGATGATTTCCCAGGGACTGCCGAGAAAGGCCTGATTATTATCGGCAACAAGCTCAAAAAGGAGTGCGTAAAAAACACACCGGAAGGCAGCACGGGCAAGCTGAAGAAAGGCTGGAAGCATAAGGTGGAAGGGTATAACGGCTCGGAACTGATCTATGAACTGGTCAACAAGCATCCGGTCCATCACCTCTTGAATAACGGCCATGTGAAGAAAACACCGGGCGGCAGGACTGTGGGCTATTATGAAGGCCGGCATTATACGGAGAAATCCGTCAAGCAGTTTGAAGCCAGCGACTTGCAGCCGGGACTGGAGAGACTCACGAAGAAACTCCTCAGAAAGGCAGGCGGCACATGATCCATGACCTCGATATCCTGCAGGCGGTGCAGCAGAAACTCAAAGAGCGGTTCCCGTATCCCGTCTATTTGCAGGAAGTCAAGGAAGGCTTTGTGCCGCCGGCCTTTTTCCTGAAGACAATGACGGTAGCGACGCCGCAGAAAGAAAATGAGGTCTACCGGGATACGGACCTCTACATTACGTATCTGCCGAAGAAGCAGGAAAAAAGCACGGCCATCTACGCCGTGCTTTTTGCTGCGGAAAATTTATTCCGGGACGGACTGAAAGTCGGCAACCGTTATCTCCCTGTCGTGTCTATGAGTGAGGAGCTGATGGGGACAGACAATGACGGCGGGCGTCTGACGCTGACCTTCCAGTACTATGACGCCCGGGAAAAAGAAGAAACGGCAGAAATCATGAAGGTACTGCATCAGCGGTATCAGGGAAAGGAGACGTAACCCATGAAAATGCCATCCATTAATATCGCGTTCAAAGAAAAAGGCATCAGTGCCGTCGAACGCAGCGAACGCGGTATTGTCCTTCTGATTCTGAAAGAAGAGACACTGCCGTCCCAGACGGAAGTGAACCTGTATACGGCAGATGACATTCCCAAAGAACTCTCAGACAGCAACCGTGAGCAGCTGGAACTGACCCTTCGCGGCTACGTGAACAGTCCGAAGAAGGTCATCGCCGAAATCATCAGCAAGGATGCAGAAGATTATACCGATGTCCTCAAGGCCATCGAGAACAAGCGCTTCGATTACCTGGTCATCCCGGACATCGAAGAAAACCACATCGACACTATCGCGACCTGGATCAAGGGGATGCGGACGAATAAGAATAAGCGCATCAAGGCCGTCCTGCCGGACTGCACGGCGGATACGGAAGGAGTCATCAACTTCGTCAACAAGGTCATCCGCACGAAAACGAAGACCTACACGACGGCCCAGTACTGCGGGCGCATCGCGGGCATCATTGCAGGAACGCCGATGACCATTGCCTGTACGTATGCGCCGCTGCCGGAAGTCATCGGCTGCGACGTCTGGACAAAGGAAGAAATGGATACTATGACGGATGCCGGCAAATTGTTCTTCTTCTTTGACGGGGAAAAGGTCAAGCTGGGCCGCGGCATCAACTCCCTGGTCACGACGGTCCAGGGCAAAGGGGTATCGTTCCAGAAAATCAAGCTCGTCGATTTGATGGACATGATGTATGACGATATCCGCACCACAGCCCAGGATCATTACCTTGGCAAGTATGCCAACAGCTATGCCAACCGATGCCTCCTGGTGACGGCTATCCAGGGGTATCTTGACCAGCTGGCCCAGGAGGGCCTGCTGGAGCAGGGGCAGAATACGGCTTATATCGATGTGGAATCCACAAAGATCTGGCTGGAATCCAATGGCAAGTATACGAAAGAGGAACTGGCGGATATGTCGGAAATGGACATCAAGATGGCCAATATCGGCAGCAATGTCTTTATAGCCGTAGATGCTTCGCTCCTGGATGCCATGGAAGATGTCACGATTGCCGTCAATATCTGAGGAGGTGAGGTACAGTGAACAGCATGGAAGCCAAACGGGTGATGAACGGCAAGTATGCCGACCTCTATATCGACGGCGACCTCATGGCCGAAGCCACGGCTTTCAAGGCCGAGGTCACGCTGACCAAGGAAGAAGTGAAGATGCTCCGTCATGTCGGCAAGGGCTACAAGGTCACAGGCTATGACTGCAAAGGGCAGCTGAAGCTCCATAAAGTCTCGAGCTACATGATCAAGAAGATGAACGACAACATCAAAGCGGGCAAGCAGACCGTCGTGACCATCGTATCCGTCCTTGACGATAAGGACGCCATTGGCAGCGAACGCATCGTCATCAAGGATGCGACCTTTGACAGCCTGATCCTGGCCGACTGGGAAGTGGACAAGATGGGCGAGGAAAGCTACAGCTTCACCTTTTCGGATTGGGATCTCTTGGATTTAGCATAAGGAGAACAAGCACATGAATATGGTAGACCGACTGCTGAAAGCAGATATAGTGAACAAGCTGGCCGAACGGCCTGAAAAGAAAGTGAAGATGGAACGGCTCTCGAAGCTGTTCGGATTCGATTTTATCATCACGCTCCGGGCCATCGACCCGGAACGCTACGCCGATATCCAGAAGATGGCCGTGGACTTCACCAACGGCAGCGCCGACAATATCGACATTTATCAGATGCAGACCCAGACGCTCCTGGCGGGGATTGCCGATCCGGACCTCAAGAATAAGGATCTGCTGGAAAAATTCGGGGCCGTACTTCCTGGTGACATCATCCGCAAGCTCTTCCTGGCAGGCGAGATTGCCGACCTTACGGCACAGATTACAGAACTTAACGGCTATACGACCCAGGAAAAGGCGGACAAAGCCGTAAAAAACTGATTCGGACCGATGGCGAGGTGCAGGCGATGTATCTATTGTTCCGGGAGCATCACCTGCTGCCGTCAGCGGTCATGAAACTGGGATACGGCGAACGGCAGGTGCTGTATGCTTTTATCCGCTATGAGATGGAAGAACGCGATAAAAAAGTATCTTCAGCATTATCGGATTAACTGCTGAAAATACGGCTATCTGCCATAAAGTCATAAGGCAGGCTCAAGCCACTTAGATATTTCATAGACGAAGTCGCTTTTTTTCTTGCATTGTGGGTGGCCGACACGTAGTACATGAAAGGTTTGATTGCCCAGAGTGGAAATGGCTTCCTGCCAGGGCATTTTTCTTTTCCCGATGTCTTTAGAACCGTTGTAATGAATATTATAACGGTCAAAAACGTTAGGTATGTAATCGTCATAATACCAAGCTGTATAAAAAATGATATGAGTAGGATGTATTACCTTCAATTCCTGCTGAAGGACTTTTAGGTTTAGGATACAGTTGGATTTTACAAAATCTGAGGTAGTATCCTTTCCTCCGGAATTGTTGCATTTGACAATATTGGTAAATGCGATGTGTTCTATAGAATCGTCACCGAATATTCTCTGAGTGATAGCACGAGTATAGCTCCAATATGGCCAGCTTTTGTTCCACAGAGATTTACGGGTATATTGAAAGGGATTGCGAAAGCCGTCTTCAATCGTGCCGGGATTGTTTCTGGCATTTTTACCGACAAATAGAATTCTCTTGGAAGTTTTATTAAAATCGGAACCTACGCACCAGCAGCCAATCGGTAAGGATAAATGTTCTTTCTTGTGACATTCTTCACAGATTTTGCAAGTACCAAGCTCCATATGGTGATATCGTTCAGCTAATCTTTTTTCTGTTTCATTGAAATAGCGCATTGGAATTCCTCCGTAACGATAGACTTCTTTTATCTTACTATATTTTTAATATCTGTAACAACATTGAGAGGTGAAACAGCATGGCCAATAATGTCATCGATGCCGCCATCCGGCTGCGGGATTTGTTCACGCCGACCGTGCGTAGCGTCAATGCCAGCCTGGGGACCATGAAGACCCAGATGGCGGCGGCGAAACAATCGGTCAGCGGACTGTCGGACAAGCTGACGGAGCATGAGCGCATCCAGAAACGGACGGCGAAGAGCATCGAGCAGACGGGAAGCAAGATTTCCGGCTTATCAGACAAGATGGCCCTGCTGTCAGCCCCCCTCCTGGCAGCCGCAACGGCAGGCTTCAAGCTGCACAGCGACTTTGCCAACGGTATCGCCAAGATTTCGACTTTGGTCGACACGACGGTCGTTTCCATGCAGAAGGTCAGTGATGAGATTCGTGCTGTCAGCGATGAAACGGGCGCAGGTGTCGCTGATCTTTCGGAATCGGTCTACCAGGCCATTTCCGCTGGTGTCGATGCGGCCCATGCCGTGGGCTTTGTCAAAGACATGACAATTGCTGCGAAAGCCGGCTTCACCGACACGACGACTGCCGTTAACGGTGTGACCACGGTCCTCAATGCCTATGGAAAATCGGCAGAAGAAGCCACGGCGGTGACGGACCAGATGCTCCTGGCACAGAACTTCGGCAAGACATCCTTTGGCGAGATGGCCCAGTCCATGGGCAATGTCATCCCCATTGCGGCACAGCTCAATGTCAGTACCCAGGAACTGTTCGGTTCCATCGCCGTCCTGACCAAGAACGGTATCCGGACCAGCGAGGCCATTACCGGACTCAAGGCGGCTTACAGCAACATCCTGAAGCCGTCTGCCGAAGCGGCGAAACTGGCTCAGTCCCTTGGCCTTGAGTTCAATGCGGCTCATCTGCAGAGCGTGGGCTGGGTGAAGTTCCTGGACGAAGTGAAGCGGGCGACAGGCGGCGATGCCGAACAGATGGCCCAGCTCTTTGGCTCTGTCGAGGGCCTGAACAGCATCCTGGTCCTGACGGGCAAGGGAGCCGGGGACTTCGATAAGGTCATGGACCAGATGGCCCAGTCTGCCGGCATGACCCGGGAAGCCTATGAGAAGATGCTGACCCCGTCGGAGCAGATGCAGATTGCCATGAACCAGCTGAAGAATGCCGGCATGGATTTAGCGGTGTCGTTTACGCCGTACTTCAAGGCCATGTCGATGCGCGTCAAGGAACTGGCTGCCTGGTTCCGTGCGCTTACACCGGAACAGAAAACGCTGATTGGCCAGGTGGCTTTTGGCATCGTGACCTTCCAGCTCTTCGGTTCCACCCTGGGGCGGGTGCTGACGGTCGGCGGCAGGGCTTTTGGTACTTTCAACTCTATTGCCACGGGCATTAGCAAAACCGGCAGTGTCTCGAAGTATCTCTCGACCCAGTTCAAAGGACTCATTCCGGTCTGCCGGGGCATTGCCATCGTGGCCAGGGGCATGGGCAGTACCTTTCTGACTGCCGGACGCATGATGATCACCATCATCCGTGCCGTAGGCGCCGCAGCCATGGCCAATCCCATCATTATCATCATTGCCGCGATTATTGCTGCCTTGTACCTTCTGTGGAGGAACTGGGATACCGTCTCGCATTATATCGAACAGGCTATACAGGCTGTATCGGACGCCGTCGATGCAGGGATGAACTGGATCAGTTCTGCCTGGGACGGAGCCATGAACGGCATCAGCGAGACGGCCTCCAGTATCTGGGAAAGCATCAAGGACACCTTTCGCAGCGGTGTGAACTGGGTCATCGACCAGGTGAACGGCCTGATTTCCAGCATCAACGGCCTGTCTATCGACATTCCGTCCCTGACGGGAGGGGCGCCGACCCATGTGGGATTTGATATCCCAAGTATCAGCCACTTTGAAAGCGGTGTCGAGAACTTTCGTGGCGGCTTTGCCGTCATCAATGAAGACCGCCGGGGCGAGTTGGTACACCTGCCCAACGGCAGTACGGTCATACCTCATGATGAAAGCATCCGTCAGGCCATGAACGCCGGCAGCGGCGGCATCACCATCTGCATTGATACGATGAACGTTCGCAGCGAGCAGGACATCGACGCCGTCGCTGAAAAACTCGTCGAAAAAATGAGACTGTACGGCATGAACCGCATGAAAGGAGCGACCCTCTGATGAGTTCTTTCTTAGCATCCCTGTTGAACGCCATCGGCCAGGCTGCATCTTCCCTCACAATTTCTCTCTCTTCTGAATCGGCAGCGGTGGTCTTTCCCGTCCTGCCTTCGGAGCTGATGGTATCTGTCAATACGAATCATGGCACGGTGAACATCAATAACTTCGGCGACTACCTCATGATGGGAAAGACGGGACTCAGGACACTGACCCTTTCCGGATTTTTCCCAGCACAGGATTATCCCTTTGCCATGATGGGCCTTGCGCCTTATACATACATCGCCCAACTGGAAACGATGCGTACCGGTGACAGCGTCTGTCAGCTGACGGTGTCGGATACGCCGCTTTCCATGCCCTGCCTGATTTCGTCCTTCAAGTTTGGTGAAAAGGACGGCAGCGGCGATGTCTATTACGAGCTGGGCCTGACAGAGTACCGCTACGTCACAGCACCGGAGACGGGAAAGACCGATGCTGCGACAGGGCTGAAGAAGCGGCCGGAATCGTTCTGGTCGAAGATGAAGAAGAACATCACCTATTATCCCGGTGACAGTATCGGGAACGTCATCGGCCGGGCCGTGGGGAAATCGGTGACGCTCAACAATGAGCAGTTCTCGAAGTTCCAGATCTATCGCAGCATCGTCCGTAACGGCGGTCTTTCGCCCGGGGATATCATCCGCCTGACGACGATGAACCTCAAAAGGAATGATGAAAATGTTCCAGTTGCAAAGAATCAATAAGAAAACCAATACCGAGGATGCTCAGACGGAAGGCCAGAAAAAGCCCGAGAACGCAGACCTTACGGGCTGGCTGATTTGTGCAACTTGGTCCGGGGACGTCGAACAGGCCGGACGCAGGCTGGAATTCGATCTGGCCTATACGACGCGGGATAAATCTTGGCAGAATCCGGAACTGGAACTGGGGGACGAGGTGCTGTTTATCCACATTGACGATAAGACGCAGCAGACTGTCCACCTGTTCCAGGGACGTATTTTTGGCCGCAGCCGGGAGAGCGGCTCTTCCGTGATGCATTTTACAGCCTTTGACAATATCGTCTATCTGGCCAAGTCCCGCATAACCAAGAAGTACACGAACGTCACAGTGGCCGACGCCATCCGCCAGACCATCAATGACTTTTCTATTCCGGCCGGGACTATTCCCGACCTGTCCGTCACCTGCAATTTCATTGCCGATGATATCTCGGCTACGGAGGCTATCAAGCAGGCATTATCCTATCAGTCTGCACAGGATGGCAAGGGATACCATATCTACATGACCGAAGGGAAGCTCAACGTGGTCTGCATGAATGACCAGGTGGTGGAGGACTTCCTGATCAGCGATGTGACGAATCTGACGGGCGCGTCTGTTTCTGAATCGGTGGAAGACATGGTATCGAAAGTGGTCGTCGTTGACAGTACGGGACAGACGAAGGGGGAGCTGCCCAATACTACAGACATCCAGAAATTTGGTCTCATCCAGGCCATTTGCAAGGCCGACCCTAAGCAGGACGATGCCTCGCAGGCAAGGGCCATGCTGAAGACCGTCGCCCATGACATGTCCATCCGGGCCATCGGTCATATCCAGTGCATCGCTGGGCTTTCTGTCTCAGTCCAGGAAGAACAGCTCAAGGGCCAGTTCTTCATCAAGTCGGACAGCCATAAAATCGAAGGCAACAAGCACCTGATGGAGCTGCATCTGGTATTCAACAAACTGCTGGATGAGCAGAAACAGGAACTGGACAGTACATCGTACAATGCCAACCCAGACTATGTGCCGCCAGCGGAAACGGAATCGACATCTTCTGTTCCTGCAGGTGGCGCTATCGCTAGCAGCAGTGTGGTCGATGCGTGCATGGCCAATTTCGAGGGTACCGTTTCTCCCTATGGCTCAGAAGGCTGTGTCGACCGGGCGACCATCGCTGCAGCGGGCTATTCCCCTTTTGCAGCGCAGGAATATAACAATGGCGTGAAAGGCTGCGACCAGCTGCGCGCCGATGCCGAAGCGCAGGGTATGGCTATCCCTTATGACCCGTCGCAGCTCGAAAAGGGCGACATCATCATGTACAACCGCTACAGCAAGCCGGACCCGAACTGGCATGTCGTCGTCTATGACGGAAGCGGCGGCTGCTGGGGCAACAGCTCCAATGTCTATGGCTGTTTTCATCACTACGAAGGCAGCATCGATATGGGGAGCGACTATTATCCGGCGACCATCATCAAGACATCGAGGGGGTGACAGGAGATGCAGAAAAATCCGTATATCAGCCTGCTGAATCTGATGGAGCAGGTCAGCCGCAGCAGCAATAGCCCGGACATTCAAATCGGGCAGATCCTTGCTTCGCCGCCAGAGATTAAAGTCCGTTACAACGGCATCATCCTGACGAAAGAGGAGCTGTGGATTTCCCATTATCTCCTGGCAGGTTATGGCCGCACGGCTAAAGGCCATCTGGTATCGGCGACACAGAACCGTGCCGGCGGCAGCGGCGATGCGGCTTACCAGTCCCATAATCATGATATCGATAATGCCTACACCGATTCCGTCATCTATACGGATACGCTGAAGCCCGGCATGTACGTGGCCATCATGCCCATGCTCATCAACGACCGGATTCAGCAGTACATTATTTTGGATGAGATTGTGAGGATTGATGGCCATGGCTGATCCTTTTGTAGCAATGAACAGCATCCAGGCAGCGAACCGGAATGAGTCGCTGCCTCTTTTCGTAGAATACGGCTATGACTTTGATAAGCAGTGCTTCCGCTACGATGAAAAAGGCCAGAACCTGATGGTGACAGAAAATGAAGCCCTCAAGGTCTGGATTTATAAGGCAATCCTCACCGAGCGGTATCGCTACTTGGCCTATGATGACAGCTATGGCATTACCATCGAGCCGTATCAGGGGAGAGCGCCAAACAGCCAGTATACGGCAGACAGGATTTGCCAGAATATCCGTGAGGGATTGATGGTGAATCCGTACATTGCCCGCATTAACCATATCGAGGTGGAGAAGCGGGAACGGGATGATTTGGCCATTACGGTTGACGTCACTTCCATTTACAGTGACGAATCATTGACCGTGACGGCAGGAAGGAGCGAGGCATGAGCAATTTATTTGATGCACAAACCAAAGATGTGATTGAGAGCCGCATGGCCCAAACCCTGCACACCATTACGGAAAAAGAGCAAAGTACCATGGAAGGCACCTTTGCCCGCGACCTGATCGACGCCAATGCCGTGGAATTTGAGAGCAGCTATGCCGAGATGGCCATGTTGCGCGACGCGGCCTTTGCCGAAACGTCCTGGGGCGACTACCTGACGCTGCGGGCAGCGGAATTTGGCGTCGATCGCAAGAAAGCCGTCAAGGCCAAAGGAGAAGTTACGGTGACGGGGATGGCAGGAGCCTACATCATTCGCAGCAGTCTCTTCCAGACAAAAGACGGCCAGCGATTTTATACCCTGGAGTCGGCCACCATTCCTGCCGATGCCGCTGAGGTTACGATTCCCGTGGAAGCTGCCGATGCCGGGGCGAGTGGCAATGTGGCCGAAGGAACGATTACAGAAATCCCCTATTCCATCCCGAATATCTCGGCAGTCGTTAACCATAAGAAATGCACCGATGGGGCGGATGAAGAAACGGATGACGCACTCCTTGCCCGGCTCCTGTTCCGGGTGCGCCAGCCTATCACCTCGGGCAATGCCAATCATTATCGTGACTGGGCCATGTCTGTCGATGGCGTCGGGAACTGCAAAGTCATCCCGCTCTGGCAGGGCAATGGCACGGTGAAGGTCATCATCGTCACGGCAGAGAATGAATCGGCATCGGCTGAACTGATCCAGGAGGTCTATGACTACATCGAAAGCCAGCGGCCTATCGGTGCGACCGTGACCGTCGTTTCGCCGGCGCCATTATCCATTGATTTGACGGCAGATGTCTATGGCACAGCCAGCCCCGATGCCGTAAAGGCAGCCATGACAGCCTATCTCAAGCAGACGGGCTTCACGCTTTCTTATGTCAGCCTGGCCCAGATGGGGAAACTCCTCCTTTCCATCAGTGGCATTACGGATTATAAGGATTTGAAGCTTAATGGAAAAGCGGCCAACGTGGAACTGACGAACGAGCAGATCCCCGTGGCAGGGAAGGTGGTGCTGAACCTTGTCAGCCAATGACTGGATGCGGCAGAGCCGGATGGATATCCTGAAGTATTTGCCGAATTTCTTATCCAAAGACCCGATGTTCCACTGCGCGGCAGAAACCTGCAATGAGGAACATGACCGTCTGCGCCTGGCTCTGCAGGATCTGGCGGACAACTTCTTCGTGAACACCGCCACCTGGGCGCTGCCGCTTTATGAATCGTTCCTGGGCATCAAGCCCAGTGACGGAGATAGTGACGAATTCCGCAGGCAGCGGATTTTCTTCAAGCTGCAGCACGTGGATGTGTCTACAAAAGATTTCATGAACTCCATCATCAATCTCTACAGTGTCGGCCATATCGAGGAAGTCAATGAGGAATACTACTTCAAGGTGTACTGCATCATGAACGGCAAAGATACCACGACCTTGCAGAAGCTCATCACGCAGCTCAACATCTACAAGCCGGCCCATCTGGGATACGCCATCTACCTGGGTTATTCCTGGAATGGCAAGATTCACTGGAACGGGGAAGCTACCTTCTCGACGGCGACCATCGTATCCAAGAAAGGAGTGATGACAAATGGATGATTACAGCAAAGAGAAATGGTCTGCCGACTTCCCGGACCGTGCCGGACAGGAAGTCCGGCCCACAGAAGCTGTGGAGAATACGCTGGATTATGATGTGCTTTTCCCACAGTATCTTTCGGAAGACCCGGTTGTATTCAACCAGCAGAACAAGACTGTGTCCCAGCTGGTCAGCAATGATGCCCGGCTCTATGAGCGGATTTCCGCTACGGCAGCTGACATCAATGCCCATCTGACGGACGCCAATGCCCACGCGACTGGCATCAGCGGCAATGCGGCCAGTGCGTCGAAGCTGCAGACGGGGCGGAAGATTCACCGGGTTGTCTTTGATGGCACGAAGGATATTACACTGCCAGATTTCAGCGGCTGCGGCGAAAAGACGGCAGGCCAGAGCGGTATGGTCCCGTCACCTTCTGCTGGGAAGCTGAATACCGTCCTGCACAGCAACGGCAGCTGGGGCAAGGTCACCTACGCCGATATGGACGAGGAAGCCGTGGCCAAGATCCAGGCATGCCCGTTCCCTGTCAATGCCATCTACATTTCTACGGACGGGAAGAATCCCGCGACATACTGGCCCGGGACGACCTGGGTGGCCTTTGCCATGGGACGTTGCCTGATCGGGGCCGGAGCAGCAGACAGCGGAACCATGTACAAGGCCGGGGACAAGCTGGGTGAGGAGAAGCACAACCTTACGATTCCAGAAACTCCGGCTCATGGCCATACAGTCGGAGACAGCGGAAATCATCGTCACTGGTCCTGCGGGTCATTGCCGCGCAACTTCCAGTGGGATGCCTGTGAAGGCAATGATGCACCTGTTGCCGTAGGTTATGGCGACGGTTGCTGGCATGGGAATCAGGTGGACGGGCATACCTCCTGGGATGGGAATCATTCCCACAGCCTTTCCCGGACGGGTGGTGGCCAGCCGCACAACAACATGCAGCCGTCCATCGTCGTGTACATGTTCCAGCGGACAGGCTAGGAGGTGAGGAATATGGCTGAATGGTTACAGATGGCCGCATCCTTGGTATCGGTCCTGATGCTCTGCGGCGTCATCTTTAATTTCAGCGTCATCAAGCCGCTGAATGAATCGGTGCGGAGCCTCCGGGACTGTATCGCAGAACTTCGCCGCCAGCTGTCGGATACGGAAGCCAAGCGGCAGAAGATGGCGGAACGGCTGTCCCGGGTGGAAGCCCTGGCAGAACATGCCCACCGCAGGCTGGATGCCATGGAACAGCGGCAGCCGGAACAGGGGGGATGGAAATGAGCTTCTCCGTGGTGCAGAACCGGATCCGCCTGGTGAGGGGCGATTCGGCAGAAATCCGCCTGGTCATCTGCGACCGGGTGACGGGGGAACCTTTCATCCCTGGAAAGCGCGATGAGTTGACGTTCACGCTGAAGCGCAGTCTCCCCGATGAAAGACCTGTCCTGACCAAGACACTGGAACAGGGCATCCGGCAGGAAGGGGCGGAGTGCTTCCTGGTTTTCTGGCCGGACGATACGCGGAGCCTTCCCTGCGGCCGCTATATCTATGATGTAGAGCTGGTGCGGGAGAACGGATACACCGATACCCTTATCCCGCCCCGCCCTTTTTTCCTGGAAAGGGGTGTGACGGACGATGGCGCATAAGGAAAACAGCCTCATCGGCATCCTTTCCATGCCCCAGGCCCCGTCCGGGGACTATCAGGAAAAATGCATCATCCCATCCGATGAGGAACAGGTCGTCACCGCTGACAGCGGTCATGCGGCCCTTTCCCGGGTGACGGTAGCTGCCATCCCGTCGAACTATGGCAGAATCAGCTTTAATGGCTATGAGTTGAAAGTCGAGTAAAGGAGCAATCAACATGGCGAAAAATGTAAAAATCAATTCGGTCGTGTATGCGGAAGTGCCGCAGGTTTCCATTCCTCTGGCTGAAGGACAGGGGACGGCTGTCTTTTATGATACGACCGGGGCCACGGCGGCATCGGGGGATATCCTGACGGGAAAATCCGCTTTTATCGGGAATGGCTTCGTCGCGGGTTCCATGCCCAATAACGGAGCCGTCAGCGGCAGTATCAGCAAGGCCGATGGCACGTATGCCATCCCGGCCGGGTTCCATAACGGCAAAGGGGCAGTCCGCATCAGCAGCGAGGAACAGGCCAAACTGGTCAGCGGGAATATCAAGGCTGGCGTGACCATCCTCGGCGTGTCCGGCAAATCCAGTGTCGTCGATACGGGCGATGCCACAGCGGCAGCCGGCACTATCATCAGCGGCAAGACGGCCTACGTCAATGGCACCAAAGTGACCGGGAGCCTGACAACCGTGACCGTATCCCAGGACAGTCTGACCAAGGTGCTGACCATCGAGTAAAGGGGTGATGACATGAAGGTAGATGTGAAAATGGCCGGGAACAGCTACAGTGGGGTACCGTCCGTCCTGATTCCGCTGAAAAGCGGCGGGAAGGCCCGTTTCTGCGAAGTGTCGGATACGACGGCGAAAGCCTCCGATGTGGCCCAGGGCAAGACCTTCTATGATGCAGACGGGAACTATACGGAAGGAACCCGTACGGGAAGCGGCGGCACAGCGGCAGAAGCGGCACCATACAGAGTCACCATCCAACAGGTGCCGCATCAGACTATCGAGGTAACTTTTACGCCACAAGTTACGGGAAACCTGACGGGATTCAAGAAGTCGGGAAGCCAGTCTGCCGAACTCACGAGCGAGGCCAATCTGGCCCTTTCCTATGCCTTTGATGCAGAAGTCATAGCCGACTCTGGCTGGATTAAAGGCAATCCAACCATTTCTGGGGCTTTGAAGAACGGCCTGATTTGCGGGGACGTAGTTATCAGTGCCACAGAGGCAATAGAAGATGCATCCGGACTCAGGATGCCCGTCGGATATATTCCCCTTTATTTATCCGATGGCTGCTTGTACATGGACAAGGACTTGCAGGGAAAATTCAATAATAAATCCTTGGTCAAAGATGGCGCTAAACTGTTCATCGTTGATATTACAAAAAATACAACGAGCATGAACGGTATGTTCAATCCATCTAAGGTAAGTTTTGCTGAAGGAACCCTGGCGGAATCTGTCATTGATTTCAGCAATGTGGAAAAAGGGGCGATTACTGATCTGGGAGTGGCCTTTGCTGGAAATCAGAAGCTGGAATCCCTGGATTTGAGCGGCTTTGGCAATGTGACAGCCATGTACAGCATGTGCGCCTTTTGTTCGAGCTTGAAATGTGTCTATATCGATACATTATCCAACAGCAAGAATAAAACTATCAATACCTATCACATGTTTGCTCCCTGCAGCAGCTTAGAATATCTCATCATTGATAATGTGAATGTGGATTTTGTCATGCAGGATGCCGCCGATGCAGACAAAGGGGTGCCCGCATCGGCAAAAATCCTGGTTCCCAGAGCTGCTTTGGATGCATATAAGGCAGACAGCCACTGGAAATCAGCAGCTGACCGCATCCTGCCCATGGAGGATTTCAATATCGTCCGCAAGGATGGCAGGGTGACCGTCACACCGAAGGCGGTGTAAGGCATGTTTGAGAAAGTGAATATCCCCGACTGTATCGTCATCATCGGGCTGGTCACAGCACTGATCCTGGCGATTTTTTATGCCTTGAACGAGCTGGCCATGTCTATTGCGTCAGGGCTTCTCGGTTACATCGGCGGTACTGTGAAGTCCGCCGTTCATCAGAAAGGAGAAGAAAAACCATGAAAGTATTCCTGAATCCCGGTCATGCGCCGGGCGGCCATCCCGACCCGGGAGCTGTCAATAGTGAAAGCGGTCTGCGTGAGTGCGATGTCGCTTTGGCAGTCGGTCAATCTGCGGAAAGTTACCTGAATGCGGCAGGAGTAGCAACAGAACTGCTCCAGTCTGACAGCCTGGAGGAAATCTGCGAAGCCGCCAATGCCAGTGATGCCGACATCTTCGTGTCCATCCACTGCAATGCCGCCGAAGCCGAAGAAGCCAACGGCACGGAAACCTGGGCCTGTGCCGGCAGTTACCGTGGCAGCATGCTGGCGAGTTGCATCCAGAACCAGATTGTCGATGCCCTGGATACGACAGACCGGGGCGTGAAGATTGCCACGCCCGGCGTCAACGGCCTGTATGTCCTCACGAACACGGACATGCCCGCTGTCCTGGTCGAACTGGCCTTCATCACCAATCCTAGTGATGAAGAAATCCTGGCCAATGCCCAGGATGCCCTGGCCAGAGCCGTGGCCAGGGGCGTGACAGATTATGAACAGCTGATTTTAGGAGGTGAATGACCATGAACCGTGAAGAAATCAGAAAAGCTGTCGCCGATGCCGTCGTATCCTTTGCCAGGAGCGAAGCCGAAGCAGCCATCAAGTCCATCGACCTGGATGACGTCCAGAAGATGGTGGAAGCCCAGATGAAGAACCTCACAGACCCGCTGGAAGCGGAAATCCAGACCACTACCAGCTGGTGGGTGAAGATTCGGAACAGGCTGTATATCACCCTGATGCAGCAGGCGGTCAAAGCTATCGTGGCTGATGTAAAACAGAAGATTGCATGAGAAAAGCCGGTATGGAGCATCGGGGAGATGTTCCATACCGGCTTTTTGTGTTATACTAAAGTCATATTATAAGAATCATTAGATAGGAGATTAGCATATGCTCGATAGAAAGTATTTAAGAGATGTCTTATTACCGGAAAACTTAACAAAAGAAAGCATTTTTTTAGCAATGAAAGATACTCAGAATTTTTTTAAGACAATAAATAGTAAGACCGGAATAAAATTATCCCAACTAATACAAAAAAATAATTTTAGTGGCGTAGTTTCAAATCTATTTACTCATTACATGGGTGAACATAGTCTTTACAAGCCATATAGTGACCAAGAATATCCAGATTTAATGTACGCAGAAAAAAATATAGGACTTGAAGTGAAGGCATGTATTAATTATAAAAAAGGTGGAGAAAGCCACAATGGACATACAGGATGGCATATTATAGTTTGCTATACAATCCTGGACGATGGGAACATTGAATTTATACAGGCTTTGATTGCAAATATTAATGGATATGAAATGGGAGAGGGTATTTCAGATTGGGTGTATTGCAAGAGTAAAAGAAATAGTAATAATAGTCAGCGTACCGAAACTTATGTTACTAATTCAATTGGAACTAATAAATTACGCGATGGAGCTGTCTACATAAATACTGACATAATTCAATATAGTAAGCAACTAAAAAGTGCACGTAATAAACTTAAAGACATTTTGCCGATACCCCCGTACTCACCCTTCTTCGAATAATAACTTTTCGCTTTGTGGATAAAGTTGAGATAATTTAGGTACAGCATTCTTAGCCATTTGATAGAAGTCTTTGTCTTGCTCGACGCCTATGCTATTAAAGCCAAGTGCTTCCGCTGCCGCGATAGTGGAGCCCCCACCGCAGAATGGATCTAATATGATCCCTTCTTGCAAAGGTAAAGCAGCCGATACAAGAATCCTCATAAAATCTTGCGGTTTTAAACTAGGATGATTTGAAATTTTACGTTCACATTGGGGAGTCTTTCCACTTTCAATCAAATCACAAAATGGCGTATCAATTGATTTTCGATGTAAAGCGCCAGCCTTCCACCGTTTTAAGTTTTTTGCAACAGTCCTTTCGGAAAGCGGTTTCCTGTAAAGCCCCCACGGTTCCCAACAACCACGAGGAATAACTGTTGTCATAGAAAACTCTTTTTCTGCGCCTTTGGGGCGATCTCCACCTCGAAAAGTTTTTACGACTCTGACAATCTCTCCGCGTCGTTCTAAACCAGCATCTCGTAAAGCCCGACTAACTATGTCAGATAATAAAGGTGTAGATGCAATAAAAATATGTCCACCAGGAACGAGAACCTTAAAGGCAAGCCTGCCCCAATCAATAAAAAAATTATATACATTGTCTCTTTCCAATGGACTGTCATTGATAACAGAAAATCTTGGCAATGGACTTCTTTTTCGGCCATCAAAGGCTGGAGGAATTCGCCATATACCTCCAGATGCATTTCTCTTTTTTTTCAACTCTTCTTCCGTGTATTCTTTTACACCGTATGGCGGGTCTGTAACTATTGCAGTAATAGAATTTTCTTCTCGATTCTTCATCCAATCGAAACAATTATCATTGATTAATTTATAAGTCATTTTTACCATCCTGTTCCATTCGTTTAATTTTTTCGTATATGGCCATATTGATAAAATGATTCAGGCTAGATTTAATATCTAGCCTTTTTATTTTTTCTTTTGTTCCTTTTGGAAGTATGATAGATACTCTATCATACTTTTCCTTATTATGGATTAATAGATAATTTTTTCTTTTTTGCGTATTTTTGTAACGATTATATGACATAGTATAATCTCCCTTTCTGAGGTAGGTTTATTATAGTCATCATATGACTATAATGTCAAGCTTTAGATAAAACTGAAAAGACTATATCTAAAAATAGATAAGTCCTGTTGAATCTTCTTTTGAAGTACTTAACGATAGCTGTTCTGTCCTATTACTCCTGAAAGCTAAATTTTCAGGAGGTGTCCATCATGACGGACGAACAGAAACAACAGATCATTGCCATGCGCCGGGATGGGGCAGGATATGGCAGGATAGCGGCGCGGCTCCAGATTTCCATCAATACGGTGAAGTCGTTCTGCCGACGGCACAGTCTTGCTGCCAGTACAGCGGGGGCAGTCTGTGAGCAGTGTGGAAAGCCGATTGAACAGAATCCGGGACGGAAGCGGAAAAGGTTCTGCTGCGATGTCTGCCGGAATAAGTGGTGGAATGCACATCTGGAGCTGGTGAAGCGGAAAGCAGTCTACACCTATACCTGTCCGGCTTGCGGGAAGAAATTCACTGTCTACGGCAACAGCCATCGGAAGTTCTGCTCCCATGCCTGCTATATTGCATACCGGTTCGGAGGTGTCCGCCATGGATAAGAGGTCGTTTCAAAATGAAACAGCCTTCCAGGTGGTGATGCATCTGGCAAGGCGGATGCTGGCCGAAAAGCTCATCACCGGGAAGGAGTACCGGGACTTCGTGCAGGAGATGATCCGCCGCTATCCGCCGTTTTCCGGGGACTTATACACTTGATAATTGTATCAAACAGAGTGATATATAGTGTCGAAAGGAGCTGATTCTATGCGGACTATCCGTAAGATTGAACGACGCATACCAAATTTGAAGCAGCGAAAGAAAGTCGCAGCCTATGCCCGCGTATCCATGGAATCGGAGCGGATGCACCATTCCCTTTCGGCGCAGGTCAGTTATTACAGCAGCCTCATCCAGAAGAACCCGGACTGGGAATACGCCGGGGTCTATGCCGACTATGGCATCTCTGGGACGGGGATGAAGAAGAGGCAGGAATTCCTGCGGATGCTGGAAGATGCCGAAGCCGGGAAGATAGACATCATCCTGACCAAGTCCATCCAGCGCTTCGCACGCAACACCGTAGACCTTCTGCGTACCGTCCGGCATTTGAAAGAGCTAGGCGTCGAAGTCTGGTTTGAAAAAGAGAATATCCATACCATGAGCGGGGACGGCGAGCTGATGATGACCATCCTGGCCTCCTTCGCCCAGGAAGAGAGCCGTTCCATCAGCGAAAATGTCAGATGGAGAGTGAAGAAACGATTTGAGCAGGGGAATCCTAACGGGCGGTTCCGTGTTTACGGGTATCGTTGGGAAGGGGATACCCTGGTGATAGTCCCCAAGGAAGCGGCTGTTGTCAGACGCATCTTCCAGAATTTCCTGGATGGCAAGTCACGTCTTGAAACCGAACGGGAATTTGCTGCCGAAGGCATCACGACCCGGAATGGCCGCCGCTGGATGGATTCCAACATCAGGGTTGTCCTGACCAATGTTACCTATACCGGCAATATGCTTTTCCAGAAGGAATATGTGACGGATCCAATCCTCAAGAAGCGGAAGAAGAACCGGGGAGAACTTCCTAGGTATTATGTTGAAAATACGCATGAGCCTATCATCGACAAGGAAACCTTTGATTACGTGCAGCAGGAGATGGCGCGGCGAAAGGAACTGGGGGCGCTGGCCAATAAGTCCTTGAATACGACCTGCTTCACGGGGAAAATCAAATGCGGCATCTGCGGTCGGAGTTATATGCACAATCGCCGCACAGACCGGGGCTTTGAAGAATTCTGGGATTGTGGCTCCCATAAGCTGAAAGGCCGGAATTGCGGCGCAAAAGGAAGTATCCCGCATGCAGTCCTTGTAAAGGAGAGTACAGAAGTCCTAGGCCTGGATGATTTCGATGAGCAGGCCTTCCTTGACCAGGTCGAAAAGATAGTAGTGCCAGAATACCACGTGATGGTTTTCTGTATGAAAAACGGACAGAAGCTTATCCGGCACTGGGTATCAACGGCGAAAAAGGATTGCTGGACCGATGAGTATAAGGATCGCCAGAGGGCATGGATGAAAAACTACATGGCCAATGGCAAGGGAACACGGTTCTCCGCCTTTACGACACGTGTCCGGTGCGCCTTGTGCGGATCCTCTTTCCGGAGGTGCAAAACGAAGCATGACAGGCCTGTTTATTGGCGATGCAGCAAAGGCGGCAAATGTGAATCGGTCAGCATCCGGGAAGATGACCTGAAGCGTGTGGCCGCAGAGGCCATGGGGTTAGAGAACTTTGATGAGGATAGATTCCGGGAGAAAGTGGAATCTATCGAAGCCGGAAAGCCAGACTGCCTGACTGTCCATTTCAAGAGTGGGAGAACAGAAGAGATTTCTTATACGCCTACGCCATCCAAGCGGCGTCCCAAGGCACGGAGAAAGGAGAGCGGAGAAAAGTGGCAAAGACAGTAAGGGCCATCCCGGCCACCATCAGCCGTTATACGGCGGCTCCGATTAACAGCCGGAAGAAGCGGAGAGTAGCGGGCTATGCCAGGGTTTCCACGGACCATGATGACCAGATCAGCAGCTATGAAGCACAGGTCGATTATTATACGAACTATATCAGGGAACGGGATGACTGGGAATTTGTCGGCATCTACACCGATGAAGGCATCTCGGCTACCAACACGCGTCACCGCGATGGCTTCAAGCGGATGGTCAGGGATGCCATGGATGGGAAAATCGACCTCATCGTCACAAAATCAGTCAGCCGCTTCGCCAGAAATACCGTAGACAGCCTGACAACGGTACGCAAGCTCAAGGACAAGGGCATCGAGATATATTTCGAGAAGGAAAATATCTGGACGCTCGATGCCAAGGGCGAACTCCTCATCACCATCATGAGTTCCCTGGCGCAGGAAGAAAGCAGGAGCATCTCGGAAAACGTCACCTGGGGCCATCGGAAGCGATTCGCTGACGGGAAGGTGTGTGTGCCGTTCGGCCATTTCCTTGGCTATGACCGGGGACCGGACGGGAATCTGGTCGTCAACCGGGAACAGGCCAAGACGGTGAAACTGATTTACCGCTTGTTCCTGGACGGGTATACCTTCCACTCCATTGCCAGGGAGCTGACTTCCAGAGGGCTGGAAACTCCGGCAAGAAAGAAACGCTGGTATCCGGGGACGGTAGAGAGCATCCTGACAAATGAGAAATACAAGGGCGATGCCCTGCTGCAGAAGCGGTTCACCGTCAACTTCCTGACCAAAGAAACGAAAGCGAATGAAGGGGAAGTGCCGCAGTACTATGTGGAAAATAACCACGAAGCCATCATCAGCCCGCAGGTCTTCGACTGGGTACAGGAAGAAATCAAGCGGCGGCGTGAAGGCAGGGGACGTTACAGCGGCGTATCCATCTTCTCCAGCAAAATCAAGTGCGGCCAGTGCGGAGGCTGGTACGGGGCCAAGGTCTGGCATTCGACCGACAAGTACCGCAGAACCATCTACCGATGCAACGATAAGTTCAAGAGCCATTGCAAGACACCACATCTGACAGAGGATGATATCAAGGAAGCCTTCGTCCGGGCCGTCAATCAGCTCATCGAAAACAAAGCGGACGTACTTGACAGCATCACACTGCTGAAGGAACGGCTCACTGACACAGAAGACTTGGAAGAGGAGCGGGACAGGATAAGCACAGATTTGAACCTGCTGGCCGACAAGATACAGCAGCTCATAGCCGAGAACGCCAGGGTCGCGCAGAACCAGGATGATTATGACCGGAACTACAACGAACTGGTCAGTCGGTATGAAGCAGCGAAGACGCAGTACGACAAGACCTGTGAAGCCATCCAGTATCGCAAGGCCCGGAGCCGTCAGATGGACAGCTTCATCAAGGAGCTTAGGAATCAGGATCTCATTAAGGAGTTCGATGCCCGGCTGTGGGGCAGCCTGGTGGATTTCATCACAGTGTACAGCAAAGACGATATCCGGATGACCTTCAAGGACGGGACGGAAATCAGAGCATAAGCAGGAAAAAAGGATTACGGCAGAGAATCCAAGAGGAAACGCAGGATTCTCTGCCGTATTTTTGATGAAGAAAATCGGAATATGATATAATAGTAAGGGTTTCAGGTGTGCGAAGTTTGAGTGAGATATAAATGTTTGGCGAAATATTTTTGCGTGATGGCCCTCTCTGCCCATCGGCAATACCGATGCTATCAAGCCCCTTTAAAATACTAAATTATCAAAAATTCGTTTTGCCGCCTCCGCAATCATAGCGTCGTCAGATTTTGCATTTTTTTCCGTGCGGCGCGACATTATCGCCATGACAATGGGTTTGCGATTGGGCGGATAAATCACGGCAATATCATTCCGCGCCCCATAATCGCCTGAACCGCTCTTGTCGATAACTTTCCAACCTTGCGGAGTTTCTGCCTTGATAAGCGTGTCGGTTATGGAATTGTCGCTCATCCAATCAATCAGCAGTTTTTTCTTGTCGTCGCTCAAAATATCGCCGAATATATAGACTTGCAAATTTTTTACCATCTGTCTCGGCGTGCTAGTATCACGATTATCTTTTGGATTGAAAAGATTAAGTTCAGGTTCATTTCGCGCAGGTTTGGTAGTTTTGTCGCCAATATTTTTAAGTGCCACCTTGAAATTTTCCACGCCGCCGATCTCCTGCAAAATTAAATTTGCCGCCGTGTTGTCACTCCACCTGAGCGATGCCGAACAAATTTCCGCCAGCGTCATGCCATCAGCAACATGGTCTTTGGTGATTGGCGCGTAGGACAAAATATCTTCCGCCGAAAACTTACGAATTTCATTCAAATCGGAGGTATTTTTTTGTCTTAGCAATTCTGCAGCCGTAAAAACTTTGATTGTCGAGCAGTAGGAAAAACGCGTATCAGGTTTGTAGCAAATTTTTTTTCCATTCTCCATGTCAACGGCGTAAACACCAATCACGGCGTTATATTTATTTTCCAGATCAGCAAGATTTAATTTCTGCCGCGCTTGACAATCCTGAAGGCAGAAAACCATCAAGCCACAGATTATCAAAAACAAAAAACAAAATTTCTTCATAATAACCTCCTACTATCTGTTGAACGACCCGCCAAATTCAACGGGTCGTATTGGCTCAATAGAGCGTGATCATCAGCAATTAGCACTCTTATTGCCATTACTAATACATCACTTCATACAATCAAAGATGCAGTCACTTGCACTTGTCAACAAAAATTGGACACAAAACTAAAAAAATCAGGCATAAAAAACGAATCGATATTATCTTTTGGATTGAAAAGATTAAGTTCAGGTTCATTTCGCGCAGGTTTGGTAGTTTTGTCGCCAATATTTTTAAGTGCCACCTTGAAATTGAATTTATAATTTCCCTGCAAATATCTCTGCATCAATAGTGATTTCTTTTGTTTTTTTTAAATCTATTCCATCTTTATTTACACAAAACAGTAGTGGAGTCATATCCGCAAAGGTTTTTATTTCCTCGGATGTCATTGTATACGTTGCTGAAACTTTCTTGTGATAAACAACGGAATACTTCTTTTGGAAATAATCTACGACAGCCGCATTAGAATATTGATTGCTTTTCAATTGTTCTTTTGCCGTCTCTCGAAGCTCCTTAAGATGAGCATTTCCCGGAATTACCTTAATTACATAACCGCCTTCTTTCAAAACTCTGTTAAATTCGGAATAGTTAGCAGGAGTAAAAATATCTAATATGCAATCTATCCTTTTGTCTTTTATGGGCATTTCTTCCAAATTTCCCACAAACCATTTGATAGAATTACTGAAATCACTTTTTGCTGCAAGCTGAACAGCATCTTTAGAAATATCAAATGCAATAATTTCTTTATCACCTGATACTTCTTTTATCTGCTTTGAATAATATCCTTCACCGCAGCCAACATCAAGTATTGTATCAATGCTGCTAAAGCTTTTTATAAGCTGCACCACTTCATTCAGGATATGTGAATAATAGCCTTTTTCTAAAACCTCCCGCCTAATTTGAAAAGTCTCTCTGCTATAATGTTTTGAAGATTTTGTTCCTACAGCAAAGTTCACATAACCCGTTTTTGAAATATCGAAACAATGATGATTAGAACAAAATAAACTTTTTTGTTTCAATTTTAAATCTGTTTTACATATAGGACATTGAAAAACTTTTTCACTGTCACTAAATCTAAGTATTTTATTCATTATTCCCTCCGTTATTATATTACTTGCCCAATAAGCGAGCTATGCAATACGGATTCACCGCAACATAACCCGCGGTGTTATCTTAATCTCATATGCGCTGTCATATTCTCACCTCCAAACTCCGATTTGTAAGATACCTTCATCCAGGCATTTTGTTTAGTAATAGAAAAAGGTGCAGTTGATTATTGCGTATTGTCAATCTCTCTCAAACCGGGTAGTAAAAATACGGCAAGCGCAACGATGATAATGCCAATTCCGCAAATGACAAACCATTTCTCAACTCCCAGCCGCTCCGCCAGAGGCCCGGAAATGACAAGGCCAAACGGCATGGCGAGGGAAGCGGCGCTTGTCAGTAGAGAAAAAACTCTCCCCAGATATTCTGGTTTGACCGTTTCTTGAAAAATCGCATTTTGCACACCGTAAAATGGAGCGGAAATTCCCATAACAGTACAGCACACAACAAAGACAAGAAATGCGTCTGGCGGCAAAAGCCCGGAGAGCATATTGCTAACGCCCATCAGGAGAACGGAAAGACCGATGGTGTACCGCCGTTTCTTAAAACCGCCCCAAATGCTCAGAATGACTCCGCCAAGCAGCATACCAACCGCAAAAGCAATTTCAGCGGCAGAGGCATGGGCCGGTGTTCCTTTGAAGTATGACATACAGATGAGAGGAAAAAGCGTACTGATTGGCATATAAAAGAACATATAAATTACACCAATCCAGAGCAGAGCAAAGAGGCCCCTGTTTTGCTTTAATACCACATACCCCTCTTTCATATCCTGTAAAAACTGTTGTCTTTTCGTTTCTGGACATAGTTCAGGCGTTGGTATGGACGAAATCGCAACAGTCACACAGGCAAGGATTGCACCCACAATATCTAACAATATAATTGCATTAAGAGGCCAAACAGCATATAAAAACGCTGCGGCAGCTGGACTGATAATCGCACTTACTGCTTGCATGGTCTGCGTGTAACCAGCGCATTTTGTAAGTTCCTCTTTTGGCACAATCATAGGTGTTGCTGCGCTGAATGCTGGAGAATGAAAAGCAGTTCCCGCACTTCGGATTAACAGGACAACCATAATAGACCATACGGGCAATTCCATGTAAAACGCCACCAGCGCCAGAATACCGCCAGCGGCGGCAATTATCAAATCCGCACCAATCATTACGCTTTTACGGCTGTGCCGGTCAACAAAAGCACCTGCAAACGGGCCTAAACAGGCTTGCGGCAAAAATCCAATCAGTGTTGCCGCCGTCAATATGATTGCAGAATTAGTTTTCGCAACCAAATAAAAGATAATGGCCATTTGCAAAATACCGCTGCTAATAAAGGATATTGCTTGTCCGGCAAGAAGTGTAAAATAAGTTTTTCTCCATGAATTGTTGTTTTGGGTCATAATGCGAACCTCCTTTTTTATTGCATTGTTCCTTTGCATACGCACGCAAAAAAAGCCCACCATCATGTGGAAAGGTACTTC